>ENA-OSET01002843-OSET01002843.1-sediment-metagenome-genome-assembly--contig:-NODE-2843-length-16370-cov-9.145645_pt1 | contig 16370 bp, 12 predicted proteins | sample MGYA00237882_ERZ534229 | MGnify/ENA primary metagenome ERZ534229 (study PRJEB26408, sample SAMN06266212) | sediment metagenome | isolation source: Hudson Canyon methane seep mesocosm | place... | reverse complement strand
CAGGTTTCAATTGCCCAGGCACTCAGCGAAGGGTTTCTCAATTTCTTTCCCGAATCCTCAGGTACTGTGCATAAAGTCCCTCTATTACTTGCTCTTGACGGAACCCCATACCCATCGATGGCACTAGAGCTTGCTAGAATAGCCATGAATGAAAATTCTTTAAAAATTCATCCAGCCGAATCAATAAGCGAAGGCAAGCGGGGACTTATTGGCTTATCAATTGGCAACAACTTCATCCCTACCGATGATCAAGGACAAATGACGATCAACTTTCGAGGCCCCTGGCGCAGCTTTGAATACATATCAGCCGTGGAGTTATTAAACGACAAAAAATTTCCGCAATTAAATCAAGCTATCGTTTTGCTAGGAACATCTGCTATCGGATTACTCGACCTACAAACAACCCCTTTTTCACGTATGTCCCCGGGAGTTGAAATTCACGCCAATATTATTGACAATATTTTGGCTGCAGACCCCCTGAAACATGATATTTTAACGGAAATAGGTATAACGATTACTTTACTGATAGTTGGCGGACTATCACTTAGTTTATTGCTGACTAGAACGGGACCCTTAGTCGGGGCGATCGGTGCACTGTTAATCGTATTAGCAACAATAGCCGGAAACTATCTGTTTTTGTTTAAAAACGCCAGTATAGTCGGGATCACATACCCTTTACTGACTATTGTCATTATTTGTCTAGTGGTGACTTTAAGCAATTATTTTCTAGTCGAACGACAAAAACAATTTATTCAAGGCGCTTTCCGTCATTATCTGGCTCCCAAAGTAGTTGAACAACTATTACAACACCCAGACCAACTCTCATTATCAGGACAAGAAAAAGAATTAACCGTCATGTTCAGTGATATCCGAAACTTTACCAGTATTTCTGAAAAAATGGATTCCGTTGCCCTGGCTAATTTCATGAATCGTTACCTAACTGAAATGAGTGATGTGATTATGCAAGGACAAGGCATGATCGACAAATTTATCGGTGATGCCATCATGGCAATATGGGGCACCCCAGTTGAAGAACCCAAACATGCTTTGCAAGCAGTCAAAAGTGCTCTACAGATGAAACGATTGACTGAACAATTACGTCAGCAATGGGTAAATGAGAATCTACCAGAGATTTACATTGGTATAGGTTTAAATACTGGCCCCATGCGAGTGGGCAATTTTGGTAGTGAACAGGTATTTAATTACACCGTGATTGGTGATCAGGTTAATCTGGCTTCACGGCTTGAGGGGTTAAATAAGATCTACGGAACCACAATACTCATTTCTGAACGCACAAAAAATATGGTTGCTGATAGCATTAAATGCCGAGCTATCGATCTGGTAAGGGTTAAAGGCAAACTACAAGCAGTTGAAATCTTCGAGCCCTTGTACCTAGGCAAACAATCTAATCCTGAACTAGAGCAGTGGCAACTCACCTTAAATCATTACCGCCAGCAACGCTTTGAACAGGCCAGGAGTGAATTAGAAAAACTCAACCGAAAAACGCCTCATTTACTCTACCAACTTTATCTACAAAGAGTTGAACAATTCTTGCAAACACCTCCGGCAACAGACTGGGATGGCTGTTTTGTTCATTCAACAAAATAGACAAAGAAACTATACACAGCTCAATTTATTCTTCTCAGCCCAAATTTAATGCGTTTAGCCATTTCATCTCTATATTCCTTTTCCGCTTCCAACCAGTCAAGACGATCTAAACCTGGCATAGATTCTCGTGCTATTGACTTATAATAAGCAGCATCAGAAATCCACTTTTGTCTCTGTTCCAGTTTTGACGATGGTTTATTAATCATATTCATTCAATTACCTAGCTACAATTCTTGCAATTCATTTATTACTCCAGGTCAATACTGACCATTTACAACAACTAATTTAATCGGTTAGGCAACACTTAATCAAACTATATATCGTGCATCACCTCGCATTGAAGGACAATTCTATTCAGCTATTTAGTTGTGCACAATTACTGTGGATAACTCTGTGGACTACCCCTTTCAACACTCCCTAAGGCCTTGTTCTTATTACAAGGCTATTAAATCGTACAATTATTACACATAAGGATTAATGATATATGAATTCAACAACTTACAACAAAATTATAACAACAATAGGTTATTTTACAGCCCATTATTGTTTTGTTAATTATTTCTGCTTATATGTGGATAAGCGGTTGTTAGCAGCTAAACTCAAATAAAAGGTAATTTCGTACCTTGCTTAATAACTGATGATTTATTTAAAGCGATCCAGCCAGATACAATTCTATGAATCACCCAGATAGTAGCTGCAATCAACACTACAAAACCAAAATAGAAAGGTAATGTCAGTGTTCCAACCACCACTAAAAGCAATGCGACCCAAAAGGTTTCTATTTGCCAATTATAGTGCGATTCTAACCACGTCCCTTTTACATGTTTTTTGTTGGCATAATTTAAAAACACAGCAATAACAAAAGTGATTCCGCCAAACAAAAAGGCCAGCGCCTGTAATAAATAGATAATCTGAGCCAAGCCTTCATAATCGGAACTATGGTCACCTTTTCTATCTGTAGTTAACGTGTTCATGATATCCACCTCTCTTTTTTATTCGACGAAGATAAAAGCAATTAGTTGCATATTGATTTTATAAGATCTAATCACCCAGCATAATGAACTACTTCATTGCCACAATGCCATGATCAGCTAGTTTTAAAGTCGATAATTCTGCCGCCTCACTAATTTCAAGCCATTTTATATTTCCACAGTTAATCTTTTTTAAAACATCTTTAGATGCAAAAAATCGCTCAGAATGATAAAAAAAGTCTGCTCCAGGTTCATTTCTTGCGGACAGATTAATAGCCTTACTCCGCTGTTGCCACTGAGCGAGCACTTGTTTTGAGGCTTTAAGTTCATCAACAATGTTAATGATTGATTGTTGATAAGCTTTTATATAGGGTTTTGCATCTATCAGTTTATATGTTCCCCAACTGCGGTTCACTTTGAACAGTTGCTCCCAAATAAGCCTAAGATTGTCAAAATGTTCGATATGTCCGGCTGTCTCCGATAAAATTTTTCTGGGTTCAAATGCAGCCATAATCACTTTCCCTTGATTAAACTTGATCTTTTTTAATCCATTTAGCTGATAAATCAATTTCACATTATCATAAAAGTATTCTTTATTTTCAATCGACAAACTGTCGATTTCTTGTTCTGACAAGCCAAGTCTAATCAACCATCTAGAGGTTAACAGCTGTTCAAATCTTTCATTGAAAGATTCAAGATAATATTCTACCGGCATAATGCCAGCTTCATGTTCAAATCGGCTATTCTTAAGAGAGTCAACAAGCAGGCTAAATAAATTAAAAAATTGCTCAGTTTGCCCCCATACACCACCCAGTAAGTTCACCCCTTTTGACATATAGCTATAATTGCCATGATGAGCGTCAGTATATACAAAGGTAGCAAAATCAATGGCTCCTCCACAAGATGTTATGTTGCCAAAGGTAGGAGAGCCGTGAACAGCATGAACATCAAAATAAATTGCCGCATCTGAAGCTAAATTGGTGACAATAAATTCTAAATAATTAGGTATATCCTGGGCACTAACCGAATGTGTTAAAGGCAGCCCCATATCTCGCTTCAAACCATACTCAAATAGTTTCTTTAGCTGTTCGGCATTATCTGTAAAATAACAATAATGCGCAAACCTTAGATGGTTACCGACACGGACAACAATTGCAGCTTTCTCATTATCAACTTTACGCAAAAATGGAAGCTCTATTACCGCTAAAACACCCACCGCATTAATACCATTTTTTTTGGCAGCCAGACTGTAAATATACTCATGGACCGCTTCAGTCAGACCTAGCTGACCATCTTTATGACTTTCTCTTGGGTGGTTTAACCAGGCTAATTCAGTCGCACCTGTACCTTTCAATACAAAATCAAAGTATTGCAACTGGCCTGATTCAAGTTCATTGATAATTTCTCCAACCCAAATTGCACGCCCGTCCCCTAAAGCACTGCCTTCAGATTTATCATCGGAATCCTGATAGCGAGTGGAAAAAAAAGTTTTGACTGTGTCACTTTTAACCCGTTTAGGGTCCTGATTATCATGTTTAAACCAGGCAAAGTTTTCCAGCATTATTTTCTCAACTTGCTGTTCAGACTCTGGTAAATAAAGATTCAACTGCTGGGCTAAGTCCTTATTAAAAAGAACCAGACGTGAATCAGGAACATGCTCAACCTCTATGTCTATAGAATAGTCAGGTCCGAGCGAGCGAAAAGAATGATTACCTTGTGCAATGCTACTTAAAGAATGCGGCTTCTTATCAGAGGAGGGAAATAACGAATTAATCATGTTTTATAGTTTTAATAATTTTTCCTCAACTATTTGAGTTATCTCAGATTTCATATCGGAAAATATTCCCTGATGACCACTTTCAAACGCTGTAAAACTTACCAGAACCTTATTCTTTTTTAAAATATGAACCGCTTTCTTAGCAGCCGAAAAAGGAATCACTTCATCACTTTTGCCATGATAAGCATACACCCTGACATTTGATCTCAATCGCCCTTTCCCCAATTGTTCATTAGTTAACAACCCAGAAACAGGAAAAATATAAGAGTAACTATTCCCATGTTTTACTGCTTGATAATAAGCCATTGCCCCTCCTCCTGAAAAACCAAGCAAAATAGGCTTATTTACAGTAGCATACTTAATTACAAGCTGATCTATAGCTTCACAAAAGGCCTCTCCATAGTCAGCATATTGTTCTGCTGAATACGGCCAGACTCGACCACACTCATGTAAAATAGGCCCTTTAAATAAAATTATACGTGCTTTAATTTTAAATTGATTCAACGCAGCCTGATAAAAGTTGTCTACTGTATCACCATCTCCATGTAATGCCAGCAGCATCGGCAAACAATCTGCAGCATTAGCATTTCCTGAATATTTTACAATATAACTAAAATCCACACCGCGACTCGTTAGGCCACTCACTGGGCCTTTAAACCAGCCTTGAGTAAAGCTATTAACAATATTGTATAAATAAGCTTTCATTCAGTTCACATCAATATTTGTTTTCTTCACTAACAATTAGCAAAAAATAAATTTGGCTATCTCAGTATAAGTGTTGAAAAATGAAATTCAATAAAATTAACAAGCTCTAAAAGCCTCTCATGGTGGATGCCTACAGGGGTAATGCAGAAACTATTGCCGAGAGGAGGGCTAAGGATTATTGTTTCTTTACTATAAACGTGTCCATATCATCAGCAAATAAAACAGGTCCCTGATAGTATTTTCTGATTATGCTTAATGTTTGCTGCTCAGTCCCCAAAGTACGCATCATTCTATGTGAGAGTATTAACTTTTTCACCGCAGCTTGTTGGGCAATTTTACCAATTTCAGAAGGTGGCATATGTAAACGACGAGCAATTCCTTGTTGGGATTCAGGGATTGCATTATGAGCAATTAAAATATCAGTGCCTTTGGCTAACATTGCTAAGGTGTTAAATTTATTACTCATATCACCTGAAAAAGTAATCGAACAGCCAGAAAAATCGATACGCCATGCTAATGCCGGAATGGGACCATGATGAACTGGAATTGTAAATAGAGAATAATCACTGGATTGATAAGCACGTTGTTTGTTGTGATTATCTAAAGCCATATTTTTAGCGACTATATTAAAGTTACTTTCTTTGCTTGGAGAAAGATATTCTTGCAAATAAGGAAAGGCGCCATGATTGCCGAGTAATCTATTGCTAAACTCTGTAGCCGACGGCATAAATCCGTTACTTTCAGGACCCAATACATTTAATTTTTGAGTTCGTTGAGTAAAGTAAGCGCCTTTGATATAAGCAACAAAATCAGCACTATGATCTACATGAAAGTGAGTAAAGGCAATGGTCTGTAAATCGTTTAACTTTGCAGCGCTTTTTTCATAATTCAAACTACTTCCAGGCCCAGCATCAATTAACACCCGCGCTTTCCCATCTAACCAAATCAGATAAGAACTTGAAGCCCTTCCATCAGTTAATTCAGGTCCTCCAGAGCCTAATACCTGAACCTTTATCTGCTTATGCAAACAGTCAGCATGGATAACAGAACTAACAGCAAGTAAAAGGGTACAAAATATAATCTGTAATAATTTCATGATGAACCATACAATCTAATCCAGAGTTGTATTTTAAAATATCACAAGCGGCCTAATTGCTCCAGAATATACTTCGCGCGGTGACGGATGTGGAATTTATAGCGAGCTGATTTTTGTCGAGAGCAAGATGCTGAAACAGGCACATAGCTAGCTCTGTAACTGTTTCAGCACCGCCGCTATCGGCATAAAATAAGCCGCTAGAAATCCGCAGTCGTGACCGCGTGAAGTGTAATAGCAATAACAGGACTATTATTTAGTTTCAATGATGTTGTTTATCAAGCTTTAGTAAATTCACAAATCCATCTTCTGGCACAGCTCTACTGTAATAATAGCCTTGCGAATAGTCACAACGTCGTTCAATCAAGAAATCAGCCTGACCTTTTTGTTCCACGCCTTCAGCAATCACTTCCAGTGAAAAAATTTCTGCGATACTCAGTATTGATTCAACCAGAGACGCATCACTGTCATCAATCAGAATATCTCGGATAAAAGATTTATCAATCTTTAAAATATCAAAAGGAAGTTGCTTTAAATAACTTAAGGATGAGAACCCCGTGCCAAAATCATCCAACGCGATTTTAACGCCATGAGCTCGGAGTTTTTCCAATTGCTTTAGATAACTATTCTGATGTGACATCATCAGGTTTTCAGTAATTTCCATCACCACCTTACTGCTATCCATACCTGTATTCTCAATAATTTTTAGCCAATTATCAGCGCAATTGTCTGGCAAGAACTGTCCTGGAGAGAAATTAATAGCAATGGATAAAGGCTGATGTCGATTACGATTAATTTCTGCCATAAATCGACAAGCCTGCTCCAGTACAAAATCTCCAATAGAAGAGATCATACCCAGTCTCTCTGCTATAGGGATAAACTTGTCAGGTGCAATAAAACCACGAACAGGATGGTTCCAGCGTATCAAAGCCTCAGCACCAACAATACATTGTTGTTTGAAGTCATAGACAGGTTGATAATAAACTTCAAACTTATTGTAATTCACTGCATTTTTTATATCGTTGGCAATCCTGTGTTGTTCTTTAGCCCGTTCATGCATCACCGGGGTAAAGAAACGATAGCCATTACGCCCACCAGCTTTCGCAGTATACATTGCACTGTCTGCATTTTTTAATAAGGTTTCAATATCATCTCCATCATTTGGAAATAAACTCACACCAATACTGGCAGTAATATGCAATTCATTCTGATTAATCGTGATCGGGGTTTTAATGACTTGCAGAATTTTTTCGGCAATAGGCATTGCATCCGTTTCAGATGTCAAGTCAGTCAATAATACCGTGAATTCATCCCCGCCAAAACGAGCAAAAGTATCGACTTCTCTGAATATTTCACTCATCCTTTCAGCCGCTTGTTGTAAAACCATATCACCGTGAGAATGACCTAAAGCATCATTAATATCTTTAAAGCCATCCAGATCAATAAACATCACACTCAATAGATTTCCCGAGCGCCGAGAATTTTTTATCGCCTGCTCCAGATGATCATAAAATAAATTACGATTAGGTAAGCCCGTAAGCGCATCATAATTTGCCTGTTTCAGAATAATCTGTTGATTATTATATGATTCACTAATATCACTAAACACACCTATATGCTTACTGATTTCATCTTTTTCATCCTTAATGGTAGAAATAGACAGCCACTCAGGAAAAGATTCGCCATTTTTGCGCCGATTCCAGATTTCACCTTGCCAAATACCTTGCTGTTTTATTTCCTGCCACATATTTTGATAAAACAGCTCATCATGATGACCTGAGGCCATAATACTCGGATCTTTACCTGTCACATCCTCTTTTTCGTAACCTGTTATTTGTGTAAAAGCCGGGTTAATGGAAACAATACTATTATTATGATCGGTAATAATGATCGCTTCATTAGCCGCATCAAATACTTTTGCCGATAAGCTAATTTGCTGTTCTGCTTGATAGCGCTCTGTCACATCTAACAGACTCAATACCGCACCAGTAGAATGACTATCGTTAGTACTCACATAAGGGTATATATTAAGTTGATAATAGCTGTCTTGAAGCGCCAGCCTTTTCTGATATTTTTTCTTCAATTTAATCACTTCTTGAGTGTGGTAACTCAATTGTTCATTATTGAAAACACTGTCTAACGTTGTCAGGCTGTAGGGTTCATCTATTTTAAAAACCTCTAGAAATTCTTTACTGGTTTTATTATAACGAGTAATCATTAAATGCTGATCAACCACCAACACCGCTTTTTGCAGGCTATCCAGGATATTATTGAGATCATCATTGGCCAAACTTAACTCATTGGTTTTTTTAGACAACTCATCATTAACCAAGGTTAGTTCTTCATTTATCGATTGTAGCTCTTCATTTGAAGTTTCCAATTCTTCGTTAGATGATTGCAATTCTTCATGACTTGTTTGCGCTTCTTCGCTCAGGGTTTGCAATTGATTATCAGAAAACCCCAGTGCTTCTGTCACTGTCTGCAATGTTTCACGGGTCGTCAGTAGGTCATGCTTTATATCTCTGACACCCTCATTATCAGCTGTATCAGTATCACTGTTTGCAGACTTTTCAATAAACTGAAAAGAAATTAACAGTAATTTTTCATGCTGTTTAGGGTGAGATACAGGCCTTATAAAAACTCTACAACTGCCATAATCTGAACTAGATGCTAAATCAACAAGATGACTAGAAACCTCCTCTTTGCTATTCAGGGCATGGTAACAATGGGCTTTTAATTCAGTTTTAAAAACAGGATCAATGATTGAAAACAAGTTGAAGTCAGCTTTTCCTTGTGGGATTTTAATAAAACCATCACAATGATTAAAAAACTCCAGTATATGGCCCTCAAGATTAGCTAAAACACTGGGTGGAGAGAACTTTTCTACCAGTTTGTTAAGCCCCAAATTCTTATAACTTTGCTCTGTTTCAGCTGAATACAATTCAACAGGCGTTGCATTAAAATGATTCGATCTTTTGGCAGTCAACTCTGGACGGATGACCCGACTGTTATTTTTAATAAATAATTTACTGTTTCTATCCAGTTCAGTAAATGCATCATTAAGGCTCCATAAAGACTCAGCATTCCCTAAGAAAAGGATCCCATTATTTCGTAGCGAATAATGAAAAATGCTCAGGACCTTTTCTTGCAGAGCTTGATTAAGGTATATAAGCAAATTTCGACAACTAATCAAATCCAGACGAATAAAAGGAGGATCTTTGATAAGATCCTGACGAGAAAAAATAACCCGCTCCCTTAAGAGTTTGCATACCGAATATTCAGTTTGATGCCGGGTAAAATATTTATCACGCAAATTTATAGGGAGTTGTTGCAGCAGCGCCTGATTATAAACACCTTTTCGCGCCACCTGTATTGCTTTGTCATTAATATCTGTACCATAAATCTGGATACGATAACGGGAAAATGATGTTCCCAACTCTTCTGCCAGCAACATGGCAATAGAATAAACTTCTTCCCCAGTCGCACACCCAGGTGACCAGATACGGATATCATCTCCAGGTTTTTTATTTCTGATAACTTCTTGTAAGGCTAACCTTAAAGCTTCGAAGCATTGTTTATTTCTAAAAAATGAGGTGACACAAATTAAAAAATTATTGGCTAACTGAAAGTTCTCTTCTGGATTCGCCCCAATATGCTGACAATAACTTTTGAAATTGGAGATTTGTAGAATTGCCATACGCCGTTGTATTTGTCGACTAATGGTACTTTCTTTGTAATTGACAAAATCAAGGCCAGTTGTGGTAAAAATTTCATCAACAATCGAATTAATAACCCCCTTGTTAGCTGAAGATAAAGAAACTGATTTCAAACGATTGACAATACGGGGTAAAAATTTTGCAGCTTCTTCTGGCGATAGTGTCAAGTCAGCACCACCAATCTGGATCGCTGCTCTAGGCATATCTGGAAACAGAGCAGTATCAGGTTCCTGAGCAATGGTAACCCCTCCCGCTTGCCGTAAAGCTTGAATCCCACAGGCACCATTTTGTCCATTGCCAGACAAAATAATACCAATTGCCAATGCTTGCTGTTCCTGAGCTAAACTATTGAATAATAGATCAATGCAGGGTACATACTGAACATCAGAAGCGGGCTTTAATCTAAAGCGCCCCTCACTCAACTGAATATCACAATCATCTGGAGCAATATGGATAATACCGGGTCTAGGAGTCTCACCATCAACGGCTTTTTCAACAATCAAGGATGTTGCATCGCTTAATTTATCAAATACAGCAACAGAACTATGCTGGTCCTGCTGCTGAACAACAATGTAGCTAATATTTTCTTGTTCAGACAAATTAGAAACAAATGGAGCCAATGCCTCCAGCCCACCTGCGGAAGCGCCAATACCTACGATCAACATAATTTATTATCTGCTATAAAAAATTCAGTTTTAATTCTAGCATGTAGCCTCAATCTTGCGTGTTCTTTATAATAAAAAATAAGGACTGTTTTTTAAAAAATAGGCAAAAGTGACACTAGTAAATAAAATTAGCTTTCTTATACATTCAAAATCCCTCTGATTTTACTCGAAAGCTACAAACTAATTTATTACAAAAAATTATATAGCTATTAACAAACCACAGGTAACGAATGATTGAAGTTGTTTCTATTCTGCTTCTCAAGACTGTTGGCAGCAAGGATGTATTCACGCCGTGTCTTGAGAGGCTGAATAGAAGTACTCTGTGATTTGTATATAGCTACGAAAAATTAAAGCCCCGTTACTTCGGCTCTCTTTGCTCTTCTTCTCTTCATTAAATTCTGTTACGCTCATCCACACTTTATTTTTCAGCACTCAACTTTGGCTCATACTGCTCTTTCATTTGTTTTAATGGGAGTCAAAACCTAACCCATTATCTCTAATTCGTTATTCGGGACCGCTCGTGTTTTTGTCATTTAATTTGTACCTGACTCTATCGTTCGTAACTGGTAACTGTATTGAAGACTAACCCACTGATTATTTCTTATCTAAATCCAATATAAACAACTGATTTATAATAAATACCAATGGGCTTGCCCAATTTTTATGAGGTATCCGAATTAGCTGTGCTTTCTCTTTGCTCCAATAAGCCCAATTAAACCAGATCCTAGTAATATAATTGCAGAAGGAACAGGAACAGGAGCAACTTCTCTAACTAAAAAAGACCCACTACTAGAGCCTCCGAAATTTGGATGGCCGACATATCCTCCTCTATTATAATAAGCCGCATCAACTAAGCTTCCATCAGCATCAGTGTATCTCATTGTAGTAAGAACCGAGCCCTGACTAGTTCCATTAATTCGTAAACCAAAGAATAAAGCATTTGACTCATGTCTAATTGGATTTAGAACATGATTATATGTAGTTGCTACATCAGTGCCTTTTTCTGCAAGGAATGGTTCAAGAGTATCCCCCAATAAGGTTATTAAAACATCCATTTCATGATAGTCGTACTGATCTGCGGAACCAACACCCCCCAATGCTAATAAAGTTACATTATTAGATACTAAAGAATCCAATTCACTCAATTTAGCATATCGCCATCCTTTAAAAACACCTCCGTCATCGAATTGAGATCCAACATAGTTATAAGATAAGTCTCTAGTTTCGGTTACATCTAACCAATCAAGGCCTGATATTGTGTCGTGAGTATAATTCCCATTATCAAGTAATGATGCATTCACACAAGTTGAGCTTACCAAAGCTATAATAAATATAAGGTTCTTAAAATTATTCATTTTTTCCAATTTTCTCTAGTTCAAGTTTTAAAAAATAATTGAGTGCGCTGGACGATTAAAAGTCTAACAATTGACATATTCGCCCTAGGATTATTCATAATAAAGCAAATTTATCTTGCTATTCAACACAAGCACAAAAAATGCCAACAAACCTAACTAATTGTTTATAAAATGAATTCCAATAGTGTTAGCTTTTTTTTTTGATAAAATGTAAGAATAACTGACACAATTAACATTATTTAACACACTAAAAAAGAAAAAAGGGGGAGTAAATGGCTATGGGGTGAAGCAGTTGATAAAGTTATCTGGTAATCGAGTAGCTTTATAGTGTGACTGACCCTAGTGATCGGTTTGTAAAAATACCCGACTAAGTTCAAGTTAATATAAATTCTTAGCCCCTGCTACTAACATTTAAAGCTGATCAATTACCTCATCCTGCCACTGTTTTCTTTGCTGTAACACTTGCTCAACCTTCTTAGCATCTTCAATTAGCTTGGGTATATTCGCTAAAGGAATCGTGGTTGGACTTGGTAAATCAAGGCCATTCTCTTCTTTATGCTCGACTGTAGAAGCAGGTGCAGAAGATAAAATTGAAATACCCTTAATCTCTGTCAACTTGCCCTTTTTATCTCTATCTTGTCGGTCAGAATAATGAACTACGCCTTTTTCATCCCGCCATTTATAAACTTCAATATCCCCTTTATTTTTTGCCTGTCTCATCTTTTCTGTTGAATTAAACAGATCCAACTTATTTTTTAAAGTTGCAATAGAAGGTATTGCTAGCTCAGGAAATTTAAGCTTATTTAGACTCATCAAAGGTTTGCCATTAGGCCCTCTGATAAAAAAAGGCGAGGCGCAGGCAAGAATTAATAACAAAACCAGCAGTTTGATAAAAATCTTCATCTTAATCCCTATAAATTACAGCACATATATTGTAAAAGCAATTGCTTAATACTAACATGAGTAGTGTTCTTTATCCTTTATCTGTAAGTAACTATTATAAAGTTGCAGGCATAAAAAAAGGGCGTATTGATTAACTCAACAAGCCCTTCTTCTAGGTAAAGATTTTTATGCTTTTGCTAACTCAGCACGCATTTCATCAATTACTTTTTTGTAGTCAGGTTGTCCGAAAATAGCAGAACCGGCAACAAACATATCTGCACCCGCTGCTTTAATTTCACGGATGTTATCAACTTTAACACCACCGTCAATTTCTATTTGGCAATCAGATTTAGTAAAATCAATTAAATGCCTAAGTTGGTTTACTTTCTTGTATGTATTTTCAATAAAAGACTGCCCTCCAAAACCTGGATTCACACTCATAATACAAACCAAATCTAAATCTAAAATTACATCTTCTAAAACAGCTATTGGTGTATGAGGATTTAAAGCAACTCCCGCTTTCATTCCTGCGGCTTTTATTGCTTGAATAGTTCTATGTAAATGTGTACAAGCCTCATAATGAACCGTTAATATATTTGCTCCTAAATCGGCAAAAGTTTTTATGTATTGATCAGGATTTACGATCATTAAATGCACATCAATTGTTTTTGTAGCATGCTTAGAGATGGCTTTTAAAACAGGCATTCCAAAAGAAATATTGGGAACAAAAACACCATCCATGATATCAATATGAAACCAATCTGCTTCACTATTGTTTACCATTTCTATGTCTTTTTGTAAATTGGCAAAATCTGCCGCTAAAATTGAAGGTGCAATTAAGTTACTCATTATTTTGAAGTTGAATTGTGTTTTGTTTATGCAAAGATAATTAATTCGTTAATGAGAATGAGATTGAAGAAGTAATATATTTTTAGATATATTTATCTCATATTGAACGGTCTATTTTACTGTACAGAGATTAAAAAAAAATCGAATATTGAAATTTGGAAAATAGCTTTAAACAAAAAAACTCCCAAAATAAATTTGAGAGTTTCTGAATATTTCATTTAGAATACTGATTATCCTAAGTATGTCATTAAAATTTTACTTCTAGAAGTATGTTTTAATCGTCTAATTGCTTTTTCTTTAATTTGTCGAACTCGTTCTCTTGTTAAATCAAAAGTTTCACCAATTTCTTCTAAAGTCATTGGTTGGTGCTCGCCTAATCCAAAGTATAATTTTACAACATCTGCTTCACGAGGAGTTAAAGTTTCTAAAGCTCTGTTAATCTCAATCCGTAAAGATTCATGTAATAAAACTCTATCGGGATTTGGTGATTCACCAGAATTTAAAACATCATACAAATTAGAGTCTTCACCTTCAATTAAAGGTGCATCCATAGATACATGACGGCCAGAATTTTTCATAGATTCTTTAACATCATTAACTGTCATATCTAATTTCTTAGCAATTTCTTCTGCACTTGGTGGGCGCTCATTTTCTTGCTCTAAGAAAGCATACATTTTGTTAATTTTATTGATAGAACCAATTTTATTTAACGGCAAGCGAACAATTCTAGATTGTTCTGCTAATGCCTGTAAAATAGATTGACGAATCCACCAAACTGCATATGATATAAATTTAAAACCTCTAGTTTCGTCAAAACGTTTTGCCGCTTTTATTAAGCCTAAATTTCCTTCGTTTATTAAATCGGGTAAGGTTAATCCTTGATTTTGATATTGTTTTGCAACAGATACAACAAATCTTAAATTGGCTTTTGTTAATTTCTCTAAAGCTATTTGGTCACCAGCTTTGATGCGCTGTGCCAATTCAACTTCTTCATCAGCTGTAATTAAATCAACCTTTCCAATTTCTTGCAAATATTTGTCTAGTGATGCAGTTTCTCTATTAGTAACCTGCTTGGTAATTTTTAGTTGTCTCATCTGATATATAAAGATTTTAAAAGATTAATAATAACCTTACACTTACTTATACGTATGCTTTGAGTAAAATGTTACAAAACTTGTATTTAATTTTTGAAACTTTTAGTTTTTTAAATATTAAACAAGAATTATTACATCAAAATTTTCCAATGGCTTTGGTTAATGATGATAGATTAGAATAGTCCATTTATTTGAGCATCTATTCTATCTATAACATATCCTAGATCTTCAGGTTTTTCTACAAAGTCTAAATTATCAACATCAATAATTAGTAATTTTCCTTTTTTATAGGTTGATACCCAGGCTTCATATCGTTCATTTAGCCTACTTAGATAATCTATACTAATAGAATTTTCATAATCTCTACCACGTTTATGAATTTGTCCTACTAAAGTAGAAATATCTGCACGTAAATAAATTAATAAATCTGGAGGAGTCACTAACTTTTCCATTAATTCAAATAAAGAACTATAATTATTATAATCTCTATTGGTCATTAAACCCATTGCATGGAGGTTTGGTGCAAAAATATGTGCATCTTCATAAATGGTCCTATCTTGAATTATTTTTTTACCAGAACCTGTCAATTCTAAAATTTGGCGGAATCTACTATTCAAAAAATACACCTGTAAATTGAAAGACCAACGTTCCATTTCTGTGTAAAAATCATCTAAATATGGATTTTCATCAACAGATTCAAAATGAGGTTTCCATTTATAATGTTTGGCTAAAAGTTTTGTGAGCGTAGTTTTTCCAGCACCAATATTTCCTGCAATTGCAACATGCATATGTTAAAAGTCTAAAGATTAAAAAGAGTTGCTAAAGTACTAAAAAATATAAGGTATCAAATACTAACAGATTAATTTATATCCAAAACCTCTAACGTTTACAATTTGAACACTACTATCCTTTTTTAGTTTTTTTCTCAATTTGCTTATAAATACGTCCATACTTCGGGCATTAAAGAAATCGTCATTCCCCCAAAGTTTTTTTAGAATGAAAGCTCTATCTAAAATTTCATTTTTCTTTTCGTATAAATTGAATAAGAGTTCAGCTTCTCTGTGCGTTAAGCGTATGATTTCTTTTTTATGGTCTAGCGTTTGTTTGGTGTGGTTAAAAAGATAGCTTCCAATAACTGTTTTTTCGTTATCTTTTTTCAATTGATTTCTATGCAACAAAGCCTGAATTCTGACAATCAGTTCTTCCATAGAAAAAGGTTTTTTTAAATAATCATTTCCACCGTGCTTAAAACCCTCTAAGACATCTTTTGTTTGCGATTTTGCTGTTAAAAAAATGATTGGAATGTGTTTATTTTCTTCCCTTATTTCTCTCGCTAAAGTGAATCCGTCTTTTTTAGGCATCATTACATCCAAGACCAAAATATCTGGATTTTCAGTTTGAAACAGACTACTTGCTTCTTCACCATTTTCTGCTAAAAAAACCTCAAAACCTCTAGTTTCTAAACTTTCTTTTACAATCATTCCTAAACTCGTTTCGTCTTCTGCTAAGAGCACTTTTATTGTATTCATTTTGGAAGTGTAATTTTAAAAATAGTACTTTAATTACAAATCTTAATGAAAAATGTCAGGCAAAATATGATTTATCCATCACACATAGCTTGTGGTTACCACAAGTATATATGGATCACGAAATTA
>ENA-OSET01002841-OSET01002841.1-sediment-metagenome-genome-assembly--contig:-NODE-2841-length-16375-cov-6.894834_pt1 | contig 16375 bp, 11 predicted proteins | sample MGYA00237882_ERZ534229 | MGnify/ENA primary metagenome ERZ534229 (study PRJEB26408, sample SAMN06266212) | sediment metagenome | isolation source: Hudson Canyon methane seep mesocosm | place... | reverse complement strand
TATATTATTAACACCACAGAAGGTCGTAAAGCGATTGAAGATTCTAAAGTCTTGCGTGGAGGAGCATTGCGCTATAAAGTGGCATACACCACTACCTTAAATGCAGCATTTGCAACTTGCCAATCACATGCAGCAGATGACAGGAATACGGTGACATCGATACAAGAATTGCATAAAGAATGTAATTAGTCGCAAATTATTAAGGTATTTACTTAATTTGAGTAAATACCTTATTAAAAATATTTATATAAGGGTGGTTATACTTTTTAAGTAAGCCACCTTTATCATTTGAAAAAGAAGAGAAAAATGACAAAATATCCAATGACACTTCTTGGTGCTGATCAGCTAAAAGAAGAGCTTAGAGTTTTAAAAACAGAAAAGCGTCCACGTATAGTTAAAGATATTGCTGATGCACGTGAGCATGGTGACTTGAAAGAAAATGCAGAATATCATGCAGCTAAAGAAGAGCAGGGATTTTGTGAAGGGAGAATTCAAGATATTGAAGGGAGACTCTGTAACGCACAAATTATTGATATCACTAAAATACCGAATCATGGAAAGGTGCTTTTTGGCACAACGGTTACTTTATTGAACATTGAAACAGAAGTTGAAGTAACCTATAAAATTGTAGGTGATGATGAAGCTGATTTTAAAACAGGTCGTATTTCACTAAACTCACCCATTGCACGTGGGTTAATCGGCAAACAAGTTGATTCAGAAGTTGAAATTACTATTCCTGGCGGCGTAGTAGAATACGAGATAGTTTCAGTCGAACATGTTTAAGTACTAAACATATGAAATATAAATACTAAGAGCCCATTATGAAAGTAATGGGCTTTTTATGTTCAGGACGAACGGTATGTCACGGTCACATGGATGTGAAAGAGTGACGATGTTCAGGACAAACGGTCGTGGCCGTTCTTAGGCATCCATGCCTTCTCGGCATTAGTGCTTCCTGCACGTCATTTTTGTTCCTGACAAATCACAAGTACCTGCATCCATGTAGGCAAAATCACGGTCACATGGATGCCAAAGAGTGATGATTTTGATAAACTTCTATTAGCACTTTATAAATTACCAACAAAAGATCATTTAACTGATCGTCAATGGAGATAATATGAAAAAAATGGCATTTATTGGTTTAGGCGTAATGGGATATCCGATGGCAGGGCATTTGCAAAATGCTGGTTTTGATATCTGCGTTTATAATCGTACTCATACGAAGGCGGAACAATGGGTCAAAGAGTTTGGAGGTTGTTTAGCTAAGAGCCCAAAAGAGGCCGCTGAGGGCTGCGAAATCGTTTTTTTATGCGTTGGTAATGATAATGATGTTAAACAGGTAGTTTTAGGTGATAACGGTGTTTTTGCCGGTTTATCTGAAGGTGCCGTTTTAGTCGACCACACAACAGCTTCAGCTGAACTTGCAAGAGATCTTCATTCGCTAGCTACATTACAGAATAAGCATTTTATCGATGCACCTGTATCTGGAGGTCAAGCTGGCGCAGAAAATGGTGTTTTAACCATTATGGCTGGCGGTGAAGAAGATATTTTTGAAAAAGTAAAACCAGTAATGAACGCTTATGCTCGATTTAGTCAGCTTATGGGCAAGGTTGGCTCTGGGCAGTTAGCAAAGATGGTTAATCAAATATGCTTCGTTAATACTGTTCAAGGCTTAGCTGAAGGTCTTAACTTTGCCCAGAAGGCTGGTCTTGACACTGACAAACTCATAGAAACAATTTCCAAAGGTGCTGCTGGTTCATGGCAAATGGATAATCGCGGCAAAACAATGTGTGCTAGAGAATTTGATTTTGGTTTTGCGGTTGATTGGGTCAGAAAAGATTTAAGTATGGCATTTCAAGAGGCAGAAAAAATTGGTGCCGATTTAACGGTGACAAAACAATTAGACGGTTACTATGAAAAGGTTCAACAAAAGGGTGGTAATCGCTGGGATACATCTAGTTTGATTGCTCGCCTAGACGATTAGTTGTTTTAAATAAAACATAGTATTCATGTGTTTTTGTGTGGTTTATCTAATGTGAACTTGAAATATCATAAACCAGAGACAAGCGCTAATTTTGTATAAGCATAGCCGGTGCTTTATCAAATTTATTATTGAGTAGTAGTTTTTTATTTAAACGTTATTAATCAATTTAATATATTTACGGTATACACATCAAAAAAAAGCCTTCAATAAATTGCAGGCTTTTCGATTTGGCTCCTCAACCTGGACTTGAACCAGGGACAAACGGATTAACAGTCCGTTGCTCTACCAACTGAGCTATTGAGGAATCGTTTTGTTTGCCAAGCGTCTTGGCTAACGGGGCGAGATATTAAATGCCTGTGGGGGAACTGTCAACACAAAATTTATAAATAAATCATTATTTTGTTTGTTTGCTTATTTTGTCGACACTCAGTGTGCTTTATCTTCAAATGTAGTTCTATTTTTACCCTTGAGTTTTGTAAGCGAGTATTACTTAAACTTATCCACTGAATCTGTGGATAAGTTTGTGAATGAAAGTGTAAAAAAAGGTAACTTCAACGGAGGAATGCTTGTTGTAGCTTAATTGTAATATTTTTCCATGTTATGTATTTTTTAATTATAACAGTTGCTTAGGTGCGCAACTCCCCGTTTTAGTTATCTTAGTGTGATTTTTGTTCAACGCTGGTTTTATGGCTGTTTCCTGTGAGTTATACGAAAGAATAGGTACAAGAAGTTTATTATTGGTTGGTTATAAGCTTTATATCTATGTTAAAAAACTACAATCATGTTGAAATAAAATATATACATAGCGAGTTTTATCACTATCTTTTACAATACTTTTGTATTTTCCCGCAAAGACAGCCAATAGCTTGCATTAAATGACAAAAATAAATATAAAAAAGCCAATTAACTTACTTGAAGACCCTGTAGCTGAGACTATCAAGCGTATGACTATCCCAATGATTTACGGGATGATTTTATTAATGACTTTTAATTTAGTTGACACTTTTTTTGTTGGGTTATTAGGCACACAACCTCTTGCTGCCATTAGCTTTACATTCCCTATCACTTTTACTGTTATTAGTTTAACTATAGGCCTAGGGATTGGTACTTCAGCTGTTATTGCTAAAGCGCTGGGGAAGGGGAATGATGAGTCGGCAAAAAATTCTGGGACAGCGGCTATATACTTAGCCGCAATTGTTGTCGGCATTTTATCTTTTGTTGGTTATTTGTTTACTGATGACATATTTCTCTTACTTGGGGCGAGTGAAGCTTTATTACCTTTAATTCATGATTATATGGATATTTGGTTTATCGGCAGTATTTGTTTAATCGGTCCTATGATTGGCAATGCCATCTTAAGAGCTTCCGGAGACACAAAAACACCCAGTATTATCATGGGCAGTGCTGGTTTGATTAATGCAATATTAGACCCGATTTTTATTTTTGGTTTTGGCCCTATTCCTGCGATGGGAATACAGGGGGCTGCTATAGCAACATTAATTTCTTGGGTTTTTGGCTTATTACTTGTTTTATATATTGTGGGCGTGAAACGTCAATTGATCCACACTAAACTTTTACCTTTGAAAACATTTGTTGCTTCAAGCAGGGGAATTTTACATATAGGTTTACCTGCTGCAGGCGCTAACATGCTTACACCGATTTCCGCAGCTATTCTAACCGCTATTGTAGCGAGTTATGGAGACTCTGCAGTAGCTGCTTTTGGTGTTGGCTCTCGCATTGAGTCCATCGCATGTTTAGTTGTTTTAGCGATGTCTATGACGCTTCCGCCTTTTATCAGCCAAAATTTTGGTGCTGGCAATATGCATCGTGTTGAGAAAAGTTTTAAGGTATCAGTAAAGTTTGTGCTTATATGGCAACTACTTATATATTTTCTGCTCGTATTAATAGCGCCTTTTATTGCCGATGTTTTTTCTAAAGAAGAAGCGGTTGCAGATATTATTGTGTTATTCATGTGGATCATGCCATTAGGTTATGGTTTGCAGGGGGTTATAATTTTAACTAACTCTTCTTTTAATGCATTGCATAAACCTATGGTGGCGCTAATGCTTAGCGTTATTCGCCTCTTTGTATGTTATGTACCTTTAGCCTACTTAGGTAGTATATATTATGGTATTGAAGGTTTCTTCATTGGTGGTGTTTGTGGCAACCTTATAATGGGAATGATTTCTTACCGTTTATTTGATAAGCAGTTTCCACACGAACTTCCTAAAATAAAGGAAGTATCATCATGAAAAAGATGGACTTAAAGTCAGACTACACCCCAAATGGTGATCAACCTACCGCAATTAAGCAATTACTCGATGGTCTTGAAAGTGGCTTGGCGCATCAAACGCTTCTAGGTGTAACAGGATCAGGTAAAACCTTTACTATCGCAAATGTTGTCGCTAAATTAAATCGTCCAACTATGATGATTGCTCCGAATAAAACGCTTGCTGCGCAACTTTACAGCGAAATGAAGGAGTTCTTCCCGAACAATGCGGTTGAATATTTTGTTTCTTATTATGATTATTATCAGCCAGAAGCTTATGTTCCTACAACAGATACTTTTATTGAGAAAGATGCCTCTGTAAACGAGCATATAGAGCAAATGCGATTGTCTGCCACTAAGGCCTTACTTGAGCGACGAGACGTTATTATAATCGCTTCTGTGTCTGCTATTTATGGTTTAGGTGATCCTGACTCATATTTAAAAATGATGCTCCACATTAGTGTTGGCGATATTATTAATCAGCGAGATATATTGCGTCGTCTTGCCGAATTACAGTACAAGCGAAATGATGCTGCTTTTCAGCGAGCGACTTATCGAGTTCGTGGCGATGTTATTGATATATTTCCAGCCGAATCTGATCGTTTGGCATTACGTGTTGAGTTGTTTGACGAAGAAATTGAACGCTTATCAATGTTTGATCCACTTACAGGTCAAGTTGAACGTACTTTAGATAGAGTGACCGTATACCCTAAAACACATTATGCTACGCCGCGAGATAAAATATTATCAGCAATCGATAAGATAAAAATTGAATTAAAAGAGCGTTCAACTTTTTTAAAAGATAATAACCGCTTAATTGAAGAACAGCGTATTGTTCAGCGTACTCAATTTGACATCGAAATGATGACAGAGTTGGGCTATTGCTCAGGTATAGAAAATTATTCTCGCTATTTATCTGGGCGAGAAGAAGGGGAATCACCACCGACTTTGTTTGATTATTTACCTGATGATGGTTTGTTAATTATTGATGAGTCTCACGTTACAGTCCCTCAAATAGGCGCAATGTATAAAGGAGATCGTTCACGAAAAGAAAACTTAGTGAACTACGGCTTCCGTTTGCCTTCAGCGCTTGATAATCGCCCCATGAAATTCGATGAATTTGAAGCATTAGCGCCTCAAACTATTTATGTATCTGCAACACCCAGTAATTACGAGATAGAGAAATCTGGAGATGATATTGCCCAACAGGTTGTTCGCCCAACAGGTTTGCTTGACCCTATCATTGAAGTACGTCCTGTCGAAACTCAAGTTGATGACTTATTGTCTGAAATTAGAAAACGTGTCGCCATACAAGAGCGTGTTCTTGCGACAACATTAACTAAACGTATGGCAGAAGATCTTTCTGATTACTTAGATGAACATAACGTAAAAGCCCGTTATTTACATTCAGATATTGATACCGTAGAACGTGTAGAAATAATTAGAGATTTTCGACTAGGTAAGTTTGATGTGCTTGTTGGTATTAATTTATTACGTGAAGGCTTGGACATGCCTGAAGTTTCATTAGTCGCAATATTAGATGCAGATAAGGAAGGTTTTTTACGTTCGGAGCGTTCTCTAATTCAAACTATTGGTCGTGCTGCTCGAAATATAAATGGTCGCGCTATTTTATATGCAGCAAAAATAACGGGGTCAATGAAAAAAGCGATTGACGAAACTGATCGTCGGCGAACTATGCAACATCAATATAACGTAGATAATAATATTACGCCCAGAGGAGTGGTAAGTAAAATTAGTGATGCTTTGCATAACGGTACAGTATCTTCGAGTAATACATTATTGAATGTAGCTGAACAAGCGGCTGACTATAAAATATTATCACTGAAAGAGATTGATGTAAAAATCAAGCAGCTTGAAAGTGACATGTTCACTCATGCTCAAAACTTAGAGTTTGAACAAGCTGCTGATTTGCGAGATAAAGTCTCAAAGCTAAGAGAACAACAATTATCCCGTTAGTTATACTTCTGATCATTTAAGCTCAAACATCGTATACTGACTTATGATGTTTGAGACAGCTTCACAATTACACTGAGCCAAATGGCTAATGTCATTGATTATTTTATCTTGGATATCCACAGGGAATAGCATTAACTGCTCAAGATAAAGATGTGCTTGAACTTCGTTATTGCTATTAACGAATTCCATTAGCCGACTTGCATGGTTTCTCCAAATAACACTCATATATACTACCTCAGAAACTTAAATAACGTTATGTTCCATCCTTAAGCCTTATTTAACTTGGGTTGAACACATACTTTGCCATGGTTCAATCCAGTTAAACTTAATTTAAGTTTAGATCATTTCAGCATAATGGTTATAAGTTTTAGGCATTAAAACTGGTTGTTTGGAACCTTGTCATATAAGAAAACTGTACTTTTGTGCTAACTATTTGATGTTTGGTGATATTTGAAACTTTTCTAAACGGTATAAAAATGCCTTATAAGGTAAATTTAAATATTTTGCGGCTTTAGTTTTGTTGCCTTGGTTGATTTTCAATGCTTCAGATAAGCAATACTTTTCAAATTGTTCCCAATTAAAGCCTGAAGTTGGCATTTCAAAATGAGGGAGTCCACTTTTGTTTTGGTCATTGAACACCTTAGGAAAAATGTTTTGAGTTAACTCTTCTTCATCATCAAGTAATACATAACGTTCAATACGATTAGACAGTTCACGCACATTTCCAGGCCAGTGATATTCAAGTAATAAACGATAACACTCGGGCGATAGTTTTTTTGCTTCACTTTGATATTGTTTATTGTGTAACAGAATAAAGTGATCCGCTAACATGGCAATATCTTCTTGGCGTTCACGTAATGCGGGCATTTTTATTGGCACCACATTTAATCGATAAAATAAATCTTCTCGGAAATTACCATTTTCAACTTCTTTAACTAAGTTTCGGTGAGTGGCTGCGATGACTCGGACATCCAGTTTTATTTCATCATTACTGCCTAGTCTTGTAATTGTACTCTCTTGAAGAAAGCGTAATAGATGTGATTGTAATGACGGAGATAATTCTCCTATTTCATCTAAAAAAATAGTACCTTGATGTGCGGCTTCAAAGCGGCCAATTTTACTTGAGTTAGCCCCAGTATAAGCTCCTTTTTCTGCGCCAAAGAGTTCTGCTTCTGCAATAGATTCTGCAATTGCACCACAATTAATCGCGACAAACCTTTCATGCGCTCTGTTTGATTTATCATGTAAAGCTCTCGCGGCAAGTTCTTTACCTGTACCACTTTCTCCTAATATAAGTACCGTAGCATTCGTTGCTGAAACCTTACCTATGCGTTGATAAACCTTCTGCATACAAGGGGCTTTTCCCACTAAACTGACAAGTTGCTTTTGCTCGCTGAGTTGTGCGCTTAAGGCTTTATTCTGCCCACGTAACTGAAAGGCTTTATAAGCTTTATTTATCGTTAATAATAGTTCTTGTCGTTTAAATGGTTTTGGTAAATAATCATCAGCACCTTGCTGTAATGCTTCTACTGCATGATTAATTGTGCCGTATGCAGTCGCAATTATGAATCCAATATCTGCTTGGTTCCTGCGAACATAGTTTAATAAATCTAAGCCAGAGAGAGAGCCAAGTTTCCAATCAGAGAAAATAACATCATAAGCATTGCATTTTATTTTTAGGATAGCGTCTTCTACACAATTCGCACTCATAACCTGAAAACCACTGGCGAGTAAGATATCGCAAATTAACTCGCGTTGTTCGTGTTCGTCTTCAACGACTAGTATATTCATACTCATTACGATCCTTTTTTTTCAGATTGTATTTGTTTTTTTACTTGCACGATATTAAAATCAGCTTTCGCCAAACAACCGGTTGTTTCACCATTATCGGTGCATTGATTTTCTAAATGAATATCCCCATTGTAGTGCAATGAAATGATTCGTTTGGCAATATAAAGGCCCATGCCAGCCCCTTCTGCTTTTGTCGAAATGTGGGGGTAAAATAATCTTTTTCCGATTTTTTTATCTAACCCTGCACCTTGATCAATTACAATAATAGTTAATTGCTTACCAACTTTTTTAGCTTTGATAATAACGACATTATTTTTTTCAGGGGAGGCACTATCACTATTACTCTCGCATGCGTTAATAATCAGAGTATGAAGAATAGATCTAATTTCAGACTCCGCGCCGATAATAGATAATTCAGGTAAAATGTCCACTTCAAATTTTTGTGGCTGTCCATGGCAAGATTTGTACTCCAGCATAATGTCTTGAATTACAGCAAGTATCGGAATGTTATCATCACGGCTTAGCCCACTCGTCGTTACCTCCAGTAAAGCTTTAATATTTTTGTCGATATGGATGATCTTATTTTGAATCGTTTTAATTAGTTTTGTTCGATACTCTGGGGATAAATCGGTGTCATTTAGTTGTTCTATAGACAAGCCTATTGTATGGATAGGGTTTCTTAATGAATGTGCTAAACCTCTACTAACTTCACCCAATTCTGCTAAGTGCTTTATTTCATTGTGCTGTTGCTCTGTTTGAGTAAGGTGGTCAAGTCGTTTAACCATGTCGTTGAAGTGTTGGATGGTAATTCTTATCTCTTGAATGCCTTGCTCATCGACATGGTGTTGATAATCGCCTTTTGCTAATCTTTTAAAACCAGCAGAAAGAAGAGCTAATGGCTTATTAAATTGTGCACTTAACCAATACGCTGCGAATAATGCGGTAATACCGCAAAGTATCAATACCCATTGGATATTTTGAAGTAACTCTTTGGTTTTACTTTGTGGAGATAGACCTTGTACCCATTGATGGTGAAGGCTTTCAGGGGAGTGAATAATGACTTTATGTTCCTGAGTAACAATATCAGATGCTAACGCATCCTTTTTCCGGTAAATACGGTCAACAATTGTTTTTATTTCTCTCTTTACTATGTGTAAATTTTCTATTTCGCTATTTTTTTCAATATATTGTTCTTCATTTTCTTTTAATATTTTATCTTGGTTTACTATTTCATTTACTTTCTTATTGAATGTTTTTTTTCTATTCCCTATAGCATCTTCAGTGATCAGTGTTATGTCATCAACGGTAATATTCTCAGAAATAAATTTCACTTTTTTCACGTTATCAGTATTTTGATTTAATTCATCAAATGCTAACTCAAAAACTTGTGCACTAAGGTTTCGAGCTTGAACATTAACTTCTTGATTTAGGTTTTGTTCAATCCAATAAACAAGAAATAGTTGAATAATGGTGAGCAGAATAATCAAGCTTCCGATCAAGGCAAATAAATAACTGCGTAAAGACATCGTGGTCCATCGTTTAGTAAATAATAGTATGGTTACAATCAAGTATAATGCCAATTGACTAAAAATATAAATACTTGATAAAACATAATCTTATAAATAAATGTCAAATATTTAATTCCTTTTGGTAAATAAAGTCCTGATATAGGGATATTTAAGTCCTTATATGGGGGAGTAATCAATAAAAACTGTTTACATAATTAAGTATTTATTTGTTTTATATATGTTTTATTTATTGGTACAAAAATCGCAATGTGATGGGAAGAGCGTGAAGTAAAGCACTTAACGTACATTTAGATAAAACTGATAGGGAACAAGAATGAAATTATTCAATAAAACTGCAATAGCGTTAACACTCTCATTGTTAGGAGCAGCAAGTAGTGCTTCAGCAATAACAATGACGACTGATAATACATTACATGAAGAAATTAAAATAAAAGTTGTTGATAATAAAAATGATAAAATGAATGTTTTTGTAAGTGTTGATGGAAAAATTACAACGGTTGATGCTTCTCCATCAGTGATGAATAATCCAGAAGAACTGAGAGAACTCCTTGTTGATGTCCCTGAGGATATTCGTGACAAACTTATCGAAAGTTTAATAAGCAAAAATATTCACCATGATAATCTTGAGATAGACATTGGTGTGGAAGGTGATATTAACCAAGAATTACATTGGTTTTCTAAAGGTGAGAATGAAGTAAATCATAACATTGAAGCGACGGGTGAAAATAGAGTTATCGTTATGAAAATTGATGATAGTAATTCTGAAAACAGAGTTGTTCAAAAGGTTGTTAAGCAAATGCTTCACACATCAGTGAAGCCCTCTAATCTAAGAAACTTGCAAATTGTTCATCAAGGAAATATGACCGCAGAGAGTATTATTAGCATGATAAGGCGAACTGACTTTACTGCTGATGAGTTAAATGCAATACAACAGGTACTTGACGTAAAAAGATAGGATAATGTTAATCTATAAAAGTGAATAGCAACTTAGTTGACTCGGTATAACCTAGCGTGGGAACCCTATATTTAATAGAATTGAAAAAGCCAGTCAAGAGACTGGCTTTTTTAGTTTAAACTTTTATTTACTAAATGTTCATATTGTTAAAATAATATTTACGGCTTAGTTGGTCCTGCACTGCTTCGACTCATTGCGTGAGAAACGGTTGCCATTTTACCAGATGAAGCATGTTCCATACGATTTTCTTTTGCTACGAAATCAGTAGGGATATCATTTATCATCGTAATAGTTTCTGTTTTAGTCATCGGTGAAGATGATTTACCTGGCTTACTACCTTTACTCGAAACTTTACCTGCTTTAGAGGTGATTTTCGGGCTTGGTTTTCTTGATATCAAACGTTTGGGCTTTTCAGCAGCTTGAGGTTCATCAAAAGGTAAGTCCGGTTGAACTTCTGTTGAAGGCACTTCAACAACAGGTGTTTCAACAACAGGTGTTTCAACAACAGGCGCTTCAACAACAGGTGTTTCAACAACAGGTGTTTCAACAATAGGTGTTTCAACAACAGGGGCTTCAACAACAGGCGTTTCAGCAACAGGTGTTTCAACAACAGGTGCTTCAACAGCAGGTGCTTCAACAACAGGTGCTTCAACAGCAGGCGTTTCAACAACAGGTGTTTCAACAACAGGCGTTTCAACAACAGGTGTTTCAACAACAGGCGTTTCAACAACAGGAGCTTCAACAACAGATGTCTCAGGATACCTAGACTCTACTGGATCTTCGCTTATTTCAGTTCCTGTTTCTACAGCCGGAAGTTCAGATGCAGTGTTATCTGAAGCTGGACGGCGACGCTGACCATTAGAACGAAGATGTCTTGGTGAACGACGATTTCTAGGGCGTTGTTCATCATTTGCTTTATTATCACTTTGCTCTGACTGCTTTGCATTCAGTTGTGTGTTTTGAGCACTTACATTAACAGACTCGTCAACAGTAACTTCTTTACCGCCTTCTGGTGCCGATGTTTGACTTAACGTTGTATTGTTTACAACGGGAGCGTTTTCATCGGTGATACGTACTTTTTTACGATTGTTACGACGTTGACGTCGAACAGTAACTTTCTCTTCTTTAGGCTTTGTATTACGCTCTACTGGCGACTTACGAGGCTGTTTGTTTTGCTTGTTATCTTGATTGTCATTAATGTTAACTTTAACATCATTGCGATCTTCATTTTTAACTTCATTACGTTTGTCGTTACGATTTGTGTTTCTGTTATCGTTACGATTGTTACGACGTTGCCCTTGACGGCCACGTTGTGGACGACGTTCACCATTATTTACATGTTTTTTAACGGGTTCAACAACTTTAGGTGCTACTTCTTCAGCAGCAAATAGTGTCTTAGCCCATTTTATTAAACCATCAAATAATCCTGCAGATTTATTTTCAATAATTACAGGGGCAGAAGGTTCATTAGCCGTTGTAGGTGCAGCTTGTGTCGGAGAAGACATACCTTGTAACGCAGGTTCATCCTTTCTAGAAGCTTGCTTGTCATACTTTGGCATTACAGCTTCTTCAACTGAAGCTTCTGTAATTGTTTTTTCGTAACTGGCTTCTTCAACACTTTCGTCTGTTCTTACTCTAAGCACTTCATATTGTGGTGTATCCATATGAGGGTTAGGAATAATAAGAATGTTTACGTTATGGTGTTTTTCAATATGAAATACTGAACGACGCTTCTCATTTAAGAGGTAAGTCGCTACAGGTACAGGCACTTGAGCTTGAACATGTTGAGTATTTTCTTTAATGGCTTCTTCTTCCATTAAACGTAAAATAGATAATGCTAAGGACTCAACACTTCGTACATGTCCGGTACCGTTACAACGAGGACAAACGCCTTGACTAGTTTCACCAATAGAAGGACGTAAACGTTGACGCGACATTTCTAATAAACCAAAACGTGAAATACGTCCTAGTTGTATACGAGCTCTGTCTTGTTTTACTGCATCACGCATGCGATTTTCTACTTCACGTTGATGACGTACAGGCGTCATATCAATGAAATCGATAACCACTAAACCACCCAAGTCACGTAAACGTAATTGACGAGCAACTTCTTCTGCTGCTTCAAGGTTGGTATTAAATGCTGTTTCTTCAATGTCACTGCCTTTAGTTGCGCGGGCAGAGTTAACATCAATAGAGGTCATTGCTTCAGTAGGGTCAATGACAATTGAACCACCTGAAGGAAGTCTAACTTCACGTTGAAACGCTGATTCTATTTGTGTTTCAATTTGGTAATGCGTAAATAAAGGTACGTCATTCGTATACAGTTTTATTTTATTTAAAAAATCTGGGCGAACGACTTCAATATGCTTTTTAACACTTTCGAATGTTTTAGGGCGATCTATTAATACTTCACCAATATCACGACGTAAATAATCACGAATAGCACGTAAAATAACGTTAGTTTCTTGGTGTATTAAGAATGGAGCCGGTTTAGTTTCAGCGGCTTCTGAAATGGCTTTCCAGTGGTGTAATAGAACATTTAAGTCCCAGTTTAGTTCTTCATAGTCTTTACCTACGCCAGCGGTACGAACAATTAAGCCCATTCCTTTAGGTAATTCCAATTTGTTTAAAGAGGTCTTTAAGTCGGTACGCTCATCACCTTCAATACGACGAGAAATACCGCCAGCACGAGGATTATTTGGCATTAATACTAAATAGCTGCCTGCTAAACTGATAAAAGTTGTTAACGCTGCGCCTTTTTGGCCACGTTCTTCTTTATCAATTTGAACAATAACTTCTTGGCCTTCTCTCAAGACATCTTTAATGCTTGGACGACCTTGAAAGGTGTAACCTTTAGGAAAGTACTCGCGAGCGATTTCTTTCATAGGAAGGAAACCATGACGTTCTGCGCCATAGTCAACAAAAGCTGCTTCTAGAGATGGCTCTATACGCGTGATTTTTGCTTTATAAATATTTGATTTCTTTTGTTCGTGACCTGGACTTTCGATATCTAAATCATAAAGTTGTTGGCCATCGACCAGTGCTACACGTAATTCTTCTGATTGTGTAGCGTTAATTAACATACGTTTCATAGTTTTAGTGACTCATTTTTAGTCACAACACTACAAGCTTCGAACACAAAGCAATTTATCGCTATGGTAACAGCAATATGTCAGCCTCTCGGGTGTCAAATTACAGCGCCATATTGCGCTGTAAGCTGTTATTTAATCTGATTATACTCTCAGGTGATTTACACCCAAGAAAAATTGTTTCTTCATGCGCTCAGCAAATTGTGCTGTGCTCGATATTATCAAATTGATATTTGTTGAGCAGTTTGAATTTCGGCGTTCTGGCTTACTTTTCTGGTTGTTGCTCGATGGAAACTTATCTAATTTGGTTTATATCATTACAAAATAGCTTTCGTTGCGCTGGGCTAAATGTTTATGCTATTTTTTGACTTGTTATTCAGGTCAACTATTTGCAATAGGCCGTTCTGTTAATGTGTCGGCGATAATAATTTATCGAGATAATGCACATTAATGTGGCCGCATTTTTGCCTCTTACGTTTCGCTAAAAGCTTCTATTTTTTACCTTATTGTCTTATATAAACAATAACAGCGAGATTATCCCACTTAAATGATGTAAAAGGCAATTAAATCGATGAGTTAATTACTCTAATATCAAAATAAATATGTTAAACTCACTTTTATGAATGAAAATACAAAACCCCAAGTTCGATTTTATACAATCGATAGCGAAGACGCTGGTCAAAGAATAGATAACTTTTTATTAAAAACCTTAAAAGGTGTTCCTAAAAGTATGATTTATCGCCTGTTAAGAAAAGGCGAGATTAGGGCTAATAAAAAACGGACCAAACCAGAATATAAAATTCAAGATGAGGATATAATTCGTGTAGCCCCCATTCGTATTTCTGAAAATACAAATGAAGTTTCAACTAAATTAAATATTGTGGCTAATTTAGAAAAGCAAATATTATTCGAAGATGATCGTTTAATTGTTATTAACAAACCTTCTGGTATGGCTGTACATGGCGGTAGTGGTTTAAGTTTTGGTTTGATTGAAGCCATTAGAGCTTTACGTCCTGATGCCAGAATGCTTGAACTTGTTCATAGACTTGATAGAGATACTTCTGGGTGTTTGGTCATTGCTAAAAAACGTTCGGCTTTACGACATTTACACGAGCAATTACGTAATAAAACGGTTCAGAAATTTTATCATGCTTTGGTAAAAGGACAATGGTCAACTAAATTAACACGTGTGACTGAAGGCTTAAAAAAGAATGATTTAAAATCGGGTGAACGTGTTGTTGTTGTTGATAATGTTAATGGTAAAGAATCAGAAACACGCTTCAAAGTACTTAAAAACTTTGAAAATGCGACATTGATTCGTGCTTTCCCTGTAACAGGTCGTACACACCAAATTCGTGTTCATTGTCAAATTAAAGGTCACCCAATCGCTTGTGATTCAAAATATGGTTATGAAAACTTTGATGAGGATATGAAAAAACTAGGTCTTAAACGTTTGTTTTTACATGCGGCTAGTATTGAGTTTACGCATCCAAGTACGGATGAACGGATCAAAATAGAAGCACCTTTAGAGCATTCATTACAAAATCTACTTACCAAGTTAAAGTAACCTCCTTCATACCTGATGCTGAAATCAATTTCAGTATCAGGTTGCTACTTTTCATATTGAACCTAAAATTTTATGCAGTAAATAAGACAATAATCAATAAATTAAATAATGAGAAAATATGCACAATTATAAATTGGTGATTTTTGATTGGGACGGTACATTGATGGATTCTGTAGATCGCATTGTTTTTTCAATGCAAGCAACTGCAATCGCATTATCCTTTGAACTACCTAGTTATGACACAGCTAAACAAATTATAGGCTTAAGCTTACCTAAAGCTATTTTTACTTTATTCCCAAACGCCAATGAAGAACAGATGCAATTGTTAACTGCTCAATATAAGCATCAATATGTCGCAGTCAATACTACACCCACGCCGTTATTTAAACATGCACTTGAATTGCTTGTGAATCTGAAACAAGAAAATAAATTATTGGCAGTAGCAACCGGAAAAGCTAGAGCAGGTTTACAGCGTGTTTGGCAGGATTCAGATACAGAACACTTTTTCCATGCTTCTCGTTGTGCAGATGAAAGTATTTCGAAACCAGATCCAGATATGATAAACAGCTTGTTGAAAGAATTAAATATTGAAAAACATGAAGCCGTTATGATTGGCGATACTTCATATGATCTCGAAATGGCACAAAGGGCAGGTTTAGATAGTATCGGGATTACTCATGGTGTGCATGACAATAAAGTTCTATCACAGTATCAACCAAGAGCTATTGTCGACTCGCTAGCTGAATTGTATATGTTATTGTTAAATAAACCCGTAAAACTTTAATACCTAGAAACCATGCTTTAACCGTTTTCATCTGTTCATAAAATGAAAACGGTACTCGCTAATTATGCAAAAGTAATGATTCAAACATTGTTAAGGCTTACTGCTCCTGTAAAACATCTAAACCTTGTTGTTTAAGTAAACTCACTAATCTTATTAAGGGTAAACCGATTAAGGTATTTGGATCATCACCAACGAGCTTTTCAAATAAGCAAATACCTAACCCTTCACTTTTAAAACTTCCGGCACAATTATAAGGTTCTTCAGTATTCAAATATGCTGTAATTTCTTGTTCTGATAATTCTTTGAAATGTACAGTGAATAATTCGACTAAAGAGATGCTTTTTCCTGTTGAACTGTCATAAACACATAAACCTGTGTGAAACTCTACAGCTTTACCACTGAAACTGGTGAGTTGTTTTAAGCCATTTTC
>ENA-OSET01002840-OSET01002840.1-sediment-metagenome-genome-assembly--contig:-NODE-2840-length-16376-cov-3.323701_pt1 | contig 16376 bp, 17 predicted proteins | sample MGYA00237882_ERZ534229 | MGnify/ENA primary metagenome ERZ534229 (study PRJEB26408, sample SAMN06266212) | sediment metagenome | isolation source: Hudson Canyon methane seep mesocosm | place... | reverse complement strand
TCCCATGGTTGCCAAGAGACTGGATTAGAGGCGTGCTGGAGCAGATATGGCGAGGTACATCCGCCGAGTCGGTTGGTAACCTCATCTGCCATGGTACGCCATCGAGTTTAGGCACATGAACCCAATCATTCTTCATTTCCTGTGTACTCTGTGACACGTATACCGAGTTTTCCTCTGCGGGCCTCTCGAGACATTATCCGATCCATCTTGCGATGGAACTCGGACTCAAGATCAACCTTCATCGCTAGCGAGTGACCGAGTATCAGAATTAATAGATCCGCGAGCTCCTCGGCGGCCTCTTCGTCGGGCTTTCCTTTTGTGATAGCAGCGGAGAACTCGCCCAACTCCTCAACAGTTAGGGCCACGCGGTAGCCCATGTCATGCCCATTGTTCTCCTCAGATGCGAAAGCATGCTTATGGTGGAATGCAGCCACTCGCGACATCATCGTCAACCAAGAGCCGTCTGGGTTGCTTTGTGCCTCAATCTCTATCCAATCGTCTACACTAACTGGTCGTGCCATGGTACTGGCTGAGTAAGGAGACCCATCAACGTAGTTGCCCCCCTAATGGTGGCTGCTTAGGGTCACTCCCCTCGTAGGGCAGCACCATTACCAGACCGCCGAGTCCAGATAGCACGAACAGGGTCAGCGATCCGAGGAAGAACGACACACTGCGCGATTTCTCCCCCTCCAGCTCATTACAAAGCACGGGATCGGGGGGCTCGACGGTATGGAGGACCAGTGCCCTGTAATCCATGTCGCACTCGCGCTCGTGCTCCTTGACTGCGTCATCGTGTTCTTGCATCAAATCCATCATCATAGGGAACAGTAGTATGGAGCATCCAATGAGGACGAATCCTATCTTTAGATCATTGTCCAAATCATCACCAACTAAGATAAAAGCGCCTTCACGCATTTACCGGTGAGTTCCCTCATGGTCGCCGCCATGGCATCGACAGTATCGTGGTCAATCTCTGCTTCGGGAGATCCGGGGGTTCTGCCTGCGGCCCAATTCGAAGAGCATACCAGTGCAACGTGAGGGATTCGCTTCTCACCTACTAGTCTGGATTCGGGTCCGAGGGTCATCCCAACAACATCAGCCCCCAGACGCTCAAGCGCGTCAATCTCCGAAGGGGTCTCGAACTGAGGGCCTACGCACTGCGCTACAACCAAGTCGCCTGCGACCTGTCCCTGAATGGCTTCAAGCGCCTTGGCGCAGGTCTTGCTGGCGAGGGAGTCGAAGCACGATGTCCTATCAGCGTGAGTCGCGTGGTCGTCGTGGAACGTCCACGGCCTCTCGGCGAGATCGAGGACGTCTGCTGCAATTCCTATGGTGCCAGGCGGGAGATCCTCACACATACTCCCAACTGAGTTGATACTGAGAACCAGTTCTGGTTGGAAACTGGCAGCGGCGTGGACATTGGCACGGTGCTCGATGCGGTGAGGAGGGGTTCTCGAGTCAGAGTCAGAGTGATGTCTGTCGATAATCAGTACTTCATCCTCATCGATGCTGACGAGTGTTGCTGGCACCTGACCCCATTCGGAGTCTATCCTCATGGTGCTAGCCGCAGCGCCGTGTGCAGAAGCTAATTGTGATGCGAAGGCGCTCATGCCTGTCCCACAGAGCACCGCTATGCGGGCCATCAGATTACTCCTTCAGACGCTCGATGAGCTCGGCCTTCTTACCGGAGACGGGTTTGCCAGCCTCCTTCAGTAGTTCCTTGAGTTGGACAACCGTCATGGATTCGTAGTCAGTCAAATCGTCAGAATCCTCAGTGACTTCATCTTCTTCCCCCTCGGACTCTGCTCCCTCTGTATCGCCTACCTCATCAGCAACCTCTTCTGGGGCCTCGTCCGAATCGTCCTCGAACGGAGTATCCTCTTCCTCATCCTCTGATTTGACGGCCTGCTTCTTGGCCTGCTCATCTTCGAGCACCTGCTCAAGAGTGGGGCCATCCTTCGTGATGACTCCGGACTGCATCAGCTGGGTGCGTCGGATCATCACCTCCCTGACAGGCTGGATTTTGGATGCGGCCTCCTTAATCTGAGTCTCAAGCGTGCCATCCAAGGAGGCCTTCTGCATTTCGACCCACGTAGAAGTGGCCCCAACCTTGAGTATGATGTCGCGAGCCAATGTGCGCATCTGCTGCTTCTGACTCCCCTTAATGCGGTGCCTCGAAATCATCAGTGGCTTGACCCTGATGTAGAAGCCGTCTTCGGTGACTACGTCCACCGTGTCGTCAATCTTGCCACGGTCGCGTCGGACCATTCGGCGGATATGGTCCTTCAGCATCTCGTGACCGATGTACTCCGTCAAAGCATCTGCGCCGACCACACCTGTAATCCTGAACTGCACCTTGACATGCATCTTGGAGAAATCTCCGTCGAGTTCGTTCTGCATTATCTCGTAGTGCCGACCGATGAGCTGCTCCTCATCCTCTGCAATCGTCTCGCCGATGACCTTGAAAGACCAGGGGTGACGAGGGGCTCGAATGGTAAACCAGCGCTTGGACTTCCACTTGTCCCGCTGTTTGCGTGCCGCTGCCCTTGCTACTGCTCCCTTTGCCATGACAACGACCTCTTCTCGGGGGCTACCCCGTATGCGGGCCGTCCGACCTGCCCCCAGTATTTGAATCAAAGCCCCCATAGGGGGCCTTTGTGTCTGAGCAGTAGTCGCATTCAAGGGCGAATCGCCCGTGCTGGGGCCATGGGGCTACACAGCGCGACTTGGAGGATCCATGCTAGCGCTGTCGACGACCTCGGCCTGTTGGAGGAAAGTCTGCGTTGGCTGGCTGGAAATGACTGCAATCTTACTGTCGAGAAAGATAAGTCTTGGCACGGCTCCGAGCAGACTGTCTTAGAAGCCACGACTAAGCGGAAGAAGACTGCGTTGAAGGCGCTCGCGAGACTGGGTGATAAGATGCTGGAGAGGCTGCTCGATGAGGGAGTCTCGGAGAGAATCGACGATGAGAAGGTCATGCACGTCAGAATCAGACTTTCGAACTTAGTACGCGGAGAGATTATGCTAGTCTCAGAGGACGATTCGGTAGCGGTCGCTAAGGGCCAGTTCAAGATTGAGTCCTACCCTGGTAGCGAACCCTCAGATGTGATTACCGAGAAGATACTATCAATGCTGGATTCCTAGTTGCCAGGGGCAGTTCCCGAGCAAGTTTATTACTCGATTATACGTCCCCCGAAATGAGCAACCATGACTCATGTAGTAACTAGTGCGTGCGTTCGCTGCAAATACCAAGATTGTGTTGCAGTCTGCCCCGTTGAGTGCTTCCGGGAGGCTGATGAGTACCTCGTCATCGACCCTGATGAGTGCATCGACTGCGCCGCTTGCATCCCAGAGTGTCCGGTCAACGCAATCTATGCGGATACGGACCTACCTGAAGAGGAAATGATCTGGTTGGAAAAGAATGAGGACGAGTCGCCCAACCTGCCCATGGCAGAAGGTGATTCGCCGGTATTGGCAGATTCTTGATTACAGGTTCGACCTGAATAGGTTCTTGAGTGCGTACCCGGAGGCATTGCCATGTCCAAGTTGGTCGATCTGCAGAAGATGCGTCACGGCACTGAGTTGCTAAAGCGCGGATTCGCCAAGATGCAAGAGGGTGGTGTCATCATGGATGTGGTCACCCCTGAGCAGGCGCACATCGCCGAGGATGCCGGGGCGACCGCAGTGATGGCGCTAGAGAGAGTTCCAGCTGATATCAGAGCAGACGGGGGCGTCGCTAGGATGAGTCATCCCGATCTAATCAGGGGCATCATCGAGACCACCAGCATCCCGGTGATGGCCAAGGCACGCATCGGGCATGACGAGGAGGCTCGGGTGCTACAGACACTCGGGGTCGATATGGTCGACGAGAGCGAGGTGCTGACTCCGGCAGACCCATTCTATCACATCGCCAAGAACAACTTCACCATTCCCTTTGTGTGCGGCTGCACCAATCTCGGCGAGGCCTGTCGCAGGATAATGGAGGGAGCAGCGATGATCCGTACCAAAGGCGAAGCGGGCACGGGTAACGTCGTCAGTGCCATACAACACGCGAGACTAGTAGCCGAAGAGATTGCGCTACTACAGAGTGTCGACGACGCTGGGTTCGAGGTCATCGCACGTACGATATCCGACGGCTTCCGAGGAATCGAGTCGGAGAGCGAGCACGACATAGTAGTTCAGAACACGCCTTTCGGAAGTATGGATGCCTGCCACGACTTGATTGTCGAGATTATGGGCGAGGTGAGAGAAATGAGTCGGTTGCCAGTGGTAACATTCTCGGCAGGTGGGATTGCGACTCCAACGGACGCCGCTCTGCTAATGAAGCAGGGGATGGATGGGGTGTTCGTCGGATCGGGTATTTTCAAGTCTGAGCACCCAGCGACCACTGCCTCAGCCATCGTAATGGCCACACACCACTTCAACGACCCTGGGAAGGTAACCGAAGCCTCGTCGATGATGGCTGGAAAACCCATGGACGGCTTAGAAATCGAAAAACTCGATGTTCGTATGGCAGAGCGTGGCTCGTAGTCAGTCACGCTTCCCTCGGGTGGTGCCGAGTCTCCTAGGCCTCTTCCGTTCCTTCTTTCTCGGCTGTGGCTTGGAGTCAGCATCCGTCCTAGTTCCGCCCAGAGTGATGGAGCCTTTCTCTAGGAGCTCGTCGGCAAGAGATGAAGCGAGTTCCTCGTCCTCGTCGGGCGTCCTGAGGGCATCCCGAACAGACTGATTGTGCTCCTTGATTAACCTCTCTCGCTCCTCACGCTGGGCCTTGAGTTCGTCTCGTATCTCGTTGACCTGATCTAATAGGATTTTGATTTCTGAATGGATGTGGTCTGCACCCTCTCTAGAAGAGACGAAGGCGTTGTGCAGCCTGTCTCCTTCGGCCCTCAAGAAGTCTCTCTCCTCAAGCACCGGCTTAATCTCCTCCCAGATGCCGTCGGCCTCCTTGTGGGCATCCAGCATGGCCTTGTGCTGAGAGTCCGCCTCGGCCTTGAGTAGCTGGATTGAGCCCTCCATATCGCCGAGATCTATTTCGATAATCTGAAATTCCTCGGCTATTGGCAACAGCTCATCTCGCTTGGTAATCAGCGACTTGAGTTTCTTCAGCATCGCATTCTCCTTATCTAGAGTCAACGAACCATCTGTCATTATACGGTTCTCGATTCTGTCTATCTCTCCAAGGGTCTCGGACAATTGGATGACAACTGACTTGGTGCCATCATCACTCCTCTTTCCTCGACGCTGGGTTATCAGTTCACGCATCTGGGATTGAATCTCATCACGCTTGGCCTGGTGCACCTTAGCCCTGACACGGACCTCCTTCTGTTCATCCAAGCGTTCCTTGATGCGTTCTCTGAGTTCTTTGGACTGCTGTTGGACTGAATCACGAGAATCAGCGGCTCGACGTGCGTTCTCGTTGTGTACGTTCCTCTGCTCACGCATCCGCCTGAGTTTGGTCTCCATGGCATGCAGCCTAGTCCTGAGGTCGTCATCGGGCCTCGCTTCGTCATCCGGCACAGGTAGGGCAGAAGGAGATGCCCTTTGAATCGACCTGAATCACAGTCCCAGTAGGTTCAGCAGGAATGGGAGCATGGGCGAGAGAACCGCAATCGCTGCCCCGACCATGAAAAGACCGCCCAGCGTCATCTTGATTCTCGTGAGCAGGTCGGACCTGACCTGTACCGTCAGCACCCGTCCTGAAATCAGGTTCCCCGCATCGTCCTCAAGCCTCACTGTTACTGTCGCCTCTCCCATCGACGAAGGCAGTAGGCTCTGCCACACGATGCTGGTCGCAGAGATGGTGCTGAGCAGCGACGATGAAATATCGACGGAGAGATTATCTGAATCGACTGAGAATGGTTCTATCCTGAGTCTGTATACGCACTCATGCGGCCTAAAATCAGGAGTCTGGACCTTGAGAATCACGTCCCTCGGATCCTCCTCTTCATTGAGCACGAAGGCGAACAGGTTAGCCTGACCGACTACTAGGTTCTCCATATCCACGTCGAGCCATATGCCATCGTCAGTATGCCCTCCAATGCGTCGCATCCTGATTCTATCATGCAGCCTGAAGAAGGGAGGGCATTCGCTGCGAGCGCGTGAGAGTAAGCGGTCCCACGTCTCCTCGCCGAGCTCGGGGTGGCTGAATAGCCCCTCGATGGCTGACGAGTCCACCATCGACTCCAAAGTGGCTCTGAACTGCCCCTCATCAATTAGGGATGAACGCCGCAGGTACAGCAGGTGCAGTAGGGTCTCCTGCAGTTCCCCCCTACTACTGTGCTCGTGTATCTTAGAATCTAGTGACCCTAGATACTGAGATATCCTGACTGCGAGCAGGGGATCGATGTGGGCCCTGATTACATCGGCGAACGGGCGACTGAGTAGGGCCGGGTGGATTGGCGGAGAGAATGCCTCCAGCATACCCCATGGCTCACTTGTGTTGAAGCGTGGACGGTCCGAGACCATATGCACGCCGTGTCCTGACAGCAGAGCCCCTGTCGAGAAGGCCACTAGTATCGGAGTGGCGATGACTTCCTCAGGAAGCCACAAGCTCGCTGCTAGTAGAATGGCGGCCATGGTCATCAGTAGTATGGTGACTCCCAGTTGCCTGATTGCACCATCTATGGTGGCCCTCATCTCAGCGTAACCGTGAGCGCTGTTGAAAGTCAGACCGATTGTAGTCAGTTCCTTCGCCTCGAGTCTGAAAATCGTCCTCGTGAGCACCATCAGTCTCAACAGTATCAGCAGCAGAGCAGTGTCAGCCACCAGCATCAACAGGGACAATCCATAGATTCCTGTCGACATACCCAGCCCCCCGACAGCGGCTTCAATGTGATTGGCCCACCAGTGCGGGTTCGATGTGATGAAGGTTTGAGCCAGCCCATAGAGGGCTATCACTATCAGCGGAAGAAACAAGACGAGTCTTGCTCCGTCACTGATGAGGAGTCTGTCTGCTCTGAGCAGGAGCTCCTCCTGCGACTTTAGCCTCTTGATCTCCCCTGCATCTCCGGGGCTGCGCTGCGGCTCAGATATCGATCGAGGAGGCATCTCAGGGGCTGGAGGAACGACATCCTCCAAAGAATCGGCCAGTGCCTCGAGATCATCTGTCCGGACGTCTTCCATTACAGCACCTCGTCGGTTCTAGCAAGGATACGTAGAGAGATAGCTTTCGTCATTTCAATAATAGAGCCGTTGCAGGAAATGCCGTCGACGGTCGAACTAACCTTGACCCCTATCCCTACTCCAGTAACTTCGAGAGTTCGGACGTCAGTCGGCCTCATCACCATCATCTCGATGGTGGCAGTAGACCCTATCGGCAGGGCTGAGAGGGGCAGGAGCAGTCCTGACCTCATAGGCTCCAACTGCCGCTCTATGATTGGGATACGTTTTCCACTCGGTGTCCTCTCGGGATAACCTAGCATCTTGTCGAGTGCCATTTCGAGTTCCTCATCTATAGCATGCTCAATCTTGCAGGCCGCCTCGAGGACGTCGCCTTCGAATCCGATGACCTCGGTCAACAGGATTTCGAGGAGTCCCTCACGACGCTTGATCATCGCCGCTTGCTGGAATCCATCCGGCGTCAATCTACAGCCCTTGTAGGGGATGTGAGTGACCAGATTTCGGCCAGATAGTCGCTGAATCATCTCTGTGGTCGAGGCCGGGCTGACATTCATCATCTCAGCGAGTTGGGTGGTCTTGACAATGGCGCTAGGATTGTCCACGTGCGCTTCGAACAGGCGTTTCAGATACATCTCCTCGAATTCGCTCAGTTCAGTCATCTGACTCACCGACCTCGGCCATAAATTCAGTTCTGCAGGCCGGACATCTCGAGCGGACGGGCCTGCGCTCGATAGGGACTTTCAGTTGCTGATCACACTGTGGGCATGACAGTATCTCCTCATATGACCTAGCCACGGGTTCGCTGGTTGTAGTAGAGTCTACAGTAAGGATTTCTTGCGACTCCTGCCTCGATTCCCCTGAATCAGAATCCTCCTCGATTGGAGCGGCGGAGAATTGAGTCGTGCAAGCCGGACACCTGACAGAGCCAGTGTGTTCCGCCGGGATACTCAACCGCTGCTCGCAACTAGGACACCCGACTTCCTTCTTAGGAGGTGTTCGCTCTAGCCTGCGAGCAATCCGCGACTCCCTCAGAATCTTCGAGTCTTTTTCCGTGCTCGGTGTCTTCTCGGACACCGCTCTCCAGACAATTAGCCCTACGAGAACTACAGCAAGGCCCAACACAGCACCGTATACGGCTGCCATTGCATCGAAAGGTAACTCCCAACCGCCTCCATTCTCGGACTGGGAGAATACCGTTAGCGGGACGGTGGTTGTAGAACCGTCCATCACCCACGCAACCTCGGCTTCGACCATCGGTGCGTCGGGCCAGGGCCCTATGTTCAGTACTCCTGAAGATGACCCTCCCTCCGATACTGACGAGATGGTAATCTGCGCCAGTACCATTCCGTCAGACGTACTCACGACCTTCAGTATGCCCGGGAGTGTTGCCGAGCTCCCTGAATTGTTGAGCCAGTATGGCAGATTGACGAAATTACCTGTTCCGGGTCTGTCGGGTTCATGCACTCCGATTGAGACAGAGGGTGAGATGGAAGGTGGGGTGACGCTAGTCTGCCATGTCATGTTTGCCGCTGAGTTGGAAGATGTCCAGCCATTTGATTCCAGAGTCACGGAGATGTAATCGGCTTCAGGTTGGCCCAAGTCCAGAGACAGTGCCCTGAGTCCCGGGTCTAGGGTGATTTCGAACCTCTGCACTTCTTCTTCGATACCCTGACTGACCAGAGATACTGAGACATTCACATCGCGTTTCTTCCCGTCAGTGAGGGATGCGGATAGATCGCATTCCAAGCCATCCGAGAGAGTCCATTCTACTGCGTCGAATCTCAGTCCCATGGTCTGAGATTCGTATACCTGCACCTCGAACGATCCGCTCAATTCCGAAGAGACCCCTCCGTCATCGCTTGTGACTTCCCAATTCAACTCCAGCGCCCCGGCTGAGGCTGGGATCAGCGGAGCCAAGACCTCGCGACTGGATCCGGGGCTGATTGGAATCTCCTCCCCAATAGACAGGTTGTTCCCGGACGAATCGGAGAGCACTAGCCTCACCGAACCAGTGTACGAACCCTGATTGTTGACAAGTATGGAGGCCATGAGCTCGTCACCAACGTGCACTGGTTCTCCAGTGACTGCTATGTTGGATGAACCAGCAGGATAGAACATCTTCTCGCCCTCGCCGGAAGCTGGAGCGGATATCAGAACAAGAATAATGGCAAGCACGGCGGTTTTCCGCAGCCCTGAAGCCACAGAGGTAAGGCCCATTGCAAGTTCTCGGCACAACCGGCGGTATGAATCAAACCCCTAGCAAGGTCACATAGTGACCTTTAATGCAGGTTCTCCTGTGCCCCGAATCTATGGACCCCGAGGCCCTGCTTGCAGTGACTCCTGAGGAACTAGCACAGGCACTCCTGCTGAGGAGGCAGGTGCTGAAGGAGGAGTTGCCGAACGTCATTCGCACCCTTGAGGCCGAAGAGGAATCTCTAGAGCCTCGAGTGCAGAGGATTGTGGCTTCCCACAGGTCTACCAACGACAAGGTGTCTGAGTTGAAAAAGAAGCGTAACCGGGCACAAAAAGAGGCGGGAGCAGTACTGGGTGTGGTGAAGGTAGCTAGAGACGGTCTCGCTGTAAGCGGTAAGATGGTTAATCTGGACCCTCACTGGAAGAAGGAAAAGCTTCTGGATGAGCTCGGGCAAATCGAAGATAGTATCCAAACCACGGCACTAGACCACAGAGCGGAAAAAAAATTGCTCGATCGCCGGAAGAAGTTGCTTGAGGAGAATGACAGTTGGTTGAAGTCAAGGCGAGATTCCAATCCTGAGATGGCGACCTTCATAGACTCGAGATCCAAGATGAATATACTCTATCGAAAGGCTGACGATGCTCATCGGAAAATGATTGAGATTGTCGAGAAGGCTCAGCCAAAGTATGAGAAGAAGGTGGCCCTAACCGCTGAACTTAGAGAAATCAGGAGACAGTTAGACAGAGCCAAGGAACTGCTCGCTCAATCTGACTACGCCATCGCTCACTGGGAAAGGCGTCTGAAAGACGGTTTCGGAGAGCTCGGAGGAGGATTTCCTGACCTTATGGCAGCCAATATCCGCGTCTCCAACGGAGGTAGATCCTCCTTCGCTCGTAGCTCCAAACCGAAGAGGGACAGAGACGATTCGGGAGGCAAAAAAGAATGAGTACGGATGCACAGAGCGAGTCATTCGATGATCTTGAGGAAATGGACCACAGTGACATCAAGGAGATGCGTGGTGACCTCGAGCGTGATTTGCGCTCTGTCGAAAGGCAACACCGAGAACTCAGGGAAGAGCGGGGGGACCAAGTTGACCTAGTGCGTTCACTGAGGTCCGCAGTTGGAGAGATGAAGTCGGCTGATGGCGCTCGGAAGGGTTTGCTGAGAGAATTCCACTCTATCAGGAAGTCGGCTGAGGGAGCGCGTAAGAAGAGGGATTCTGTAAACATCTGCATCCCTCTACCCGCAGACGTACTCGCAGAATGGCTGGACGAGACTCACCGTCGCTTGGTTACCATCGACAATGACCTTACTGCCGTGCCGACTCTAGCTAGGGAGCTGGATTCGTTCGGACGGTTCTTCGAGCTCCAAGCCGCTATAGTAAGGAAAAGTGAGTCGGAGGAAGCTCACGGCGAGTACGTTGGACACGTCAAGAAGATGAGGGAAGTGACGGCAAAATTGGATGCAACGAGAAAGAGTAGGCAGGAGAAGGTAGATGGTGCTCTGGACGAGACGGAACTGAACTCGGACAACATTTCTCACTCAGACATCCGAAAGACTAGTCGCCGCATTGACAAAATCGACAAGAAGCTAGATGAACTCAGTTCAGAGAGAAAGGAGATGCGAGGGAGGCTAGGCAGAATCAAGGCCTACCAGAAGATAACTCTCAAGGGAGGCAGGACGATTCGTCTGGCTGACATGAAGGACAGGGCCCAGAGCGGCGGTTCACTAGATGCCAGCGAACTTGAGGTCCTATTGAATTCCGGAGGTCTATCCGAGATAACAGGAGCTGAGCCGACTGACAATCGGCCCAAGCCGAAGGTCAAGCAGGGCAGGAAGAAGAGAGGGATGAAGTTGGGCGTCACTCGCGGAGGCTCGAGGAAAGGTACGATGGCTGCTCGCAGAGATGGTGATGAATAACATCGGATTCACTTCCGCCAGCCCTAAATGATGTATCAAGTTCGGAAACAAGGGGGCCTTGAGATGATTATGGAATTCGACGAGGTCAGAGAAGTTCTACAGCCCCTGCACGACTCCCTAGGAAGTAAATCATCCGACCATCGCGACACCAGAGACGAATGGAATGCCAAGGTAAGGGAATTTCTTGACGATAGAAATGAAATCAATCGTCAGGTGAAGGAGCTAATCAACGAGGTCCAGATTCAGAAGGCGATCAGGGACGAAGCAAACCAGCGGGTCAAGAATCTCAAGGGCACCCGGGCAGAGCTCTCGGAGCGTCTCAAGGAGGTCAGAGAGGTACTGCGAGGCAAGCTGGATGAGCAACAGGAGAATCTTGAGAAACAGAAGAGTCGGGTCAAACGCGGCCCCTCTGCTGGAAGAATCAGGGCGGAAATGGAAAAACTGGAGAATCAGTACATGACCGGGCAGTTTCTAGGAAAGAAAGAGAGAGACTACCACAAAAAGATGAAGCAAATGTCCGGGGCCCTGAAAGAGGCATCTAAGAATAAGGAGCACGGAGACTTGCGAGATTTCAAGGACTCTGTCAGGGATGCAGAGCGGCTACAAGAGGATGCTCACAAATCAGTAGAGAAAGCTGTCAAGAAGGCACAGGAGGCTCACGACCTGATGGTAGAACTGTCGGAGGAGGTGGATCGTTTGAGAGAGAAGGCCAACACAGCCCATACCGGATTAACTAGGTCCAAACGTGAAGCAGACATGCTGCACGGCCAATACATCGTATCGCTGCGATGCATCCACTCGATCCAGGATATGATGAAGGCCATGGAATTAAGAGAGAAGAGGGAAGAGGATTCCGACGGAGAGGAGAGGTTGGAACTCACCGATCTGATGTCGAAACTGATGTCAGGAGATACTTTGTCGACAGACGAGCTGATGGCGCTTCGGCGCAACTGATTATTCAATCCCGTAGAGTCTTCCATTCCTACCATGAAGGGCCTGCAGCTCTAATCCCTCGGCATGAATAACCCATCCCGGAATAGCCAACGAGCCCTTGCTGAGACTAGTCGAATCGGGATCCAGTCGCCACCACTCCAGCAGGATACTGCTCACCGGTCCATCATCTGAATCGGGTTCACCCTGCTTGCGTCGATCCAGCAGTTTGAGCAAATCCGTTGGCATCTCCCTCATATCGGTCCAACTCCCTTCCGGGGGCTCAATCATCCTCAGTTTCGGAGGGTGAGGTAGTTCCTCTTCGGGCTCATGAACAGACAGGTTTCCTGACCATGGATCCTCAACTATACTCCAGACACAAGGTTCCATATCACCCTCAGGACCTTTCAGACAGCCGTCAACGACCCAAAGTCTAGCTGACAGTAGGACGGGTGATGTACTGGCGTCCTCCCAGCCCCTCTGCATTAGCCACGAGTCTAGTTCTACTAGAGGTCTGAGTGCGACGAGAGGAGATATTGGTTCAGCAATCAGGACCTCGTCGTGCTCAATCTGCGACTGGTCCTGAAGAGAAGGCGAATGGGCGACTAACTCACCTGTCAAAACTGCCTCTCCAATCCACCTGGCCATCCGTTCCGGACCCCAAATCACCACATCGATAGACTTCAGTGAATCGAGGATTGCCTCGTCAAACGACCGTTCACTGAGGATCCAATGTCTCCCCCCAGGGGCATCGACGCTCCACCTCTCTATCTCTGTGGATGATAAGGACAGGATATCTACAGGAACGTGCCAGACGTGAACCATCGATCCCGGAGCCTCCCCTAGTTCGGGTACTCTCTCGGCCACGCCCAAACACCTGAAGCCGTGAATCTTAGGGGCATCCTCAGCCGGACGGAGTTTGACGGCTCGCAAGGCCAGTAGGTCACGCACCGCCTCGTCCACGCGACCAGCGGTGGCACCGTGAACTTGAAGCGAACGCCTGAAGAGATAGTCACACGGGCATTAGTCCCGAAGTGTATGGCAGTCAGACGTTGGGCGACAGTGAGAGCAGTTCGCTCTCCCCGGGGTCGGTGATACAAAGAGCACTGACTGGGAACGGCTTGGCGCAAGCCGCCCCCAATTGAGTGTTAACCAACTGGACCTGATGGACAGGCACATCAGGGTGGCTATCGGTCAACTCGGAGATGTAGTTGACCGGGCAGTTGGCAGCCACGATAATTAGCCTAGCATCTCCCTTAAGGCAAGCGCTCATAGTCTGCCTCTGTCCGAACAGGATGCTACCTGTGCTCATACTCTGCTTGAGTTGCCTAGCCAGATCCATAATCAATCCTCTTTCAAACGTTCTCTGGGATGTAGTATAGGTCAACGCTCCCGGTCCCCAGTGCAACCGGCTGCCCCACGATGATATTCTCAGAGACTCCGGTGAGCTCGTCCCTCTCTCCTATCACTCCAGCCTGCAGTAGGTGTGTAACAGTGACCTCGAAGGCCGCGCGTGCTAGGATACTGTGCTTGGTACCGCTGACTCCGTGCCTACCTATGGCGCGAACTGTACCTTCACTGGACATCACGTCGGCTACCGTCAGCAAGTGACGTATGTCGACATCGAGGCCAGCTCCCTCGAGAGTATCGTACATCTCATTGATAATCGCCTGTCTCGCGGCTTCGATACCAAGGTACTGATTGATCTCAGAGATATTGTTAGTGTAGGTCCTAGCCCTGTCCACTCCAGCGTACTCACTGACCTTAGCCAAATTCGATCCGATAGTCGAAATATAGTACTCACCAGTGTCTCTGCTCGGACCTTGGACGTTGGCGCGGGTGATGTCGGCCAGACCCTTGAGTCTAAGTTTCTTGATCTTCTCCTCGAGCTGAAGGAGCGCAGTGTAGGTCACAGGGTCTGATACCAGTGTCTCTAGGTCCTCTTCCTTAGTTACACCTGGAATTATTGTGAGGACCTTTGGTCGGACATCGTCATCTGCCTGGATGAACAGCCGCAGCGCCCTTGACAGTTTATCCCTGACTTCAGCGCCAGTCATGGCCTTGATTCGCATATTGGGATTACTGAGTTCGAGACTGATGTGCCTCTGGGTGACTTCGACATTAATCCTAGCGATGTCCGGTGTGGTGGTTGTCTCCAATGCAGCGGCGATTTTGCGAGCAGCCTTCTCATTGGTGTTGAGGGGTTTTCCTTTGGAGTTGGTCTCTTCGAGGTAAATCAGCATCGTGGGGGTCTTCGGAACCTTCCGGGCATCCACTATCTCGATGATTCTGGGGAGACCCTGGGTCACGTTGACGGTCGCAACCCCTGCATAGTGGAAGGTCCTCATGGTCATCTGAGTGCCTGGCTCGCCGATTGATTGGGCGGTGGTGATGCCGACAGCCTCATGTGGATCTGCCCTAGCTACAGCCAAGAAACTCTCCGAAGAATTCAGCACCTTCTTGGCTTTAGCGGGAGTCAGTTTATCGATGCCCCTAGAGTGAATTCCCTCGGCTAGATCACCTAGAATACGAGGAGTCATGGAGAGATTCATCTTGATTGAGGTTTCTTGGAGCAGTTGGTATATCGCATCGTCCGTGTCGATGTCGCGGAGAATCTGCTTAAGCTTGGTTTCGTCGTCGTATTCTTGAAGCGGGAGGAGTTTCTTCTTGCGACGCCTAGAGGCTGCCTTTCTCCTCACGATGGTCTTCTCGGCGGATGCAGTTGCCCGGGATGGTTTGGCAGACGCCTCCATCACCTTGAATATCTCCTGAGAGGTGCCGGAATCGATACCGCAGATTTGGGCTATCTGGCCGGATGTCAGTATCTTCACATCGTCCCACTTGCGGTCATCCGCGAGCTTGTGTGAGTACTCCTCGGCCACACCGAGATCCATGAGTTTCTTCTTTGTGGCGCTCTTGACTACCATCAGTTCTCACCTCCCAAGGCATCATCTAAGACCTGCGAGACGTCGAAGGGAGATCCCTTGCGGCTGCGGGCGGGGTCAATGCCATCCTCCCCATACTCGAACTGGATGATGCGTTTGGCAGTGTTGCGTACTGAGTTCATGCCGTCGTCGGAGACCTTCAGGTCGTCCATGGCATTGATTAGGCGGCGCTGCATGTAACCTGACTTGCTAGTTCTGACAGCGGTGTCAACCAACGACTCACGCCCCGATACAGAGAGCATGAAGAACTCAGTCGGCTCGAGCCCGCGCTTGAACGAAGATGATACGAAGCCTTTCTCCTTAGCACCCTTCACTCCACGTGGGAAGTGTGGCAGCACACGATCTTGGTAACCCCTCTCAAGGCGCTTGCCGCGAACCTTTGGCTGGCCTATGGAACCGGCCATCATAGCGAGGTTGTCCATCGAACCACGGGCTCCGGAGACCGCCATCATAACAGCGGGGTTGTCTGAGCCAAGATGATCCTTCGCGACTTCACCAGAATCAGCCTTGCCTTTGTCCAGAATACCCAGAATGTTCTCCTCTAGAGTTTCAAGGGGAGTCCTGCCGGGCCGAGACTCGTAGCGTCGGCCGTCCTTGCCGTACTTCGCGAGCTCCTCGTCGACCTCGGCGCTCGCCTCAGCGTTGATTTCAGTAATTCTTTCCTTAGCCTTGAGAGGTAGGTCCTCATCATCAATTCCGGTAGTGAAACCCATTGCAGAGCAGATGGCAATGGTCATTTTTGTCATCCTATTCAGGAACTCAGCACCCGCATCGGAGCCATGAGTCTGGACGACAGCGTCAAGCAGTCGACCGTCCTCAGCACCAATGCCTCGCTTGTCTATGGTGCCGCTGACCTTACCTGAGGTTACATTGACCTGATCGCCAGATCTGCTCGTGTACTGCAGGTTGAATCCACCTGGTACGATGAGACTTAGTACATCGGCCCCGCGGTATCCCACGGTGCCGTTATTCTGCACTTCCTCAGGCAGGTCGCCAATCCAACCGATGGCACCTAAGACCTCCAGAACCAAATTCTTGGGCAGAATGCGGTTGCCATGAGTCAACAGGTAGGCGCCAGAAATGTGATCGTGGATGCCACCTATCACACTGCCTCCGTAGCGTGGAGAGATGATGTGCTCCTGGACTCGCATGAGAATCTTGGCCTCTGCGCGAGCCTCCTCGCTTTGGATAACGTGCAGATTCATTTCATCGCCGTCGAAGTCGGCGTTGTAGGGTGTGCAGTCAGCTAGGTTTAATCTGAATGTCTT
>ENA-OSET01002839-OSET01002839.1-sediment-metagenome-genome-assembly--contig:-NODE-2839-length-16378-cov-6.490767_pt1 | contig 16378 bp, 12 predicted proteins | sample MGYA00237882_ERZ534229 | MGnify/ENA primary metagenome ERZ534229 (study PRJEB26408, sample SAMN06266212) | sediment metagenome | isolation source: Hudson Canyon methane seep mesocosm | place... | reverse complement strand
TTTTCACTTAAAAATTTAGTCGCCGCATCAGGTGATGCAGGTAATTTCAAACCAACTTCAGTGTCAAAAACAACCCTCGCAGCACTTGAACAAAGTACATAAATTTGAACGTTAGCCGCCACCAAACATTCGATTAAACGCAATGCGTAAGCGGAACCTGATGCTCCGGTTATTGCTACTGTAATTTTTTCTTTGAATTCACTCATGCTTACGCCTTGTTTCCCAATGCTATTAATAATTTATTGTGAACATCACCAAAACCACCATTACTCATCACAACGATGGTATCGCCAACCTGAGAATTCCCCACAATGTTAGTCACTAAAGCCTCAATGTTAGTCTCAACAAAACAAGGTTGTTTACAGTCTTGAATAAGTGCCTCAATCGACCATTTGACTTGTTCACCTTGATACAAATACACGACATCGGCTTGTGATAACGAAGCTGGCAGTGTGTCTTTATGAATGCCCGATTTCATTGTATTCGATCTGGGTTCCAATACAGCAATAACACGACGAGACTTGTTACCTTTAATATCGACGCTTACATTCGCTTTAACGCCAGCCAATGTTTTAGCGATAGCTGTTGGGTGATGCGCAAAATCGTCAAAGACACGAATTTCGTTCACTTCACCGCGAAGCTCTAAGCGTCGCTTGGTATTGATGAATTCCGCTAGTGCGTCAATAGCTACATGACTCGGAACGCCAGCATGTCGAGCTGATGCTATAGCCATTAATCCGTTATCGATATTAAAGTCGCCGATTAAATTCCACTTTACTGTTCCTTGGATGTCACCTTTGAAACGCACGATAAATTCACTACCATCTGCAATAACCTTTTCTGCATGCCAACCATCATTGCGTGTTTCATCTTCAACGCTAAACTCTGTGGGTGTCCAACAACCTTGCGCTAAGGTTTCGGTAATAGCAGATTCATTTTTCGGTGACAATACTAATCCGTTGCTGGGCACCATACGAATCAGATGATGAAACTGACGTTGAATATCTGACAAATCATTAAAAATATCAGCGTGATCAAATTCCATGTTATTAATCACCAACGTGCGTGGTCGGTAATGCACAAACTTTGAACGCTTATCAAAAAAAGCGGTGTCATATTCATCGGCTTCAATAACGAAAAATGGTGCATCTCCTAAACGCGCAGAGCAGTCAAAATTCTGTGGAACACCACCAATCAAAAAGCCTGGTTTCATATGGGCGTATGCTAAAATCCATGCAACCATAGAGCTGGTAGTGGTCTTGCCATGAGTGCCTGAAATAGCAAGTACCCAACGGTCTTTTAATACATTATCCAATAACCATTGTGGCCCTGAAGTGTATGCAATATTTCTGTCAAGTACATACTCCACCATCACATTGCCACGAGACATCGCATTGCCAACAATCACTAAATCAGGTTCATCCTTGAGATGTTCAGTTAAGTAACCCTGTTTTAACTCAATACCTAATTGTTCGAGCTGCGTGCTCATTGGCGGGTAAACATTCGCATCGCAACCTGAAACACGATGGCCAAGCTGTTTTGCAATGGCTGCAATCCCCCCCATAAATGTGCCACAAATACCTAAAATATGAATATGCATGTAATGTCCGTTAAAGCTCTGGTGCCCTTGTCTTTCTATGACAGCCAGTAAAATAAATAAGATCAAAATAATGACTGATAATATACCTGATCATAAAGAAAAAAGGCATTGCAATGCTTTGTTAATTTAGTAAGTATGCACACTCACTCATAAATAAAGGACATAGCAGTGGTATCACCTTCACTACAATCACTCCATATTTACCCTATTAAATCAGCCGCTGGCATTTCTTTATCAAACAGTTGGGTTGATGATTTTGGCTTGAGCTTTGACCGACGCTTTGTAATAACCGATGCAAGTGGACAGTTTATAACTGCTCGCACTGAGCCAACACTTTGTCTTATCAAGGTAAATTTGTCTGAACATGGTTTAGTGTTAATAGCACCTGATATGCCTGCACTACACATTAATTATCAAAAACTATCGCAAACATATAAAACTGTCACCGTATGGACAGATGACATAGAGGCACAGTATGGTCATGATGATTACGATTTATGGTTTAGCCAATATTTGAATAGACCTTGTCAGTTACTTTATTTTGGTGAGCATTCTCAGCGCCTTGTAAGTAATAGCCAGAAGCAAGTAGCCTTTGCAGACGGCTATCCACTATTACTCATTTCACAAGGATCCCTAGACGATTTAAACAGTAAAATGTCTTCGTCATCAAATGAAAAAATAAGCATGTCGCAGTTTCGCCCTAATATTGTGGTTGATAATTGCGAAGCCTTTGCCGAAGACTCTTGGCAGCACATTCGTATAGGCGAAGTTGAATTTGAAGTGGCTAAGCCTTGTTCGCGCTGTATTTTTACGACCATTAACCCGCAAAATGCAGAAGTTCATCAGAAACAAGAACCACTTAATACATTAAAAAATTACCGACAAGTTGCCAGTGGTGATGTGATGTTTGGGCAAAACTTAATTGCCCTTAATCAAGGAAGCATAAAACAAGGTGATGAAGTCGTTATTTTAAAAAAACAATCTTCTCCTATATTTATCAAAAAACCTTCAGCTAAAGAGAGCCAAGCACAAACTGTGCATAACTTAACCTCCAATAAGGAAGTAAATAATATGTCTGCAAAAAAAGTGAATTTAGACTTTGACTCATGGAAGAAAAATTTCACCGGTAACACCAAAGACACAATTTTAGAACAAGGTGAAGCTGCTGGTATGCTTCTACCTTATTCATGCAGAGGTGGCATGTGTGGTCGTTGCAAAATCAAGTTAAAAAGTGGTGATGTAAGACAACTAGCCACTGACGGTTTAAGCGCAGAAGAAAAAGAACAAGGGTTTGTTTTAGCCTGTAGCTCTGTTCCTCAATCTGATTTAATTCTAGCTAAAAGATAATCTGTATCATCATTATTTGAAAAGTATTATTGTTCTAATTCACATTTAACCCTTTGCAAAGTAATAGAAGTTTTTTGCCTCCTATGGCAAACATTTATAAACACTTTTATTACTTTGCCTAATTCACTACTTTTATTATTTCTTTCTTCATTTCTCACTCTTTATAGCACTTTATTCTTTGATGTAAATCAAAAGAAACAGCTCCTTGTGCAACACAAAATAACAACTTGATATAAATCAAACTTTACATATTGGCAAAGTGACAAAATTAGCCCATAGATTATTTCAAACGAAATAAAAACAAATTAACAGAATATAAAATAAGCACTCAGTGTTGATTGATTCAAATAATCTCCTTAAGAAGTGTCGAACGCTCAACAACAAATACATAAATGAAAGACATAGGACAAATGATGAAATTCACTAAAACAAAATTATCTCTCGCTTTAATTGCTACTTCAGTTATTTCTGCACCATTTGCAATGGCAAATGATTCAGACTTGGCTTCAGCGCTTACAGATGGAAAATTATCAGCAAACGTTAACCTGCGTTATGAGTCTGTAGAACAAAATAATGCAGCCAAAGATGCCGATGCATTAACTTTACGAACACGTTTAAACTACACAACAGGCACTTTTAATGGTTTTTCTGCTGCTGTTGAACTTGAAAACTCTACGGCACTTGTTGATGACTATAAAGATGCTATCGGGCACGGCAATGAATATTCTGTCGTGGCAGATCCAGATCACACCGAGCTTGACCAAGGCTATATTGCTTATAAAGAGGGCAAATTATCAGGTAAAATTGGTCGTCAGGTGATTACTATGGATAATCATCGTTTTGTTGGTCATGTTGGCTGGCGTCAAGATAGACAAACGTTTGATGCATTTACGTTAGGTTACCAATTAAGTGAAGCGACTAAAGTATCTTATGCTTATTTAACAAAACGTAACCGTATTTTTTCTGATGAAAAAGACGTCGATTCAAAAGATCACTTAGTAAACATTTCACACAAGCTCTCTGCTGGTAAACTTACAGGTTACGCTTACCTATTAGAAGAAGATAAGACTGGTGGCGCTGAAGTTAATACGTTCGGTATTCGTTACGCTGGTGCAACAAAACTCGGCGAAAACAAAATAACTTACTCAGCTGAATTTGCACAACAAGATAATGACACGGCTGATAAGTCTGCAAACTATTTTGCAGTAGAAGCAGGAACTCAAGTAGCAAACTTAAATGTTAAAGCGGGTTACGAGCTGCTGGGTTCTGATAACGGCGAGTATGGTTTTGTCACTCCACTAGCAACATTACATAAATTCAATGGCTGGGCTGACCAATTTTTAGGTACACCAAATCAAGGCTTGCAGGATATATATGTATCGGTCGGTGGTAAGTTGGCTGGCGGTTCATGGAAAGTTATTGCTCACGACTTTTCAGCTGATAAAGCTTCAAGCACAGTTGATGACTTAGGCTCTGAAATTGATGCTGTATATTCAAAAGCGATCAACAAAACATTTAAAGCGGGTATCAAATATGCTTCATACAGTGCAGGCGATATTAACGTTGATACTGACAAAGTTTGGGTTTGGTTAGAAGCAAAATTCTAAATGTAGAGTAAGATTTAAAATAATCTTAACCACATAATTTAATTATAATAAAAGGGATAAACGAAAGTTTACCCCCTTTTTTATGTATAAAAAATACCATGTAAGTCTCAACTGCGAAGATTAAAATATAAAATAATACGTGTATTGTCATATACCAACGATTAGAATAGCCGCGATTATTACTGCTCTATTCAAGGTACTATTTTGTTATTAATGCTCGACAATTACGACTCTTTCACTTTTAATTTAGTGCATTATTTCCAAGCACTAGGTCAAGAAGTCGTGGTCGCACGTAATGACCAAATTACGCTAGCTGAAATAAGTAAATTATCACCTCAATATATTGTCATATCTCCAGGGCCATGCTCACCAGATGAAGCTGGTTTATCTTTAGAAATAGTTAAACACTTCGCCGGAAAAGTTCCTCTTTTAGGTGTTTGTCTAGGACATCAATGCATAGCCCAGCATTATGGTGCAACCGTAGAAAAAGCACACAAAGTTATGCATGGAAAAACCAGCAAAATAAACCATGTAAAAAGTGGATTATTCCACGAGTTAAATAATCCATTAACAGTGACTCGTTATCATTCTCTAATTGTAAATAAAGACACTTTACCTGATTGCCTCGAAGTTACAGCGTGGAGCACAGATGAAAAGGGTAAAAAACATGAGATTATGGCGTTAACTCACAAAACATTACCGATTGCTAGCGTGCAGTTTCATCCTGAATCCATTTTGACGGAACAAGGAATGATACTATTGAAGAATTTTCTAACCCACTTTTAAATAAAATAATTAAAAACTTAAATAAGGCGAGTAATCTCCTCCGTTATCCCTCATACTTTCGAGAATATCGCCGATAAATCATATTAACTTCAATTTTTTTGGAAAAAACGCTCTAGCTCATGCAGATATTTGAAAACAACGACATAGTTGCCCCACTATACAGAAGAGCGATGAGCATAGTGATCAGTAAAGAGTTTGCTGAACAGCAAAGTGGAAAAGTTGCTGTAGCGTCACATCAAAATAGTGAACAGTCAAATAGACGCAGAGAATTACTTGCGGTTGAAGAAGAATCAAAAAAGAATAAAATAATTAAAGCCCACGGAGAAAGTTTTTTCACAGACCAAGTCATGTCTAAATTCTTCGCGCATGTAAATGTTGAAGTAAACAAGAAGTTTGATAACAAAGAAGATCTCTACAACAGTATATTAAAAATAGAAGATGCCGCACCGAGTATCATGGAAATACTTTCAGTTCGCGCCGCTTCAATTAACCGTATAATTCCTTTAGTAAAGTCATTGCCTTGGTTAGCTGATGAACTAATAAAATTAGTCAATAAGCCACAATATCGAAAACGCGCTGATGTACAAGTAACAGACGCAAGTTTAGCGTTAAGCTACATAGGCTTAGACAATTTGAAGTTAGTCATGCCAACCTTTATGCTTAAACATTGGTTGCCAAATAGCACCGCGCCTTATGCTTTAATGAAAAGAAAGCTTTGGAATGACAGTTTAGCTATTGCGATGTCTTCATCGGTGTTAGCTAAAAAAGCAGGTATGGATGAGTTTTCCGCTTTTGCTGCTGGTATGTTTAGTAATTTAGGTATGCTTGCTGTGTCTCGTTGTTTTTTAACAACTTATAGTGAACTACATACGGCAGAGCTAAAAGAAGCTTATGAAAATAAAGATAAGAAGCTTCACGATACACTGGTTAGCTTTGACGCTTCTCCTGAATTATTACTGGAACAAATAGTAACGCGAAGCAGTAAAATATCCGCTGACTTAGTTGAACTAATGCGCCTAGATAGGTTGCGTATTACCGAGACTATATTTGACCTTGCGTATACAGAAACGTTAGAAAAAATGTGTCCGTTGGCTCAAATTGTCGCCAAAGCAAAAGCTTATGTTGCTTATAGAAGTTTAGCGAAAGATGACTTAATCAGTACCGACGAAGCAAAACTTTTATTAACAGCTGTTGGGATCACCTCATCAGAAATAAGCATATTAAAGAAAAGCGACATAGATCACATAAAACTAAATTTTAAATAGTTAAAAATAATTTTGATTATTTATGAAAAGTTGAACTACTGCAAATACAGCAATAAGTAAGCTACTTAACGAGCAATCCCGTCAATAAACTCTTCAAACACACTTAATATAGTTATTCATCTATACTGAATAAAACCTGACAACCCTTTGTTTTATAAGGGCTGTAGTCTTTTCAAACGAGACAAAGCTACTTTTTCATGTCATACTCTCCGCCTGATTTTTGGCAATATTATTTTTTTATCTGCTAAAATTTACACTAATATTAGGTTTTTATTTGCTAAATTTTTTAGTGATAAGACCAAAGTCACTGCAAAGCAGTGTCCAATAACTTGAGGAGTAAATAATGACTAACCATTTTCCAGTAGGCCGTGAATTATTCGATGACGTAATGGTACCTAACTATGCACCATCAGCGGTAATCCCTGTACGTGGTGAAGGCTCTCGAGTTTGGGATCAAGAAGATCGTGAATATATCGATTTTGCTGGCGGTATTGCCGTTAACTGTTTAGGCCATTGTCATCCAGCATTGGTTGGCGCATTAAAAGACCAAGCAGATAAAATTTGGCATTTGTCGAACGTTATGACTAATGAACCAGCATTACGTTTAGCTAAAAAAATGGTTGATAATACTTTTGCTGACAAGGTTTATTTTGCAAATTCAGGCGCTGAAACAAACGAAGCAGCTCTTAAGCTTGCACGTCGTTGGGCACTTGACGTTCACGGCGCAGACAAAACACAAATCATCGCTTTCAACCAAGGCTTCCACGGACGTACATTCTTCACGGTAACTGTTGGTGGTCAAAAAGCTTATTCTGACGGTTTCGGTCCTAAGCCTGGCAATATTGATCACGTAGATTACAACGATCTTGAAGCATTAAAAGCCATTATGTCTGACAAAACTTGTGCTGTAATGATTGAACCATTACAAGGTGAAGGCGGTTTAGTTTCTCCAACTCAAGACTTCATTCAAGGTGTTCGTGATCTTTGTGATGAACACAACGCATTATTAATTTTTGATGAAGTACAAACAGGTGTTGGCCGTACTGGCGATTTATTCGCATACATGGGCTTGAATGTTGTACCGGACATCTTAACGTCTGCTAAAGCATTAGGCGGCGGTTTCCCAATTGGTGCAATGATCACAACAACTGAAATTGCTAAACACCTTAAAATCGGTACTCACGGCAGCACTTATGGTGGTAACCCATTAGCGTGTGCGGTAGCTGAAGCTGCATTTGACACTGTTAATACACCAGAAGTTTTAAACGGTGTTACTGAAAAAGCTAAAATATATGTAGATGGCTTAAATGCAATTAACGCTAAATACAACGTTTTCAAAGAAATTCGTGGTAAAGGCTTATTAATTGGCGCTGTTTTGAATGAAAGCTATACTGGCAAAGCTAAAGAATTTTTAGTGGCAGCAATGGCAGAAGGTGTTATGACCTTGGTTGCAGGTGCTAGCATCATTCGTTTTGCTCCATCTCTTGTTATACCTGATGCTGATATAACTGAAGGTTTAGCACGCTTCGAAAAAGCAGTTGCAAAATTAGCAAAATAATAATTGTTTAGATAATTTGATAAGACAATTGCACCATTGAAATTGTAGTTAATACGTAAAATATAACTACAATTTCATTTTCTTTGTAAAAACTGAGATTTTTCTATGATTATTATACGCCCTATTCAAGCAAGCGATTACGACTCTTTGCATCGTATTGCGATAGAATCAGGACACGGTTTTACATCACTACCGGTCAATGAAGGTTTATTAAGACAACGTATCGCTCATTCTGAAGACTCTTTTAATAAAGACGTCTCATCACCAGGTAGTGAAGGCTATTTGTTTGTGATGGAAGATACGGAGACTGGCAGCGTTGTTGGTACAAGTGGAATTGAAGCCGCTGTTGGTTTAGAAGATGCATTTTACCATTACCACCTAGGTAAGGTTGTTCATAACTCTCGTGAGTTAGGCATTTATAATACCGTAGAAACATTATCACTGTGTAACGACTACACGGGTACATCAGAAATTTGTACACTCTTTTTAGGTGAGAGCCATCGTAAAAATAAAAATGGACGTTTTTTGTCTCGTTGTCGATTTTTATTCATGGCTGAGCATCAAGAACGTTTTGCAGAAACTGTCATCGCTGAAATGCGTGGCATTTCTGATGAAGAAGGAAGCTCACCTTTTTGGAATTGGTTAGAGGAACATTTCTTCTCTATGGATTTTCCAACAGCTGATTACTTAACAGGTATTGGTAAAAAAGTGTTTATCGCAGAATTAATGCCAAAGCATCCTATATATGTAAGTTTACTAAGTAAAGATGCACAGAAAGTTATAAATGAAGTACACCCGAAAACATTACCTGCACTGCGTTTATTAGAGGCCGAAGGGTTTGCTCGTCGTGGTTATGTTGATATTTTCGATGGCGGACCAACAGTAGAAGCACAGACATCTTTAGTAAAAACAGTACGCAATAGTGAAAGGTATCAAGTGATCATTGGTGATATTGACTCCAACGACAACTTTATTATTTGCAACACTAAGGTTTCAGGCTTTAGAGCGGTTCAAGCGCCTGTATCAGTAAGAGCAACAGCAGAACAAGTCGTCATTTCTCCCGACGTTGCTGATGCACTGCAAGTTAAAGAAGGTGACTTTGTACGATTAGTACAAAATTAAATTTAGTTAAGTTAGATTTAACGTTAATTTTCTGAGAATCGTTAAATTTCATTTAATTAATAATACTGAAGTAATTATAAGTTCACCATGTAAATTCATTCATCATTACATGGTAACGTCGCATAGTATAAGGACAAAAAAATGTCACAAGCAATACAATTAATTAATGGTCAATGGCAAGTTGGTTTAGGTCATGAAGTTAGCTCTGTAAACCCTGCTCGCAACGAAGTTATTTGGCATGGTCAATCAGCTTCAAAAGAACAAGTTAATACTGCAGTGGAAAGTGCGCGTTCGGCATTTGAGTCATGGGCAGATATGGATATTGAAGCTCGTATTGCTGTTACAGAAAAATTTGCAGTATTATTAGGTGAAAATAAAGAAGCGCTTGCAATTACTATTGCGCAAGAAACAGGAAAGCCACTTTGGGAAACACGCACTGAAGTGGGTGCAATGATGGGTAAAATAGCTATTTCTGTTAAAGCAAATAGTGAACGTACGGGAACTGTTGAAAATCCAATGCCGGGCGCTAAAGCATTTATTCGTCATAAGCCACACGGTGTTGTGGCTATTTTTGGCCCTTACAACTTCCCAGGTCATTTACCTAATGGTCACATTGTTCCTGCATTAATCGCTGGTAACACTGTTGTATTCAAGCCAAGTGAATTAACGCCAAAAGTTGCCGAAGAAACCTTGAAGCTTTGGTTGCAAGCGGGTTTACCTAATGGCGTTATAAATATGGTACAAGGGGAAGTAGAAACAGGTAAAGCACTTGCTTCTCACCCACAAATTGATGGCTTATTTTTCACAGGTAGTTCTACAACGGGTCATTTGCTACACGAACAATTTGGCGGTCAACCTGGTAAAATTCTAGCGTTAGAAATGGGCGGAAACAACCCGTTAATCGTAAAAGATGTTACCGATATGAATGCAGTTGTACATGATATCATTCAATCAGCATTCGTTACTACGGGTCAACGTTGTACCTGTTCAAGACGCTTGTTTATTGAATCTGGTGCTCAAGGCGATGCAATTATTGCAAAACTTATTGAAGCGACAAAAGCGATTAAAATTGGCTACTTTGATGACGAAGAACAACCTTTTATTGGTTCTATGATTTCTGAAAAGGCCGCTTTAAGTTTAGTTGCCGCACAACAACAATTACTTGATTTAGGTGCTCATTCATTAGTTGAAATGAAGCATTTAGAAGTAGGTACTGGTTTTATTTCTCCTGGAATTATTGATGTAACATCACTTGATGCAATGCCTGATGATGAACATTTCGGACCACTATTAAAAGTTTACCGTTATAGTGACTTTGACGCTGCAATCAATGAAGCAAACAATACTTCATTTGGTTTATCTGCAGGTTTATTAAGTGACAGTGAAGATTTATATAATCACTTTTTCCGCAGAATACGTGCTGGTATCGTTAATTGGAACAAGCCAATTACCGGAGCAAGTAGTGCAGCACCATTTGGTGGTATTGGCGCGAGTGGTAATCACCGAGCTAGTGCATTCTATGCAGCCGATTATTGTGCTTACCCTGTAGCATCAGTTGAAGCGCCTAAAGTATCATTACCAGCAACGTTAAGCCCTGGCTTAAGCATCTAGCTCACTTTATAGCAATGCATACTAATAACCCAATAATAAAAGCTGGGCTTCGTCCCAGCTTTTTTAAAAATATAGACCAAATCTAACAATTCATTCTGAATAGTTAGCAGTTACACGCATTCAAAACAATACTTTGTCAATGAACGTCTTTCTATAACTATTCATGAGTAACTAATTAAAACATACTTAGGATATTTACATGACTGATACCATATCGAACCAGCACCAACAAGTTACAGACTTGTTTTCGAACATCTGGAAAAATTACATTGAAGTTACCCCTTCTGCACACAAGATCCATCAATTACTTAGCTCTGGTAAAGATTTAATCAATGACCATGTTGCTTATCGTACTTTTGATACGGCTAAAGTTAATTTAGATAAGCTTGCTGCTATCTTGATAAATCTTGGATATAAGCATTCTGGTGATTATGATTTTTCAAGTAAAAAATTAAATGCAAAACATTTTGAACATAGCGATGCTACTTTGCCAAAAGTGTTTATTAGTGAGTTACGAGTTGCCGAATTTTCAGTTGAAGTTCAGACCATTATTGAAACAATGGTTGACGCTATAGATGAGTCAGCCATTGCAGACCAAAGCTTCTTGTATTCAGGTACACATTGGCAAGTAAGTAAAGAAGACTATCAAACATTGTTAGCCGAAAGTGAATATGCTGCTTGGGTTGCTGCTTGGGGCTACCGTGCAAACCACTTTACGGTAAGCATAAATCACTTAGAGAACTATAACTGTATTGATGAAGTAAATACTGTAGTTAAAGCAGGTGGTTTTCTCTTAAACACAACCGGTGGTGAAGTAAAAGGTGATGCCATTGTTAAACTTGAGCAATCCTCAACAATGGCTGACAAAGCCACTGTTAAGTTTTCAGATGGTGAAGCGGAAATTCCAAGCTGTTTTTATGAATTTGCGAAGCGTTACCCTCTAGATTGTGGAAATCTTTACTCCGGTTTTGTTGCAGCTTCTGCAGATAAAATATTTGAAAGTACTAACGCAGCTTAATGTAATTTAACTAACGGTTAATTTTAAATTAAGTCATATAAACGGTCTTTAATATGAATCCTAAATGTATTCTAGGCCGATTTACTGTTTTATCCTCACCTTCTCTTTATTTAATGCTGAGAGCATTGAAATAGAAAACCTTTATCACTAAATCAAAAACAGGAAGAGTTTTTTTAATGGTCTTCCAGTAGCGATTAGATAACTCAATCGAAATATCCATACCTTGTAATACCTCAAACTACTGACAATTAAATGAAAATTGTAATTAATCTTCTGAGGCTAAAAGATTACATCTTCTAAATTAATTATCCCTATTTTACGTTATTTTCCAAATTATATGTTTATATTTAGTGGGCGGCATCACAGACAACACAAAAATTTGTTAACATAGCTTAATATAAAAATCTTGTTCGAAATAATATAATATTTAATAAAAAATATAAATCACAAGGTAGATTGATATTTTTCATTATTGAGGGATCGTAGTGGCTATTAAAAACAACTTATCACAATCAATTGAAAATATAATTCACTTACTCAATATTCGACAATATACGAAAGCAAATTCATTAATTGAACAATATATCTCTTCTAGCACCGCAAACCATAATCTATGGCACTTAAAAGCAGTTGCATTAAAAGAATTAGGCCACATAGAATTGTGTGAAGAAGCGCTAAAAAAATCGCTGGAAATATCTCCAGGTTTTATGCCTGCTTTAATGAATTTGGCACAATTATATAAATATAAAAATGAAATAGATTTAGCTATTGAAACCTATTTAAGCATCCTGAAAATATCTAGTTCTGATGCCAATGTATTATTTAATTTAGGTGTACTTTTAAATAAATCTAATAAATATGTCGAAGCAGAAATTTATCTACAAAAAGCCTTTAAGCTAAATAATCAAGATATAAACATTAAAATAGCATTAGGTCAGTCATACCTAAACCAAGAGAAGTTCGAATTAGCTATTCGACTTTTTGATCAAGTACTTGTAAAAGATAATAATAATTTAGCCGCATTAAATAATAAAGGTATTGCTCTAAGAAAACTTTGCAGATGGAAAGAGGCTATAGAATCTTTACAGTTGGGTTTAAACGTAGCCCCGAATCAAATTGAATTAATTAAAAATTTAGCCAGTTGCTACACACTCACCGGAGATTTATCTAAGAGTAAATTATTGTATAAAAAAGCGCTCAATCTATCACCATTAGATCTAGATGCACACCACTGGTTAAATCAACTTTTATGGGAACAAAAAGATCCCGAATTTTTAGATTCATACCGAAAAGCAATAAGTTCAACAAATAATTCTAACCAATTAATGTTAAGTCTAGGACATAAACTTTATTTAGCTGGTGAGCATAAAGAAGCTAGAGAGACTCTACAAAAATCTTTAAGAATAAATAACAATCACGCTCCCACATTGATAAAATTAGGTGTTGTTCTCAGGGAGCTAGAAGAGTTTGAACTATCTCAACAGTACTTAACTAAAGCAGCAGCTATTGATAATAGTTACTTAGCTCAGGAAGAGTTAGGAATAAGTCATTTGTGTTTAAATCAACCTCTAAAAGCGATTAAAATATTTGATCTGCTCATTGGTGACTCACCTCATTTACAAGGTTGTTTAGCCTATAAAGCCACTGCATTAAAGTTACTAAAGAGTGCTGAATATGATTACTTATGCAACTATGAACACGTATTAGTGACACAAATAGCGGCTCCTGAAGGTTACTTAAGTATAGAAGACTTTAACAATGATTTAGTTTTAGCATTACGTAGTTATCACTTTGGCAAAACTAACCCACTTGATCAGTCATTAGTTACAGGAAGTCAAACATCTGAAAAACTTTTTGATTATCATGTACCAATATTTCAACAGCTAAGAAAAAGCTTTAGGGCACAAGTCTTAGACTTTTTGGCTACGCTACCTAAAGATGATAAACATCCGCTTTTATCTTTGAATACTGGCGATTATACCGAAACAGATACATGGTCTGTAATCTTAAAAAATTCTGGCTTCCACAAAAACCATCATCATCCTGCAGGTTGGTATAGTGGTTCATATTACGCCAAACTCCCTTCAATAATAACGGACCCTACGGAAAAACAAGGTTGGATTAAGTTTGGGCAACCTGGCTTTAAAATGCTTTGTCAACCGAAGGAAGATAAGATAATAGAGCCTAAAGAGGGAATGTTAATTCGCTTCCCATCTTACTTTTGGCATGGAACTATACCTTTTAAAAGTGATCAAGAACGAATTACTGTATCTGGCGATATAGCGCCTATTTAAGTCAAAAACTAGGGTGTTTCATTTATTCCCGTATTCAAATGCTATTGTACCTTGATCTTATTAAACGTAGTTCATTGCATTGTCGTTTATAAGTAGAACAAGCATACAAGTGTATATTCATTTAAATTCTCCTACATAAATATGAATTTTTATGTAGTCATTTAAATGAAATGACTTTAAACTTAAATCCTGTTTGTAAATATTAACACTCATAAATGTTACTTTTATTTACAAACATCAAATACATTAATTTATAGAAAGAAAATATTTGTTATATTTTAGGCTTGGAAATAAGCGTATGACTATTATTTTAGGTCATAATCAAATATGACAATATAAACATCAAATAAGGAATAACGATGAAGTACAAAACAATAATATTTTTAATGGTTGCAGCCCAATTTTTATCTGCTTGTTCAGGAAAGCCTGAAAGCTCTAAAGAAGCTCTTGCATCTAATGAAGATGGTAAAATATGTAAATATGAAAAAACGACGGGTAGTCGAATTGGTACTAAAATATGCAGAACTCCACAGCAAATTGAAATTGAAAAAGAAAAAGCTCAAGATGCTATGAAACGCCTTACAAGAGGTCAGATGAAGTCGGGTAAATAATCATAAAGACTGCATTTCAAATGATCCCAAATTTTATTTGGGATCAATATTTAAACGTTTGTTAATGATTTATAAAGGTTGATATTACCAAGAAACTTAATTCTATTCAGGTCTTATTACCTATCTTCAAAGTATTCTCGAAGTACTAAAGATTGATTAACATAGTTATTTCTTTTACCTGAACTTGAACGGTATAATGGTTCTCTAACTTGCCAAATACTTGCCGTTTTCACTTTGTTTTTTACGTTGTAAAAGTTCAGACAATTATCATTCCAATCTAGCTCTAAACTCTTTAACAAAGACCTAACTTCAACATTAAAATCATCAATTAATACATCATAATCAATAGTAAAAATATCATCTGGAAATATAGACCTCCAGTGATTTACTAGTTTTTCATGCTCTTGATAATAATGAGCACTATCAGATAAGTTTACGGCATAACTTTGAGATTTATCTAAACGACAAAAGTATAACGATAAACAATTATCAATTGGGTGTCTTTTAGTAAAAATTATTTTTGCCTTTGGAAATAAACTCTTTATTAAACCAATATATAAAAAGTTATCTGGCCTTTTATCTGTAACATATGCTGAATCTGGAAACTTATCTCTTAGATCTAAAATATAATTATTCGCTATCTTTTTAAACGTATCTTCTGAAATGTTTAACAGTTGATTAGGAAATGGTGATATATTTTTTCTAATTAAAGAAGGAAAGTAATCTAATTCGCCACCCGCACATATATCTGGGTGAGATGCTAATATTTGCTCAATCAAAGTTGAGCCAGAGCGGAACATACCACAGATAAAAATAGGACTTTCATCCGAGACTTTGTCGAAGTTATCAAACCAATTTTTATTAAAAAAACTGATCAGGTTATTTATTTCGTTTTCGTGATTTTTCTTATCGTATCTAATCCCAGAAGCTACTTCTAGCTTGTTCGCATCATCGAAATAAATAAATGCTTCTTCAAACGCGTCAAATTGGTTAAACGCTTTCCCCAGTGCATAATTCAAATTAATTTTAGTTGTTCTATCAACGGTTATATCACACAGCCCTGCTTGCATTTGTGCGATTAAACCATCAGATTTTTCAGTAAATTTTTTAGCTGATGATAACCAAAAGTTCATTTTAGGATGTATATCTTCGTTATCATCTACAGATGAGACTAAAACAGGTCTAATTTTATCAGTTCCTGTGCTCTGTCCAAATACAGGAGTGCTGCATTGTGAACAAAAGAATCTGTGCATCTTATTACCAGAGTCTGCATCAGTTTGATAGGAAGAAATATTACCTTCTGCCACCATGGCTTTAACAGGAACAAACATCACGGTCACATAAGGTGCACCTGATTGTTTCTGGCAAATCTTGCAATGACAATTTCCTACGGCTATAGGTGCTTCAACATGTATCTTGTATCTAACTTTTCCACATAAACATCCACCTTCTATCATATATTAATCTCCTTTTCTAGGTTTTCCTGGTTTCCCATCATCATTAACAGAAAACAAAAGAAAAGTTATAGCAACTGCTAGAAAAAACCAAATAATTAGATT
>ENA-OSET01002838-OSET01002838.1-sediment-metagenome-genome-assembly--contig:-NODE-2838-length-16387-cov-3.648620_pt1 | contig 16387 bp, 17 predicted proteins | sample MGYA00237882_ERZ534229 | MGnify/ENA primary metagenome ERZ534229 (study PRJEB26408, sample SAMN06266212) | sediment metagenome | isolation source: Hudson Canyon methane seep mesocosm | place... | reverse complement strand
ACTTGGAGCGGGAGACCTCGCGGCTCGTGACCTTCGCCTCGTCGGCCAGGTCGATGATGTCGTCCAGGATCGGAGCCGGATCCAGGTCTCCGGCCAGGAGGACCTCGCGGGTCCGACGGGTACCCGCCAGCAGCAGCTCCCTGACCGCCTGCCGACCCTCCACCTGGTCGCCGCCCAGGCCCTTCGCACCTGCGTCGGACCGGTTGCCCATCGGGGTACTCCCGCGCTGGCCCGGCCCCTTCGCGCCGGGGCGGCCACCGGGTCGGCCCCGGGCACCACCACGCCCGGGTGGACCGGACCGCCCACCACCGGCGGCCCTACCGGAGTGACCACCGGCCTTCGGGCCGCCCGGACCGCCACGCTTCTGGCCCTTCGGGCCACCGGGACCGCCGCGCTTCTGACCCTTCGGGCCGCCACGCTTCGGTGTCCCCGGGCCGCTCACGCCAGGGTCCCTTCCCGTTGCAGGAGAGCCACGGCGAAGCAGGCCACGCCCTCCCGGCGGCCGATGGCACCCAGGCCCTCCGCTCGCCGTCCCTTCACCGAAACCTGCGCCCCGACCACCTCGGTGAGGGCATCACTCATCTCGTCACGACGCGGCGCCAGCCGGGGCGCCTCGAGCACCACCGTGCAGTCCACGTTGGCCACCTCCCAACCATCACCACGGATGGCTGCGACCGTGTCGGCCAGGAGCGCCATGCTGTCGGCGCCGGCCTGCGCAGGATCAGTGTCCGGGTAGCGCTGTCCGATGTCACCGAGGCCTGCCGCACCCAATAGCGCGTCGATGACGGCGTGGGCCACGGCGTCGGCATCGCTGTGGCCGACCAGGCCCGGGCCGTCGAACGAGACCCCGCCCAGCACCATGCGCCGGTCTGGGTCGTCGCTGAACGGATGGATGTCGAACCCATGGCCGACCCGGATCTCAGGCATGCGACGAGCCTGCCACGATTCGTTCCAACTCCAGCCGTGCCAGGTCCAGGTCGGCAGGGCGGGTGATCTTCAGGTTCGCCGGTTCGCCCTCCACCACCACCACCGTGCCACCGTGTGCCTCCACGAGCGTGGCGTCGTCCGAGGCCTCGCCGCCACCGGCGTGGGCCGCCCGGAGGATGTCGGCACTGAATCCCTGCGGGGTCTGGACGGCTGTCACGCCATCGCGTGCCACGACCCTTCCTTCCGCGGTACGCAAGGAATCGGTAACGGGAACCCCGGGGACCACGGCGTCGGCACCCGCCAGCACCGCGTCGGCTACCCGCTTGAACAGCCCGGGCGTGGCAAGGGGGCGTGCCCCGTCGTGGACGAGCACGACCCTGGCGTCATCGGGCACCGCTGCCAGGCCACAGCGCACCGACGCCGAGCGGGTCGCCCCGCCGTCAACAACCGTCTCCACGCCCCCTGCTGCGGAGAGGACCCGGGAGACCTCGGTACGACGCTCGGCTGACACGACCACGACCACGCCGTCGGAGACCGCCGCAGCCGAGACGACCGAGCGGGCGAGAACCGCCATCCCGGACAGGTCCGCCAACTGTTTGTCGCCTCCGAAGCGCGTCCCACTCCCGGCGGCGACCACCACCGTCCACGTGCTCACCGGCCACTCCCGGAGCCGTAGTGGAGGCAACCTGCTTCCGGGCGCGCTGGCGTCGATGACGCTGGGGGATGCCACATCTCACTAGCATGGCGATTCGACATGCCGGACACCACACTCTTGAGCGAGACCATCCTTTTTGCCGGGCTGGACGACGACGCCCTGACGAGGGTCGTGGGAGCCGGAAGGGACCTTGAGTTGCGCCGGGGTGACGTGCTGTTCAGGGAAGGCGACGACCCCGATGAACTCTTCGTGGTCATGTCCGGCCGCATCGCCATCGCCAACAAGTCGATCGACGGCCGGGAGTCGATGGTGGCCCTCATGGAGGAGGGCGACCTGTTCGGCGAGATGGGCCTGTTCGACGGCCGGGGTCGATCGGCAGAGGCCAGGGCGCTCGAATCGTCAGTGGTCACGGCCGTGCCCTACGGACCGGTACGCAGCCTCTACGAGGACGACCCCGCTCTTCTCTGGCGTGTCGTGGCCATGCTGGCCGGCCGGCTCCGCACCATGGACGCCGCCCTCGCCGATTCGGTGTTCCTGGATGTGACCGGCCGAACGGCCAAGCGACTGCTGGACCTGGCAGGTGAGGAGGACGAGTTCTCCCTGCCGATCACGCAAGAGGAATTGGCCGGCATGGTCGGCGCCTCACGGGAGCGGGTCAACAAAGCGATCGCATCGTTCATCCGCCTGGGCTGGATCGAACAGATCGACCGGACCTACCGCATCACGAACCGTGAACAGTTGACCATCCGGGCCCGCTGAGGCCACCGGAGTCAGCCCGGACAGGCTCAGGTAGCCAGCCAGTCCACCACCCGATGCCAGGCATCGGCAGCGTCACCGGCCCGGTGGGCCGGACGACTCGGATCGTGGACGAAGCCGTGGTCAGCATCCACGTAGCGCAGAACCGTGGCACCGGTGGCTTCTAGTTCGTCGACGTGGTCGGAGGGCGTCCAGGCATCCTGTGCACCGATGACGGCTAGGACGGACGCCGCATCACCGGCGGCGAGCGCATCTAGGGGCTCGCCCTGGCCGTCACCCCGCCACTGGTCCGGCACCCGGATCATCCCGTAGAAGGGGCAGTGGGAATCGAACCGCCCGGTGGCCACGGCCTTCAGGACGTACATGCCTCCCATACAGAAGCCGAGGATGCCGACCGTTTCAGCGCCGGTCAGATCTGCGGCGGCCACCGCATCACCGAGAACCCTGTCGTCCTCAAGCGATGAGCCGGCAGCCAGGCGATCAGCCACTTCCAGGTTCTCACGCCCGGGAAAGAGCTCGAACGCCGCCACCGACCAGCCCTGCTGGATAGCCAGGCGTAGCACCAGGTCGTCGAACAACGGTCGCATCCCCATGATGTCAGGGATCACCACCAGCCCCCTGGACGATGGCCCGGTTGCTGGATGGACCAGCTCGGCGGCGGTCCCGGATGGAAGTCCTGTACGCATTCCCCCTGCCTAGTGCATGGATCAACCGCCTGCCCAGACACCCGGACCCTGGGCCGCGACCCGCGGTACGTCCACGGATGGCACCATTGCTCCGACACGACCGGATACGACCGGTCACGAGCCAGGAGGCATCAGACCGGTGGTCAGAACAGCCTCTGAGAGTGTCCCCACGCGCACGACCTCGAGGCCCGGCGGCGGGTCGGGCGCCGCCACCGGGATGACAGCTCTCCTGAACCCGAGCCTGTGGGACTCCTGGAGGCGTCTCTCCATGCCGGTGACCTGACGGACCTCTCCGCCCAGGCCCACCTCGCCGACGGCCACGACGTCGTCCCCAAGTTGTCGGCCGGTGGTCGCCGAGACCACGGCGAGCGCCAGTGGAAGGTCGGCGGCCGGCTCAGTCACGTGTACGCCACCCACCACCGTGGCGTACACGTCCAGGGCCCCGAGGTCGACGCCGGAGCGACGCTCCAGCACGGCCAGCAAGAGGGCCAGCCGTCGAGGATCCAGGCCGCGCGGTGACCGGCGCGGATGCTGCGTCGTGGCCCTCACGACCAGCGCCTGGACCTCCACCAGCAGCGGACGGTGGCCCTCCAGGGTCGGCAGCACGACCGAGCCTGCAACATCGGGGGCACGGTCGGCCAGGAACAGCCGGCTGGGGTCGTCCACCGACCACAACCCATCGCCTCCCATCTCGAACAGGCCGACCTCGTCGCCGCGTCCGAACCTGTGCTTGACCACCCGCAGCATTCGCAGGGTGTGGTGGCGATCACCCGTCAACTCCAGGACCGTGTCGACTACGTGTTCCAAGAGCTTCGGCCCTGCCAGGGAACCATCCTTGGTGACGTGGCCAACCAGAAGTGTCGCCATGCCCCGGGCCTTCGCCTCGACCACCAGGCGCTGGGCGCATCCACGGACCTGGCCGACTGAGCCGGGGGCTCCGGCATCAGCCGCCAGGTACACCGTCTGGATGGAGTCCACGATGAGGAGGTCGGGCTGCAGGCGATCGGCGTGGGCCAGGATTGCCTCCACCGATGCGTCGCCGGCCAGCCAAAGGTCGTCCAGCACTGCGCCCAGGCGGTCGGCCCGGAGCCGGACCTGGGATGCCGACTCCTCGGCGCTCACCAACAGGACGCGTCCGCCCGCCCGAACCCGGGCGGCGGCCAGTTGGAGGGTGAAGGTCGACTTGCCGATCCCGGGATCGCCACCCAGGAGCGTCACCGAGCCCGGGACCAGGCCGCCGTCGAGGCACCGGTCAGCCTCGGCCATGCCGGTGGGCACTGTGGTTGCCGCCCCGGGTTCCAGCGCCGTCATCGGTTGCACGTTGCCCAGCTGCGCCACCCCGGCAATCGACGCACGGGTCTCGAGCAGCGAGTTCCAGGCCGAACACGAGGTACAGCGGCCCACCCACTTCGCATGGGGAGCGGCACACGATCCGCAGGTGTAAGGGTGGGTGCGAGTGGCGGTCCGTGTCGGCATGGGCCGAACGCTATGGACGGGGTGTGACAGGAGCCGGCGGTCAGGCCTGGCTGGCGCGGAACAGGTCGCCGAAACCGTCGATCACTGGGTGGCCGAAGTCGGCCGGCACCAGGGCGGTGCCACGCAGAAGAACCGTCGACATCCCGAGACCACGGGCCGCCTCCAGCGTCGATGGATCCGAGTCGATCAGCAGCATGTCGCCGAACGCCACCCCGGACATGCGACGCAGGGCCTCGAACATGGCCTGGCTGGGCTTGCGTGCCCCGACCCCGCCGGAGGCGACCCACGGCTCGATCCTGCCCTCCAGGGCGAACCTCCGACGTAGCAGCTCCGACCATGCCAGCACCGCGTTGGTGAGGCACGCCACGGGCATCGACCGCTGTTCCATCCGATCCAGGAACGGCAGCACGTCGGCACGCATCCTGACCCTGGAGAGGTAGGCGGCATCGAGGGCCTCCACGGAACCGGAGACCCCGACCGATTCCCAGAAGTCCTCGCTGGACATCTGGCCCAGGCTGGCCGCCCGGTAACGATCGGCCACCTCGCGGGGATCCACGACACCACCCTGCTCTCTCACGAACGGCACGAGGAGCCCCTCCGGATCGCCACCGGCATCCCAGATCACGCCAATCCCGCCGAGGGCCACGAGGCGCAACTCCCTGCGCGGCGCCCTAGCCGGATCTGGCTGCTCCTCGACTATCTCGGCCGACCGTCTGGCCACCGGGGCACGGCGCTGCGCTCCAGCCCGGGTGCGCCGCCGGGTCCGGAGCAGGCGAAGTGCCTGGAAGACCACCACCAGGACGAGGAGGCCGGCGGCCATCACCGAGATGGTCAGCCACGTCCTGGGCACCTGGTCCTCGAGGACCCCGGTGGCATGGAAGAGGGTCGGCGCCCGGTCCCCGAGGGTCACGGTCCAACGACCGACCACCTCGTCGGCATCGGACCCGTCGTCGGTCCGCGTGGTGGGCATGGCGGCCACCAGCAGGAGGCTGAAGGAGTCGGACACGTCGCACGGCGCCTCCCCGCACCCGGCGAGCAGCGCCAGCTCGGCTTCCGTGCGGGCGAACGGCAGGCCGCCCAGGATCTCGGACAGCGCCGGGTCGGCCAGCAGGTCGAGGCCCTCGGACACGTTGACGATTCCGGTGAGGCGCCAGGTCGTCCGGGCGAACGACCGCTCCCGCACCAGCGACACATCACGGAACGCCGTGGGACCGGCCACCTCGGCCAGGACCCCGGAGAGGCGTCCCGGCGAGGCGAACCGCTTCGCCGCCGACATGCGGCCCACACCCCAACCATCGGTAGTGGGTCCGATCACCTCCCAGCCGGAAGCCTCGAGGTCGTCGACGCGCACCCGATCGTCGAAGCCACCCAGGGCATCCACGGCCGCAGCGTCCAACTCCAGGCCCACGGCGACGGTTCCCGAACCGTCCTCGGACACCTCGACGGTGACCGTGGCATCCACGCGACAGGCCGATGACACGACCACCAGGGCGGCCAGCAACAGCAGACGTCCGGCCAGACGACGAACCATCTGCTTCAAGACCGACTCCCTGACGTCAGGCGGGACCCGGATCCGGGCGGTCTGACTACTCGACGCCCTCGACCGCCAACTCGACGGTCGGCGGCTCGAAGCCAACTACGGCGCGGAACACGATGGTCTGGCCATCGGGAGCGTCCGGATCGTCCGGGGTCTCCTCCAGGTCCACGACCACGATATCGCCAGCCGTGAACTCCTTCTGGAGCAGGCGCTCCGAGAGCGGGTCCTCGATCAGCCTCTGGATGGCACGCCGCAACGGACGGGCCCCCATCGTCGGGTCGTAGCCCTGCCCGGCCAGGTGGGCCTTGGTGGCATCCGTGAGCTCGAAGCCCATGCCCTGACCGGCCAGCTGGACGCCCAACCGGGCGGTCATGAGGTCCACGATGCGGGTCACCTCGGGCATCGAGAGCTCGTGGAAGACGATGGTGTCGTCGACCCTGTTCAGGAACTCGGGCCTGAAGTGGGCCTTGAGGGCATCCTGGATCTTCGCCTTCATGCGCTCGTAGCTGACGGCCTCGTCAGCCTTGGTGAACCCGAGGTTCGCCTTCCGCAGGTCGGCCGTGCCCAGGTTCGACGTCATGATCAGGACCGTGTTGCGGAAGTCCACGCTGCGGCCCTGGGCGTCGGTGAGGCGCCCCTCCTCCAGGATCTGGAGCAGGGTGTTGAAGACGTCTGGGTGGGCCTTCTCGACCTCGTCGAAAAGCACGACCGAGAACGGCTTGCGACGGACGGCCTCGGTCAGCTGACCACCCTCCTCGTACCCCACGTAGCCGGGAGGAGAACCCACGAGTCGGCTGACCGTGTGCTTCTCCATGTACTCGGACATGTCCAAGGCGATGAGGGCGTCGTCGTCGCCGAACAGGAACTCGGCGAGGGCCTTGGACAGCTCTGTCTTGCCCACCCCGGAAGGGCCGAGGAAGATGAACGATCCCGACGGACGCTTTGGATCCTTGAGGCCTGCCCGGGTGCGACGGATGGCCTGGCTGACCGCCTTGATGGCGTCCTCCTGGCCGACGACTCGCTTGTGGAGTTCGTCCTCCATCTTGAGGAGCTTCTGGGTCTCCTCCTCGGTCAGCTTGTAGACGGGGATGCCCGTCCAGAGCGAGAGAACCTCGGCAACGGCCTCCTCGTCGACCTCGTCGAACAGGTCCACACCGGCGGAACGAATCTCGGACTCCTTGGTCTCCTTGCGCCCCAGGAGTTCCTTCTCGGTGTCGCGTAGGCTGCCGGCCTCCTCGAAGTCCTGTGCCTCGACGGCCGCCTTCTTCCGCTGCACCACCTCTGAGAGGTCCGTCTCGATCTCGCGAAGGTCCTCCGGCGTGTGCATCCGCTTGATTCGCAGGCGGGAACCGGCCTCGTCGATGAGGTCGATGGCCTTGTCAGGCAGGTGCCGGTCCGAGATGTAGCGGTCGGCGAGGTTAGCGGCGGCCACCAGGGCCTGGTCGGTGATGGTCACCCGGTGGTGGCTCTCGTAGCGCTCCCGGAGCCCCTTCAGGATCTCGATCGTGTGGGGAACCGTGGGCTCCTCCACCTTGACCGGCTGGAAGCGTCGCTCCAGGGCGGCGTCCTTCTCGAAGTGCTTGCGGTATTCGTCCAGCGTGGTCGCCCCGATGGTCTGCAACTCGCCACGGGCCAGCATCGGCTTCAGGATCGAAGCGGCGTCGATGGCCCCCTCGGCGGCACCCGCACCCACCAGGGTGTGGATCTCGTCGATGAACAGGATGATGTCGCCGCGGGTCCTGATCTCCTTGAGAACCTTCTTGAGCCGCTCCTCGAAATCGCCGCGGTAGCGACTGCCAGCGACCAGGGCACCCATGTCCAGCGTGTAGAGCTGCTTGCCATGGATGGTCTCGGGGACGTCGTCGTTGACGATCATCTGGGCGAGTCCCTCCACGATGGCGGTCTTGCCCACGCCAGGCTCACCGATGAGCACCGGGTTGTTCTTGGTGCGGCGCGACAGGATCTGCATGACCCGCTCGGTCTCCCGGAACCGGCCGATCACCGGATCCAGATTCTTGTCGCGGGCGGCCTGCGTGAGGTTGCGGCCGAACTGGTCCAGGACGAGGGACCCCGAAGCGGAGTCACCGCCGCTACCACCAGCGGTCGCACCGGCCTTCTCCGAGGACCCCGAGGAACCCTGGCCCGACCCTGCGTAGCCGGAGAGCAGCTGAATGACCTGCTGGCGGACCCTGGAGAGGTCGGCACCCAACTTGACCAGGACCTGGGCCGCCACGCCCTCGCCCTCCCGGATGAGGCCTAGGAGGATGTGCTCCGTACCGATGTAGTTGTGGCCCAGCTGGAGCGCCTCGCGAAGCGAGAGCTCGAGGACCTTCTTGGCCCGCGGGGTGAACGGAATGTGCCCGCTGGGCGAGCTGGCACCATGGCCGATGAGCTCCTCCACCTGGCTGCGAACAGCCTCCAACGAGATGCCGAGAGACTCCAGGCCCTTGGCGGCCACGCCCTCGCCCTCGTGGATCAGCCCGAGCAGGATGTGCTCAGTGCCGATGTAGTTGTGGTTGAGCAGGCGCGCCTCTTCCTGGGCGAGTACCACGACCCTCCGGGCCCTGTCGGTGAACCGCTCGAACAACGGGTTGCCTCCTGCGTAATCGACGTCCCCCGTCGACCATGAGTGTACCCGTGGCTTGTGACGGGCCATCGGCGTGGCGCGATGCTCCGGTCGACGCCGCCACTTACCGTTTCGACCAGCCGGCCAGTGGTCGTATCCTCGCCGGGTGGCGAACCCCACCCTCCTCCACGACCTCCCCGGCATGGTCGACGACCTCGGCCGTACCGAGGCCGAGCTCCGACGGGTCGTCGAATCCAATGACCCGTTCCTGACGGAGGTGGCGCGTCACCTCATCGATGCAGGCGGCAAGCGGGTCCGACCCGCCCTGGCGATCGCCTCGTCCATGGTCCTGGACCGCAGCGCCGGCACCGCCACGCCCGACGTGATCAGAGGAGGGGTGGCCGTGGAACTGGTCCACCAGGGTTCGCTCTACCACGACGATGTCATGGACGAGGCCGAGACCCGCCGGAGGGTCCAGAGCGTGAACGCCCGTTGGGGCAACCTCGAGGCGATCCTGGCCGGTGACTACCTGCTGGCACGGGCCTCCGAGATCGCCGCCGACCTCGGCAACGATGTGGCCAGCCTGCTGGCGTCCACCATCGCCTCACTCTGCGAGGGCCAGATCCGCGAGCTCCACCACGCCTTCGACGTCGACAGGACCGAGGAGTCCTACCTGACATCGATAGCCGGCAAGACGGCCTCGCTGCTGGCCACGGCGGCACGCATCGGTGCCATCGTGGCGGGCCACCCGGGCGACATCGTCGATGCCGTCACCGACTTCGGCCACAACTACGGAATGGCGTTCCAGTTGGTGGACGACCTCCTGGACGTGACCGCCACGGACGAACAGCTGGGCAAGCCGGCCGGCAACGACCTCGTCGAGGGCACCTACACGCTACCGGTGATACGTACCCTCGCCGGACCGACCGGGGCCGAACTGCGCGACCTCCTGGGAGGTCCGATCGACCCCGCCGCCAGGGACCGGGCGCGCGACCTGATACGCACCGACGACGCCATCTCCGCAACCAGGGAGACGGCGATGGTCTACCTGTCCACCGCACGCACGTCGCTGGGCGTGCTCCCCACCAATCCGGCCGTGACGGCCATGGGGTCGACCTGCGACCTGCTCCTCGCCCGCCTGGAACCGACGGTCTGAGCCGGCCCGTCGCCGACCCGGCAGGCCCTACTGCTCGGGACGCAGCGTCGGGAAGAGAATCACGTCCCTGATGGTCGTGGTACCTGTGAGGAGCATCACTAGCCGGTCCATGCCGATCCCCAGCCCACCAGTCGGCGGAAGGCCGTACTCGAGCGCCCGCAGGTAGTCCTCGTCGACGGCCATGGCCTCCGCGTCGCCGGCCGCCCGACCAGCCTCCTGGGCCTCGAACCGGGCCCTCTGCTCGTTCGGGTCGACCAGTTCGGTGAAGGCGTTGCAGAGCTCACGGCCTGCCACGATGCCCTCGAACCTCTCCACCCAGCCCGGATGGTCCCGATGGTCGCGCGACAGAGGCGAGACCTCCTTCGGGTAGTCGGTCACGAACACCGGCCCCCAGAGCTCGGGCTCCGCCAGCTTCTCGTACAACTCCAGGATGAGCTTCCCGGAGCCGTAGTGGTCCTCCACCGGGATACCGCGCTCCGAGCAGAGGCCGACCAGCACGTCCATGTCGGTGTCCAGGTCGACGACGATCCCGCCGTGCTCCTCCAGCAGCTCCAACATGGTGGCCCGACGCCACGGAACCGACAGGTCCAGCTCCCGCCCGTCGTATGCCAGCGTCGTGGTCCCGTGGAGGTCCATGGCCAGATGGGCCACGAGTTCCTCGACGAGGACCATGATGTCGGAGTAGTCGGCATAGGCCTGGTACAGCTCGAGCATCGTGAACTCGGGATTGTGACGGGTCGAGATGCCTTCGTTGCGGAACACCCTGGCGATCTCGAACACCCGCTCGAAGCCACCCACGGTCAGGCGCTTCAGGTACAGCTCGGGAGCGATCCTGAGGTAGAGCTCCAGGTCCAGGGCGTTGTGGTGGGTGGTGAACGGTCGGGCCAGGGCACCGCCCGGTATGGGATGGAACACCGGCGTCTCCACCTCCAGGAAGCCACGGTCCTCCAGCCAGCGACGGGTAGACGAGACGATCCGGCTGCGGGCCACAAAGGCCTCCCTGACCCCCTCGGAGACCCACAGATCCACGTAGCGCTGCCGGTACCGGACGTCCACGTCGGTGATGCCGTGCCACTTGTCCGGGAACGACCGTCGGGCCTCGGCCAGGCGGACCCAGGAGTCGACCCGCACACTGAGCTCCCCCCGGCGGGTCCGGATCACCTCGCCTGTCACCCCGATCCAGTCACCCAGGTGCAGCCCGGTGAAGCCCTCGAAGTCGGTCGTCGACTTCTGCATCGCGAACAGTTGGATCCGACCGGTGGAGTCCTGCAGGTCGCCGAATGCCATTTTGCCCTGGTCCCGACGCAGCATGAGGCGACCGGCGACGGTGACGACGACCCCGGTCTCCTCGCCGTCGGCGAGGCCCTGAAACCGGGCGGTGATGTCAGCAGCCGTGGCCGTCGGCTCGAAGCGGTACGGCACGCCCGGGCGATCTCCGCCAGGCCCGTCCACGTCCCCTCCTGGCGACCCGTCCACGTCGCTCACCGGTTCAGGTCGTGCACGAGGCGCAGCCCGTGGAGCGTCAGGAAGGGCTCGACATGCTGGATGGTCGACGACACCGGTGCGATCACGTCGACCAGGCCACCCGTGGCCACCACCGTGCACCCACCCAGCTCAACCCTAAAGCGCTCTACCATCCCGTCTACCTGGGCTGCGAAGCCGTAGACCGCTCCGGACTGCAACGACTCCACAGTGCTCTTGCCAATGACGTTGCGGGGCTCCGCAACCTCCACGGACCTAAGGGCGGCCGCCCGGCCGAACAGGGCGTCGAGGCTCACCTCGATACCCGGGGCAATGGCTCCACCCAGGAACTCGCCGTTCTCGGATATGACGTCGAAGTTGTTGCCAGTGCCGAAGTCCACGACGACCATGGGCCCGCCGTAGAGGTCGTAGGCACCCACGGCATTGGCGATGCGGTCGGCACCGACCTCACGCGGGTTGTCATAGAGGATCGGCATCCCGGTCTTCACACCCGGCTCGATGATCACCGGCTCGAAGTCGATGTAGCGGTCGACCATCTCCCTCAGGCTGGCCAGCACTCGTGGCACCCCGGAGCACATGGCCAAACCGGTGACCGTCTCCTCCAGGTCCCGTCCCGACTGACGCAACAAGTTGCGGATGAGGACGGCGTGCTCGTCGGAGGTGCGATCGTGGTCGGTGCGGACTCGCCAGTGGTCAACCAGGCCGGCGTCGGCCGCCGACACAGCGGCATCGGCCTCGTAGAGGCCCAGGACGGTCTGGGTGTTACCCACGTCGATGGTCAGCAGCATGGGATCTCCGCCTTTGGGAGGTCGAGGCCCACGTCGAGGGCTGGCGCGGCGTTGGTCAGCACACCGCTGGAGATGTAGTCCACACCAGTGGCCGCGTACTCGGCCACCACGGCCAGCGTGATCCCGCCGGAAGCCTCGACCAGCGGTCGGACGCCGTGGCGCGCCGCGTGGGCCCGAACCTCGTCGACGCAGGCCCTGACCTGGGCCGGGGTCATATTGTCGAGCAGCAGCGCATCGGCGCCCGCCTCCAGTGATTGGTGTACCTGGTCCAGAGTCTCGCACTCGACGTGCACGGTACGCCCCGGCCAACGAGAACGGGATGACTCCACCGCCCCGAGGATGTCGGTGCCCGTCAGGTGGTTGTCCTTGAGCATCACCCAGTGGCTGAGATTGTGGCGGTGGTTGGTCCCCTCTCCGGCCCGGACGGCGGCCAGGCGACCAGCCAGGTCATGGCAGGAGGTCACCACCTCGACGGTCACCCGACGACTCCTGGTGGCGGCGGTCCGACTCGGCCCGATGATCTCATGATCCACAACGTCGACACGATCAGACCTCCGGATCCCGGGACCCGGCGTCCAGCAACCCGACGTCCACGATCTCGCCCTGGTCGTCAGGGATGTCGCTCACCAGGTCGGGTGCTACGTCCCGGAGGGGCACCAGCACGAAGGCCCGCTCGAACATACGGGGATGCGGGACCTCCAGGTCGGGCTCGTCGACCGTCTGGCCGTCCACCCAGAGCACGTCTACGTCCAGCGTGCGCGGCCCCCACCTCTCGCCCCGGACCCGGCCGGCAGCCAGCTCTCTGTCCTGGGCCAGCTCCAGGAGGCCCCGAGCGTCCAGGTCGGTCTCCAGGCGAACCACGCAATTTAGGTAGGGACCCTGGTCTGGGCCGCCGACGGGTGCCGTCTCGTACACCGCCGACACCTCGACTACGTCGGGCAGGGCAGCCACTGCACAGCGCAGGTGACTCCACCGGTCGCCCAAGTTGGAGCCCAGAGCCAGGAGGGCCCGGCGGCTCATGCCGTGCGGTGGATCCGCACCCCGCTGGTGGCGAGGTCCTCGGGCACCGGGGGACGCAGCTTGCGCACCGCCACCGTCACCGCGTCGATGCCGGGGACGGCCAGGACGTCCTCGGCCACCCGACTGGCGAACCGCTCCATCAAGTCGAACGACTCCCGGTCGGCGATGCAGGCCACCAGGGCGCACAGGGTGCCATAGTCCACCGTGTCGGCCAGGTCGTCGGTGGTCAAAGCGGCAGTTAGGTCGGCGTACACGTCGAGGTCGAGCTCGAGGGGCTGGCGACGGACTTTCTCCTCGGGAAGGACGCCGCAGACGGCCGAGACGCGCAGGCCTCTCAACTCGATCCGGTCGCTCACCCGTCGCTCCCGCCGGACGCGGCCACCAGGCCCACGATCTCTCGGCCCGGGAAACCCAGTGGCCGACCGGTGAGCTGTTCGGCGATTGACATGGCCTGAGGGCCGGTGGGGGCCAGCCCGGTCCGCAGCAGGTAGGCACCCATCAGGCCGCACACCACGTCGTTGAGCTCCTCGCGGTGGACCAGCACCCTCCGGCCGTCGGTCGTTAGCTCGTCGATCCGCCGGAACACCTCTTCCAGACAGGCCAAGCCGTCGGATGCCCCACCGAACGGAATGTGGGACCAGGCCATCTCCAACTCGTCGTAGTTGTGGAGGTTGTGGTCGCTGGCCAGGAGGGAGAGCACGGAGTCGAAGCCGTTCTCCCGGATCCAGATGATCTCCTCCTGGCGGCGGATCCGACGGTGGGCGTCGCCACAACCCCCCGGCCGTTCGCTGACCGCGATGCGGTCCTTGATGATCCACGTGAAACTACGGGGCACGATCCCCTGCGCCCACTTGCCCCTCATGGGGTGCTCCGCCCGCGTCGGGTTCCACGCCATCCGTCCACGTGAGACATGGTGCCCGAGATCCGGGTCATCCGACCACCCTTGAGGCCTGCACCGTGGCTCGGACGTCGTGGGCCCGCACCACCCTGACCCCCTGCAGGAAGGCCCAGGCCGCCATAGCTACCGAGGCCTCCCGCCGGTCGTCAACCGGGGTCGGCTCCACCGTCCCGTCGGCCTCCCGCTGGTCACTGCGCCCGGTGAGCTCGCCCAGAAAGCGCTTGCGACTGACCCCCAGGACCACCGGCCATCCGGTGGACACCAGAGCGTCCAGGTGGGCCAGTAGGGCCAGGTTGTGGCCGGTGGTCTTACCGAATCCAATACCCGGGTCGATCCACACCTCCGGTACCCCGGCGGCGGCGGCCCGTTCGGCCCGGTCGACCAGGAAGTCACGGACCTCGACCACCACGTTGTCGTAAGCCGGCTCGTCCTGCATGGTCCGTGGATCACCCTGCATGTGCATGGCTACCCACCCCACGCCTAGGTCGGCGGCCACGCCGTCCAGGGTAGAGCTGACGTCGTTAACGATGGTGGCCCCGACGGCCACAGCCCGACGAGCCACCTCGGCATGGCGGGTGTCGATCGAGATGCGGACCCGGCCGTTGGCCACTTCCGGGAGGTCTGCCAGGCCGGCCACCACCGGCACCACCCGGGCCACCTCCTCGTCCACGCCGACCGGCGCGGCACCTGGACGGGTCGACTCCCCACCCACATCGAGGATGGTGGCCCCCTCCGCCACCATGGCTCGGCCGTGGGACACGGCCTCCCCGTAGTCGAGGAAGCACCCCCCGTCGGAGAACGAGTCTGGTGTGACGTTCAGGACGCCCATAACGCCTCCGGGAGAGCAAGCGACGTGTGACCCCTCCGGGACGGTCTCGGTGGTCAGAGTGGACATGGGTCGACCCTAGCGTCGACCCGTTTCGGCCCCTAGACCCGTCCAGTCAGCGCCGACCTTTCTCAATGAACCTCATGGCCTCCAGGCGAGTGGAGACCTCGTCTCGAAACACGCCGTGTACCGCCGAGGTGACGGTAACCGCCCCCGGTTTCTGGACCCCGCGCATGGACATGCACAGGTGCTCGGCTTCGATAACCACCAGGGTGCCTTGGGGTTCCAGGGTGCGCTGGATAGCACCGGCCACCTGGGAGGTCAGGCGCTCCTGGATCTGCAGGCGCCGGGAGAAGCCGTCTACAAGGCGGGCCAACTTGGATAGGCCTGTAATCATGCCGCCTTTCTGCGGGATGTAGGCCACGTGGGCCACGCCGAAGAACGGCAATAGGTGGTGCTCACAGAGCGAGTAGACGGGGATGTCGCGGACCATGACCATCTCGTCATGTTCGAGGTCGAAGGTCCGGATGAGGTAGTCGGCTGGGTCCTCATGTAGGCCGCTGCAAACCTCGGCGTACATGCGGGCCACCCGGGCCGGCGTCTCTTGTAAGCCGTCTCGGCTGGGATCCTCGCCGAGAGCGACCAGGATCTCGGCCACCGCCGCCTCGATACGGTCCAGGTCAACCGGTTGGCCTACGTCGGCGGTCACCCGGACTCCCCGTCGTCGGACTCCGAGACCACGACCCGGATGTCGGGCAGGTTCCGGAAGCGCTCGTTGACGTCCAACCCGTAGCCCACCAGGAAGTCGCCGGGAACCCGGAAGCCCTCGTACCGAAGGACGGACCCGTCCACCCGATGGTTCTCCCGAACCAGAAGGGCGCAGACCTCGAGGCTGGCCGGGTTACGGGCCAGAAGGTTGCGGCGCAGGTAGTTCAGGGTCAGGCCGCTGTCCACGATGTCCTCAACGAGGATGACGTCGCGGCCGGCCAGGTCGAGGTCCAGGTCTTTAACGATCCGGACCACCCCGGACGACCGGGTGGAGTGGCCGTAGGAGGACACGGCCATGAAGTCAAACTCGACCGGCAGATCGATGGCTCGGGCCAGATCACTCATGAACATGAAGGCGCCCTTGAGTACCCCGACCAGCAACGGGGCCCGACCGGCGTAGTCGGCGGTGATCTCCTCGCCCAGGGCCCGGATCCGGGCCTGGAGGTCTTCTTCGGAGACCAGTAGTCGACCGGCGGTGTACCCGTCGGACGTGGCGGACGCGGACGGGTCTACGGCCATGGCCCGACCCTAGCGGTGCCCATGGGAGAGGCGGCCCGCTGAGCGAGCCACCCGGTAGCCGCCCACCACCTCGGCAGCGCGGACTCGGCCCCGAACCACGTCCAGCACCCGCTCTACCGAGGCGGCGTCGGGCGAGCGGCCGTCGTCGCGGTCGGTCAGCCAGGACCGAAGGGCCAGGCGGACTAGGTCATCAGATAGGTCGGATAGGGACCGTACGTCCGTCGGGTCGACATCGGCCACCAGGCCGGCCAGTAGGCCGGCCGCCTCCCCGGCCCGTGCAGCATGCCGGGCCAGCAGCGGCACTGGGTCACGGCCCGAGATCTCGGC
>ENA-OSET01002836-OSET01002836.1-sediment-metagenome-genome-assembly--contig:-NODE-2836-length-16389-cov-3.470451_pt1 | contig 16389 bp, 8 predicted proteins | sample MGYA00237882_ERZ534229 | MGnify/ENA primary metagenome ERZ534229 (study PRJEB26408, sample SAMN06266212) | sediment metagenome | isolation source: Hudson Canyon methane seep mesocosm | place: USA:Hudson... | reverse complement strand
TAATCTCGAGACTAAAGCTGCTACGGCGGTATTTTTATCAATAAGAACTTCGCCAGGGTGTTTTAAACGATGACAAAAGCCCTGCAGTTTATCTGAGTTTCTTTGTAAGCGGGCTTCAATAAAATATTGAAGCCGCCGTTGTTGTTGATCGAGTTGTTGCATTAGCTCAAACTGGTCAGGCGTAACCTTTTCAGCGGCTGCCGAAGGAGTGGGGGCGCGATAGTCAGCCACCAAATCGGCAATTGTAAAGTCAACTTCATGGCCGACGGCACTAATGATTGGCTATGAACTTGCAAAAATTGCACGCGCGACCACCTCTTCGTTAAAAGCCCATAAATCTTCTAGTGAACCGCCACCACGACCCACAATAATAGTATCAGCAACGTGATGCTGGTTTACGTAGTTAATGGCTTGGGCAATTTCAGTTGCGGCTTTATCACCTTGTACTGAAACGGGTAATAAAATAATTTCTAAAGCGGGAAAGCGACGTTGTGTGACTGAAATAATATCATGAATGACGGCGCCGCTTTGAGAGGTGATGACCGCAACTTTGTTAGGAATGTTAGGTATAGGTTTCTTTTTTGTCTCATCGAAGAGCCCCTCAAGTGATAGCTTGAGTTTGAGTGCATCAAAATCGGCTTGAAGTTGACCAAGCCCTGCTGGCTCCATTCCTTCCACAATTAATTGGTAGTCACCACGCCCTTCATAAAGGCTGACTTTAGCTCTAACAAGAATTAGATCGCCTTCTTTGGGTTGAAAACGTACACGTTGATTAAAGCCGCGAAACATCGCGCAACGTATTTGGGCTTTATTATCTTTTAAAGAAAAATACCAATGGCCGGAGTTAGGGCGAGATAAACCTGAAATTTCACCTGAAACCCATATCTGGCCATAACTGACTTCCAGCATGCGTTTAACCTGTCGGTTTAAGTCGCTCACCGACATGGCTTTAGATAAAGCTGGGTTTTCTGGAAGGGAAGAAGTCATGAATAATCTTTTAATTTGAATAAAATGTAAGTTTAACCAATTTTCTAGATATGATGCACGAAATTGAGCGTAATTTTCAGTAAAATCACAGAGTTATTCAAAATGAAGCTTGCTAGACAGAGCCACATCATCAACTATACTTAATGTAATAAGGTGTGCACTCGGTACACCTATGAATGGAATCTTATATATCTCATGACAATTCTTTTAGTAGAAGATAACCCAGATGAAGAAGAGCTGGCGTTAATTGCGTTTAAAAAATCAGGTATTGACAGAAACATCGAAGTTGCGAGAGATGGTCAAGAAGCGATTGATTACATGTTGGCTCAAGGTGAATTCCAAGAGCGAGATGTAACAGCTTTGCCGAGTGTTATTTTTCTTGATATTAATCTACCAAAATTAAGTGGCTTGGAAGTATTAAAAATATTACGAAACGATGAACGCACCAAGCTAGTTCCTGTTGTATTGCTTACGTCTTCTGATGAAGAACAAGATATGATTGATGGATACTCATCGGGCGCGAACAGCTATATTCGCAAGCCTTTCGACTTTAATGAGTTTTTATTGCAGATAAAAACATTGAGTACTTATTGGCTCGACAATAACCGGACACCTTATGCTGCAAGAAAATAGTATTTTACCCTTTGATGAATTTAAATTACTCATCGTAGATGACTCCGAAGATGATGTGTTTTTGTTGATGCATGCGTTAAGAAAAGGCGGTTTAAATCCAATACACACACATGTAGAGGATAAAGATGAATTAAGTGATGCGCTTGAGAATCATGGGCCTTGGGATTTGGTTATTACTGACCATAATATGGTGGTTTTTAACTCTACAGAGGCGTTACAGATTGTCAGAGAGCATAGTCGTGACCTATCTGTGATTATTGTGTCTGGCGAAATTGCTGAAAAAGCGGCGATAGACTCCATGCAGGAAGGCGGCGCTCAAGACTTTATCATGAAAGATAATTTAGCACGCTTAATACCTGTTATTAGTAGAGAGCTAAAGCAGAATGAGTCACGAAAAGCTAAGTTACAAGCGGAGGCTAATTATCATTACCTAGCCTATCACGATACCTTAACTGACTTGGTCAACCGTAGAGAGTTTGAGAACAGGCTTAGTAAAGCCTTACAAGATGCCAAAAGCAGTCAAGAAACTCATATTTTTATGTTCTTGGATTTGGACCAGTTCAAAATTATTAATGATACATGTGGTCATCTTGCTGGCGATGAATTACTTGTACAAGTGACGCAAACCTTAAAAGACCAAATAAAAGATCGCGATACACTGGCTCGTTTAGGTGGCGATGAATTTGGGATTCTGCTTAAAAATCATACTAAGAAACAAGCGCTTCAAATTGCAGCGGATATTAGATCCAGTGTGGCGAGTATGCGATTTATTTGGCAGAAAAAGCCATTCGATACTGCCATTAGTATCGGGATTGTTCAAATAGATGAAAGTGTTAGTGACCAGCAAGAGTTGTTAGCGTGTGCGGATATTGCCTGTTATGCGTCAAAAGATAAGAGTCAGGATGGTGTTACTTGGTATAGTGAAGATGATAACGACCTGAATAAACGACGTAGTGATATGCATTGGGCGCCACGTATTAAACAAGCAGCGTTGCAAGATAACTTCGTATTGTTCCTGCAACCGATGACTAATTTACAGAGCGAGCAAGGGCAGCATGCGGAATTTTTGGTTCGTATGGATGAAGGTGATGGACTGATTCCTCCTGGAGCATTTATGCCAGCGGCAGAGCGTTATAACTTAATGCCTACTATTGATCGTTGGGTTGTGAAGAATGTTTTTAAATACCTCGATGAAAGCGAGTTAGGTCGACAGGAGCAAGGTACTTATTTTGTGAACTTGTCGGGTTCAACTTTAAGTGATCAGTCATTTTTTGAGTACATTAAACAATTACAAAAAGATCATAATATTAACCCTCAGCTAATTTGTTTTGAAATTACCGAAACAGAAGCCATTAATAATCTAGTAGATTCTGTTGAGTTTATTATTGATATACGGGAAAAAGGCTTTAAGTTCGCCTTGGATGACTTTGGGGTTGGCTTAAGTTCATTTACCTACTTAAAAACCATACCTGTTGATTTTTTAAAGATTGATGGTGGCTTTGTAAAGAACATGTTGAATGATCCGATAGATCAAGGGATTGTAGATGCCTGTAACCATATAGCGCATGCGGCAGGTCTCAAAACGGTTGCAGAATTTATTGAGGATGCGGATACCTTAGAGGCATTAACGTCTATGGGGGTGGACTTTGGACAAGGTTATCATATGGCCAAACCTGGGCCATTACCAGCTATGAGACTTGAGGTTGTTGCGACGTGAGCGTCTTAAGCGACTAGCAGGAAATGGTTTAATGTCCTCCATCATTACGATATACCGCCAATTGGTTGGTAAGCTGGTTTCAGCCGCGCATAAAATTAATTTATGGTTGCTGATGCCAGGCTTGTTAGCCTTGGTGCTACTGGATATTATTTTAAGAAATCTATTTACTTCTACACTCTCTTGGAGCCATGAAATTTCGGGTTTATTACTCTTAAGTATCTTCTTTATTGACCTTCCTTACTGCTTATCTAAAAGTGAACTCTTAAAAGTTGATCTCCTCTTTAGTTATTTCTCAAAAACTTGGAAATCGATAATGCACTGTTTTGCTTTGCTGTGTTGTTTGAGTGTTTCAATCTTTCTTGTCTGGCAAGCATTGACTGGTTTACAGGATATGATTGAATATGATGAGCAGGCTTTAACATTATCGATTCCATTGTGGCCATTTTCTGCAATGATTGCTTTTAGTGCAGGCTTAATGGCATTGCAGTCAGTTGCTATGCTATTTGAAAATGGCTTGGGGGTTGTCAGTCGCAATGAGTGAACATAATATTGGTTTGATGGCCGTTCTGGTCATGATGCTAATGATCCTGGTCAGGGTGCCCATTGCGGTTTCAATGTTGATCACGGGTGTCGTAGGCAATATTTACTTTCTAGGTTTTGATGCAACTCTGGTGCAGTTTCAGCTATTGAGTTGGGAAATTGCGACGAATTTTATTCTAATCTCGCTACCCTTATTTATTTGGATGGGGCAACTGGGTTACAGCTCAGGTGTAGGAAGTGATCTTTATCACTGCTTTTATAAGTGGTTTGGTCATCGGCCGGGCGGATTGGCGGTTTCATCAACAATTAGTACAGCAAGTTTTGGTGCTGTAACCGGTTCTAGTGTTGCTACGGTCATGACCATGGGTAAGATGCTCATGCCTGAAATGAAACGTTATCATTATTCTCCTTCGCTTGCTTCAGGGTCTTTAGCGTCAGCGGGGGTGTTGGCGATATTAATTCCGCCGAGTGTACCGTTAGTTTTTTATGGAGCATGGACCGAGACTTCAATTGGTGATTTGTTTATTGCAGGTGTTATTCCTGGAATACTGCTCACATTATTGTTTAGTGTGTATATTTGGATTTATTGTTTTTTTAAGCCTTCTGCTGGTCCTGCTGGGCAAAAATTTCCATTATCTGAAAAGCTGCATTCGCTCGTGAATTTATTGCCTTTTTTAAGTGTGATGTTCCTAGTGCTGGGGAGTATCTATGGCGGTATAGCCACAACTTCTGAAGCGGCAGCAGTAGGGGTTGCTGGCATGCTAATGGTAGCTTTGGTCAAAAAACGCCTAAACAAAGCGGTATTAAGCGAAAGTATTGGAGAAAGTTCAAAACTGAGTAGTAATATATTTTTATTGCTTTTGGGTGGAGGCGTCTTTAGTCGTTTTTTAGTGCAAACGGACCTAACGGGCAGTTTGATTCAAGGGGTGACGGATATGCATTTGTCGCCTTATTTTGTGCTGGTATTACTGGTGCTTATGTATCTGTTACTTGGTGCGATTATTGATACCTTTGGCATGATTATTCTGACACTTCCTTTTGTGTTTCCTTTAGTCATATCGATGGGGGTTGATCCAATCTGGTTCGGGGTATTCATTGTCATGATGATTGAGTTAGCTTTGATTACACCGCCAATAGGCTTAAACGTTATAGTCATGAAGCAAGTGGTTCCAGATGTGGGGCTTATTGATATATACAAAGGTACTTTCCCATTTGTATTACTTTGTTTGTTGATGGTGGGGCTACTGATTATTTTTCCAGAAATAGCGCTCTGGTTGCCCGATCAAGTACGATGAGTAGCTCATTTATAAATAGCCAGACTATCTAACATAAGCCACAGTATTTATTGTGAAAAGTGATTAAATAGTTATCTAATATATCTACCTGGAATTTAGGACTGAAATTCGTACAAAATTCTTAAATTGTGTCTATACTTTGTTTTAACGCCTGAATTTCATTTTTACTATCCGTTTAATTGGCGTTTGAGAACTAGTTAATGAGGCAGTAATGAGAAAAATAACAAAGCAAAAATCAACTCGACTTTTATTGGCTTTTTCTACTTGTGTGTCGGCCGGTGTTTCAGTGCCATTAATTGCCGAAGAGGCACCCCTTAAGTTAGCGGATGTTGTTGTTACCGCTTCGAAAACCGGTGAAGAGTCCCTGCAAGAAGTGCCTTCATCTATATCTGTTATGAGTGAAGATGAATTACAGGAATCTGGCGCGAATAATATTGAAGACCTTACCCAGCAAACACCCGGTTTGGGTATCTCAAGGAATGGCTCTGCTTCACGAATCTACATGCGTGGCATCGGTACAAATTTAGACTTTATCGGCTCCGACCCCAGTGTGACGGTTCATGTTGATGGTGTGTATCAATCACGCACAACAACAGCGTTAGATGATTTTCTTGATGTTGAGCGAGTAGAAGTGCTTAGAGGGCCGCAAGGTACTTTATATGGACGAAATTCCATTGGTGGCACCATTAATATTATTAGTAAACTTCCTGAAGCCGAATTAAAGCGCAAAATAAGGTTGGAATTAGGGAATGAAGGTCAGCATCGATTTTCAACGTCAGTGAGTGGTGCGCTGAATCAAAATGAAAGTCTACTCGGTGGAATTTCATTAATGAAAGCTGGGCATGATGCGTATATCGATAATGTGAATACCTCTGATTCTAAAGGCTTATTTGATGATGATAGTATCGCCAGTAAGGGTACGTTGCGTTATCTTGCCGGTTCGGATGCTGAGGTAATATTACGGGCTGATTATAATAATGTTGATAAGATTCCGAGAGCTTATAAATCTACTGGGCTTGCGACAGATGGAAGCGTAGCTGCTCCAGTGAACATGCCTTCTGATCCTTTTACAGTTGATTTTTCTAATCATGGAGGGTTTTTAAAACAAATTAATAAAGGCGCATCTGTTGAATTAACTTTATCACTAGCTCCTAATTGGTCGATGACGTCTTTAACGGCATATCGTGATCTTGATTATCGAACTGCTGAGGATACAGATGGTAGTGATATAGATTCTTTATTTACCGAAGTCGCCGAAGAGCAAGAGCAGTTTTCTGAAGAATTGCGCTTTAATTATATATCGGAAAAACTAAAGTTGGTGACCGGTCTATATTATCTTGATGAGGATCATAAGTCAGATTTAAAGATTAATGTTCATACTCCGGTCGGTATTGGTAGTAGAAATTTTGATACATCCAATGATACTACTGCTTATGCTATTTTTGGCCAAGGTACGTATAGCGTAACAGATAAGCTAAATACAACCTTCGGCTTGCGATACAGTAAGGAAGAAAAAAAGTTTAGCAATGATCATGTGAATATTATTCTACCGATTCCTGACTTTAATATTGCCCCTAAAGAGGATTGGGATGCTTGGAGTCCGAAAGCTTCTGTAGACTATACTTTTGATAATGGGCCGATGGTGTATGGTTCTGTGAGTCGAGGTTTTAAAAGTGGTGGGTTTAATGTAACCGCGAGTGATTCTGAGTTTGATCCGGAATTTGTAGTGTCTTATGAGACGGGTGTTAAGCAAGATTGGCTGAACAATACCTTACGTACAAATGTGGCTTTGTTTTATTATGATTATACTGACTTGCAAGTGTCAGATTTTACGAGAGCAGGTGTTCTGTCAATCACGAATGCTGCCGATGCTGAAGTTCAAGGCGTAGAGATTGAAACAAGCTGGATGCCAAGTTATGACTGGATGCTAGAATTTAATTATGCCTTTTTGGATGCGACCTATAAAGAGTACCTCGCACCGGGAGGGGTTGATGTTTCAAATAATGACTTGAATGCAGCCCCAGCACATAAAATAAATACAGCAATACAGTACTTTCAAGGTGTGAGTGACGGAACGGTTAGTTATCGAGTAGAATATTTTTGGCAAGACAAAAGTTATTTCACGGCATTTAATCAAGATGTCTCCTCACAAGGGGCTTATGGGCTTGTTAATGCACGTATAAATTATACCCCCTTAGACGAAAGCTGGGAGTTTCAGGTATATGGAGAGAATTTGGATGATAAAGACTATTCAACATCAAGCAGGGAGTTTCCTGCAACAGGCGTAACCAAAGACATCAACGCACCACGTACCTTTGGTGCTAGGTTGACCTACAATTTTATGTAAAAAAGAAAGTTAAGTAGGTTGGGGTGAGCAATGCGAACCCCAACAAAGCTTGGTATGAAATCTAAGGTTTGAACCAACTTCGTTAGCTCTAAATCACAAAGATGCATATAAAGCATCAATCAATGCCTTTCCACACGGTCCGTTATTATCCACGGCATGAATCCGATTGCCGCAATAACCAAAACCTAGTTGTTCATCAGGGTCGGCGAAGCCTATTGCACCTCCCAAACCAGGATGGCCGAAGCTTCTATCATTCGCTCCTAAAGAAAAATGTCGGTTATTAAGCATAAAGCCTGAACTATAACGGAAATGGCGATTCGTCATTTTTTCAACGCAATTCCATTGTTCTGTGATTGCATCTTCTAATAAAGTCTTATTGATAATGCCGCCGCCTTCTTGAGAAAGTGCGCCGTAAATTTTGGCTAATGCTCTTGCATTGCTATGTCCGTTAGCGGAAGCAAACTCACCGCGTCGAAACTCGCTATGCTGAAACAAAGTCTCAGGGCAATCAAGGGAAGCAGGTCTCCAGGCTCTTGCTAAAAGTGTCGATTTATCTCTCATTCCATTTATACTGGGGACGTTTTTATCGACTAATATTTCGGTGCATCGGCTTTCTTCTTCTGGTGTCAGGCCGATATAAAACTCAATGCCTCTAGGGCCAAATAGATTTTCACGTAAGAATGTGCCAAATGTCTTTCCTGTTACGCGCTCAACAATCTGCTGGCACAGGGGGCCGTAACTAAATGAGTGGTAGCATGGCGTGCTTCCAGGCTTCCAAAGGGGTTTCTGAACCTCAAAAGCTTTGGCTAATACATCTGGTTGAAAAAGTGAGTTTTCGGGCGCGGCATCAGCAACAGGAAGGCCGGCTAGCTGTGCCAGTAGGCAGCGAATTGTAATGTTTTCTTTGCCAGCTTGAGCAAATTCAGGCCAATAGGTGGCAATGGGTTCATCAAGATTAATTTTATTTTGGTCGGCAAGTGCAAGCAAACAAATAGAGGCGATACCTTTGCTTACTGACATCACGCATACTAAAGTGTCTTGTTCCCAAGGTTTGGTTTGCGCAATATCTTGATATCCACCCCATAAGTCAACGACCATTTTTCCTTTATGCATCACTGAAACGCTGGCGCCTAACTCACCTCGTTGTTGTAAATTTTCGATGAAAGCTTGTTTAACTAAAGCAAAATCGGGGTCGCAAAAACCAGCGGTATGTAAGGCGTTGGTGGGCAAAATAAACAAGTTCCTAAATGATCACATATTAATAGCTTAGTTTAGATCATTTACAGAATTTATTTGATTATATATAGATTAAAAAAGGACTTAAATCCGAACTAGTCTTGTGGGCGTAGTTAGTAGGCGTGATAGCTCATAGAAGTGACTGATATATAAAATAAAACGCTTAAACTGAAGCCGCCAAAACACCATTCTAGTCTATACTCTGTATTAGCTTAAATAATAATCATTAACAGGTCGCTCCATTGAGTCAAAAGACTAACCGTTACATACCGCTAGAAACCTTGTTTAGTAATAGCAGCACCTTAATTCAACGCGCCGTTCGTGAGTGTGATGGTGCGACGGTTATTCTTAAAACTTTAGTGGCATCTTATCCTACATCGGCGCAGCGTCGTCGATTCTTGTTTGCCTGCGATGTGTCTAAAAAATTCGATCACCCGAATATTCTTAAGGTATTGGATTATCAGGAGCAGAATAATTCGCCTTTTATCGTATTTGAAGACCACCAGTCTATCGACTTACGACAATATACCCAGCAACAAACCGGTAAATGCATACTAATTGGTGACTTTCTTATCATTGCGATACAACTAGCTGAGGCGTTAAGTGTGATTCATCATGCGCACGTCATCCATAAAGACTTACACCCGGGAAATTTACTGATCAACCCGCAAACGCTTAACTTGCAGGTGGCTGACTTTGGTTTAGCATCGATTCTAACTCGGGAGCAGCCAACACTCGCTGCACCAGACAAACTGGAAGGGTTACTGCCTTACATTTCGCCTGAACAAACTGGGCGAATGAACAGAGCGCTAGATTACCGTACTGACTTTTATACCCTAGGGGTAACGTTTTATGAGTTATTAAGTGGGCAGTTACCCTTCAGTGCGAGTGATGCGTTGGGAATGGTGCACGCGCATATTGCCAAAGCCCATAAGCCGCTAAACCAGTTAGGCAAAAACATACCAGATATGGTGTCAAAGCTGATTGATAAATTATTGAATAAATCGGCTGAGGAACGATATCAAAGTGCACAAGGCTTGAAGGTAGATTTAGAAAAATGTTTGCGGGCATATCAACAAGACCGACTAGCTGAACCCTTTGATTTGGCTGAAAAGGATATTTCTGATCGTTTTCAACTATCACAAAAACTATATGGTCGAAGTGCTGAAGTGAATACCTTGCTCACTCACTTTAACCAAGTCACCGATGGCCAACCACAATTGCTTTCGGTGTCGGGTTATTCCGGCGTGGGTAAGTCCGTTTTAATTAATGAAGTGCACAAACCTATTGCCGAGCATAACGGTTTATTTTTATCAGGTAAATTTGACCAGTTTAAACGCACAACCCCCTATTTTGCATTTCAACAAATGCTTAAAACATGGTTGTTGAAAACTCTCTCGCTGCCTGAAGACCAATTATCCGCGTGTCGTGAAAATCTAATTGGCGTTTTGGGGGTAAACTCGCGGGTATTGATAGACGTTATGGTTGAATTTAAGCCTCTGTTCGGTGAATTACCGGACGTGCCTGTATTAGGTGCTGATGAAGCACAAAATCGTTTAAACCTTGTACTACTGAAGCTGGTTACCTTTGTCGCGGGGGAGGGGCCTCTAGTTATTTTTATTGATGACTTGCAATGGGCTGACCGCAGTAGCTTAAATCTATTGTCTTTACTGATGAGAGAAGCAGATTGCGCATTATTCGTGATTGTTGCCTATCGTGATAACGAGGTCGATGAAACTCACCCAGCTATGCAGGCGCTAAGCCAGATTCGTGAATTTAAGCCAGGCAGTATTACGACGCTAGATTTAGCGCCATTAAACCTTGCTGACACCGAGCAATTGATAACCGATAGTTTGCATTGTTCGGCTGCACGCGCGCAGTCATTGGTTGAGGTGGTTCACCAAAAAACAGGTGGTAACCCCTTTTTTATAAATGAATTTTTAAAAACGCTTTATAGTGAAAGCTTGCTAAATTTTGATTTGTCCAAGCAAAGTTGGCAGTGGGATACCGATGCAATCGTTGCAAAAGGTATTACGGATAATGTTGTTGAGTTAATGTTGAGAAAAATGCAACAACTACCACTTGATTCTCAGCAAATGCTGCAACTTGCATCCTGCATTGGAAGCCGCTTTGATATTGAATTTTTATCCGTTGTGGCTGAACAAACAGAAGATAACATTACGCGTATTTTGTGGCCTGCCATTCAGGAAGGGCTGGTACTCCAAGATCGAATGTTAGAGGAATGCACACGCCCTGATACGGCTAAAAAAGAGTGTTCATTGAACACCATTATCCGCTCATCTATTGCACAGTTTAAATTTCTGCACGATCGCATGTTACAAGCGGCATATCAGTCAATGAGCGCTTCTGAACAGCAGCAGACGCACCTTAGAATTGGTCGCTTATTGCGTAACCGATATATGTACGAACAGACGGCGATACATGAAAGCCAAGCAACGTCATTATTCTCGATTGTCGAGCAGTTAAACCGTGGGCAAAGTTTGATAACGGATGGTGCAGAGCAGTTATTTTTAGCCGAGTTGAATCAACAAGCGGCTAACTTGGCAAAATCAAGTAGCGCTTGGGATGCGGTCGTGCAATATGCGAGTGTGGGTATAGCGCTCCTGCCAGATAATCGTTGGCAGGCCTGTTATCAGCTCACGTTTAGCTTGTTGCAATTGAAAGCTGAGGGAGAGTATTTATGTGGCCAACCAGAAGCATCAGATAAGCTTTATAGTGAACTGCTCACCTATTGTCACGAAGATACATTAAAAGCTGAAATTTATGCCACGCGCTTGGTAGAACATAGTGGGCGAGGATTATGGCATGCGGGCATCGAGTTTGGTATTCAGGGTTTAGTGTCGTTAGGTATGCCTTTATTTGGAGGTGCTAATGATGAAGGTGTCGATGCAAGTGAAAATACTGATGTAAATTCTGATAAAAAAAAGAGTATCTATAAAGAACGAATTGTTAACGATGCATTGCTGATTAAAGAGCAGGCATTATTTGATCAACTTGTTACACGAACGCCTATTGACCAAATTGAACAACTGCCAGAAATGAATGACCCGCGTAAGTTAATCGGGATTGAAATTCTGTCAACGTTAACTGCCTGTGCGTTTATGTTAGGTAACTCTACTTTGACGCACTTGAGTGTACTCCGTGGACTTAACTTAGTATTAACTGCGGGTAAGTCAGATCTAGCGGGGAGTCAGTTATCTTGGTTTTCTGTATTATTAGTGCAAAGTCGAGAATATTCACGTAGCGCTATTGTGGCAGAGCAAGCGGTCAGGTTGCTTGAATATTATCCTCATGCTCGAGAGCTAGCGAATAGTTATAATATACTAGCAGGTCTAGTGCTACCAATGAACGATACTTATGCGTATTCAAGTAAACAGCACCAAAAGGGGTATGAAATTGGCTTGGAGAGCGGGGATATTGCGCGTGGCGTGATTAGCCTAACCAATACTTTGTTCTTAAACTATTCCTCTGGCCAGGCGCTCTCTTCAATATTATCGCAGGTTGTTGAAATTAACCGTGTGAGTAATAGAAAAAAAGTGTTTGCACCTCACGGCGCGAATATATTTACTTTAGTCAAGGCATTAGCGACTCCTAGTCAACAGGCGGCGAAATCCTTTGAAAGTATGTATTCACCAGAGCAGCTTAAAAAAGTTAAAGGCAGTTTGCATGAATTTATTTTGCTGCATTTTAGTTCTGAGCTTGCCTTTTGGTATGGCGATACCGAAAAATCGCTTGGATTAGCGCACGAAGCGCATAATGGTTTAAACAAAAGCGCGCGATTTTGTTTTTATATGGATCATTTGCTTCAATATGGCATGTTGCTTTTTGCTTGTGAAAGCCCCTTTTTCGAGAGTGCAACTTTATTGAGAGAAGACACAACGTGGGTAGAGGATGATCGAGCGTTTTGTCTTGAAGAACTTAAAAATCTTGCAGAATTTTGTCCTGAAAATTTTGACCATAAATATCAACTGTTGTTAGCCGAACAGGGGCAGTTTCAAAAATTACCCATGGCGAATGTAACTACTCATTATAAAAATGCTATTGCATCAGCGAAAGATAATGGCTTTATACAATATCAGGCGCTAGCAAATGAATTATTAGCCTTATATTTGAATCGTCAGGGTTTGGACGATGCTGCGACGGCTTATTTGGATGAAGCCGTATTTTTATATCAACGTTGGGGTTGTAATGCTCGCATTCTTTACTTACAGAAAAATTATGCGCATCTACTGTCATTTGTAGAAACTATTGGTGATGAGAGTGAAAGTAAACTATCGAGCACTGGAGGGAGTGTTAGTACGGCATTAAATGCTTCTCTCTCGTCCGATGTGATGTCTAATATAACAATAGGCAGCCAAATTGGCGATGAAAGCGGTTTGGATTTTGAGTCTGTCATGAAATCATCGCAGATAATTTCTAGCGAGCTTAAGTTAGCAGCCTTAGTACAAAAAATTATGGGGGTTTTGACTGAAAGTGCTGGCGCGCAAACAGCCGCACTCATTTTAAATACCTCAAAAGGGCCATGTGTACAGGCGCGAGTCTCAGCTCAGGAAGGGGGGCAGGTAGAGCCGCCTCAGTCAGATCAAAACGTAGCTGAAATGCTGGATAAATGTTTAGACCTGCCTCGTAGTATTATTAGCTATGCATTGCGTGCCGATGAGGTGGTAAATATTGAGGACATGCCGAACAATTCAAATTTTGAAAATGAGCCTTACCTTAAGCGACAGTCGCCGCAATCAATTTTGTGTGTACCGGTAGACTATCGTGAAAAAAAAATGGGTGTTTTGTACCTTGAAAACAAACTGACATCTAAAGCATTTACTAAAAGCCGATTAGCAATTATTAAAATGTTATTGTCTCAAGCCGCTATTTCGATTGAAAATGCAAGGTTATTTGAAGAGGTGAACCTGTTGACCCAAGGTTTGGAGCAGCAAGTGATTGAGCGTACCGATGCGCTTAGCAAAAGTAATGAAGCGCTTCAATTAGCGAATGACGAGCTAAACGCCTTTAGTTATTCCGTATCTCATGATTTACGTTCGCCCCTTCGTACCATGAAGGGCTTTAGTCAAATATTGTTAGCAGAATATTCAGATACTCTAGATAGTATGGGCTTGCGTTTGCTACAACGTATTAAAGTGGGCTCCAGTAAAATGGGAGATCTGATTAATGGCCTGCTTGAATTATCACGCGTTCAGGGGCAGGATATTGAGCTAAATCTGGTTAACTTAAGTGATATGGCAGGAGATATTGTAAATGAGTTGAATGAAAATAATGTTGAGCGGAGCGTTGAATTTATCTGTGAGCCCAATATTCAGGTGCAGGGGGATGAAAGAATGCTGTCCTCAGTGATGGTCAATCTTCTTAATAATGCTTGGAAATATTCTGCAAAAAAAGAACATGCAAAGGTAGAGTTTGGCCATGAAAAACAACAAGGAAAAAATGTTTATTTTGTAAAAGATAATGGCGCAGGTTTTGACATGGAAAAAGCCGAGATGTTGTTTGGAACTTTTCAGCGAATGCACACTGAAAAAGAATTTTCAGGTACAGGGGTTGGCCTTGCTACGGTAAAGCGGATTATCAATAGGCACAAAGGTGAAATTTGGGCTGAGGCTGAAAAGGACAAAGGCGCAGTCTTTTATTTTACGTTATGACACGCTTTAAAAAACAACGGAGTAGAAATTGAGTTACGAACTACCGGGTTATACGCTTAAAGAGGTGATCTTTACGAATGCGCGTACCAAAATACAACGAGCGATTCGTAACGAAGATCATCGCCCCGTTATTATTAAATCATTTACCACAAGTTTTCCTAGCTCTCGCCAGCGTCAAAGTTTTTTACTTTCATATGACTTACTCGAAACATTTCAGCATCCAAACATTGTTAAAGCATTAGATTACCTAGAACAAGATGGCTTACCTGTGATTGTTTTAGAGGATATGCAGTCAATTGACTTACGAAAATACGTGCAACAGTTTGGAAAAAAACAGCTACCCATTGAAACGCTACTGAATATAGCGATTCAGCTAGCAGATGCCTTGAGTGTGGTGCATCAGGCCGAAGTAATTCATAAGGATCTCCATCCTGGTAACCTTCTTATAAATGTAAATACCGGTCTTGTACAGATTAATGATTTCGGCTTAGCTTCTTTACTGAGTCGTGAGCAAGCCAATTTAGCACCGCCAGAACAACTTGAAGGTGTTTTAGCTTATATATCGCCCGAACAAACGGGTCGTATGAATCGTGCTGTAGACTACCGGAGTGATTTTTACTCATTAGGGGTAACATTATATGAGTTGCTAAGTGGGCAGCAACCTTTTACGGGCGACGATGCGCTAGGACTCGTGTATGCCCATATTGCTAAGGTGCCTACACCATTAACAATGTTGCGAAATGATTTACCGCTCATGTTGTCAAACATTATCAATAAGCTGTTAAGTAAGGCGGCTGAACAGCGCTACCAAAGCGCTTTGGGATTAAAAAAGGATTTAGAAAAATGCTTGCTGATGTTCAAAACGCAGCATGCAATGATCGAATTTCCTTTAGGTAAAGATGATATATCAAGTCATTTTCAAATACCTCAAAAACTCTATGGCCGTGAACATGAAGTGAAAGCAATGGTCGACTGCTTTGAACGGGCGAGTACAGGGCGTGCCCAATTACTTACTGTATGCGGTTATTCAGGTGTCGGGAAATCAGCACTTGTTCACGAGGTACATCAATCTATTGCAGCATATCGAGGCTTATTTATTTCAGGTAAGTTTGATCAGTTTCAGCGTACAACACCTTATTCGGCATTAAAACAAGCTCTAAAAACCTGGTTGTTTCATGCGCTTTCATTGGGTGATAACGATTTGCTCAGTATGCGTTCAAAAATCAATGATTCACTCGGTGAAAATGCTAGGGTAATGTGCGATTTTATGCCGGAATTTATACCATTATTAGGTGTGTTGCCTGAGGTTCCAGCATTAGAGGCGCAAGAAAATTTAAATCGTTTTAATATCGTTTTTCAAAAGTTTATTCAGCTAATTAGCCAATACCAGCCACTTGTATTATTCATTGATGACCTTCAGTGGGCTGACCGGGGTACCTTGAATTTATTGCCGATGTTATTGGAAGGTGCTTGTGATCGTATCTTAGTGATTGCAGCATATCGGGATAATGAGGTAGATGAAAACCATCCCGCGATACAAACGATTTTAGCGATTAGTCAACGAGAAAGTGAACGAGTGACATCGCTGACGTTAGAGTCTTTAAGTTTAAAAAACATAGCGCAATTATTGAAAGATTCCTTGCATCGACCTGAGCAAGAGCTGCAATCATTAGCCGAATTGGTACAGCTTAAAACTGGCGGTAACCCCTTCTTTATTAATGAATTTTTGAAAACGCTTTACCATGAGGGCTTATTGAGTTTTGACTTGACGCATCATCGCTGGATTTGGAGTGTTCGAACAATTAATGAACAGGGTATTACGGATAATGTTGTTGAGTTGATGCTTGAAAAAATGCGGAAACTTCCAGAACAAACACAACAAATTATGAAGTTAGCAGCGTGTGTCGGGAGTCGATTTGACCTTGAAATGTTAACGGTTATTCAGCCTGCAACCATTGAGGA
>ENA-OSET01002835-OSET01002835.1-sediment-metagenome-genome-assembly--contig:-NODE-2835-length-16391-cov-3.952617_pt1 | contig 16391 bp, 12 predicted proteins | sample MGYA00237882_ERZ534229 | MGnify/ENA primary metagenome ERZ534229 (study PRJEB26408, sample SAMN06266212) | sediment metagenome | isolation source: Hudson Canyon methane seep mesocosm | place... | reverse complement strand
GTGTTTGGATTAAGCTTACCATGGCGAGTATCGGCAAAACAAACGTTACCCATTATTCCCGAATTATCATCACTACTGATCGATTTATCACCTTTAGTCGCTACGATACAGGAAGTAAAAGCGAATAATATAGGATGATTAACAGTGCTCGAATAGTTGGAAGAGCCACCATAATCCATAGGAGGCGGCGAGCGTAACTACAAAATCGAAAGCTAAGTCGCGGCTTTAGTTAAACCCTGAGCATATGACTTTTTTCAGTAGCGACATCTCACCGACCATAGTCCAGACTCGCTGTGTAATGTGCCACGTATCGGGCGGTTTGTCGGGCCACACCAACCTGGTTTTCATCACCAGTGATAACAGTAATCACGAGACGCATAACTTCGCGGCGCTGCAGAGTTTTATCGCCAACCCTAGCGATACGCGAATAATCAGCAGCTGTTCGAAAAATATCGCAATTACATGTTGGTCATAAACGGAATCGATGCCCAAACGAATTCCCATTCCGCCGGTGTGATCCATAACTGGAGCGGTCGGATATCGGAAGGGTTCCCTTCGCTAACGGCTCTGTTTACCTCAGTCAACGCATCGTAATTACCTCTTAGCTACATCAGCAATGGTGGTTACTCAGAAACCGCTCGGCTGGTACGTTATACCCGGTTGGAAGATACTCAGGGTTTGAGCAATCTATTGACGCCTAATGCACCTGAGTGGAATTCTACCGAAAGAATGCTGACCGACGCTAGCTTTAGCCGTCTACAGCGGTTCCAGGCCGCTCGTCAACAACGGTTATTGTCCCAGTCAGGCCTGACCGCCAGGCAATTGTACAACTGCAGCAGCTTTCAACAGGCGCGGGAACAGGCCGACCAGCTACAGGAATTTGCCGCCAATATTCCCAGCGCAGACCAGCTGCAGAACGGTTTAAACATTGATGGTTATCAACAGTATTTCCTGAGCCAAAATCAGTTGGTGCTGTTGGGTTTCACTAGCAATGTAGCCTGTGCAGCCGATATCGAACTGTCTGGGTTCGATACCCATTCGAATCACGATCAGCTCCAGGAGCCGTTGCTAGGTCACTTAGCAGAAGGAATAGATTATCTGTGGACTTATGCGGACCAACTGGGCATCGCCGATCGTCTTACGGTAGTCGTCGGTTCCGATTTCGGTCGCACGCCCTTTTATAACAGCGAAAACGGTAAGGATCACTGGCCAATAGGCAGTGTTATGGTGATGGAGAAAAATCCCAGTTGGGGCGATCGGGCGGTTGGCGCCACCGACGAGGGACGCAATGCTTTGGCGATTAATGCCGACAGCTTGTTGGTAGATCGCAACGGCACACATATATATATCCAATGCACGTGCACATGGCGCTGAGGGCGCACCTGGGGCTGGACAGTCACAACAATAGCCAGAGTTTCAACTTCATGACGGCTGACAGAATGAACTTTTTCTACTAATATCGCCTCATATAGATTGTTACGATCTCCCAATCAATAATGACACAGGACCTACTGTTATGATTAACACGCTTGTCGCAGCACTAATTTTCCGCATTTACAAAAAGGCGTCGTTTGCGACGGGGCTACTCCTGCTGATGTGCACCAACCAAGTGTTCGCGCAATGTGACGCGAGAGAATTCTCCAGTTTTGAAACGCGGGTGATGCAAGCCTATGTGGCGTACTACGGCAGACCTGCCGACCCGGGAGGACTGGCATTCTGGGCCGGTGAATTGGAAAATTCGGGCGGCAGCCTGAATGCGATCATTAATGACTTTGGCAATTCTTCCGAATACCAGCAACGTTTTGGCAATCTATCGAGTACGGAATTAGTCAACAACATATTTCAACAGTTGTTTGGTCGTGATGCTGACCCTGCAGGACTGGACTTTTATGTCGGCGCTCTCGATTCGGGTGCCAGAACGTTGGAAGCGATTGCTATCGAGGTATTGGATGGATCCCAAAATGATGACATCACTAATATTGACAACCGAATCACCGTAGCAAATCACTATGTTACCGGAAGAGAGAAGGTCGAAATTACCGATCCCAGTGCCGAAAATCTAACTAAGCTCATTGCCGGTGTATCCGCCGATACCGGAAGTCTCGGTGGTCGCTGCGCAATAGCCAGTCAGCTACTCGGAGACGAGGATGCCGCTTTGGTTTTCTTTACCCAGGATATATCCGAGCAGATTATCCAGTCTAATTGCATTACTTGTCACGTTGTTGGTGGTACTGCTGGAGCGACTCCACTGTTATACAGCTTGGCTAATGCTCCTCAACACGAGGCGACTAACATGCAAGTAATTAGTGATTACCTTGCCGTTGGCAGCAATAGAGTGGAATTGTATCAATCTAAACCACTCGGCGTCGCACACGGTGGCGGCGCGAGACTGGTGGAAGGCAGTACAGACCACAATAATTTACTCAATTTGATTGAGCTGTTAAGCAACTAGTGTTGTTTTTTTCTTCAAGATTTTTTCCAAACGCTGTCTTCCTAACACTGTAACTGGAAGGCAGTGCGATAGATTCACATCTCCCCGCCGTCGTCACCCTCTTTAGACTCTTTGATTAGTTGTATTAAACAATATCAGAATAAAAATGAATGCTTAAGACACCAATATCCGGTCCGTTTGTTACATGATTTATAGATAGTCGATGCAATGGTTACTAGTTTGAAAGTGCTCTTTAATGTGCAGTGAGATCCTTTTACTCTTGCTTGCGGGAATGCGGCCGCTAAGTAATCTCGTTAAATTGATGGTCAATACCTATGGGGAGCGCTCTGGTCTTTCTCGGGGTATTTTGGCGGATTGAACTCAGAGGAGTCAGCACGGCCAGGTATTTATTTTTGCCTGGCGCCGGTCATGTCTGTGAGTTAATATTTGGCACTGGGGTGCAACTACGACTTTTAGTAGACGCTATTACAATAAGAAGTGCGCGGAGTATTTATGGTTAACTCAGTTCTACGAATTTCCTTAGGTTTGATGATTCTTATCAACTCGTATTCCCTGAGTGCAGCTGATACTGATTACCTCATTGGTCGCGGTATGGCTGACGTAACCGGTCCTGCCTACGGTAATCCTATGTGGGGTTTCTCTAAAGAGGGCCAAAACACTGAAGGCCTGCACAACCGACTGAAGTCCCGTGCCTTTATTTTTGTCGATCCGAAAACTCAAAAGAGGTTGCTCTTTGCCAGCGTCGACATTGGTAGTATCGAACACCACGTCGTATTGGAAGTGATCGATCAGCTAAGCAAGAAATATGGCGATTTGTATCAATTAGACAACACCATTCTATCGGCGACGCATACCCACGCCGGCCCTGCGGGTTACTGGCACTCTCGGGTGGAGTTCGGGTTATCTGGCAAGTTTTATAAAACGCATTTTGATCGTATCGTGTCAGGCATTGTTGCTTCCGTAGAGCAAGCCCATAAAAACATACTTCCCGGAACAATCCTCATAGGCAAGGGCGACGTAAAATTGGCGGGTGCCAATCGATCTATGACAGCTTATGGGGCTAACCCGGAAGGCGAACGGAACCGCTATGGCAGTGAAATGGATCTGGAGATGACATTACTTCGCCTTCAAGGCACAGACAGTCCAATGGGATTAATCAATTGGTTTGCCGTTCACCCGACAGCTATGACTTACGATAACCGGTTAATCTCAGGCGATCACAAAGGTTACGCCTCGCTCAGCTGGGAAATTGATGAAGGCGTCCGCTATGAATCAGGTAATGATTTTGTAGCAGCCTTTGCCCAGTCAACGCCCGGTGATGTCACGCCTAATCTCAATTTGGATAATACGGGTCCCGGTATAGACGATTTCGACAGCACGCGCATTATTGGTCAACGCCAACTGGATGTTGCGCAGCAACTTTTTGAACAGGCTTCAGAGCGAGTCTCGGGTCCCATTGATGTACGTCGCTTATACGTCGACTTATCCGATATGACAGTCAAAGATGCTTTTACCGGAGCCGGTGATAAAATGACTTGCCCCTCTGCTTATGGATATTCATTTGCCGCTGGGTCAACCGAGGATGGTGGTGGGCATTTCTTGTTCCGCGAGGGTATGACGGAATACAGCTGGTGGCGGGATATACTGATCGACATTCTCATCGGTGCTGAGGCTCCGGCGCCGAGCGACAAGGTTTGCCATTACCCTAAGGCGATATTGTTTCAGACGGGTACGGGAGAACCACCGATACAATCGCAAATTCGATCAATTTCCCTGGCGCGTTTGGGCTCTCTTGCGATCATCGCCCTGCCAGCCGAAGTGACTACCATGGCTGCACGGCGGATCAAAGAAACGGTGAGGGCTACGCTCGGTCCGTGGGTAAAGCACGTGGTGATCGCGGGTTATGCGAATGGTTATGCGGGTTATGTGACTACACCAGAAGAATATGATACTCAGCAGTATGAAGGAGGACACACTCTGCACGGAAAATGGAGCCTGCCAGCATACCAACAAAAGCTAGTAGCGTTGGCACGAGCATTGGAGGGGGGGGGAAATGCTCCGGCGGGACCGGAGTACGACGACTGGCGGGGCAAATCTAATTCTGCGGAGATTGTTGGTGATGAACCTGATAGTCTCCCCGCCGGCGTTTCTTTTGGCGATGCGCTTCCCTTGAAACAGAATGCCGTCATTTTGGGTGAAACGATTGTGGCTGAATTTTGGTCTGGCAATCCCTCGGCGGCGTATGTTGATGGCGATAATTACCTACAGATAGAGCGGCAGAGCTCCTCCGGTTGGCAGCGAGTCCATGGCGATATGGATTGGTCGACCATCATTCGTTGGAGAGAGGAGGAACCGGGTTTGCTTGCTTCAGTTAGCTGGACCGTACCGCAAGATACCCAATTAGGTGTTTATCGTATAAAGCATTTTGGGAAATACAGAGCACTGGATTCGACGTTTGTCGATTTTCAGGGTATCTCGGCATTATTTGAAGTTATAGAAGAGTAAATATTTCTGTGCATGACGAAACCCTCACCATTCACACAAAAACTGTGGGTGAAAAAAATCTATGAGGGTCGAAAGAAGAGGGTAAAGTTGGCTCAAGCGATTATACTACCAATAGAAATTTGGACATTCGAAGAAACGAGAATCATTAACCGATGAAAACAAACTACGATGTAGTGACAGAGGATAGAGGTGATTACATCTATTCGAAGGTCGGAGGATCGGGCCAAGACATAGATCTGTTCGTCGCATCGGTACTGCCAGCTATCGAGTTATGTCTGAAGACCACACACAAAAAACTACTGTTAGAAGATGCCATTGAAGATGATTGGCCACCATTAATGATGGAAAAGTTAGTAGCAAAGCTTTATCGGGCCGGATTCGACAAGCTGTTTATTTCTGTCTATGTCCCCGTTCCTGAAAGACAGTTTTATACCTATTTTGCAGGAACCGTAGCCAAGAATATGGGTATGGACGTTGACGTTTCGATTAACCTCGATACCGCCATCCAGCGGATAAAAAATAGTTAAGACATGGAGATTATTCAAACGGTGCTTTTCAAACGGTGCTTTTCAGATGAGACCGGCCACATCAGTTTGTTCTAAGATCCTTTCTCGAAGCTACGCACGAGCTTTCTCAAATAAAATCACGTAATTGTTACAAGTTGTTACAAGCTGATACGCCACTGCAATGAGTTGCCGGTCGTTCGCGCCTACTATAGCTCTGTACTTCATAGGAAATCACAGGAGCTAGCCCATGAAACGTTCAACTAAAATCATCACAGCAATTATTTTAACCTTTGGCATCGCAGGCGGAGCTGTCGCCTATGGCAAACATCAATGGGGCAACCCGGAAACAAAAGCCAAGCATGTCATCAGTTACGTGACTGAAGAGCTTGATCTAGATAGTAGCCAAAGTGAAAAGCTCACCGCGTTGGCGGGCAAGATGATGGAGACTGGCAAGCTATTTCGCAGCGAGATGGCACCCATGCATAGCGATGTAACCGCGCTTATCAGTGCCGACACTTTCGATCAAGATCAGGCGCTGGAAATGCTCACTAGTAAAACAGCACTGATGAATCAACACGCGCCCGACGTGCTTGCCGCATTAGGCGCGTTTCTAGACAGCCTGAGCGCCGAACAGAAAGAAGAAGTGCTGGAGTTTATCCAACACAAGCGCGGCCACCGTGGATGGAAAGACCAACACTAAGCTGCAAACTAAAGCTTGGGGCAGAACGAATGCCCCGAGCGAAATGGTTTCAAGGACAGAAGAGGCCGCGCAGCGATGGCCATATTTACTAACTGGGTGCCATAGATGGCATAGGCGGTGAGTTCGGAGGAATAAACGACGATAGGAAGCGTGTGACGAGACAAGTCACCTATAGTTGTGGCACAGTGTATTGCAAAAAAACTGATCCCGTTTAGAGATTCCGGAGAAACATGCTCAACGTACTGTTGATAGATGACGATCAAAAATTAGGACCACTACTCGTTGATTTTTGCGAGCCCTACGGTATTCAGATAACGCCCGTAACCTTGCCCTCTGTCGGTTTGGAACGTCTAGATTCGGATAGCTATGATGCGGTGATACTGGACGTTATGCTGCCCGAGATGGACGGCTTTGAAGTTTGTCGGACTATTCGACAAAACAGCGAAATCCCTATCATCATGCTGACCGCGCGTGGTGAGGTAACAGACCGTATTGTTGGTCTAGAGCTCGGAGCCGATGACTACTTACCAAAACCTTTTGAGCCGCGTGAGCTGGTCGCACGCGTGCATGCGATTGCAAAGCGACAGCATCCTACCGCCATTAACCCACAATTAATGCAGTTCGAAGATCTTGTCATCGACAAAAGCACACGCGAGGTACGGGTCAAAGAGGCGCTCATCACGTTGACCACGATGGAGTATCAGTTGTTATTGTTGCTTGCTGAAACACCGGGTAAGGATTACACCCGTGACGATATTTTGAATCACCTGAAAGGCACGGAGACAGAGCTATTTAGTCGTTCTGTCGACATTTTGATCAGTCGACTCCGCACTAAGCTCAAACCCGCTGCTCCGATCAAGACAGTTTATGGCTCGGGCTACGCATTCGTCGGGCACGCCCAATGAAAAAGCTTTTCAATCGCTTTCGACGTTCTCTGCCTACACGCTTACTTTTTGTCTTTATGGTGGTGTGCTTTTTTGTTGTTATCCTGCTTATTGGCACGCTGGCAAGAGGCTTGAGTTCCCAATGGAACGGCGGAATAAAACCACATCTCAATCAGTACCTGAGCTATGTTAATGCGGACATAGGCAACCCGCCTAACATTTCTCGTGCTGAAGAACTGGCAAAAATATTACCGATCAATATTTACATTGATGGTCCCGAGCAGCGATATTCCTCTACGGGCGTGCCACTCGATTTGAAAGAGATAAGTTTCGAACGACCTCGTGGCCGACGTCGGGCCGAACAGCCCTATGCGAACGGTGCATCAACGACGGTTGAATCTTTGAGCTTTGGCGGCCGTGAGGATCGCACTATACTGCGCAACCAATTGGGGGAATACACGGTCTATTTCGAGGTTTTACACGGAAATGCAGAAGCCCATAGCTCTCGCGTTATGTGGCGCGCTATGTTTTGGTTACTGCTTATCCTGGCAGCGGGTTACTGGGTCATCCGGCGTATGCTCAAACCCGTGCAAGATATGAAGTACGGCGTCAAGCGTATGGGGTTAGGTGAACTTAACCATCGCGTGCCGGTAAGGAGCGACAACGATCTCGGGGAACTCGTTGGCAGCATTAATCAAATGGCGGGTGATATTGAGGGCATGCTCGACGCAAAACGGCAGTTGTTGCTCGCTGTCAGTCACGAGCTGCGATCGCCGCTTACCCGCGCCAAAGTTGCTGTACAAATGCTGGAGGAGTCCAAAACTCAAGCATCAATCGCCGAAGACTTAACTGAAATGCAGAATCTGATCAGTGAAATACTTGAAACGGAGCGCATGAACGGTCCGCATGTCACTCTAAACCGAACGAAAATCAATCCTGAAAAGCTTATTCGATCGGTTGCAGAAGAGTTTGCGGGGTCGGAGTTTGTTGGGTCGAAATCTACAGGCGACGTATTACGGTTCCAGCTGGTCACACCGTTCCCAGATATGGAACTGGACGAAACGCGAATCCGACTGTTACTGCGCAACCTCATCGCCAACGCCATCACGCACAGTCACAACGCAGACTTGTCGCCCATAATAACTGCACACATTCACGACAATACACTGCAGTTAAGTGTACAGGATTTTGGTGATGGTATTGCAGAGGAACACCTTGCGCACTTAACCGAACCGTTTTACCGCGCTGATGCTTCCCGTACTCGAGCTACGGGCGGTTTTGGCCTTGGCTTACATCTATGCAAACTCATTGCGCAAGCGCACGGCGGAAGTCTCGTGATCAGCAGCGTACTCGGGGAGGGCAGCACTATGTCAGCGAAGCTGCCCTTGTCCAGTCATAATTAAGCGGTCGGTGCTAATAAACCGGTCGGTTAACACGACGTTTCTAATGGCGATTTGAATTGGTTGATCGTAATTAACTGGAGAGAAGAAGAGTAGGAGTTGGTCGGGTTGGCCTGTTGGACAGTCGCCTAAACTATCAATTTAACGTTGGCTGTCGGAAGATTGAAGAAAAACCACAAGCCGCGTCGGAATAGAAGCGGAGTGTGGCTCTTACAAATCCCTCTCTTAATTTAAGTACAAGAGGTGATTCAATGATCAGAAAGCAAAAGAGTCTACATCCATAGCCATCAGATTATCAGCACCCGACACCATTGTCTGAGCCAAACCGGCGGTTCGAGGCAAGATACGACCGAAGTAGAACTGAGCCGTTTGAATCTTGGCTTGGTAGAAAGCCAGATCACCTGTTCCTGCATCGATAGTGTCTTGTGCTTTCTGCGCAGCGAGCGCCCAGAAATAAGCTAAGGTTACATAACCGGATAACATCAGGTAATCAACGGAAGCTGCACCAACTTCTTCCGGGTTTTCCATTGCAGCCATACCGACTTTCATAGTCATATCGCTCCACAGCTTGGTGGCGTCAACTAATTGAGATACCAGTGGATTTGCTTCGTTGGCCTGACAAAACTTATGAATCTCCTCGGTGAGGGGTTTCATGATTTCACCCTGAGTCATCAGAACTTTACGGCCCAATAAATCCAGTGCTTGAATACCTGTGGTACCTTCATACAACATTGAAATACGTGCATCACGCACGTTTTGCTCAGCGCCCCACTCAGAGATAAAACCGTGTCCGCCGAAGCATTGGACGCCGTGGTTTGCGGACTCAAAGCCCACTTCTGTCAAAAATGCTTTAGCAATAGGGGTCAAAAAGGCGAGCTTGGCATCCGCTTCTTTGGCCACTTCGTCGTCATCAGATTCGATCAAATCAACCAGCTTGGCGCAATAACTCATCAACATGCGGCCACCTTCCGCAAAAGACTTCTGAGTCAGCAGCATGCGGCGCACGTCGGGATGAACAATGATCGGGTCGGCAGGTCCATTAGGGTTTTTGGGGCCGCTTAAAGAGCGCATCTGTAAACGATCGCGTGCGTACTCTAAAGAATGCTGGAAGCCCATTTCAGCGTGTGCAACACCTTGCATGGCAGTACCCAAACGAGCCGTGTTCATAAAAGTGAACATACAATTCAAGCCACGGTTAGGAGGGCCAATTAAGAAGCCTTTGGCACTGTCAAAGTTCATTACACAGGTCGAGTTACCGTGTATGCCCATTTTGTGTTCGATTGATCCGCAGCTGACTCCATTGTGATCGGCAACGGACCCGTCGTCTGCCAAGTTCATTTTGGGAACGATAAACAGAGAGATGCCTTTGGTCCCTGGGGGGGCATCGGGGAGGCGAGCCAGAACAATATGAACGATATTTTCCGTCATATCGTGATCGCCAGAAGAGATAAAAATCTTAGTGCCCGATATGGCGTAAGAACCATCGGCTTGAGGCTCGGCTTTGGTCCGCAACATCCCTAGATCAGTACCACAATGCGACTCGGTCAAACACATAGTGCCAGTCCACTCACCGCTGGTCATTTTGGTCAGGTATTTCTCTTTTTGTTCTTCAGTACCGTGCTCGGCAACGGTATTCATGGCGCCGTGTGACAAGCCCGGGTACATACTCCAGGACCAGTTAGCGGTACCAGACATTTCAGTCACTATCTGTCCTAGAGAAGGCGGTAAACCTTGCCCACCATGCTCCACATTGTGACTCATTGAGGGCCATCCGGCCTGTACATACTGCTCGTAAGCTTCTTTAAACCCTTTAGGTGTTGTCACAACACCTTCATTCCAGATACAACCTTCTTTATCTCCGGATTGATTCAAAGGAGCAGTGACATTCTCGAAAAACTTCGCTCCTTCATCCAAAATTGCTCCGGCAAGCTCTGGAGTGGTTTCGGCAAACTTCGGGATAGACTGCCAGTGTTGCTCGTAGTCAAACAGTTCGAACAAGTTAAATTGAATATCGCGCATTGGCACTTTGTAATCGGCCATTCTTAAAACCTCACTAGTATGAATTGGGCGTTTCCCAATCACGGGTAAGATTCCTCGTTTTTGACTGTTCACTCAATGGTAAATTTGACTAGATATAGTGGTAAAAACGTCCAAGTAGGTCATGGAGGTCAGAAATCACACAATTCAGGAGTCAGACTGCTGAGCCATCTGTTTCCGATATTCCCCTGGAGTCAGCCCCGTCCACTTCTTGAATGCCCTGAAAAATGCACTTGGCTCGTCGAAGCCCAGGCGCTCAGCAATATTAGCACTGCTCAAATCCGGTAAATTCAAATAGTGTATAGCGGCTTCAAGGCGACAGTCATCTTTAATTTTTTGGAACGATGTATCCTCAAGCTGTAATCTGCGGCGAAGTGTCGTGAACGACAAATTCAACTGAGAGGCGACGCTTTCAGCCCCAGGCATGGATTCACTGACGTCCTTCGAAAGAATGGTCCTGACCTTATTGGCCAAGGTACTTTTGGCACTTTCACGAATGACCAAATGGTAGGGTGCCATACGCAAGAAATCTTCCAGCGTTTTGGCATTTTGAACAATTTTATCTTGTAAATATTTGGCATCGAACTCAAAACCATTGAAGGTCTGATCAAAACGAATCGGCGCGGGATAGGATTCGACCAATTCACGAAAAGATTCCGGGCAAGGGAAGCTGAAAGAAATACTCTCCAACGGAATTTCCTGTCCTGTCAGCCAGCAGTTAAATCTATGCCAAACTGCGAGCGATGTACGAATTTTATCGGCATTTTCGGCCGACATCAGACTTTGAAAATCTTCCGGTGATAACAGTCTGATCCCAGACATCTGGGTGCGTGCCAGCCCATTATCCAAAATTTCCGTGCGAGGGCGCGTTAAAAAGCCGCGACAGATCTCGGAGAATTCACCGGCGCGAATAGAGGCCTGATAAAGGTTGTCACAATGAATCACAGAAAGGCACATCAAGCGAAACGAGCCCAGCTGCACCCGATCACCGCTCATCATACCAAAACATTCATCCTGTACGACCACCATCACTTTTTGGTAAAGCTGGCCATACTTAACCGCTGAAAATTGATGGTTTTTCTCGATCTCACATCGCGTAACATTCAGTTCATCGAGCATATTATCCACGTCACACCCTTGCTCCTCGGCCATGGCCAGCAGGGATAGGACGTATTCAGAAGAAATGTGGCTGTCTAAAAAGAGCATATTCCCTATCTATGAGTTGCTCGGTCAGGTATCAGTTTAAATTTTTCATGAAGGAAACAACAGTATAGTGATTGAAATGTGGGTTTCTCATCGTTCTTTGGGTTTGTATTCTGATTCCAATAATCTGGCACCGCGCAAAATGCCTTCCATCGCGTAGTTGCCTTCATGGCAGGCATATTCATACACAGGATCAGGTGTTTGTGCCCAGGAATATTCACCGCTCCAGCTACCTTCCCAGCTATTGGGGTCTTCTACGGTGAATTGATACAGAATTGTATTTTTGTCTTTTCGCGTAAACTTTTCTATGACGTGTAAATCCTGCGTGCCACGACCATAGCCTGGTCGTGCCGTAAAATTGGTGGTGTCGACCACTAAGGTATCGCCTTCCCAGTGACCAATAGAATCACCCATCCATTTTCGGATGTCCTGGCTAATGTGTTCGCTGTTTAAGCGGACAATTCGTACATCGTGAACCATCTCCACCAAGATCATCACATGGTCTTCAGATTGAGTAATGCGTTTATAGTTATTGTAAAGAGTCGGTAGCATCGGCGGGCCACCGGTAGAACCAAAACCTTGTAAACAGCGGTCAGATAATGTTCGTGACTCGGGCCCGTCATAGGGTCCCGGACCTTTTTCATCTAACCACCAGGCATAGCCGGGATTACCTCTGCTAAACTGAGCGTATCGTAGCGCCAACCTTTTTTGCGCAAGGGGAAGTAGTTTGGGCAGTTTTCCGTCCTTAGGTTCGTAAATTATAGAGGTGCGAACCTTGCCATCTATCTCGGTAGAACCATCGCCGCGGTCAATCCAAAATGAATTGTAGCCACCGACACCACCAGCGCCAAAGGCAAAGTTACCATCACCGCCCTTGGGTGGAGCTTTGCGGTTTGGATCAAGAGTATCGCCACCAAATAAATCTTCAATTTGTTTCTTTTGCGCCGCGACAATTTTTTTTGCCTTCTCCACAGACATATATAGATTGTCTCCAAACCCGTCCGGTCGCTCTAGTGGCGTCAATGTTCCGGTATTGTAATTACCATTGAAATCAGGTTTTCCACTGATAGTCCGTGGAATATCGGACCAGGTGTTTTGCGTAATAACTGCTGTCGTTAACATGGCTATTAGACGTTTCATTGATAATCCTTTTTCATTTTCAAGCTGCTCGAGTGCTTTTTCTCATATTAAGTCAGTGTCGCGTCTGCGACTAAAATACGAATTTCCTACCTCAACAATATTTTCCGGATGTGTAGCGAAAGAAAAAATAACTTGTGCAAACCACTCTCTTTCGCACATCAGCAATGAGTTTTAATTGAGGTGATTTCTCGACTTTATAATTATTTTCTATTGTCTCCGTTCATAGTATTGCAGCTATCTGAGGGAATGCAAAGAAGGCGTATTTGCCTGATCGGGTTCTGGTCTTCTGCATTCTGTTTGTGTCTTTTGGCAATATCGACAGTCAGACGATTACCGTCGAGACAAACGTTTTCGTCACCAAAAAAATGGTAATAATAGAATAGAGTGTGAATTAAACGTGCGAGATACAGCGACCATAAAGCCATCTAGACCTCGGTCTATTCAGTGATGTTCATGACAATAAAAGGGGTTGCGTTTCGACCGGAGATAGCAGTATGCCTCTTAGACACATATTGAGCAAGGCTCGTCTTTGCCCCGTGAAACCCCCGTCATCGGGAACCAATGGGTTTAAAAATTTTCTTCAATCGCGAGCAGCGGTTTTCTGGGTGTCTTTATCGTAGTATATACTTTTCAGGAAAGTACGTGTCTGTTTATGTCGATGGAGCCGCAAGACGGATAATGTCCGATGTCGGCTCCTATTGTTGTTCCAGTATAGTCATCCAATGTGACTGTTCTTAACACCGGGCTCTGAAAGCACTCTGTTAACTTGACAGCACTTCCTTCAAGAACTAACGTCTGTTAAACACGGACCGTTTTCGTTTTTGCAGATGTTTGAGATGTCTGATTTTCCACCAGTAGTTGCCGTCCCGCTCGATCCATTACTTTGAATGATTTGTATTGTGATACAGGGAGCCTCACATGACCGTCATGAAGCATGTGGCGAATACGCCAATGAAATTAATCGTAGAGTCAATTCTGATTCTCACTCCATCGCTAGCTCTTGCATGTAACCCTGCAACACCTACATCGCTGCAAATCTTGATGGGCCAATCCGCCACCTTTACGGTGATGTGCGACGCAGTTTGCACTGCACAAGTTGATGCAGCTACTGGAGATACCAGGATTGCAACTGTATCGCCGGAATCGCAATTAATTGGTAATGCACCTGAAACATTCACTGTGACGGGGGTTGCCGAGGGTTCAACCTCTGCCACTGTTAACTGGTCGTGCGCAGCATATGGAATGGGTTCTTATTCTGTCAGTATCACCATTGATCAGGCGCAGGGATTATCCTCTGGGACCAGTGGTGGTAATAAACCGACTGCCGCGTCGGTGAAAGACCCCATTAGCACTTTCAGTGGAGAGCTCTACAAGCAGTTTGCTGCAGATATTGATTTGGGTGGTCCAATGTCTCTCTCATTCAGCCGCTATTACGGTTCTGGCTTGGAAAGTGATGGAATATTGGCAGGTACACTAGGGAATAACTGGCGGCATAATTTTGATTGGTTTCTCAATAATACAGGTACTGGTGTTGATATTCTTAGTTCCAATGGTGCCTTAATCCAATTTTCTGATAGTGCTGGAAACTGGCAGCAGTCCGGAAATACTGGTATCAAATATCAGTTGGTAGAAGATGGCGGTACCGGCGAATTTACTTTACTGAATGTTAAGCGTAAGCGTTATTATTTGTTCAGCACGACAGGCCTATTAACCGATATTTATGATGGTCGAGGCAACCAACATGACTTAACCTATAATGGTAGCAATCAACTTACCCAAGTTACCGATGGAATCGGACGGACATTGACGTTTGCCTATTCAGAAAATAAGTTGTCGATGGTAAGTGATGGAACGAGAACGGCTAGTTTTTCATACAATAACGATAATCTTGTTGGCTCAACTTCAGTCGATGGCTACACGAGTACTTATGTCTATGCCGTGAATGGACTGATGTCATCATATATCAAGCCCGCTGGCAATTCTGTTATTTCCCAAGTATTTGATGGCAGTGGCAAAGTAACCAGTCAAACTGACGGTGAGGGTAATACGACAACCATTAATTACGGTTTAAATAATGTAACGACTGTCACCGATTCTGCCGCGACCGTAATAAAACATACTCATGCAGCGACGGGAGAATTGAAAACTTTCGAAGATGGTAGTGGTGGCATCGTAAGTATTGGGTCTACTGCCGATGGGCTCAGAAATTCCATTACCGATCGTCTGGGTGACGTAACGACCATGACTTATCACGCAGTCAGTGCCCGGTTCGGATCGATTACCAATACTGAAACTAATACAACGAGCTTTGCGTATACCGACAGAACCGAATCTGGTCTCACATCCTATGACCTAGCCAACATCACTTTTGCTGATGGTTCAACAAAATCCATGACCTATGACTCATCTGGGAATTTGACCAGTGTTACCGATCGTTTAGGCAATATTACTAGCCATACCTATAACAATAGAGGTCAGATACTAACTACTTTATTTCCGACCGGTGGCAGCAGTACCAATACCTATGACGGCAATGGCACTTTGGCTACCACTACTGATCCGGCTGGTAATGTTGTTAGCTTTAGTTATGATACTTTATTGCGGCCAGCTCAATCGACTTTTTCCGGCGGCGCTACAGAAAGTTATACCTTTGATAATGCAAATCATCTTCTTACCACTACCAATGAGAATGGTGATACAGCAAGTTATACTTATGATTCCAACGGTAACCTGAGTTCATTCACAACGCCGTTGAACGAAAAAGTTAGTTTTTCTTACAATGGTAATGATCAACTTGTCACTGTAACAAACCCTTTAGCTGGAACTACGACGACCGCTTATGATTCGACGGGCCAAGTTCTCACCTTCACTGACGAAATAGGAAACGTAACAATTCATGCTTATGACGAATTGTCGCGGCTAATATCAGTGACAGATCCTCTAGGTGGTATATGGAAGACGAGCTACGACGCTGAAGGCAGAATTGCCAGCAGAACAAATCCATTAGGTAATACGACTAGCTATAACACCGATGTCATGGGTCGAACCACTGGAATTACAACAGCTTTGGGATTATCTAGCGTCTTTTCCTATGACGAAATGGGGTTGCTCAATACATCATCGGACCCACTAGGCCGCCTTACAACCTTTAATCGAAATGCATCAGGTAATATTTCCGGCATCATAGTTAACGATGTTTCCATGTCTATAACTTATGAGCGTAATGAATTCGGTCAACTTACATCGATCACCGACCCCAATGGCAATGATTGGGAGCGAGCGTATGATAGTGGAGGTCGACTTATTTCCAGTACGGATCCACTGAGTCGTTCTCAAACAATCAGTTACGACGGTAGAAACCGGATTTCAGAAATCTCCTATCCTGAGGGGCTGGGCACATTAACGCTGGCGAAACTATTGAAAATGGGATTATTAGAGAAACGAAAGAAGAATTAGGAATTGATATCAAAAAAGAACAGTTACTCAAAATAGGTGTTTTTGAGTCTTTTCAATCCTATTCTAATGGCATTAAAGATAACGAATTTCATAATACATATATTGCCA
>ENA-OSET01002834-OSET01002834.1-sediment-metagenome-genome-assembly--contig:-NODE-2834-length-16391-cov-19.600956_pt1 | contig 16391 bp, 11 predicted proteins | sample MGYA00237882_ERZ534229 | MGnify/ENA primary metagenome ERZ534229 (study PRJEB26408, sample SAMN06266212) | sediment metagenome | isolation source: Hudson Canyon methane seep mesocosm | place... | reverse complement strand
GTTTGGGCGGGTTACCTTGCTGATCCTAATATTGAAGAAATCGAAATTAAAATTGCTCAAGGTGCTAAACCAGGCGAGGGTGGTCAATTACCTGCTGCAAAAGTGTCCGTTGAAATTGCATCATTAAGAGGCGGGACACCTAAAGTTGAGCTAGTGAGTCCTCCGCCACATCATGATACCTATTCTATTGAAGATCTGGGACAGTTGATTCATGATGCGAAAGCGGCTCGCGTTAAAGTGGTTGTTAAACTGGTGTCGTCAGAAGGTATTGGAACGATTGCGGTAGGTGTCGCTAAAGCCGGTGCTGATGTGATTAACGTTGCCGGTAATACTGGCGGAACAGGTGCTGCGGCAGTGACCAGTTTAAAAAATACCGGTCGATCACCAGAAATTGGTATTGCAGAGGTTCATCAAGCACTTGCTGCCAATGGTCTGCGCGATAAAGTGGTTTTACGATGTAGTGCTGCACACCAAAGTGGTGTTGATGTTGTCAAGTCAGCTATTTTGGGTGGTGATTCATTTGAATTTGGTACCACAGCATTAATGATGCTTCGTTGCGTGATGGCGAAAAACTGTAATATTCGCTGTCCTGCTGGTTTAACCACAGTACACGAAGAGTTTAAAGGTGACCCGCGCGTATTAGCCCAGTATTTTATGAATCTGGCACATGAAGTTAGAGAGATACTTGCCAGTTTAGGTTATACCAGTCTGGCTGAGATTCGAGGCCAAGCAGATTTATTACATTTAATTGATCATCCAACGATGGTTGGTCAATTAGATTTTACTCGCCTGCTTGCTCAAGTTGATGAGGTTAAAATTAATAACCCTGTCTATTTGGAAGCTGATTTCAGTATTGATGACCAAATTATCGAACAAATTAAAACACCATTAATTGATGGTGAAATAATGATTGTCGAAGGTGGAGAATTTAAACTGAACAATCGCCATAAAACAGTGGGTGGTCAAACAGCAATCGACATTGAGCGACTATTGGCTTATGAAATTAGTGAAGAACAAGCCAGCGACTCAAAACTTATTTACACCAACCAGCATGGTCGTCGTTACTTAGCGCCGGACAGCGTTACCATTCGCACATCGGGTTCTGCTGGACAAAGTTATGCGGCATTTAATAATGACGGTATGCGTATGGAGCATACCGGTACTTGTAATGATGGAGTGGGTAAAACAGCCTGTGGTGGAACGATCATCGTTAATTCACCGGGTGGCGGCGCTAAAGTAGCGGGCGAAAATGTACTGATTGGTAACTTTGCTCTTTTTGGTGCAACCGGTGGTAAAGCCTTTATTAATGGTGAAGCGGGTGACCGTTTTGCTGTGCGTAATTCAGGTGCAATGGCTGTTGTTGAAGGCGTAGGTGACTTTGCCTGTGAATACATGATTAACGGCGCAGTGCTTAATCTGGGTGATTTTGGTAAAGGGTTTTGTACGGGGATGTCAGGAGGTAACGCTTATCAATATGATCCTGATAACCGACTAGAAAACTTGTATGACACAACTTCGGTTGAAATTCGGAGCCTGAGCGAAGAAACTGAAACGTCTAAAGCTCACGAGCAATTTATTTTATCGATGCTGGATCAGCACATTGAATATACTCGTTCAATTATCGCTAAGAAAATTCTTGCTAACTGGGAGACTGAGCGTAAGCATTTTAAATTTGCTGTGCCTTTATGGTTGTATAAAACACAAACTGCTGAATTTTTGAGCAAATCATTAGATAGAAAAGCAATGATTGAAGAGCTGTCTATCGATTATGCACAACAACAAATTTCATTAGTTAAAACAGCCTATAAAACAGGCGAGGCTTTATTTGATGGTGCGATTCCTGACTATGGCAAAACAGATACCGCATTAACCTTTAAGTTGATCAATAGCTTTTCTGTCATTAATGCAGCTCAAAACATTGCTAAAAATCAATTAAATAAATCAGGACAGTCCGCTATTTCGGATCTGCAAATCAGTCAACAAGCTGAAAAGTTGATTATGGAACGTCCACGTAAGATTCAGGATAGTTTAGTCAAAACAAATAGAGAAGCTTATAGCAACTATAGCGATGAACAACTTGCGGCTCTTTTGGCAGATAAACGTCTGAATGATTATAAAACGGCAATGATTCAACGTGATGTGCAAAGTATTTATTCCATTGGTTCTACTGCCTGGATTATTGAACAGCATAATAATAATCAACAAGCGTTGGCAGATGTTGCCAGTATTGAAGAATACATTGCAGGGTTAACCAGTCTGGATATTGTTCAAACCTTATTAGATGAAGAGGAAGTTGCCTAAGAAGCTCTTTTTTTGTAGTTTTTACTAAAAAATAAAGGTATGTAGAGTGGCTTAAGGTCTGCTCTACAAAAAAAACCAACAAATAGTTATCAATTTATGAAAACACCAAATATTCCACAAAACGCTCCATACAGTGATACCCAACGTGCATGGCTGGGTGGTTTTTTTGCTGGTATGCATAGTCATATGCTACAAAGTTCCAGCACAATAAATCAGGCTGATGCGCGCATCATTAATATTCTTTATGGCACGCAAACAGGTAACTCAGAGTCGGTTGCTAATGATGCGGCAGCCGTTGCTAAAACACATGGTTTATTGCCAGTCGTAAAAAGCATGGATGAGATTGAGCTGGATGCACTGGTTGAAATGGAATACCTGCTTATTATCACCAGTACTTATGGTGAAGGTGAAATGCCGGATAATGCACAGTTGCTTTGGGATTTGGTTGCAGCAGATTCTGCTCCTTCAATGGAAAATATTCAATACTCTGTGTTGGCATTAGGCGATACCAGTTACGATTTATTTTGTAAAGCAGGTATTGATTGGGATAATCGCCTAGCAGAATTAGGTGCTAAACGTCTTTATGATCGTGTTGATTGTGATGTGGAGTTTGATGAAGCCGCTGAGAACTGGTTTAGCAGTGTGATTCCTATGATGTCGGATGGTGCAGCAGTTAATGTTATTTCAACGGCTGACTCTGCCAGTGATAAGCCGAAGTTCAATCGTAAAAATCCATTTTCTTCAACAATCACTACAAACCGTTTGTTGACAGCAGAAAAATCGTCTAAAGAAACACGTCATTACGAATTTTCACTCGAAGGCTCCGGCTTAACTTATGAGGCCGGTGATGCACTGAATGTTATTCCGCAAAATTGTCCTGAATTAGTGGCTGATATTGTTAAAGCAATTGGATGTACAGGTGAAGAAGATGAGCCTGTTAACGGCGAATTAATGTCGCTTTCTGAAGCATTGCGAACGCATTTTGAAATTAAATTGCCTAGCAAAGAATTATTGCAAGAAATTGCAAAGCGTTCGGGTGATCAGGAGTTGAATGGTTTACTAGAGTCGGATGATAAAAACCTGCTTAGCAAATATTTATGGGGACGGGATACTTTAGATTTATTACTGCAATTTCCTGCTTGTGAGTTTTCAGCGGCTGAATTTATTGCGCTTTTAAAACCATTGCAACATAGAGCCTACTCTATATCGTCTAGTGGCAAAATGCATAGCAACAGCGTACATCTAACAGTAGCTAGTGTTCGTTATAGTGCCCATGACCGCGATCATAAAGGTGTTTGTTCTACTTATATCGCTGATTTGGTTAATGATGAGTCAGAGGTGAAAATATTCTTTTCACCGAACAAAAGTTTTAGAGTGCCTGATAACGATAGCCTACCTATTATTATGGTGGGGCCAGGAACAGGTATTGCTCCTTTTAGAGCATTTCTTCAAGAACGTGAGTTTAGAAAAGCCGGTGGTAAAAACTGGTTACTGTTTGGTGACAGGAATGAAGCAACGGATTATATCTACCGTGATGAAATTGAAGCCATGCAGGAGCGTGGTGTTATTACACGGTTAGACTTGGCTTTCTCAAGAGATCAGGAAGAGAAAATTTATGTGCAAGACCGTATGAGGGAGAACGGCGAAGAAATGTATGCCTGGTTAGAGCAGGGTGGTTCATTTTATGTCTGTGGCGATGCGACCTATATGGCTAAAGATGTTGATATTGCACTACATGACATTATTACACAGTATGGTGATAAAACAGCTGAACAAGCAATTGATTATGTTAATCAATTGAAAAAAGAAAAACGTTATGTGAGAGATGTTTATTAACGGTTTTTTTGTTATCCCGCAATAGAATAAAGACAAGGCAGCATGCCTTGTCTTTATTCTGTAATATGCCGACGTTGAAAATAATTCTCTGACTGCATCTCAAACAAACGAGAACGTGTGCGTTTAAAATCAAAATCTCTGTCTTCAAACTCAAGTTGTTCAACAGGTATTGCTATCGTGCAGATGATTTTTACATTGTGTTCGTACAAAGTATCAATTAATGTAACAAAGCGCCTGGCCTGATCCCTTATTTCCTTGGTTAAGGCGGGGATTTCTGCAATTAAAATGGTATTAAATTCATTCGCCACCTCTAGGTAATCAGGTGCAGCGAGCGCTCTGTTGCAAAGTTCGTTAAAGGAAGAGAGCAGGATATCACCATGTGCTTGATTAAAAGTCAGCTCCCTACCTTTAATATGCAGGGATTTAACTTCCGTTATGCCATTATTGGTTAGCTCGTTAAATCGCTGTTGTAAAAAGTCACTTTTTATTCCCTCTGCTTCAATAAAAAACGTTGTTTTTATCGATTTAAAATAAGAAAGCCGGTAATCTTCTTTTGCAACCAGTTCTAATATTTCTGATGATTGTTTTAATAAATCAATAAAGGGTAAAAATAGTTCTCTTTGCAGGCCGTTTTTATAGAGGTCGTCAGGGTGCAGATTTGATGTTGCGACAAATATCACACCTTGATTAAATAAGCGGCTAAATAACCTTGACAGTAACATTGCATCAGCGATGTCTGTCACTTGAAATTCATCAAAACATAATAATAAGGAAGATTGTCTTATCTTTACGGCTAAGGACTGAAAGGGGTCTTCAGAATTTCTTTTTCGCCAGTGATGAATGTAGTCATGTACCTCCTGCATAAAAGCATGGAAATGTACGCGTCGTTTTGATTTTATTGGACATGCTTCATAAAACACATCCATCAGCATAGATTTTCCACGACCGACATCACCAAATAAATACAAACTTTTGGCGGTTTCTGGGGAAGGGGGTAAAAGAAGCTGTCTAAAACTGGGTGTTTTTTTCTGCTGTTGGGGCTGAGTGGCGATAGTATCTAAAAGGTGCTGTAAATGACCTAATACCCTGATTTGTTCCGCATCACTTTGAATGTGATGTTTGACAACCATTTCTTGATAACGGCTTTCCAGCACATTATTAAAGAGCTGCGAATGTTTAGACCTGTTTTCTGGTTGTTTAAAAAGAGATTCAAACATTGTTACAAGCGTTTATTTTTAATTTTATGACAGCGTTTGCACTGATAAGCTGTAATGAGTTTTCCCTGTTTCACATCAAAGTCTTTTTCATTTACAATCTGCCACTTATGGAAGCCACTACGACTTAGGAACGAGAATTCAATAATACCCGAGTCTGACTTGTCTTTTGGCTCCACAGACGTGCTAGAAAAACAGTTGCGTAGCCTGCTATGCGCTTGTTTTCCTAACACGCCTGTGAAGCCAAAATCCTGCGCCAACCTTTCGGGTATTATTAAATTCTCGTTCCATAGGGCCTTTCCCTTATGTTTTTCTGATACTTTTGGTCGTTTAAACTGAACAACAATACCCATATTAGCAATTATGTCTACATTAAAAACGGGGGATAAAGCCCCAGACTTTTCTTTATTTGATAATAAACAAACAAAACATAGTCTTTCTGATTATCAGGGGCAGTGGATTATTTTGTTCTTCTATCCCAAAGACAATACGCCAGGATGTACAGTAGAGGCGTGTCAATTAAGAGATGATTACTCTGTGTTTTCAGCAATTAACACAACCGTATTAGGCATCAATACAGACAATAGTCAAAGCCACGTCCATTTTATTAATAAGTACCAACTGCCTTTTACATTGTTGTCAGATGAAACGGGCGCAGTAAGTAAAAATTATGGATCATTATTTAAACTAGGGCCTATCAAATTTTGTAAAAGGCATAGCTTTATTATTGCTCCAGATGGAACAATAGCAAAAATTTATCGAAAAGTGACGCCCTCAACACACAGCCAACAAGTTATTGCCGACTTAAAAACATTGCAGGATTAATCATTAGTTTTGATAAAACAACCTGGTTACCCATGACTTTTCGCCATATTAAATAAAAAATCTGTGACACCCTGTATCCCGTCATCCCCGAAGTCTACCCAGTCAAGCGTGGGCACAAGCCTTATCGGGGATCTATTTATACAAAAAATAGATTCCGGCTAAGAATGCAGGAATGACGAGCTGTGTGGTATCTGTTTTTAAAGTGGCTGAGACTCATGAGTAATCAGGAAGGATTATAAGGCTGCTTTAAGTTCATATCATCAGTCAGGGTCGATTAGCTTTAATCATGCTGTCTTTTAATCTAACTTTCAGCATGGCCTTTTTGGTAATAAACAAATTCTTATTCGGTTGCTAATATAAGCAGTATTTTATTATGGATACAGATGAAAATAATGAAAATCAGTCACGCTAAAACGCCTATTCTGGTTGCACTTCTAACGCTTGTCATAGTAAGTGCCATGTCGTATTCATCTTACATAGGACGCGATTTAGCAGTACGTTACGCCCCTTTGATAGATGCAACGATGGAAATTAAGCTAGAAGCGACTACGGCACACTTATGGTTTGAAGAAGCCATTAGTGGTGACCGAACAGTTCAGATTGAGGTCATTTGGCAGCATCTCAACCAGTCTAGGTGGTACGCACAAGCGATGCTTGATGGCGGGGAAAATAAGGAGGGTCGTTTTGTTCCTCTACAAGACCCTATATTACGCAAAAATATTAAGCAGACCATAGCAGGCATTGATGCCTTTCAAGAGATAGCTCTTCAACGATGGGAGGCGCAGTCTCAATCAGGTATCGGTTCTGATATTGATCAGCGTTTCGATAAAGCCTTTAAAGACTTTATTACTTCTGCGGATAATGTGGAAACAGAACTGCAAAAGGCTATGGCAAATGATTTGCAGCACTATAAAATCGAGCAATATTTACTCATTATAGTCATCAGCATCATTGGCATACTTATTGGTGGAATACTTTATCGTTATGACCGTCAGCGTATTCGCCACATCTTATTATTACAAAATAAAGAAGAGAACCTGAGAATCACGTTCAATTCAATTGGTGATGCCGTTATTGTGACAGATAATTTCGGTAAAATCACACGTATGAATCCAAAAGCGATTGAATTAACAGGATGGACGCAAAAACAAGCGACAGGACTTGATTTAGCACTTGTATTTAACATTTTTCATGCAACAACCAATGAAGTTGCAAGTAACCCTGTTGCTGAAGTGCTCAAAACTAGGAGGGTCGTTGAATTAGCCAATCATACGGTTCTACTTTCCAAATCCGGCGAACGTTTCCATATTTCTGATAGTGCTGCGCCAATATTTAAGGCTAACAATAAGTCAGAGGATATCTTAGGGGTTATTCTTGTATTTCAAGATGTCACTCACCAGTACCATCTGCGTAAAGATTTAGAGAACAATCAACAGGTATTATTAGAAGAAAGAGCTGTACTTCAGGGAATAATAAATTCTACTCCAGACCTTATTTTCTGTAAGGACCCAGAAGGTTTGTATCTTCGTTGTAATGAAGCCTTTGAACATTTTTTTGATGCACCAGAGTCTGAGATTAAAGGTAAAACAGACTATGATTTCGTGGCTCCAGATATAGCAAATTTTTTCCGTAGTAAAGACAAGTCTATGCTGGAAAAGAATGCCACCCAAATTAATGAAGAGGCTGTCACGTATCCCGACGGCAGTGAAATATTGCTAGAGACATTAAAGACGCCCCTAAAAAATGCATCGGGTCATACCTTAGGTGTATTAGGCATTAGCCGAGATATCACCCAACAGCGTCAATCTGAAGATAAGCTAAAAATTGCAGGTCAAGTCTTTGATTCCAGCAATGAGGGTATTTTTGTAACTGATTTAGACAATAATATTATTGAAATTAACCATGCCTTTAGCAAAATAACAGGCTATGGCAAAGATGAAGTGCTTGGAAAGAGTCCTAGGCTCTTAAGATCAGGGTTTCAAAGTGTTGATTTTTACAGACAGTTATGGGAGGCAGTTAAGACAGATGGCTCATGGTCAGGTGAAATATTAAATCGCCGTAAAAATGGTGAAACCTATCATCAGTCATTATCTATTTGTACGATTAAAAATGAACAAGGTGATATTCAAAAACATATTGCGGTCATGGCTGATATTGATGAATCGAAAAAAGCACAAGAACATATTCAATTTCTCGCCCAGCATGATGTATTGACAGGTTTACCTAATCGAATATTACTGACAGATCGCCTTCAACAAGCCTTACTAACGGCTGAACGGAATTCACAGCATGTTGCCGTTTTATATCTTGATTTAGATCGGTTTAAATTTGTCAACGATAGCTTAGGGCACAGTGTTGGTGATGAATTGTTGATAGAGGTTGCTCAGCGACTAAGTAATCAGGTTAGAGAAGAAGATACTGTGGCTCGTACTGGTGGGGATGAATTTACAGTATTATTACTTAATACAGATGCGCCAGGTGCAGGCTATGTTGCTAAGCACTTGATTGATTCAATTTCCGAACCCTTCAAAATCAATGGTCATGAACTTTACGTTACGCTGTCTGTGGGAATTAGTTTATACCCTGAAAATGGTGATAATGGACAAGCTCTGAGGCAAAAAGCAGATACGGCTATGTATCGCTCTAAAAATAGTGGTCGCTGTCAGTATCAATTTTTTACTGAAGAAATGCAAACGGAGATGCTTCGTAAAATTGAACTTGAAAATGATCTTCGTTTTGCCTTGGAACGTAATGAACTTGCGCTGGTTTATCAGCCTCAAATTGATATCATCACATCTAAGATTATTGGTTGTGAGGCTCTTTTACGGTGGAAGCATCCAGACAAGGGCTATATTTCTCCCGTTGACTTTATTCCTATTGCAGAAGAAACAGGGCTAATAAACCCGATTGGCGATTGGGTTTTGAGCACTGCGACACAGCAGTTACAACAATGGCTGTTTAGAGGCTACTCTGATTTTGTGATGGCGGTTAATATTTCTGGTGTACAGTTCAGTGGACATAATCTAGTCACTAAAATTGATAACCTTATACAACAAAAAAACATCCCCGCACATAATCTAGAAGTTGAAATAACAGAATCTATTGCGATGAAAGATATTGAATTGACACTAAAACAACTCAATGAAATATCAAAATTAGGGGTACTGATTTCGTTAGATGATTTTGGTACAGGCTATTCATCACTGAGTTATTTAAAGAAATTTCCCATTAATAAACTCAAAATAGATCAAAGTTTCATCTTTGATATGCTGAAAGATAAAGAAAGTGAATCAATTGTTGATACAGTTATTTCCCTTGCCAGTTCATTAGGGTTGGAAACAATTGCTGAAGGAGTTGAAACTAAAGAACATATGGATACCTTAAAATTAAAAGGCTGCAATCAAATTCAAGGTTATTATTTTAGTAAGCCTATTCCTGCTGAACAATTTATCCAACTCTTGGAGAGTTAGTTTGTCCACTAGAGCCCAATGTTTTTCATTCTCAGTAGCAGTTTTGCCAGCTATTTTTTAAAGAAACCGGAAAATTTACACGCTGATTAACAGCAGAGGATGCGTAACGATGCTTGATGGTGAAAATACGAAGGTTATTTTGTTTGATTTCTACGGCACCCTAGCTCACATCAATACAGATGAGCATGATATTCAGCCATGGCTTATCGTGGCATCATACCTGCGTTACCGAGGTGCGAAGATCAGTGCTACCGAACTACAAAGCATGTACTTTAATTACGTGAGGGAAAGTTTGGACAGAAGCCCCGAACCCTACCCCGATGTAAACGTCATCCATATTTTTATGGATATTCTAGCTAGATTAAAAATTGAGCCTTCGGAAGACTTAGCCAGCACTATTGCGCAACTCTATCGCTCGCTAAGTATTAACGAGTTTTTCTTATTTTCAGAAACTCAACAGGTATTAGCTGCGCTGGCAACAAAATTTAGGCTTGGATTGGTGTCTGATAGCCAAGAGGTATATATCATACCGGAGCTAGGTTTGGTTAACTTAGACAATTTCTTTGAGACAGTTGTGATTTCATCGCAATATGGATGTCGCAAGCCTGATCCTCGATTGTTTCAGCAAGCACTAAAAGAAATGGAGTTAACCTCAACGGATGATGTTTTATATGTTGGAGATAATTGGGAGCGGGATATAGTCGGCGCTACTAATGCGGGCATTCAATCCGTTTGGATTCAGCGCAGGAATGATCGGGCTTATGTTTGTCATGATCAGGAAATCCCCGTGATTCCTGATCTACGGGGCTTGCTTTGTCTTATTTGATGATAAGAAGCGGATCAGTGAGTGAATAGGGTGGCATAGGAGTCGTCTGTTGAAAATAACCAAAACATCACTCTAATATTGCTAGACTGAAACGGTCGCTTGTCAGCCAAAGCAAGCAGTAGAAGTATATCTAATAAAATGGAGTATTAACCTTCACAAAATAGGCTCTAATCAACATATGTACTTAAGTTAATAATTTCACCACTCCTAAGAACTTTTACCGTGAAATTTTCTTTCTTTTCAATTTGTTGCTCAATACTTTTTCTGATTTTTTTATAACTATTTTTAGATTCTATTTTGATATTATTGACCTCTAAAATTATATCGCCTCCTAGCAGTACTTTTTCTCCGTTAACTTCAATAACCATGTCACCGCTAATTAAACCTAACCTTGCAGCGGGTGAATAGGCAGCAACTTTTTGAACGAGCATACCTGAAGTTTGAGGGACATTAAGTATTTTTGCCAGTTTTTCAGGTAATCGGTAACCTTGTAATCCACTCCAAAAATGTGGTTTTTTCAATACCAGTTTTTTTACGGTATTACTTGTTAATGCAAACCCCAATCCCTCATTTCCCCCTGACTGAGAAATTATTTGACTGATAATACCTACAACTTCTCCATCCATATTAAATAAAGGCCCCCCAGAATTTCCCTTGTTGATAGCTGCATCAGTTTGTAGAAATTCACCAAATTGCATATTATTCATAGTTGTATTGGGAGCGTGTCTAGCGCTAATATGACCAACGGTTAAAGTATGGCTCAATCCATATGGGGCACCAATGACAAATACTTGTGACCCTTCTGAGACATCATCAGAATCCCCCAGCTCTACTGGGCTTAGGTTTTTAGGCACTTGATCAAGCTGTAACAAGGCAATGTCAGCAGCAATAAATGAACTAATGACTTCTGCTGAAACTTTTGTGCCATCTAAAAATTCAACTTCTATAAAGTCACTGGCTTGAATGACGTGAGCAGCAGTTAATACTTTGCCATCATCTGAAATTAATACCCCTGAGCCTAAACCTCTCGAATTAATAGCATTAATATTGCCATTTTTTGTTGCTAAAGTTTCCTCCGTATTGATTAAAACAACAGCAGGATTAACTTCTTTAAATAAGTTTTCAAGTGAAGCTGCATGGGCAGGTATTGATACTATTATAAAAAATGTAATGATTATTTTAATTAGGTAATTTGAATTGGCTTGACTCATTATTTCTCTTTGATAAGTTTGGATATATGATCGTTAGCAGGACATTAAGCACGAATTGTAACATTGACATCGCTTTACTTATTGGACTTGCCAAAACTAATCCATTTTAGGTCTGAGAGAAATGGTGCTGAGAGGCATTTTCTTATCCCAGTGATAACTCAGGGATAGATTTAGATGCTTTTAGCAAGCATTAGAAAATAAGAGTGTGTTAATATACGACAAAGTATTTTATAGAGGATTTAAGTGAAAAAATTAATTTTTATCTCATTATTTTTATTGGCCATAGTTTCATTTCCACTGTCTAATTTATTAGGACTAGCTGGAAAAAATGAACCTATTGCTGTGAAAGCAACTACAGCTGATAATTTTGCTGAAGTTTCCATGATTTTGCAAAATAAATGCGTCGATTGTCATTCGCCTAATAAAGTTCGTCTGCCTTTTTATTCAGAGTTTCCCATTGCGAAACAACTTATTGCAAGCGACATAAGTGCAGCAAGCCAACGATTTATTTTAGATGATAAAACATATAGTGGTGAAAAGCCTTTTACACCTTTAATGTTAGCTAGGTTAGAAAATGTCATTAAAAATAATATAATGCCACCTAATTTATACCTTTCAATGCATTGGAGCGAAAGGTTAAATCAAGCTGAAAAAGATTCCATTCAGCAATGGATTAAACGTGAGCGTACGAGTCATGAATGGAGTAAAGACTCTTCTGCAATAAATAAAGGGGAGCCTGTTCAGGCTTTACCGTTGACTACTAAGCTAGATGCTAAAAAAGTTGATTTAGGTGATAAGTTATTTCATGAAACCTTATTGTCAGGTGATGATACTTTATCGTGTGCTTCATGCCATAGTCTAAAGAAAGGCGGGACCGATCAGCTTGCGGTATCAACGGGCATTAGAGGGCAGCAAGGCCCAATTAATTCGCCCACTGTTTATAACGCGATGTATAACTTAGCTCAGTTCTGGGATGGACGGGCTGAAAATTTACAAGCGCAAGCAGCAGGTCCTGTGGCTAACCCTATTGAAATGGGCGCACGATGGGAGCAGGTGATTGATAAACTGAAAAAGGTGCCTGAGTATCAAGAAGTATTTAGTCAGCTATATCCAAATGAAGGGCTAAATAAAGAAACGGTTACGGATGCTATCGCTATTTTTGAAAAATCGTTATTAACGCCTAATTCTCGGTTTGATCAATATTTACGAGGAAAGAGTGAAGTTTTAAGTTTAAATGAAAAAGAAGGGTATCAGCTTTTTAAACAAAACTGTACTTCTTGCCATTTTGGACCTGCTCTTGGTGGTTTGTCTTATGAAAAAATGGGTGTTAAGAAAGACTATTTTACGATGAGAGGTTCAGAGCTAACAGAAGTAGATAATGGTGTTTTTAATGTCACAAAACAAGAAGCCGATCGTCACTTTTTCAAAGTTCCTGTGCTCCGTAACATCGAGACCACTTACCCTTATTTTCATGATGGTTCAGTTAAAAGTTTATCTGAGGCTGTTCGTATTATGGGTGAGGTTCAGGTGGGTAAGACATTTAGTGATGAGCAAATTAGTCAATTAGTCAGTTTTTTGAAAACGTTAACAGGTGAGTATGACGGTAAATCACTTGCTATAAAATAATACTTACCAAAAAAATCAGTAGACAGTTTAAATCGTCTGCTGATTATTGCGCTATTTTTAGTAGCTCTTAGTACTCGTAGTGGTATGAGCTCATTCTCCTACCGTTACGAAGCGATGAATCAAATTAAAAGAACGGGTAAGTGCGATTTTAGATTGGCTTTTGTGGCGCAATAGTGTCCATTGAGCATCAGTACATTAGATCAATTATTTCACCAATCAGAATGCTCAAATGCAGTCATAAGCGAACAAATGAAATAAAAGACCAGGAAAATCATAAGTGCGGATATCCACTGCAGCCTAATTTAGTTAATTTATGATAATGTATAAACCTGACTATAAAGATCGCTAATAAATATTTATGATTGATATAAAATGGGATGGAAAGTTTGCTGTTGGCCATGAACGGATAGACCAAGAGCACCAGATTTTTTTAGGGCTGATTAAATCAGTATCATCTGCTGCTGATGAGAGCGCATCAAAGGAAAAGATATTACGCATTTTGATGGAAATTAAAAAATATGCAGACTTTCACTTCTGTAGTGAAGAAAACCTTATGATAGATTCAGCGTCTCCTGAATATGATGAGCATAAAAAAGAACACCAATTGCTATTAGCAAGGTTAGATGGGCAAATTCATGACTATCGAGCGGGAGCCAGTAACTTAAATGATCTGGTTGAATTTACATTTCAATGGTTTGCTTTACATACCACAGGGATAGATAGAAGGCTCGCCACACATATCAATAAAATGTACTGAGTCTTGATTAAATCGGACAATACACTTATAAAAACAAGAGGTATTCAGCCAAGCCTGAGTTAGTCTGCTTTTGTGTTGCTGTATTTAAGTAAAGAGGCAAGGCAAATTTTGAAGGTTTCTGATTGCCACCTTTCTTAATTAAGGACTTAATTGATGCGGTAGAAAAATTACGGATCTAAATATCCAGCAAACCACTATATTGTGCAAAGCAGCCTGAGGTTGCGCAAACTTTACGCAAGGCATAAAAAAACCAGCATGGTAGCTGGCTTATTTATTAGAAAACTTAATGTTTTCAAAGGCTTTATTGGTGGGTCCTGCGAGATTCGAACTCGCGACCATCGCATTAAAAGTGCTAAATATAGACTTAACTTATTGATTTAATTGAAACCCGTGCGGGACATTCGTTGCACATTGTCACCACAAAGCATAAGAGAGCATATACGACTCCCGCAAAACTCCCACAAGGTATTTTGCCGGTAAATTGTATAAACAGAGTTAAGAATACTTTTCTCTGTAAACCATCTTGAACAATGTTATATTTAATTGGTCTGATTCACCTATACCAATTACACAGAACCTATACGATGAAAACCATTCAACTTGAAGTGTCCGATACGATTTATCAAAAGGTAATTGATTTTTTAACATTGTTACCCAAAGACCAATGTCATTTGCTTTCTGAGGATGAACTTAGCACTGCTGAGTTTAGTCAGATTTCTCAATTGACTGAACAGTTAAAGCAAGGTGATGACTCTGAATTTGAAGACTGGAACGATATTAAATCTACCTTGCAATGAGTTATCAGCTAAAACTTCATAAATCAGTCACCAAGTTTTTAAAATCTGCACCACCTAAAACTCGCCAACGCATTGTCGACAAGCTAAATCTCCTGCAAGAAAACCCTCTAACTCACCCACAGCTTGATATTAAAGCAATGCAAGGGCTAACTGATACCTACCGCTTAAGAATTGGTCAGCTTAGAATTATTTACCAAATTAAACAAGACAAGCTCATCATCTATCTTTTGACTATTGGCAGTCGCGGTGATGTTTATAAATAGTATCCATAAGTTTGTTATCTTTGCCCTTCATTACACTGGATACAGGGAAGTCAGCTACAGTAGGAAAATGTGGATTTTAGAAAACCAAGACCAGAACTTTCATTCAACTGTTTTGGATGCCTGTTGTTATACCTCTTCAATTTAACGTCACCTTCATAAAAACAATCTAGTTAGCAAGTTTAAACTCCAGTTTTTACTTAAGCTCGTTAAGTACCACTTCCACACTTCAAAATCGTATCATTTTTGTCCATTCAGCTATATAAAATGGACGTAGGGGGCACTGCATCTGTTTCGGAACCCAGTGATACCAAGCTTCTACCTACTACTATCTCAAAAAATAACAGTTAAAAGTTTCTTTAATTTTTGGCAGCACCTTCGACTCTATCCAGATACTTTTTCTACCTTCGAAAATACAATGTAGATTCTAAAAATCGAAGCAATATCACTCATTTCTAAAACATAGTTTAATGAACAATCTCGAATAGTCGAATTAATGACTACCAACCTAAAAATAAAAAAAGGAGGCACCCCATGGTTTTATAAAAAAGAAATTTCAAAGAAGTAAAAACTCGGCTCACAGCTACTTTGCGGTTGAAGTGAGCCGAAACTAAAACCAAAGGGGCTAATTCAGAAATCAGCCCCTACATTGGCTCTACAGATACTAGCATATTTTAAATGTTATGTATCTGAACAGCCTTGAAAAAAATATATTAAATGCGTAATAAAAATTTATACAACGCATTTCAAAGTGCAGTTACTCTCTGTAAGTAATTGTTTTTATTATTAATACAATGAACCTTGTTTGCCTACGCAGCACTACAGGTCACAACGGAGCATAACTAAGTCGCGCAAATCTCGCGCAGTAATTTTGCACCATACTATTGACCCTAGACAAACATGGTTTTTGTATCAACCTATATTTAAGGTGATAAACCATGTCTGATGACATAAGTGAAGAAAACTTAGCGCATATCAATTCTATTGAAAATGCAGTTAAACATACAAAAATTTATAAATTTAAAATTGTTGTAGCGTTTCGTGGTCTGATTGATAACGGTGCTGCCGAAGAACTCGACTGCAAAGAAACAGAGCTTATCAACTTCATTGACTGTGATGAAGAATCTAAACTAACCTTGTATCGATGTCTAACCCAGGCTCACATTGAGGTGGACATAAAAGTTCTCCCGAACACCCTCCGGCAGAGCTGGACACGAAAAATGTCTTCAGCCGCAAATAAATTAAAATTAGAACCGGATGCCCGAAAA
>ENA-OSET01002832-OSET01002832.1-sediment-metagenome-genome-assembly--contig:-NODE-2832-length-16395-cov-3.190158_pt1 | contig 16395 bp, 9 predicted proteins | sample MGYA00237882_ERZ534229 | MGnify/ENA primary metagenome ERZ534229 (study PRJEB26408, sample SAMN06266212) | sediment metagenome | isolation source: Hudson Canyon methane seep mesocosm | place: USA:Hudson... | reverse complement strand
TTGATTAAAGGTAAGCGTGTAAGTCCAGTCCACTGTTTAACTAATGATTCGCGCTGAGGACTAAGGCCAGATTTAAAATTGATGCGTAGGGTGTCAGCCGGAGCCATCGCAACTACGACTCGATCAGCCAAATACATGCCTTTGTGTGTTTGTACTTCAATAGGCCCAGCAGTTTTATCGTTAATCGATATAACAGGCTCACCTAGATGCACTCGCCCACCTAAAGCTTCTGCAGCTTTAATCGATACCAATTGTGAGCCACCCACAAAACGCAGATCCTGCAAGCCGTTATCGTTTAACGCACTAGCTAATAGCCCACCACTCGACTGAATGTAGTGCAAAAACCAGAGTAAAGAAATTCGTTCAGGGTAACCTGACATAATAGCACGCGTGATAATTCTAAAAGCATCAATCGTCCAGCCTGATGCGCCTTCATTTTTTAACCACTGCGCCAGCGTTATGCTGTCTAGGTAGCCCGCGTTCGCTGCCTGCCAGGGACTTCCCGCAGGCAGGTTATCGGCCATTGACTGCAAGCGCCAGGCCAAACGCGTAAAGTCATAGCCTTGCTGTACACTAATTTCAGGTAACAAACCTTTTGACACTAAGCCCTGTATTTCATAAAAACCGTCCCCCTGATAAAAAGCATCAAAGGTACCTACCCCAAGTTCAGCAGCCATAGCAGCAATGCGATCCTGACCTGGACCAATCCACTCTCCCCCACCTTCAACAACATGCCCTCCCGGCAAAGGTAAATTAAGCGTACGACCACCTACACGTTTTCGCGCTTCAAGCACTACAACAGAATCCTGCCCCATTCGCATTAGATTTCTGGCAGTTGACAAGCCAGCTAAACCACCTCCGATCACCAGTGTTTGCACACGCTGTGCCTGGTTTGAAGCCCACAATAAACCGGAAGGCAATAGACTGGATGCCAACGCTCCGGTACTTAAACATAACGCTTTACCACTTAAACGCAGAAAGTCACGACGATTATTTTTCATTTGTTTGCTCCGTCTGTTTGCTTTCACTTACGCATTGCCCTGAAGCCAACCATTGTGAAATTTCAGTGCGTGTTTTTGTATTAAGCGGCTTTAGCGTCGCAACCATACCTAAATCAGCATCACCACGTAAATTACTTTCAATTTCAGACAAACGCCGTTCAAGGTAAGCTACATGCTGACCACATAGCTTGGGAGCTAAAATTGCATCATTACCCTGCCCTTCTGAGCCATGACACGCGGAGCAATACATTGCATAAATTTTGTTAGAAGAAGCGCTTGTACCACTGTTTTTTATAGGGGTAGAAAATAAACCTGGAAGCGTGGAAATATAATGCACTACCTGGTCAAGCTCAGGCTCACTAAGTGCACGAGCGAAAGGCTGCATAACGGGTAAAAGTACTTGTCCATTACGCAGCTTCTGTAGTTTATGAAAGAGCACTTTCTTAGACTGCCCTGCCAAACGAGGCACTAAACCATCACTTCGACCACTCGCATCAGCCATGTGACAGGAAGCACAAGCTGCATAAACTTCAGCGCCAGCTTTATTCTCATTTCCCGAAAGCACCCAAGGTGACTTGGGGACATGTGCTACTGGAGCAGCGCTATCGATTGTTTCGGCACAACCTAAGCTTAGAGACAGTGCCGATATAAGTGATAATACATATAGGTACTTAGTGATGCGCATTTCGATACAAAGCCCCAAATAGTTTAGCGACCCACATTTTGGGAAACAATTGAACCAATGCCATCCCTAATCTGTTAGACAAACCAGGAATACAGTTTTCTTTACCTGCCAGGCACGCTTCAATACCTTTTTTAGCGACATAATCCGGTGCAAGAATCATAAAACCTGGAAGTTTTACCCCCGCCCCCTGCTCAGGATTTGCGAGCATTTTAGTATCGGTATAACTGGGGCAAACTGCTGTAACCGTCACCCCTGTTTTTGCCGCACGCATTTCATCCGCTAAAGCATGACTAAAAGCCAAAACATACGCTTTTGAAGCCGCATACACATTTTGATTTGGAATCGCCATCCATGCAGCTGTTGAAGCAACATTCAATATTCGTCCCGAACCACGTTTGCTCATATCATTGGCAAATAAGTGCGTAATGGCAGTTAAAGCGACAATATTACATTGCAACAGTTTTTCCTGGCGGCTTAAGTCTATCTCCTCAAAAAAACCATTAAGAAGCAAACCAGCATTATTCACTAGCACGTCAACTTTTATATTGAGTGACGATACTTCATCGAATAAGAATTGAGCAGCATTCGGGCTAGCCAAGTCACATGATATGACTTGCGTCTGGATATTGAATGACTCTTCTAAGGAGTTTGCCGCTTTTTGAAGTTTTTTCAACGTTCGAGCAACCAATATAATATTGTAGCCTTTAGAGGCCAGCACTTTACTGAATTCGAACCCAATCCCCTCAGAGGCACCGGTAACCAATGCAAATTTTTGATTCATAATATGCCCCCCCTTAACAAGCTTATTTTTATTCAAGCTTGTTAGTAAATTTAACGGCGTTCAGATTATAATTTCTGCTCAACAACTGCAAGATTTATCGAGATTAACACCGTTATTTTGAGAGGTAAGTCTAGAAAAAAGCTGAAAGAACCAGAATGTTACTCTGGTATCCCTTATATTTTACTTTGGAAAAAGTGATCCACAAATAATGTAAAAACGACTAAAGATGAGAATTGGTGCGACTAAAGGCTTCTGAAACGTGACGCGCGTCACACTACAAAAGCATTAAGCCTAGGCTTAAGCCATTTGGACGATCTAATTAAGCCCCCCTACTCCCTATTATGAATACATCAAGACGAAATGTGTTGAACAAAAAACTTCAGGCCTTTTTGTTCAGTATCATTTCAGGATTGATAAGAGTTTAGAAAGTTTTTCCAATCCGGGCCTCCCTACAAGCCCTACTTGTGAACGCGGTTATTTGATATTTTCGGCATCAAATAGCCGCTTTTTTTTGCCTGAAATTTGGGTAAAAAGACGTCTACGCCATCACTCGTCGATAAGGTGGAAGGGAGTTAATCAGCATATTGCCATAGCGGCGTGTTACTAGTCGATTATCCAGAATGGTGATCTGACCTGTATCCTGCTCAGTTCGAATCAATCGCCCACAGGCCTGTATCAACTTTAAACTGGCATCCGGTACAGAGACCTCCATAAAGGGGTTTCGTCCTTGCGACTCCAGCCACTCACTAATACTTTCTTCTAGAGGATCATTCGGTACGGAAAATGGAATTTTTGCGATCATCACATGCGTAAGGTAGTCACCCGGTAAATCAACACCTTCCGATAAAGAAGCTAGTCCAAATAAAATACTACGCTCGCCTTTATCAATTTTAGCTTTATGCTTTTTGATTAATTCCTGCTTGCTGAAATCATCTTGCGTCATAATATCTTCACGTATATCACGCTCTACCTGGTAGCACACATCATTCATTTGACGGCGAGAACTAAACAACACTAACACCGCATTATGATCGCCCATCCATTTGGCGAGATTACTGGAAATCTCTTGTGTATGTGCTTCGGGCTGACTAGCAGATGCCTCCATTTTGGGAATTAACAAGCTGGCCACATTTTGAAAATCAAAGGGGCTTTGTACCTGATGATAAACCGAACCTTTGGGTAAACCAGCTTTTTGGCTCAGGCGGTCAAATTTACCAATAGCAGTCAGCGTCGCTGAAGTTAAAACAGCGGCATAGCATTTTTTCCATAATTCTTCATGCAATAAGCCACCCGCACTCAAAGGGCTGCCAAAAAGCGAAATATCAGCCTGATTTTCATATTCACGATAGACCAACCAACGTGCATTTGGCACTCCGTCCGCTTTTTGTTCTTTGCCATAGAACATCCATAAAGCATGTAGATTTTCGGCACGATTACACAAGCTACCAAATACAGGAAACCATTGCTCGCCTTCTTCTCGCGACAAGCCACAGTCAGACTTTTCATCAACTGCCTTGGTCACTTCTGAGCGAATATCATCCAGTAGTCGACATAAACTGGCAAACATGACTTTTAATTCGCCCGCCATTTCCAGAAGCGCATCAGGAACAATTGCTTGTTTAAAACGATAACGTCGAACACCACCAGACTCTTCTTCATCCCAATCAATGGTTTCAATTAAGAAGTCATAAGTTCGCGTTAGCCACTCATGAAGATGGGTGGAAACTTCTGAAATATCGGCAATATGGCGCCCCAAAAAGTTTCCTTGACCTAAATAAGGTGCAAACTCGACCATCACCTTACTCAATGATTTCAACCAAGTATCAGCACTTTTTAAACCGCCGTTCACCGTAAAATGGTTCAAGGCCTTATCAGCCAAGTGATGAGCTTCATCGAGTACCATAATAGAGGACTCAGGTGCAGGCAATAACACGCCTCCCCCCAAGGCTAGATCAGATAATAACAAATCATGATTGACAACAATGACATCAGCTTCGTCCCATGTTTTTCGCGTTTCATAATAGGGACAGGAGTTGAAGTAGCTACAACGGCGTTTTGAGCACTGCTGATTATCGGTGGAGATGGAGCGCCAGACATCATGTTCAATAACACTTTCCCAAGTATCTCGGTCTCCATCCCATTTACCGGAAGCATAGCTGGATAAAAATACTTCCAGCTCTGACTTATCCACTAATTGTGAGTCCCCCTGCATCATGAATAAAGGCAAGGCACTTTGCTCACTCCCCGTACTTTCAAGTTGCTGATCTAGTTTACTTAAGCAAATATATCGGCCACGACCTTTAGCCAAAGTGTAATTAAAATCTAAACCAGAATACTTGGCCAGTTCGGGTAAATCTTTGCTCATCACCTGTTCTTGCAGGGCTGTAGTCGCCGTAGAAATTATTACCGTACGGCCTTCTTCAAGCGCTAAAGGCAACACTGAGATTGAATAAGCCAGTGTTTTACCCGTACCCGTTCCGGCTTCTACCACACACACTGAAGGTGGTGATTTACGTAAACCTTGGCCATCTTCTTCGATCGCACCTAAATATTTTGCGATTTCGGCAATCATCACCCGCTGGCCATATCGAGGGCGAAAGCCTTCCCGGTCAGTAAATTTACGGTAGGTTGATTGGATTAGTTTTTTCTGGTTTTCACTGAGCATAAAAAGAGAGGGTTGTATTAAAAATAAAGCCGCTATCATACCCGAACTATAGAGCAATAGCTTCAATCGTCCCCATAGAACAGTATTTATGATGAAACACTACTGTTTCATACTAGTAATGAGTATATTAAAATCTAAATTTTAGCTTCATAAGGTATTGAGCATGAGCCAAGCAGTTCTTTCTTCAACAGATAAAATTCTCGTCACACTCTCGAATCATATTGCCCAAATAACCATTAACAACCCACCCGCGAATACCTGGGATAGAGAAAGCTTAAACGGGCTTCAAAGTGTTATTGAGCAGCTCAATGCAATGCCAACAATAACGGCGCTGATAATACATGGTCAAGGTTCAAAATTCTTTTCTGCTGGTGCGGATCTGAATCAATTCGCAGAGGGTGACAAATCTAAAGCGGCTGATGTTGCCAAATGCTTTGGGACCGCCTTTGAAACGCTCGCCAATTTTAATGGTGTCTCCATTGCCGCGATCAATGGTTATGCTATGGGTGGTGGTTTGGAGTGTGCACTCGCCTGTGATATGCGCATTATTGAGCAGCAAGCTCAAGTTGCTTTACCTGAAGCAAGTGTCGGTTTATTGCCCTGCGCTGGCGGGACACAGCGCTTATCTTGGTTAGTTGGTGAAACATGGGCCTGTAAAATGATTTTATTAGGCGAGCGCATGAATGCGACAACAGCGCTTCAAACAGGATTGGTTAGTGAACAAGTTGAAACAGGCCAGTCACTTGAGCGTGCTTTGATTTTAGCCGAAAAAATAAGCCGCCAAAGCCCTGATGCCATTCGTGCGAGTAAACGCTTATTAAACCAAGCACGTGAGTCTGCGATTCAAGCAGGCCTTGAAGCAGAACGTAGTGAGTTTATTGATTTAATTGGTGAGAAAAATCAATTAGAAGGCACCAATTCATTTTTGGAGAAACGCAGTCCTAAGTGGTCTAATTAACGTAAACTGATATGCAATACTGATAGTGAAATTACGACACTGAAAATGGCAACACTGAAAATCCCAACACTGAGAGAAGAGTGAAGTATGAGCAAAGAAGTCCAGCAAGAAAGCTTAGTTATTAGTGAGTTAGGTGCCAGTACTGGAAAAATCGGCTTACTAAAACTTAATTCGGAAAAAAAGTTAAACAGCTTAACCTTATCTATGGTTGAAGCCATGTCAACACAACTGTCTACTTGGGAAGAAAATGATGACATAGCGGTCATTGTATTAATGGGCGCCGGCGATAAAGCCTTTTGTGCTGGCGCAGATATTCAGGAATTATATCAATCAGCAATTTTATCCCCTGGTGGGCCTTGTGTAGAAGGGGAAGCTTTTTTTCAGAAGGAATACCAACTTAATTACCAAATACATACCTATGCTAAACCAATCATTTGCTTAGGCAATGGCATTGTGATGGGTGGTGGCTTAGGCTTAATGGCAGGAGCTAGCCACCGTGTGGCAACGGAGTCGAGCTACATTGCCATGCCTGAAATTACCATTGGGCTTTTTCCGGATGTCGGTGCGACTTATTTTTTAAATCAAATCCCCTACAACCTTGGCGTTTTCTTTGGCCTAACTGGTGCCAGTATCAATGCACGGGATGCAATTTATACCCGATTGGCAGATTATGTCATGCCCTGGTCAGCACACACAGAACTGCTTAACAATCTTCAAAACCTTGATTGGCAACTTTCAGACCCTCAGAAAAATCATTTATTGGTCGATGAGCAATTACATGCACTTGCCTTTGATGACAAAGCAATAGCAAAACTAATGCCTTCTAAAATACAGATGCATCATGCGTTTTTAGAAAAAATTTGCTTGCATAAATCACTTGCAGAAGTTCTGCATGAAATTTATCAATATGAAGAGGATGACCCTTGGTTCAATAAAGCCAAATTAGCCGTCGCACATGGTTCACCTCTAGCATCAGTTTTGATCTATGAACAATTAAGGCGTCACAGACACACTAATTTAGAGGAAGCTTTCTACTCTGAATTTCAGTTGGCAACCAACGTTATCCGTCACCCTGAGTTTTCAGAAGGGGTACGTGCATTACTGATTGATAAAGATAAATCACCTGAGTGGCAGTTTAAACATTTTAGCGAGGTATCGTGTACCTTACTTGAACATTTTTTCAGCGCCCCTTGGACAAAAAATCCACTTGAGATTCGTTAAGCCATCCCAGCATATACACTTCCCTGAAGCCATTTTTCTAACTCTTTTGCGGGAAGTGGCTGGCTTAGTAAATAGCCCTGAATCACATCACAGTTTAATGTCTGAAGTAAGGACTTTTGTTCATCCGTTTCTACCCCTTCAGCAACCACAGATAAGCCCAGGTTATGCGCTAACCCCACAATACCTTGTACAATAGAAATATCATCCTGATCGCTCGGCAGGTCCTTGATAAATGCCCGGTCAATTTTTAAAGTATCTATCGGGAAGCGTTTTAAATAGCTTAACGATGAATAACCCGTACCAAAATCATCAATTTCCAATATTACGCCTAGCTGCCGTATCTGTTCCATTTGCTTAATAATGGCTTCGCTTGTACCCAAGAGTGTATTTTCAGTGATTTCAAGTATCAAATTTGACGGATTTATTTTAGTACTTTCAATCACTTGACTAACCTTTGAAAATAACTCGCCCGACTCAAGCTGATCACTCGCCACATTAACCGATACACTTATCTCACTAAAACCTTGCGCAATCCAGTTTGCTTGTTGCGAACAAGCCTCTCTTAATACCCAATCACCAATTTCATTAATTAAGCCGCATTCCTCGGCTAGGGGAATAAACTCCATTGGTGGAACCAAACCGCGCTCTGGATGCTCCCACCTGATCAACGCTTCAACACCACGGGTCTTACCCAATTTAAAATCAAATTGAGGTTGGTAATATAGTATGAGTTCACCATTCTCTAGCGCCAACTTTAATTCTTGTTCCATTTCAATCTTTCGAATGGCTTCCGTTTCCATGCCTTGCTCATAATACTGAAAACAGTTCCCTCCCTTCGCTTTAGCTCTAAATAGTGCAGTATCCGCATGCTTTAACATTGAACCAATGTTATTACCATTATTAGGGTAAATCGCAATACCAATACTCGCATGAGAAAAAACTTGCATTTTCATGAAAGAAAATGGCCTTGAGATCATCGTTCTGATTTTTTCAGCTACCCCGATAACAACATCCGGTGAATGTACTCGATCAAGAATAATCGCAAATTCATCACCACAAATACGTGCTAATACATCACCTGAACGAATACAACCCTGTATACGTTGCGCCACAGTTTTGAGTAGTAAGTCGCCGACCTCATGCCCCTGAGTTTCGTTCACTAAGGTGAATCGATCCAGGTCAATATAAAGTAATGCTAATAAATGGTTTGCAGTATAGGCGCGTTGAATAAGCTCACGCCCTCTTTCCAAGAAAAGCTCGCGATTAGGTAAGTTAGTTAAGGCATCATAATAAGCCAACTGATACACTTTTCTCTCTGTCTGGCTGGATTGCAATAAGCGGTTGACGCGTTTACGCAGTAACATGAAATTAATGGGTTTAGGTATAAAATCTGTTGCCCCAGCAGCAAAGGCTTTTTCAATCGAATCTTCATCATGTAATGCGGTGACCATGATAATGATCGGTCGAATGGCACTTGAAAGGGTCAAAATTTGACGACAGGCTTCAAAACCATCTACCTCTGGCATCATGGCATCCATTAGAATCATGTCAGGCATACTTTCTTGGCACTTTTGCACAGCATCCAGACCATCACAGGCTTCAATCATGGTAAACCCGTCACGCTCTAAAATTCCTTGCAAAGCGAAACGTGCACTTCGGTCGTCATCCACTACCATAATTTTTTGTGAGGTATCGGCGGGGGAATGTAAAGATGCTTTATTGGTGAAGAGTTCATCCTGAAGCGCCGCTTTTACTTCCTTATATTCATTGACAATTTCCAGAAGCAGTATATTTGCTTGTGCTAGATTTCCAGATGCAACCACTGCTTCAAGGTCAATACACAAGTTTGCCAAGGGGGCTGCATTAATATTCAGAGCAGCACCTTTTAAGCAATGAATGCCATGATTGATGGCACAGGTATCTTTATGTGCTAGATCATATTCCAGGCTTTCAATCAGTGAAGGGGTATCCTCCATGAAAACAATCAATATTTTAGAATATACCTCCCCCATTCGAGTACGCATCTCATGCATTTTATCAGTATCGATCGGGAATACCTTTGTCTGCTGAAGTATCTGCTGACGGTCAACATCTACTTCTGCTCTCCCCTCTACACTCATTGCTTCACTGGCATCACGGTTCTGTAGCAATTCTTGCTTTGAAACTAAGCTTATTTCCTTTTGCACAGGCGCGTTTAACCACAAAGCCATTTTTTCTTCCAGATCCTCAAACTTGAGTGGTTTTTCAACATAGTCATTCATACCTGCTGAAAAGCAGCGTTGTCGGTCAGACTGGTAGGTGTGCGCCGTCATGGCAAGAATAGGAATTTTATCTCCAGAGGCTTCATCTGCTCGAATAAGTTTCGTGGCTTCATAGCCATCCATCACTGGCATCAGACAATCCATCAAGATCATATCGAAAGACGATTCAGCTATTTTTTCTATCGCAACCTGGCCATTTTCTACTAACTCAACCCAATACCCTAAACGCTCCAACATCGATTTCGCTACGATTTGATTGGTTGGGTTATCATCAACTACCAATATACGGGTACTTTCTCTATGCTTTAAATCTGTAGTTTCAGGTGCTTTGTTTTGCAGTTCATTACCATCACCCAATAAACGCTGTATTTCGCGCCGTAATGTCACAGAGTCGACTACCGAAGGTAAATACTTAAAATGATAGGTATCCATCTCTGCTATTTGACTTGCTAAAACACTGCCTTGTGACAAGTCATCACTTAATACTAAAAACTTAACATGTTCAATCTCGTTAGCTGAGCCAAAACTTTCAAACTTAAAAGTACTTGTTATTGGGTTATCAATAATCACAAGATCGTAGGGTAAACCTCTTGCGATAGATTTTTCCATCATGAAAGCAGCTTGCTCACAAGTCTCGGCTTGTTGATGAAAGCTCTGCCAGCTTGTCAGAACGATAGAAAATACTTTATTACGCGCCTTGTTGCTGCCAACCGTTAAAATTCGTAAGGGTGACAATGGTGATAGTGCCTGATTCACCGTTTTTTCAAGCAGCTTGTTTTTGTCCGATACTCCCATTGGCAAGGTGAAGTAAAAAGTACTTCCCTCGTTAACTTCACTCCTAACCCCAAGAACACCCCCCATCAAATTGATTAGCTGCTCACTAATCGTTAAACCCAAGCCTGTGCCACCATAGGTTCGGGTAGTTGAACCATCCGCTTGTACAAATGAGTCAAAAATTCGTTTTTGTGCCTCTTTTGAGATACCAATCCCCGTATCTTCTACCTCAAACTTTAATTCTATTTTTTCTCCTGAAGAAACTTGTTCGACACGCACCATGACCATGCCTTGGTCGGTAAATTTAATAGCATTACCCACAAGGTTAAGCAGTATTTGTCGTAGTCGCCCTGAATCACCCTTGATTGAATGTTTAATACTAGGATCAATAACGGCACTCAACATGACCTGTTTGGCTGAGGACTGCAAGGCTAATAATTCCACTACATCGGTCACTAACTCACGTATACCAAAGTCTTCAATATGGAATTTCATCTTGCCTGATTCAATTTTAGAGAAGTCCAGAATATCATCAATCAATAACAATAAGGTTTGCGCCGAGCTTGTTGCAATATCCACATATTCTTTAGTTTGTGTATCAAGTTCTGCACTTTGAAGTAGCTGCAACATCCCGAGTACACCGTTCATAGGCGTACGTAACTCATGGCTAACTGTCGCGGCAAACTCTCCTTTTGCTTTGGCCATTTCGATGGCCTTATCCCTAGCAACAACCAATTCATTCTCCCTGCTTTCTAACTCATTCATCATGGTGTTAAAAGCCTGTTCCATCAATAACAAGTCAACAGAACCTTCCAATTTGGCACGCACGCGGATATTGCCCATCTCCGCCTGACGCATATTTACAGCCAGTTCCTTTAAGGGCCGTAACAAACGGTTCGTCAGGATTAATAGCAAAAGAAGCAATACAATCGATGACCCCAAGGCAATCAATAGATTACTTTGCAGGATTTCACGGTTCATCGCGTACAAGCTATCTTTACTAATATTTACCTGCACAAAACCAATATGCTCAGAAACAGGTGTTTGTGCAGAAAAGGGTGAGGACTCTTCTTGCTCCCACTCCCCACTATATACAGGCATACTGAAGTGCCATGTATCTTCCAGCTCCTTATATTCCAGGTCGTTCAAAGGCCAGGATGCAAAATCATTACCCGATTTTTTCTCGCCTCCATGAAACAGTGAGGTATGGTTTTTATCATAAATTGCGACATTCGACACATCAGGAAAAGACAAAATGGATTTTGACGCATCACGTGCATTTTCAGTACTTTGGTAAAGCAAAGCCAGCTTACTTTGCTCGGCAAATGTCTCAGTTATTTTTTTTCCCTGCAAAACAAATTGCTTATGTACTGTATGACTAGAAATGGAAGAAATAACTAAGGTCGAAATGACAGAAAAACAAATAATTCCGAAACTAAAAGCAATAATTAGCTGTTGCTTAAAGGAAAGCTGATTGGGTAATAAGCGGTAAACAAACTTCATAATATTCCTCTTTACCTATCAAGTGGTGCCGGATACATCAAACCAAATTCAAGCCGGTCTTTTTTACTGTAATATAAATTAAGGTGATCTGCTGTCCGTAAATTAACGGCCACTTCAACACTTTTCGTCGGAAATACATTGATCTTTTTAGATAAATTTTTCTGCTCATTTTTCCAGAAAGCAACAAGTTCTTGGCCCATCTCAACATTATTGGTATAGAACGAAAAAAGCGCACCGCGCTTTACATCAGCAAGGCTACTTGAAATAACAGGTAGTTTATTTTCCCAGGCTTTTTGTAGTATCACTTTCAGCACTGTTTTATCTGGACTCCTTCCATAAGGAGCTATCCATAAGACATCACGAGTCGGATCCATATCACTTAATATTTGACGATATAAATAGGCCATTTCACGAGCATTTTCAGCTTTATGGCCCAACAGTGTTATCCCATGATTAGCCGCTTTTTTGATGGAGTCATCAACAAACCAAGTATTTTCTTGCCGATAAACTACATGAACATGCTTTGCTTTTGGTAGTACATTTAATAGTCGCTTAAAAATCACATTGGGTTCTGGAACAAGAGTGATCGCAGACAGTTTTGCACTATCAGGTTGTATCAGTACCGCACCTACAATGGTTAAAGGTTTATAGGTTAAATAACTTGAAGGTAAGGACAGAACAACTCGCATACTGCGATTACCTAGAACAATGATGCCATTTATTTTATGTGTGTTTACCCATGAAATTAATGCTTCCGGTTTAGAATCTTTTTCCAATATATAAGCCGATACAGGGCCGTCATAGCTTGTTTCTATACCTTGATAAATATTAAGAAAAATCTGACGGTAAGGCTCACGTATTTCGGGGTAAACCACAGCCAAGCCTTCAGCGAATAACAACTGACAAAATAGCATTAAGCCTGATGTAATCACCATAGACTTTATCTTGAAGACACCAAGACAATTCATCGCGTTATAACACCTGAATTTTAATGAAAGTCATGCTTGAATGAAAAGTCATCATTTTTCTTTATCATACGGTTGCCTATCACCAAAACATCTAAACCACTAGTATGAAAAACGGCTAGCGCATCTTCCACAGAATGAATAATTGGTTTCCCCATAACATTAAAGCTGGTATTCAGTAAAACAGGTACCCCTGTGATTTCTTTGAAATTTTCGATAAGTTCAAAATAGAGAGGATTCCACTCTTGCTTTACCGTTTGTAAACGCCCCGTACCGTCTTCATGCAACACGGCAGCAATTTTATCTTTTACCTCATCCCGAAAGTATAATGTACGTTCCATGTAAGGTGATTCTTGATAATCAACAAAATACTGGTCACCGTATTCATGCAAAATAGAAGGCGCAAAAGGTCTAAACTCTTCTCTGAATTTCACACGTAAATTGATTTTATCCTTCATACTCGCAAAACGCGGATCGGCTAATATTGAACGATTTCCAAGAGCACGCGGACCAAACTCTGCACGACCTTGTACCCACCCGACAATATAGCCTTCAGCAAGCAGCTCTGCAGTCTGTTGGCTGATTGTTTTCATTGAATCTTCGGTAATGGTCAAACCACTATACTTGGCAATTTTAGCCAAAGTATCTTCCGACATTTCACTTCCTAAATAAGGTGATTGAAAGTAAGGTATTTCAGGATTTGACGAAGCTGCCCCATCACACTTAGATGGTATTTTAGCATTAGGGTAATCTCTACGATAAGCTAAATAGGCAGCACCGACGGCATTCCCATCATCTCCTGGAGCTGAAAATATATGAAGTTGGTTAAAGTTGGTTTGTTGTAATATTTTTCCACTATAAGCTGAATTTAACGCGCAACCACCACCTAAAACAAGGTTATCAGAAATACCAAGGTCACCAGCATTTGATAATAATTCTGTCATCAATTCACAGAAAACTTGCTGCCCAGTAAACGCTAAGTCAGCCACATCGATAGCAGATTGCTCTGGCGTTCGCGCATAAGACAATAAAGCTTCCAAAGCTTCATTTCCCTGTTCGGGGCACTCCAAATTCAAACCATCCACACGAATTCTTTGGCGCAGTAGCCTGTGGATTTCAGGGTTAAACTTTCCATAAGGTGCCAGGCCCATCACCTTCCATTCTTCACCTCGCCATAAATCGAAACCACATAAGCCACATAATGTACCGTAGAAAACACCAATACTTTTTTCGATATTACCTTCCATGGTATTCACCCCAATGGTGCGAAGCTCTCCATCCACATAATGATAAATACCATTACTTGCTCCTTCACCAAAACCGTCAACAATCACACAAATAGCTTCTTCGAAAGGACTTGTATAACAAGCTGTTGCGGCATGCGTGAGGTGGTGATCAAAAGCAATAAAAGTGACTTTCCGCTGCAAGCTGGTATCACATCGAAACTTGAGGTGCTGCCCAGTATTACGAATATTATTTCCAACTAGATCCATCACATATTGATAAATATCCGCATTCACAGCCAGAAATTGTTTAGGACCTTCTGGCTCAATATATTTTTCAAAACGTTGTTTCGCAAGAGCGCCTTCTTTTGAAAAGGTATCGCTGGATTGATCACTCCAGGTTTTTGCTACTATTAGCTCAGCACCTTGTTCACAATAGGTGTTAATCAAGCTTTCAATATGAATCATATCGTCAGGCGGTGAATTAATTGCACGCTTGTTTTGTAAGTAGCGTTCACTTGCTTCAGCAAAAACTAATTCACCAGCAGAATTGATAATAGCAATGGCATTATCATGTCCGGTACAGGCTAAACCAATATAGTTCCTTTTCATTGTGCTCTCCTAGTTTATTTTTTTGCGCTATGATCCGCTATAAAGTTCTAGAGCTTTGATTGAAAAACCACCATCCACATCTAATACCGCCCCGTCATGAAAGTTGAGGCTTCACTGCTTAGAAATAAGACTGCATTGGCAACATCATCAGGCTTCCCTACGCCGGATAAAGGCTGGTAAGCATCATAAAAACCATAGGCGCGATCTATCACTTCCGGCTCGAAGCCTAAATCAACAAATGCCTGCGTTCGAATAAAGCCTGGATTAATCGCGTTAACCCTGACTTTAGAGCTGGCCCATTCCGCAGCAAGAACTTTAGTCATTTGAACAATAGCGCCTTTGATCAAACCATATAGAGGTAAACCTAATAAATGTTGGTTCGCAACTACGGAAGCTATATTGACAATACAGCCTTGATGCTGTTTTAAATGCGGGTAAGCTTTCTGACTTAAGAGATAATTATGACTGAGGTTGGTCGTGATAGTTTTAATCGTATCTTGATCACTAAAATCCATAGAGGGTAATAAACAGCTTTGATTCACCGCATTATTAACTAACACATCGAGACGACCAAAGCACTCAATGGTCTGGTTAATAATTGAATCTAATTGTTCATGCTGTTCAATATCAAATTCAAGCCCTAAGGCACAACCACCGTTATGCTTAATTTCGTCAGCTAATTTGTGGGCGTCTTGAATACTACGACTGGTAACAACAACGGCAAGGCCTTGTTTAGCTAAGGCTAAAGCAATCCCTTTACCAATTCCTTTTGAACTCCCCGTTACTAAAGCGACTCTTTGTGTTTCCATTTGCTTTGGTGCTCCTTTTCCATGATTTTTATTATTTTTACAGCATTAAAATTGGTACTCAAATTCAGCAAGTATACGTCGTCCCGCCATAGGCAAGTCGTTAGCAATTGATGCGACAGGGAAAGACCAAGGACTGGGTTCTCGAACATCACTGTCAAAAAGATTCTTTACCGATAAAGCAAAGGTCAAAGGATGACCATTACGTCTGCGTCTCAGACTGACATCAACTGTTTTGTTATCACTGATAACCTTTCGAGCATCCTCCGATACTCGTCGTCTATCCAAGACCCAATTAAATTGCGAATACACTTGCCAGTTATCCGTTTTCTTCCATAAAAGAGATAAAAACAACTGCCGCTGGGGAGCTTGGGCGGATATACCGCCCTCGGTTTTATCATCCGAAGTTTGAACTGAATAGTTAGCTTTTAGTTCAAGGTTGTACAAAGGTTCCCAGGTTGTTTCAAGCTCTACACCTTGCCCGTTCTGGTTTCCCGCATTTTGGGCTGTTTTTGTAGAAGCACCTAAATCAGAAACAAACTGAATTATGTCTTCCCATTCATAATGAAATAAAGTTAAGCCATAAACTACATTTGGAGAGGGGCGGTAATCGAAGGCAAGTTCAGTACTTTTCATTTTTTCAGGGTCCAAGTCTGGATTACCTAAAACGCTAGGATTATTAATAGCAAGCAACTGAGTGAAGCTGGGTGAACGGAAGGCTTCACCGTAAAGTATCTTAGCAGTTAAATCATGATTTACTGACCAGACGATAGCAGCTCTGGGGTTGTGTGTTCGCCCAAAATCAGAATAATCATCTGACCGGATACCTGCGGTTACTTCCCAGTCTGCAGCAATATCCCAAATGTCTTGTATGAATAAATATTTATTAATGCGTGTTTTTTCTTGAAGAAAAACGGAAGGTGTATCAGTGACATCAACC
>ENA-OSET01002830-OSET01002830.1-sediment-metagenome-genome-assembly--contig:-NODE-2830-length-16401-cov-3.643286_pt1 | contig 16401 bp, 12 predicted proteins | sample MGYA00237882_ERZ534229 | MGnify/ENA primary metagenome ERZ534229 (study PRJEB26408, sample SAMN06266212) | sediment metagenome | isolation source: Hudson Canyon methane seep mesocosm | place... | reverse complement strand
TCCATTGTCTAAAAGCTCTTTATGCTCTTTTTTAAGGCGATTGGGAACGTTTCTTACTAATTTGTTGTTTGCTTTGCTGGTTTCATTTTTTTCAGCAAGAGAAGCTCCTTTTGATGCTTGTTCTGCTATTATTTTTATGTTTTTTAAGTTACTCATAATACTTCCTTTTGTAGTTTAATTAATGATTTTACTTCTGCAATTTCAAAAATTAATTCAGAGTCAATATCAACTAAGAGCTTTCCGCCTAAATGAGGTTGTAACCATCTTAGTTGAGCTAAGTATTTGTCATAGCTTTGAATATCTTCTTTAGACCCAAGCCAACAAAGTGCTGCATCATCCCACGTTTTACCTGTAGGAATTCCCAGTCTGTCTTGCTCCCAAGCTTCACGCTTTAACTTATCGTGAAGCTCCTGTGCTTCACGTTTTACTTTTGTGCCAGAAGAGCGTCTAAAGCGCTCTCCGTTAGGTTTAGTGAACGAGATCGTCCACGTTTTTCCACGTTTGATAAGTGACATTTTTTGTCCCCTTTGGTTAATTCACTTAACGACGCTTGCCGAGAAGTACGATAATCTGAACGAATAAAATCATCAAGATCTTGTTTCAAAAATACCCAGCGTTTTGCAGGCTTTCCCCCTGGTAATAAGCCCATAGATGCCATACGGCGGACTGTTTCAGGGTTCATGTGTAAATATGTGGCAGCCTGTTCTAAATTGAGTGTGCCTTCAATTACTGGTGATAATAGCGCAGATCCCATCGCTCCTCCTTCAACACGTCAACGTGTGTTTTGCTTGGTTTAGTTGAAATAGACATTTCACTAAAATGGTTGAATAAAAACATTATTAAATCCTCTAAAAGTTAAAAAAGATGCTTACAAAGCGTAAGCGGGTGAATCATCAGAAAACATTTCTTGGCGTGGAAGCAATCGGTAACCCTCTTTACCTCGAATGGTTTTCTTTTGAATTTTGAATTCAATCTCAAGAACCTGACGGATCTCAGCAATGACTGCATTTGAGTTTGGTAAGTCCAGTTTTTCACGAATTGCTTTAACAGTATGTTGTTCACCTGAGTCTCCTGATTGTTTTAAGTCGAACTCAGCAAGCAAAGACTCACGAACAGCACTATCTTTTAAATGCGTACCTGAAACCTTCTCTAACAAAGCTGACATCTCTTCATCGGGCCACCATTGTTCACCTTGGACTAGGTATAAATTCCATACTTGAGCCCACAGTTGGTCGATATCGACAGGTAATAAAGCAGGAAGAGATTTGACTTCAATGGGATAAAAACGACGATTACCTGTTTTATCATTTAAAAATTTAACATCGTTTACGCTGCCACAAAATGTTGTACGACGTCGAAAGTGAGACTCAGTTGGATCATAAGGAAGGCGAATAGTGTCTTCACGTTGAGATAAGAATGCTTTTAATTGTGAAACAGAGCTTTTTCTAAAAGTACCTTCAATCTCACCTAGCTCAACTATCCAGTTAGAAATTGCCTGTTTAATGCTGTCCTTATTGCTCAAGTCTAAGATAAGCCCATCTTTAAAATATTGCTTAAGTGAATGTGGCATTAGCTGATTGAAAAAATCAGTTTTTGCTAGACCTTGGCTACCAATAAAAATAAGACAATATTCAAATTTAGCTCTAGCTAGTTTATTTGGTGTCTGTTTTGCATTATCTGCACTTGCTGCACACTGAATTAACCATCTCTTTAAGGCAATCAGCCATAATTCTTGGCAATGGTCAGCAACAACGACAGAGTCGGCTAATGTTTTAATGTGATCTTTACCATCCCATTCAAGTGGGGATAAATAGTCGACAATTGGGTTTACAAAGTTCAGAGCAAAAAGTGTCGATAAATACTCCGTAGCATTAGCTAAAATGCCATTTTGACGACATAGCGATTTTAATTGTGCCAACTTTGCATTATCAGCAATATCTGCACAAAAGGTTGTGTCATCAGGGAAAATAAGTTTTTGCTGCTTACTGATGACATCATAAGAATAAGTGATGCCATAATTTTTTAACAAAGCTTTTAGATTTTCAATTGTTGAAACTACAACTGCTTTGTCATTGATGAAATCGACATCAGGAAAAACATTAATGTCTAACTTCTTTTTCAAATCAGTGGGTAAGCTAATATCAGCACGATTATATGAAGAATGATTAGCCTCACGATACTCTTGACGAGCTTTTTTTACTTCCTTCCTGAGTGACGTCTTAACCTTTCCTAAACCTAATTGCTTAATAATGGTTTCAATTAAATAGACTTCAGATTTTGCAGGAAGATTACGTTCCTCTGTTGTTTCAACAATCCAATCGGCAATATTATCATTACCTAACTTTTCATCAGCAATTGCACTGGCAATATGCAAAGCTAAATCAACATCACTGTTAGCTGATAAGTTAGTATTATTTTTTAAATAATATTTTTTCCCGCCGTTAGCTTGTGAGTAAATGATGGGATTTTTACCATCATTGGAATACATAATGGCAACGTTCTTTCTTCCGTTACTTTCAGAATCTAATGGATCTACAAGTGTTGCCTGATCAAAGCTTGGTAAATCATTTAATACTTCCCTAACTGTTTTTTGCCCAAGGCGGTCAAAATTAAGAATTTGAGAAGAATACAAGTTATTCGATGATAATGAAGCTTCAATTTGATTTCTTGCCAAATTCTTATCTTGCCCGTTATCTACTGCATTTTTTACCTTTTTCTCAATATGTAATTTTTTTACTTTCTCAGCTTCATCTTGAGCAGCTTGTTTTGCCTGCTTAACAAGAAATTCATAATACAGATTCTCTTGGCTATTTAAGTCCATAAGCAATGAAGTATCAAATACTTCACCTTCTTGAATAATTGCTGGGATATTGTGTTGAACTAATCCTTCCCCTAACGTGGGTTTGGCTTCAAATACAAGACGTTCTGGACTAAAAACAGCGTCATCAATCAGTTGTCTTTCAAGCATTGCTCCTCTCGTTGAGACTTTGATATATCCCACGCCATCAAGCCAGCATCGTTTAGCAAAAGTTTTGCCATATCGATGAATATCATTACCATTTACAATTTTTCCCAACAAAACGTGATAGCTTGTTTTTTCTGAGTCATCCACCGATTTACCTTTAATATGCACACCAAAGGAAGAGGATGTTCTAACTAGAATAGGCGCATTCGCTAAATTAGGATCAATTTTGGTCAGTGCAGGAATTACGTCGTCAATTTCCAGATCAGAGTCATCAATATCGAATAACATTGTATTTTCAAATTTGAAATACTCTTTTGTTCTATTAATAGCACCTTCTTCATCAGTTGATTTAGCCGTAATTCGACCTGAACTAATAACTTCATCATTCAAATGAGGAATACCAATACTTACCGCCTGATTTCGCATCAAGTTATCTAAAAACTTGTTCAACTCGCAAGCAAAGTTAAAGTGTTTAACTTCAAATGAGCCTTTATATAAATGGGCAATTGCTTCTTTTGCAATTTTCCCATCCTCAATGCTGTATTTTTTATTTTGATTACCATTCTCAGATGTGAGTACAGTTAAAGTGAATGACGGATTATCCTCATTCAAATATGTCTTTTTATTATTATTTTCCATAAAATTTCCTAAATTATTGTGGTCAATTATTCTGACTTTTAATGAATGTTATGTTTTAGTTGTTCTTTAACGGTATGAATAATCTGTTTTGAGTCTTCATAACTAAAAGTGAATTGTCGCTCTGAAAGTGGTTGAAAGGTGTCTGCATCATTAATAACAATGGTTAGTGATAGTTCAGGATTATCCGACTGACATGGTAGTTTGTACCACTGGTGGATAGACTCTCGAATATCAAAATCACAGACTTCACTTAGCAGAACCTCGCCAGATTCATTTTCAAAATGAAAGATAATAGCTAAAAATGGTAGCCAGCCAACCTCATCATTTGATGCTGAAGATTGAATGACTCGAGTGAGAATATTGCTATGCAAAAGTTTGTCTGCACAGTCCTCACAAATTTCACTTAAAAAAAGTGAAAGCTTGTTCTCTTGTCCAAATAGATCTAGATGTGAAGCCACAACTTCAAAGGTAGAGTCAGGAATGTGGTTAATGTTGTTTGTATCATTTTGGTTCGTTTTGTTCATAATATCTCTCCAGATTTAGTGATTATTTGTTATGTTATTTGTTATTTTTTACCCACAAGTTGTAAGCCTTTCTTCTTGCTCTGCTTTTAGATGCTTTGCTTCTTTTCTTAATTCTTTAACATCGACGTTAAATAAATCCGCTAAATGTTCAACACTTCGACAATGTTGATTTAGTGATAAAGGAAAAGCTCTCGAAGGTCTTCTGATTTCTGAGCAGCATTCACATTCTTCATCATCAGATTGATACCATCTCCCCGCTTTATCGAAGTACCCATCGGGGTGAGAGGAGCGTTCTCTTCTATCTAAATATTCTTCCGCTGCATTTTTTGTATTTGTAGTGTTACTGTTATTTTGTTTTTGCATTTTTGTATCCTTATAATTTTTTAAATAAAAACTTTGCACGCAATCAAAATATGTGTATAATTTGTTTTGTGAGCAATTACTGCTCGGGAATTATTACGCATATACTTTTGTTTAAGGCAGAGGTTATGGGTAAGTATTGTACCACGTTTGACGAAAATGTCAAGGATTATTTGTGTTTTCTTGAAAAGTATGGTACGAGCGACTATTCTTCTTAGCGTGAAAACTCAAGAAGTACGCTGATTTACTCCTTATATATACATTCAACACTTCCCTCACTTTTTTTCATAAAATATTTTTCGGCAGTAATAGTAATATTTTCTAGAAAAACTGGCTTTGCGATGCCTTGTGCTAGAAAAGGGTATCGAGCGATACCCGTTCAGATCTTTATGCGTTAAAACTCATTCGAATTTGTGATGTAAATTCGATAAGAAAACTCTGAGATAGCACCTTCAATTTCTAAATCACGAGCAATCTTCTCGTAATCAATGTAATGAATAAGATGTTGAGGAATGTCGTAGCAGTCACCAAATAACTCTTCTGCATAATCGGAAGCTGATCCGTGAAAAAGGCAAACTTCATCTGACCTCTCGATTGCATCATCTAACTTGTAGCCAATATCCACCAGCAGGTAGCCAAGCTGAATGGCTTTATCATCATCGTCAGAGATGTGTTCTAAATTATCGAACCAAGTTTCTAAATTTCCCTGAGATATTTGTGCTGATGCAAAAAGCTTTGGATTGTCTCCGTCGATAAACATCACTTCGAATTCCTCACAAGGATGCTTTTCTGAAAGGTCGTTATATTCGTCTAAACTTGAAAAGTAAAAACCTTCGCAATATGAATTATAAGGGTTGGCGTATAACATTGTATCTCTCCTAATTGACCGAAATGGTGATTCCAGTCACTGCTATAAAAGAGTTAATGCCAGTGCGCGTATGCGTTTATATACACTTGTATTTAATCTGAGTAGTGAATAATTCACAGATTATTTTTGGTGCAGGAGATGCGGTATATGAGGTGAACGAAGGCAGCAGAGTGAGCTGATTTTTATTTCAGGGTTCAATTTTTCTGAAAATAAACAAATGGGTAGTTGCTAAGACGATATATATGTGTGACAATTGAAGTAATGCTTGACATTTATATCTATTGTGGTATAATACTCTTAAATTGCATAGGTTTGAGACCAATGCTGTTATCCACCTTATGGGTGGTTTAGAAAAGGTATCTTCGGATACCTTTTTTTTTACACAAAAAATTATTTGTTTAGATCTCGAGATGGTCAAGCTCAATTTCTTCAATATAATCAAGTGTTGTTTCTTTTATATTATCTGTCGACATCGATTCCGAAAGAAGCTTGAGATCTGTTAAATCTTTATCTTTAATCTCTGAATAAATAAATCGTTCTGCGTGTTGATTTAAGAAATCACGGCAAACAATAAAATCACTTTGCCAATGATTTGGTAATTCTAAGTTCTCTTTTTCAGATATATTTGATGCATACGAAATCATAAATTGTGTAGGTTCAGCGGTTGCAGCCAACTGCTCTATTGCACGCCTATCAGAATAAAGATGAGCTGACTGTTTGTGTCTAGTCATATTTACATATGTACTTTGAAGATCTGTCATAGATGAGCCTGTAAGAACATGTGTGTGCAAAATCGTGGCGCCTTGGCTTTTATGGGTTGTAATTCCAAATCCATGTTGAAGGTTTGAGTATTCTTCAGATGATACTTGTACGGTACGATTTTCATCCAGTTCAATGGTCATCATTACTCCATCAGCGAAATTCTCAATGTTTTTTAGAATGCCGAGGTTGCCATTTTTTACGTTCAATATTTTATTGTTTTTTGTGAAAAGAAGCCTGTCTCCAATGGATAATTGAAGCTTGCCAGTATCTGTTGGAATAGTAATTTCTTCTTTTTCAATTACTCCCATTTCTTGAAGTTTAGTTCTTGCAAGAGCATTAAGTTGAGCAACTTCATTGCGGGTTGATGCCAACATTATTGTGTCTGTGAGGCTGTTCTTGGCATCTTTTATGTAGCCGTTTACAGTTTGTGAAATGGCTTCATTTCTATCATCAGAAAAAGAAAGAAAGCCTTTTTGATGGTATTTAGAAAGTGCAGATATTAGGTCACCATTTCGTATATCTCGACTTGCATTTTTTGCCCAATCTTCATTTTGTCTACGATGTCCAACGACTTCTGCAAAGCCAATTCTTTCTTGAAGTGCTCGATGAGCTCCGCCTGCTTGGATAGCTTGTAATTGCTTTTCATCACCAACAAGGACAAGCTTTGCACCAGCCTGTTCTGTCAATGAGATAAGCTTGTGCATTGTGCGGGAGTCAATCATCCCTGATTCATCAATTACCAGAATGTCTTTATCGGTTAAATTCTTTCGACCATTTTCAATATCAATAAGCAGTGAAGCTATTGTTTGTGAAGGTATTAGATTATCAGTTCCTTGTTGCAATCCTGAAGCTGCTTTTCCTGAAATTGCAGCACCGATAATATTAAAATTAAACTCTTTCCATACTGAGGCAGCAACAGCGAGAGAGGAGGACTTACCTGCACCAGCCGCGCCAGAAACCATTGCTATGTCAGATCCTAAAGTAATATGTTTTAGAGCGTTAATTTGCTCTTTATCAAGTCGCCATGCTTTGTCTTGATGAAATTCTTCAATAGCATTATTAACTAATGCCTCTGAAACAGAATGAGTTGACTGCTGGCTCAACTTCACAGCCTTATTAAGCATCTCTCGTTCAAGGTTAAGCATTGTTCTGGTCGTAAGAATTGCTTCACCAGTTCTTGTGTCAGCTAAATGAATGATTTCATTTTCTTTTTCAAGTTCTTCTTGAATTTCTTTAACACGATCATAGCCTCCGCCTTTGTCCAGTAAATTTATTGCAATGGCACGTGTCAAGTCTCGTCTTTTGAAAACTGACGTTTTATCAGTAAGTAATTCAAGGATTTCTTCTTTGTTAATTTCTCGTTCTTTTATAGCCTCATTTTCTCTGAGAAAGTCGATCATTTCAGTTGTATAGCCAAGCTCCTCAGCACGATCTAACCAGTTTTGTTTGATCTCAATCTTGCTGGTTGTGTGATCTTTTGATGAGCGAGTTGAGAGTGCAGCGATTTCAGAGGCTTTAGCTCCAGAATGCCCAGAATCTTTTAATGATTGTAAGATTTCAGCTCTACGTGTGCTGAATTCGGTTTCGAGTTTTTTGTCTAAGTTAGTTATCCTGAAACTATCAGAATCTTGTTGTGTTTCATAATTTAATAGTCGTAATTCATGGGATAAATGTGTGCGATAAATACTTCCTGCGGACATTTTGTGTTGGAATATTTTTCGTGATTCAATAGCTCCATATTTGCCATCCTCACGTTGTGAAACATTCATAACAAAAGAATGGGTATGCAGTGACATATCGTTGTTGCGACTGGTTTCGTGAGTATATTTAGCTATTATTAAACCTGCTTTTTGCTTCGTTTCACCATTAGCACCTGAACGTGTAATAGCAGCTTGCTCTTCAATGTACATAAGTGCTTTTGCTACTGCATTTTGATGAGCTTGCATTAAAGCATCAGCATTTGTTTTATCTGATAGCCCCCATATTACGCTTACTGATTTTGGTGCAGAAAAAGTTAAATCCCAGCCTGATCTATGATTTTCTCCTGCATTTTTGACTAAGTCTTTTCCTTGAGGACTTCGACCTCTAAGTAATTCTGAAAATTGTGATTTGGTAACTGTTGATCCTTCTTCAATTCCGATTCCAGCAAGACCTAAACCTTGCCACTCTCCTGATTCTGAAGCCACATCATAATATTCCTCGTTTTCATTAAGATGCTCGTAATAGTCTTCTGCTTCACCAGCATTACCTCTGTATGCGATAGATAACATCAGGATTGTTCCTCTTCAAATTCACGCCTTTTTTTAAGGCGGTTTTTCTTTACTTTTTTTATGCTTGAAGCGGTTGTTGTGTCTGGTGTCTTTTCGTTAACTTCTTTATGCTCATTTAAGGCTTCTAAAACAGTTGTTGCCCCACCTAAGCCAAGTGCTGAATCAGTGACATCACTAAGCACATTAACTTTTGATATATCACCATCAAAGACTTTTTCTGACGTTTTGTTTTCTTCAAAAAAAGTCTCTACAATCGTTTCATCTTGCCTAATATCTTGGTGGATTTTACGGGTAGGTTTGTTTTCGATAACAGCATCAACCTGTGATATTTCTATATCACTATCCGTTTTATTATTTTGTGATGGTGGCTTAAAAGAAGGTTGGGTCCAATCCGCTGGGATCGATTCCTCTGCTATTTTAGGGAATATCTTCAAGTCCCAATTAAGTTTGTAAATATCATTCCAACCAACAACTGAAAGAAAGCCGTGAATACCAGACTTTATTGATGCTTGGGGCTGACCAGTGATAGCTGAAACTGGAACAACTGGAAGCTCTTCGGTCTGCCAAGAGACTTTTCCAGTACCTACATTTTGAGGTCGCTCTACACGTCTTTTTCCAAGGCTATCTGATATAAATTGTGCGGTATCACCTGTACCTGAAACTCGTAGGCAAATAAGCGTGCCGATCATTGATCCTATTGAGTCTGTAATATTTTTTCCAAAGATTTCATAAAGCATTGAAAGGCTTTGAGTACCCGCGACCATTATTCCTCCCTTTGATCTGGCAAGACTTAACCATTTCAGAATTGAAGGGTTTTTTCGTAGGTTTCCAAGCTCATCTAAAAATAGCCATACCTTGCGCTTTTGAGAATTATTCATTGCTAATAAATTATTCGTTAGCAAGGTGATGAAGACATTGATGATTGGGTCGGATATTGTTGAATATTGAGTATCGTTCTGAATGATCAATATTTTTCTTTTTGATGTGTTTTTCAAAAATGAATTTATCGATATTGAGTTATGTGTTTTGTAAGAAGATGGCCACGCAACGTCTAAAGAATCCAGCCAAGAAAGTGATGTTGTTAAATTTATTAATAAGGATTGTGTTGTTTTTGAACCTTCCACGACCAGCTTTGCAGCAGCGGGGTAACTTTGTTGCAGTGCTTTAGACATTGATGCTTCATCAAGTGAAATGAAGTCAGAAAGTTCCTTCCACCCCCACTTGTCTTTGTAGTTGTTAATACAGTGCATCATTGCACCAATTAAAATAAGTCGAGCAGCTTGCCCCCATAATGGCTCTTTTTCATTTACATCAATCATCGATTCAGAAATAGCTTTTGCTTGAGCCAGATTTTTAACATCGGCAGCGATATTCCACTGAGCCGATCTATGATCAAAAGGTGCTATTAATATTGTTGTATCAGCATCATAAAAGAGAGATGTGAATTCTTTCTTCTCATCGTAAATAATGCAGGTATTTTTTCGTTCTATTGCTTGTTTTATGATTGGATTAATTAAAGTGGTTTTTCCAGATCCTGGCATACCAAGGAAGAACATATTTTGATGTAGGCGTTTTTCAGAAATCTGTATATTTTTATGAATAAATATTCCCTTGCCACTGTTGTCTTTTTTTCTTTCCAGCCTACTTTTTTGTTGTGCTTTGAGAATGGCAGATAAGCCATAAAATAGCTTTGAACCTTCTATATGTCGTAGAGCATCACTACCATCTTTTGACCACATAGATAGAAATACACTTACAGCAACAATACTGCTAATAACAAATACAGCTACAGCGTGATAGATAAATAATGATTTAGTAACGTCACCAGCCATGGCAGCATTAAGATATGAATAACATTTGATCTCATGCCTATCAATAAAGGTAAACCCGCATGACTTCAAATAGTCAAAATGGTCAACAGAAATCCATTCAATAGGGCTGAACAACGTCCAAGTCAGTTTTGTCGAAACTACAACAGCTACTACAAAGGCAACCATTGTTAATATAAATGTACTGATATAAAAATTTCTTTGCTGAGATGGGCTGGCTTCCAATGCCTCATAAAGCCCCATTAATCTGTATATCCTTGCTCAAATGGAACAATATATGATTTGGCTGCAAGTTTCTTTTTTAAACGATGAGACTTAACGATGTATGGAATTACTTTGGTCGCTTTAAGTTGGTAAAAATAGAATTTTAGACTTCGTTTTTTTGTGAAGTAAGGGTTAATTAAATTTTCATTCATTATTTCACTCCCGTCAGAACTTGAGGAAGTTGAGCTTTGTATTTAGATTTTTCTTCAGGTGATAGATCGAGCAATAAAGCTAATATTTCGAATATATTTATGAGCTGTTTTGACGATTGTTTCTTTTCTGACTTTATTCTTCGGTAGTCATCTAAAATTTCTCTTACTGATTCTGATGTAGTGATATTGCTGTGTTCAGCATGTAGATCTATCATTCGCTTTTGTGAAGCAGATAGCCTTGCTGTGATTCTTAAATCTGGTTTTTTCATTATTTTAATCCTTGTCTTATAAGTCGACGAGGCACTATTGCTCATCTTTGTTAGTTAATTTTTTAAAGTTGTCGATTTCAATAACGACATTGATAAAGGTGAGTACCAAAAGGATTACTTCTTCTCCTCATCTAAACAGCAGACACATAAGTGCGTTCAGGTGTGCAATTATTTATCCCTTCTATATCTCTACAATATATGGACCATTTCAAGCTTGTAAAGCTACTAAAATTAGGTTCGGTCAGGGTGTTATGACGAATATGGTTTATCTAAATCTTATTTGATTTAAACGCATCAAATATGATGTGAAATTAATTTTTAGATACTTTATGAAAGTATTAATAGCGTTTGTTGAGGATGTGATTTTGCGGAATTAAACAGATTTGAAATAGGGTGGGGTGGATAGAGATCTATACAACTATTCTATCTATAAAAAAATATACTTTTTTTTCTCACGTATTTAAGTTTAGGAATATAAAACCACCCCACCATCATTTGTTTTGGTTTCTGGCCCCAAATGAACGATACTACTGACTACATGAAAGCGTAGTTAAAGTGAGTGATTATATTTAAATGACAGGTATGGCAATTAAAGAATATGTAGGTGATATTAATGGTGGGAGTCTAATGCTTAATGATAGTCTTATCCTTGCCAAATATTTACTGCAAGATCCCGATAAAAATGAGTGGAAACATATCATCGTTGATCAGAATGTACTTCAACGTAAATCATCTCATACAGCATTACGTGCAGCGGCAACTGTGCGTAAACGGTTGTCGCCGTTAGGTCATGATTTTCTAAAAGATATTTTGAGTCTGCCTGAACGAGCTTATGTGCAATTATTAATGGTTGCATTACTTGTGCAGTCACCGATCATGGCTGATTTTATGCGTAATGTATTAGCAGAATCAAGACGCATGTATAAGCCTGCACTGGAACAAACTGCATGGCAGAATTTTATTGATGATCGTTGTCGGGCTTGGACAGAATTAAATGATTATTCTGATGAGACATATAAAAAGATAGGTAAGAATGTAATTCGTGCATTAGCTGAAGCAGGATATTTGGATTCATCTCGCAATAAACAGATCCAAGCGGTCTATGTGGAGCCAGAAGTGAAAAACTGGTTAGACAAGTTAGAGCGTTCCGATTTAATCGAAGTTATGGAGTGCACATTTTAATGGATAAGAAAGCAGTACCTGCACTACAAAAACGCTTAGATTTGGTTCTTGAACGAATTGAAAGTGCTAAGTTTCTTGATAGTGTCGGACTTGGTAATGAAATCGGTTTTTGGGTATTTGATTATCCTGCAAAACATGAATTAATTGTGCGAGAACAACTTACTCACATTACTGAAAAGTTGACCAATCGTGGTCACAAGTTCGTTCACCTTAATATCTTTGAGGTATTAATCGAGATGCTTGAATCGCGAGGGCTATTAGAGCGAACATTTTCACGAGAAAAAGAAGTTGGAATTGATGCTGTACGTAAAAATTTGGCAGGACCACTCAGCCAAGAAAAAGTGGCCAAATATATTGCAGAAAAAATAGAGCCAGACAAACTAAGATTTGTAGTGTTATCGGGGCTGGGAAATGCTTATCCGTTAGTGCGTGGACATGAGTTATTAAGTGCATTACAGGATGTGATGGGTAGTACACCATTAGTCTTATTCTATCCTGGAGAATATAGTGGTCAAGACTTACACATGTTTGGCAAGATAGAATCTCGAAATTACTACCGTGCTTTTAAACTTGTACCCGAAGACGGATTAAAGAACTAAAAAGGAAAGGGAATGGCTCATACAGATTTGAATATTGAACAAATATTTACCAAAGAACTTACACGTAATATTAATGGTGTTGTTAAGGCCGAGCAGGTTGATGATGAGAGTGTATTTGTTGAGTTAGACGAATATGTCGTTACACGTGAACTTGACCGACACTTTAGAAGCTTCTTTGAAACTTACGGACCAGCAGTTCATGGACACAACGCTGATTTGTCGGGCAAGGTTGGTGTGTGGGTCTCAGGGTTCTTTGGGTCTGGTAAGTCACATTTTATAAAAATACTATCCTATTTATTAGAAAATAAACGTGTTGAGAAAGATGGCCAAAATCGTCAAGCAATAGAGTTTTTCAAAGATAAAATTACTGATGCAATGTTATACGGTGATATTCATTCTGCCGTTTCAAAACCAACAGATGTCATTCTTTTTAATATAGATTCACGTGCCAATACTGATGACCGTGAAAATGCGATTCTAAAGGTCTTTCTAAAAGTCTTTAATGAACGTGTAGGATATTGTGCTGATTTCCCTCATATTGCCCACATGGAGCGTGAATTAGATAAACGCGACCAATACCAAGCATTTAAAGATAAGTTTGCTGAACTGACAAATTCAACATGGGATAAAGAACGTGATGCTTACGACTTTTATCGTGATGAAATGATCGAAGCTTTTTCTGTGGCTTCTGGACAAAGTCAGGAGTCAGCACGACAAACTATCGATCAAACTGAAGCCAATTTCCCATTAGATATTCAAAATTTCTGTAAGTGGGTGAATGACTACCTCGATCAAGCAGGTGATAAAAACATTCTGTTTTTGGTCGATGAAGTTGGGCAGTTTATTGGTAAAAACACTCAAATGATGTTGAAGCTACAAACCATCACCGAAGTATTAGGCACTGTCTGTGGTGGTCGTGCGTGGGTCGTTGTGACTTCCCAAGCTGATATTGATGCAGCAATTGGTAGTATGGACAAGCATGATGGCGATGATTTTTCTAAGATCCAAGGTCGCTTTGCTACTCGTTTACAACTTTCCAGTTCAAACACATCAGAAGTTATTCAAAAGCGTTTACTTGGGAAGACAGAGCAAGCCCGTGAAGCATTGTCGGAATTATTCGCTGAAAAAGGTGACATCCTCCGTAATCAACTTAGCTTTGATCGCACTACGACAGCCTCACTCAATGGCTACAGTGATGCACCTTCCTTTGTCGATAATTACCCATTTATTCCTTATCACTACCCATTGGTACAAAAAGTATTTGAATCAATCCGTACCAAAGGAGCAACAGGTAAGCATTTAGCTATGGGAGAGCGTTCATTATTAGATGCTTTCCAATCTGCGGCGAAACAAGTCAAAGACAATAAACTGGACGTGTTGATCCCATTCCATTGCTTCTATGCACCCATTGAAAGTTTTTTAGAGCCTGCGGTAAAACGAACTATCGATCAGGCAATTGAATTAGATACGCTCAAACCCTTTGATGGCAATATCTTAAAAACCTTATTCCTCATTCGCTATGTCGACGCAGTAAAAAGTACATTAGACAACCTGGTGACACTCTCTATCGACAAAATTGATGCAGACAAAATTACACTCAAGAAAGAGATTGAAGACAGTTTAAATCGCCTTGAACGCCAATTATTAATTGCACGTAATGGTGATGAATACTTATTCCTGACCAATGAAGAAAAAGAGATTGAAAACGAGATTCGTCATACTGATGTTGAATCATCAGAAGTTAGCAATAAACTATCATCCATAGTTTTTGATGAAATTCTTCGTCGTCAAACAAGCTACCGTTACCCACTGAATAAACAAGACTTTAAAGTAAGCCGTTTTTGCAATGGGCATCCACGTGATGGTTCAATACTTGAAGACTTAGTCGTCAAGCTTGTCTCTCCGTTAGATTCAACATTCGATAGCTATAATCATGACCAATATTGCCTTAATTACTCGGTGGATGGTGATGGCTGTATTTTGGTTCGATTAGGAGAGAATCAACGCCTGTGGGATGAACTAACTATTTTCATCAAAACAGAACGGTTCTTGAAACAAAATGCAGGTCAGCGTCCCGAACAAGAACATTTACTCCGTGAAAAATCGATGGAAAATAGTGGGCGTGAGAAGCGTCTGCGACATGACTTTGATACATTGTTTGCTGAAGCAAATGTATTTGCTATTGGTACAATATTGCCTAAAAAATCAGCGACACCATCGGCAATTATGGAAGAAGCCTACCAATACGTTATTGAAAATACTTTTGGTAAGTTAAGAATGCTACGATCAACTGAAGGTGAAGTATTACGAGAACTTCAAGCAGTACTTACTGCTGATGATATGGCTCAAATAGGTTTAGATTTAACAGAACAAGAATGTAATCCTGAGGCTACCCGTGAAGTTGAACAGTTTATTAGCCTAAAAATAGAGCGGAATGAAGCACTATATCTACGTGATGTAGTGACTCGTTTTATTCGCCGCCCTTATGGCTGGGCTGATAATGAAATACTGTTACTCACAGCAAGGCTTGCTCTGGCAGGGAAAATTAGCTTCATGATACAGGGAGGCGATTTGGCTTTAAAACAAGCATTTGAACCCTTTACCAGTGTAAGAAGACGGGGTGAAATCCGTATCCAGAAAATCCGCCAACATGACGAACGTAATATCCAAAAAGCCTCATCATTATTGAAATCTATTTTCAATAAGACCTTTACAGGTTCTGGTGAAAAAGAACTGGTAGAGCAACTTACCAAAGCACTCAATAACTGGAATGAACAACTAAAATCATTCAATAGTAAGTCCCAAGCAGGTCATTTCCCTGGAAAAAGAGAGATTGAGCAAGGATTGGTCTTAGTTGCAGGCGTTTTAGAACAGCCTAATAGTTTCGCACTCATACAAAGGCTGATTGACGATAGTGAAGCATTAGAAGATTTGGCAGAAGATTATGAAAATCTCGATGATTTTTATAACAGCCAATTCCAAACATGGCTCGCACTGGAAAAATCATTAAACGTCACCTTTAATGCCAACAAACCTGCTCTTGATAAAAATGAAACAGCAAAAAAATCTTTAGATGAATTACTCAGAATTTATAACCTTGCAAGTCCTTATGAACAACTACGACATATCAACTCACTTATTGAACAAGTACATACTGTTAATAAAGAATTAATTACGACTAAACGACAGTATGGTTTAGAGCGTGTTGATCAAAGAATTGCTCGAATAACTTTGGCATTGGAAGAAGTAAAAGCACCTGACGATCTAAAAAATATTGCGTTAAGACCTATACAGCAATGTAAACAACATATAGAAAGCACGGTATCAATACCACAGATCATCAGTGACCAAAATGATGCAAAATCATGTGAAAGTGATGCTGAAGTCTTAATCAATAATTACATTGAAGAACAACGAAAAAAAGCAATAGAAGACTCAGGTGAAAAAGAAACGCCACCTGTTGATGTGAAAAAAACAATTAGTTTTAGTCCTGCCAGTGTTGCACCTGCCATATCAATAGAAACTGAAGAACAGGTTGAACAGTACTTAAAAAGAGTACGTGATGGAATACTAAAAGCTATTAATGCAGGTGATAAAGTTAGAATTAAATAATAAAAACAAAACCATCATCTAACGTCATAAAGGACAGGGAAAGCATCAATGAACACCTCAAACATCAAAAAGTACGCCCCACAAGCCCGAAACGACTTCATGCAAG
>ENA-OSET01002826-OSET01002826.1-sediment-metagenome-genome-assembly--contig:-NODE-2826-length-16407-cov-14.403858_pt1 | contig 16407 bp, 16 predicted proteins | sample MGYA00237882_ERZ534229 | MGnify/ENA primary metagenome ERZ534229 (study PRJEB26408, sample SAMN06266212) | sediment metagenome | isolation source: Hudson Canyon methane seep mesocosm | place... | reverse complement strand
GGTTGAAACGGGTTTTATATCTAACCCTTCAGAGGCTAAGCGCCTAAAAACTCGAAAATATCAGAAGCAAATGGCGAGTGCTATTTTTAAAGGCGTAAATAAACACTTCACTGCAACACCTCCGCAAGGTACTTTGCTAGCGTATCAGCAATATAATAGAGCCGCATCATCACCTAAGAAATACAAAATACAACGGGGAGACACGCTTTCCGGGATTGCTAAAAATCATCAGGTTACACTTAGTCAGTTAAAAAGAGAAAACCGCTTGCAAACAGATATTGTTAAAGTTGGGCAAGTTCTTCGTATTCCAGCATCGTAGCTGTTTGTTTTATGAAAATATGGTCTTTATAAATAATGAGTCGAATTCATAAGTTATCGCCTAGATTGGCTAACCAAATTGCCGCTGGCGAAGTGGTTGAGCGTCCTGCATCGGTTGTTAAGGAGTTGCTGGAAAACTCCCTTGATGCGGGGGCGCGTAAAGTTGACATTGATGTTGAAAGTGGCGGTATTAAGCTAATTAGAATTCGAGACAATGGCATGGGAATTGATCAGAGTGATCTCCCTATGGCGCTGAGTCGACATGCTACCAGTAAAATTGACACATTAGATGATCTTGAAGCCGTAGCTACGCTGGGTTTTCGAGGTGAAGCGCTGGCTAGTATTAGTTCAGTTTCTCGTTTGGCATTAACTTCCCGTCCACGTAAGAATGGCTCTACGGTAGTACTCGGCGCAGCACCAGAAGATGAAGAACCTTTCTTTCAAGGTGAGTCTGTAAGTGAGTACCGGGACGGTGGCGATGACGGTGCGTGGAAGGTCGAGGCTGAAGGCAGAGATATGGATGCCAAAGTTAGCCCCGCTGCACATCCAGAAGGGACTACTTTAGAGGTTCGTGATTTATTCTTTAATACACCAGCACGAAGAAAATTTCTAAAAACTGAAAAAACAGAATTTGGACATTTAGAAGAGGTGGTTAAGCGGCAGGCGTTAAGTCGCTTTGAGGTGGGTTTTTCACTTCAACATAATCAGCGAACTATACATTCTTTACGCCCCGCTTCGACGTTACAAGATAAAGAGCGACGTGTTGCTGCTCTTTGCGGTTCACAGTTTATGGAAAGTTCCGTAGTCATTGATGTTGAGGCGTCAGGCCTTAAATTGTGGGGCTGGGTCGCGCAGCCTACTTTTTCTCGAAGTAAGGCTGATTTGCAGTACTTCTTTGTTAATGGGCGGGTTATTCGTGACCGTTTGGTTGCTCATGCAGTAAAGCAAGCTTATCGTGATGTGCTTTATCATGGTCGGCATTCAGCGTTTGTGCTCTACCTTGAACTTGATCCTGCTAATGTTGATGTGAATGTACACCCCACTAAGCATGAGGTTCGCTTTCGTGATGGGCGTCTTGTGCATGACTTTATTTTCAGAAGTCTGCATAAGGCCTTGGCTGATGTTAGGCCTGATGATCGACTTAACCCAAATGAAAGCTTGGTTCCGTCGGGCGATATGGTTTTTTCAGGGCAGGGAGTTACTCCCGGTTCACTTTCTTCTTCATATAGTCCTTCATATGGCTCTCAGGCATCTATGCCCTTGAGAGATGTGGTTCCTCGTACGGCTATTCAAGAGCAAATGGCAGGCTATGGCGAGTTACATCCCGAAGTGGCCAGAGGAGAAACTGAAACTGTTTCGGCGAGTGGTGCGACTGATTCTAATGAAAGTGGTCAGCTTGAACCGCCTCTAGGTTATGCTATTGCCCAATTACACGGCATTTATATATTATCTCAAAGCTCTAAAGGTTTGGTTGTGGTCGATATGCATGCGGCTCACGAACGTATAACTTATGAGCGAATGAAGCAAGCTTACGCTGATCAAGGTGTTAAGGCTCAACCTCTTTTAGTGCCTGTGACTATTGCTGTGAGTCAGCGAGAAGCCTCGGTTTCCGAAGAGTATGAAGAGCAGTTTAAAAAGCTAGGCCTACAAATTGAGCGCATAGGGCCTGAGTCTTTAGTTATCAGGCAAGTGCCTGCTTTTTTAAGAAATGCAGATAGTGAGCAGTTGGTGAGAGATGTTATTTCAGATGTGTCAGAGCATGGCACCAGTGACCGCGTAGAAGCGCTGGCTAACGAGATGATGGCAACAATGGCGTGCCATGGTTCTGTGCGTGCCAACAGGCAGCTCACTCTACCTGAAATGAATGCATTGCTTCGAGATATGGAAGTTACAGAGCGATCAGGTCAGTGTAATCATGGTCGCCCTACCTGGACAGTGGTTACTATGTCTGAGTTAGATAAACTCTTTCTTCGAGGGCGTTAGGTAATGATGGTAAATGGTAGTAATGGTAAGCGTCCGATTGCAATTTATTTAATGGGGCCAACTGCCTCGGGGAAGACCGATTTAGCCGTGGCGCTAACTAAGGCGCTGCCTTGCGATATTATTAGTGTTGATTCTGCATTGGTTTATCGAGGTATGGATATTGGCACAGCAAAGCCTGACGCTGATATGCTAAAAGAAGCGCCGCACCGTTTAATTAACCTTTGTGATCCGTCAGCCTCTTATTCAGCTGCCCAGTTTAGAGAAGATGCTTTAAAAGAAATGGCTGATATTATTAGTAGGGGGCGTATCCCTCTGCTAGTAGGCGGCACAATGATGTATTTTAAGGCCTTAGATCAGGGTTTGGCGACCTTGCCTTCAGCAGATCCTGTTATCAGGCAACGGATTTTGGATGAGGCAGAAGATAAGGGCTGGGAATGTCTTCATCAGCGTCTACAGAAAATAGATCCTGAATCAGCTAAAAGAATTCACCCAAATGACCCGCAAAGACTTCAGCGAGCGCTTGAAGTTTATGAAATATCAGGTAAAACGTTAACCGAATTCTGGTCTGAACAGGCCGAAATAAAAGAAAAGCAAGAAACTGGACAGAATATCGATGCGCATTACACTAATGTAGGGAGGGATTCTTTTGATTCTTTACCGTATAATGCGTTAAATATTGCGGTTTTACCGAAAGAACGTACTACTCTTCATGAGAGAATTGCTCTAAGATTCAAGCAAATGTTAGAGCAAGGCTTTGTTGAAGAGGTTAAAATGCTACATCAGCGTGGCGATCTTGATCTTTCTATGCCTTCTATGCGGTGTGTTGGATATCGCCAGGTGTGGGAGTATTTAGACGGCAAGCTCGATTATGACGAAATGGTAGAAAGAGGCATTATTGCAACCCGGCAACTGGCTAAACGACAGATAACTTGGTTGAGGCGGTGGCCTGATTTGTATTGGTTTGAGTCAGAAGACTCGGAATTACTTGCCAGGGTATTGAAATTAGTAGACTCTGCCACCATTTAGCAATGTAGCTATTAATAATATTGAAGTTAATAAAAAACTTTGCACAAAATTACTTAAACTTTTTAGTTTGTATTTTGCAAACTGAAGGAACGCGTTAAACATAAAAACAGGAGATAAGAGATGTCAAAAGGGCACTCATTACAAGACCCTTATTTAAATGCACTGCGCAAGGAGCGTATTCCAGTATCCATCTTCCTGGTAAATGGCATTAAATTACAAGGGCAGATTGAATCGTTTGATCAGTTTGTTATTTTGCTAAAAAATACAGTCAGCCAAATGGTGTACAAGCACGCGATTTCTACTGTGGTGCCTGCCAGAAATGTACGCATTGCACCTGAAGAAGGTGAAAAGAAAGCTGAAGGTAATAGTTAAATTTTTACCATCATTAAGATAGAGAGTAAGTCTAGTGTTTGAACGTCCGGATACGGGTGAGCGAGCGGTACTGGTTCACCTGGAATTTACATCCGATCGTGAGCGCGAAGACCCTCAAGAATTTAATGAACTGGTGCGATCGGCTGGTGTAGAGCCCATGACCTTGGTCGAGGGCTCTAGAAGTCACCCTAGTCCACGTTATTTTGTGGGAGAGGGTAAACTTGATGAAATTCGTCAGGCTGTTGAGCTTTACGATGCCGATGTGGTTCTTTTTAATCATTCGTTGTCACCAAGCCAAGAGCGAAATATTGAGGCAGTCCTGGAATGTCGGGTAATCGACAGAACAGGGGTTATTCTTGATATCTTTGCCCAGCGAGCGCGAACCCATGAAGGTAAACTTCAGGTCGAGCTTGCTCAGCTAGAACACATGTCTACACGTTTAATTCGTGGCTGGACACACCTCGAACGTCAGAAAGGCGGGATTGGTATGCGGGGGCCGGGTGAAACTCAGTTAGAAACTGATCGTCGGCTTCTAAGGGCTAGAATTAAATCGATTAATAAGCGCCTTGATAAAGTTAGAAAACAGCGAGATCAAGGACGGCGAGCACGTGTACGAGCTGATATACCTACGCTCTCACTGGTTGGTTATACCAATGCAGGAAAATCCACACTTTTTAATCACATTACTGAGTCAGGTGTTTATGTCGCGGATCAGCTATTTGCAACGCTAGATCCTACCTTAAGACGTATGGAGTTACCGGATATTGGTACGGTTATTCTGGTTGATACGGTTGGATTTATACGGCATTTACCGCACAAGTTGGTAGAATCTTTTCGGGCAACCCTTGAAGAGACATGTAGTGCCAATCTTTTACTTCATGTTATTGACTGCCATGATGAGCAGCGACTTGAGAATATAGAGCAGGTCGATTTGGTTCTTGAAGAAATTGGTGCTCATGAAATTCCAACTTTACATGTTTACAATAAACTTGATTTGTTGGAAGAGCGTGAGCCAAGAGTCGATAGAGATGAAGACGGCAAGCCCGTCAGGGTATGGGTGTCTGCAACGACCGGTGCAGGAATGGAGTTGTTATATGACTCTATTTCAGAGCTGTTAGCAGAAGAAATTGTGCATGAGCGCCTGTTGCTGGGCGGTCAGTTAGGTAAGCAGTATGGTCGCCTGCGAGCGCTTTTTTATGAAGCAGGCGCTGTACTAACGGAAACCTACGATGAAGCAGGGCAAGCGTGCCTTGAAATTAGATTGCAGCGACATGACTTTAGCCAGCTTTTACGTAAGGCTGAAATAAATGAAAACGAGTTAACATTTCAGCGTGATGAGTTGGATCTTGACGAATCAATTCATTAGATGAAAATTTGTTAATTTAAGACAGTATTAGATTAAGTTAGACTAGATTGAAACGATGTTAAACCAGGGCTATCTTAAAGCAGAGCGCTGGTTTTTCTATAAACCTTTTCTTTTAACCTTTGAATACGAAATAACGGAGAGTCCTATGGCCTGGAATGAGCCGGGTGGTAATCGCAACGATAAAGATCCCTGGGGCGGCGGTAATCGCGGCAATGATCAGGGGCCACCAGATCTTGATGAAGCGCTGAAGAAAGGCATGGAAAAACTGAACAAATTGTTTGGTGGTAAGTCTGGCGGTTCAGGTGGTTCGGGTAGCAAAGGTTCTGGTGCAGCTGCAGGTGGTATATTCATCGTAGTTATCATTGGTCTGCTTGTAATGCTGGCTTCTGAGTCATTTTATACGGTTGACGCTAAAGAGAGAGCGGTTGTTCTTCGTTTTGGTAAGTACTTAGAGACTAAAGAGCCTGGTTTACAGTTTAAAATTCCTTTGTTAGATCGAGTGGAAAAGGTTGACGTAACAACGGTTCGTTCTTCTGCATCTCGTGGTCACATGTTAACGGAAGATGAGAATATCGTAGAGGTAAGCTTAACCGTTCAATATGTAGTTAAAGATCCTAAGGCCTTTGTTTTAGAAATACGAAATGGCGAGAGAACCTTGGATTATGCTACCGATGCCGCGTTAAGGCACGAAGTGGGCGGCTCCGAGTTGCATCAAGTGTTAACGGAAGGTCGTTCAATACTGGCTATTAATACTCAGGATCGTTTGCAAAAAGCAATGGACTTTTACAGTTCTGGCATAGACATCAGTAAGGTCAATATTGAAAGTACTCAAGCGCCTAACGAAGTTAAAGATGCCTTCCAAGATGTTCAGCGTGCTAAAGAAGATGAGCAGCGAGTAAAGGAAGAAGCTGAAGCCTATAAGAACAAGGTAGTACCTGAGGCGCGTGGTATGGCTCAGCGAATGATCGAAGAGGCCAGTGCTTATAAAGAAGAGGTTATTGCCAGAGCGAAGGGTGATACCGCTAGATTTATGAAATTACTGAGTGTTTATGAAAAGGCACCCGGTGTGACAAGAGAGCGTTTGTATATTGATGCTATGCAGAAAGTCATGAGCAACAGTAGTAAAGTGCTGCTTGATGTTGAAGGTGGCAATAACATGATGTACTTACCACTTGATAAAATGGTGTCGAATAACTCGGGTATTAGCACTAGCTCCTCATCTACATCGGGTTCCAGAAATCAAGGTCGAATGAGTAGTGATGATCTTAGTGGTTTAACAGATCGTGTGTTGCAGGAGTTGCGTACACGTCAGTCTGACAGCACAACTAGAAGGGGGAGAAACTAATGGGCCCTAAAGCTATAAGCATAATATTCGTAGCCTTAATTGTACTTGTTGTTGGTTCATCTTCTATTTATGTTGTGCCAGAAACACAAAGTGCGGTGAAGCTGCGTTTTGGTGAATTAATTGAGAATGATATTTCACCTGGGTTGCACTTTAAAGCGCCCATGATTGATGACATTAAAAAGTTTGATATACGTGTTTTGACCCTAGATGTACCTACACGTGAATATCTTACTATCGAGAAGAAACCGCTTGAAGTGGATTCATTTGTAACATGGCAGATTGAAGATGTAGCTAAATACTACAAAAGTACCTCGGGTGAAGAGGGGCGTGCTGTTTCTTTGCTTTCATCTCGAATCGATAACGGCTTGAGAGATCAGTTTGGTGTTCGCACCATGCATGAAGTTATTTCAGGTCAACGAGATGAGCTGATGGCTGAATTAACTAAAGCAATGAGTCTTGTGTCTGAGGAAGAGTTTGGTATTAAAATAGTTGATATCAGAATTAAAGGTATTGACCTTCCAAAGTCTGTCAGTAGTGATGTGTATCGTAGAATGAGAACTGAGCGAGAGAAAGAAGCTCAGGAGCATCGTTCAAAAGGTAAAGAATTGGCTGAAGGTATTAAGGCTGATGCTGATCGACAAGATACGGTTATTCGCGCAGAAGCTTATCGTGAGTCTGAGGCGACTCGTGGTGAAGGTGATGAAATTGCTGCTCAGATTTATGCCGATGCATATACAAAAAATGCTGAGTTTTATTCCTTTTATAGAAGCCTTTCAGCTTATGAAAGCGCCTTCTCAAATAAAGGGGATATTCTTGTGATTGACCCAGATAGTGATTTCCTTAAGTACTTGAATCAGTCTCAGGGAAAAAAGAAATAAAAGCCTAGTAAAATAGCGCTTAGAAATAGCCGGGTAATTAGTAAATTAATTCCCCGGTTTTTTTGTGCGCAATAAAAGGGTAAAATCACTTCCCGCTGCTTGGTGATTCGCTAATGTGTTTTGCAATAGTTAAAGGCTAGCACGTGGGAAGGACAAATATGTGGCAAGAATTAGGTATAGCCTTCAGTATGCTTTTGGTTATTGAAGGGGTTATTCCATTTTTATACCCCCAGCGCTGGAAAAATATGGTGCAGGCACTCGCTCAAATTGATAATAAGTCAATGCGAATGATGGGGTTAATTAGTATGTTGCTGGGCACAGGGTTACTTTACCTGGTTCGTTGATAAACGCTTTTAAAAAGGTCTAAACAGGCATTAACATGACAGTATCAGATCGTTGGTTGCTCCCTGATGGAGTTGATGAACTACTTCCTCCTGGCGCTAGAGTTGTTGAGCAACTAAGAAGACGCTTGTTAGATAATATATCCAACTGGGGTTATGAATTAATAACGCCTCCGATGATTGAATACCTTGAGTCTTTACTTACAGGTACAGGCAATGATCTTGACCTCCAAACCTTTAAAGTAACAGACCAGTTGTCTGGACGTTTAATGGGGGTTCGGGCCGATATTACACCACAAGCGGCTCGTATAGATGCACATTGTTTACGGCATCAGGGCGTTACAAGACTCTGTTATGCTGATGCGGTGCTTCATACACGTCCTGCTCATTTGCTAACCAATCGATGCCCTATACAAATTGGTTGTGAGTTATTTGGTGAGTCATCACTTTCTGCTGATGTTGAAGTGATCTCGTTGATGCTTGATACCTTGAAATCAGCTGGTTTGGAAAAAATCCACGTCGACTTGGCTCATGTAGGTATCTATCGTGGTTTAATTGCAGAAGCTGGACTTGATGCTGATACTGAGCGGGCTGTTTTTGATGCTTTACGAAGAAAATCAATTCCTGAGCTTGATGAATTACTTTCAGGTGACTCGGCAAATGCTAGTGTAACGGGAATGCTTCGGGAAATGGCTAATGCCGCTGGTGGTATTGATGCCATTATGAATATAAAGTCCATCGTTGCCGGTGCTTCTGAAGAGGTTCTTAATGCGGTAGCTCAGTTGGAACGTATTTGTGAGCAGCTGCAGCAGCGCTACCCTAATATTGAACTAGGTTTCGATTTCTGTGAGTTGCGCGGTTACAACTATCATACAGGCTTAGTGTTCTCAGCTTATTATTCTGGATTTGGCCAAGCTGTTGCCCAAGGCGGTCGTTATAATGCCATTGGTACTGAATTTGGCAGTGATCGCCCTGCCACAGGCTTTAGTGCAGACTTAAAAATTCTGGCATCTCTGGTTTCGCCAAATGGTGCAGAGTTACCTAAAGGTATTTTGGCACCTTGCGGTGATGAACAGTCTTTATGGGACGCTATTAGCTCACTGCGAGAAACGGAAAGAGTTGTTCAGCTGTTGTCTGACGGATCTTTACCTGATTCTGGAGCAGAATTTGAATGTGATAGGCAACTTGTTAAAGAAAATGATAGCTGGGTGGTTAAGGCAAGAGTATAATCCCCCTCGGCTTTTTAAAACTGGGTGAATCATCTGGTTTATGCGGTTCGTAATTGATCTTGTACTTATTAAATTTGTATTTGTTTAAACAGAGTGTATAAACGATGGGTAAGAATGTTGTCATTTTGGGCACCCAATGGGGTGACGAAGGTAAGGGTAAAATAGTTGACTTGTTAACTGAACAGGTTGCTGCTGTTGCTCGCTTTCAGGGTGGTCATAATGCAGGTCACACACTGGTTATAGATGGCGAAAAAACCGTATTACACCTTATTCCATCAGGTATATTACGTGAAAATGTAAGCTGCCTTATTGGTAATGGTGTTGTTCTTTCACCTGAAGCGCTGTTAAAAGAAATGGCAGAGCTGGAAGAAAAAGGTGTGCCGGTTCGAGATCGTCTTAAAATTAGTCTTTCTTGCCCGTTAATTTTGCCATATCACATTGCTCTTGATGCTGCTCGTGAAAAAGCAAGAGGCAGTGAGAAGATCGGTACAACAGGCCGTGGAATTGGGCCTGCGTATGAAGATAAAGTTTCTCGTCGTGGTATTCGTTTAGCTGATCTATGTAATAAAGAGCGATTCGCTGAGAAGCTACGCGAAGTAATGGAATACCATAACTTTGCACTAGAGCACTATTATAAAGTTGATACGGTTGATTATCAGACAACTCTTGATGAGACATTAGCGATGGCAGAAGAGATTTTGCCAATGGCATCTGATATTGTTGATGACCTTCATAACTACCGCAAAAAAGGCGATAATATCCTTTTTGAAGGGGCTCAAGGTTCTTTGCTAGATATCGATCACGGTACGTACCCGTTTGTAACGTCATCTAATACCACTGCTGGTGGTACGGCAACCGGAAGTGGTTTTGGTCCTATGTACCTTGACTATATTCTAGGTATTACCAAGGCTTACACAACTCGTGTGGGTTCAGGCCCATTCCCTACAGAGCTTTTTGATGATCAAGGTGCTCACCTTGCTAAGCAGGGCCACGAGTTTGGTGCAACCACTGGTCGCCCTCGTCGCTGTGGTTGGTTTGATGCCGTTGCACTTCGACATGCTATTCAAATTAACAGTGTATCAGGTATTTGCTTAACTAAGCTTGATGTTCTTGATGGATTGGAAACGATTAAAGTTTGCGTAGGTTATAAAACCAAGAATGGTGAAATAACACGCCCTCCTGTTGATTGTGATCATTACGCAGATCTTGAGCCTGTATACAAAGAAATGCCAGGCTGGAGCGAAAGCACATTCGGAGCGAAAACGATGGATGAGCTACCTGCTAATGCAAAAGACTATATCAAGTTTCTTGAAGAGCAAATTGAAGCGCCTATCGATATTGTTTCAACAGGCCCTGATCGTAACGAAACAATTGTTCTGCGTAGCCCGTTTGCATAGAGTGATAAGTTAAGAAATACAAAAAAAAGGCAGAGTTTTTACTCTGCCTTTTTTGTGTTTACCTGTTTTTCAAGCCTCTACTTAGTTGCAATAAATGTAGCACGTAGTGGCGCAGGGTATCCCTCTATTGTTTTTGATGAATCTTTCGGATCAAGAAAACTATCCAACGACTGATACACCATCCACTCACTACTTCGTTGTTCTTCAACTGTTGTTTTATTCAAATCAATTAGCTTAATATTATTAAACCCTGCACGCCTTAGCCACAAACTGAGCGTATCACAGCTTGGAATAAACCAGACATTTCTCATCATTGCATAACGGTCTTCGGGCATTAAGCATTCACCTTCTTTACCCTCAATGACTAATGTTTCAAGCACTAGCTCGCCGCCTTTTCTTAATGTTCCTTTGAGTTCAATCAAATGATCAATAGGGGAGCGGCGATGATATAAAACACCCATTGAAAAGGTAGTATCAAAGGCTTGAAGATTCTCAGGAACTTCTTCCATTTTAACGGGCAATAAATGCACTGGCGCTTTCGGCCCACAGTATTTTTTAATGGTTTCAAACTGAGTAAGAAATAAGTAACTGGGGTCGATACCGATAATTCGAGCAGCACCTTCACCTAACATTCGCCAGCAGTGATAACCTGAGCCGCAACCTACATCAAGAATAAGCCTGTTTTTAAGAGGGGATATGTGAGGTGCAATGCGATCCCACTTCCAGTCTGAGTGCCATTCAGTATCAATAAATGTATCAAAAAGCTGAAAGGGGCCTTTTCGCCAAGGTTTAAGCATACTAAGCGCTGCATTTATTTGCTTGGTATGTTCGGTGGAGCAGGCTTCTGCTTTACTGGCGGTAATGACTGAGGAATTTAGCTCAATTTGGTCGGGTGTTATATCTGGAAGTTGATTTAATGCCTCTTGCCAGCGCACTAAATCACCATGAGGGTTATCCTGCAGGCGTTGTTCCAGCATTGGGATTAAACCATCTAGCCAACGGTTTAGCGGGCCCGCTTTCATAGCTTGAAACAAATCTTGGTATAGTTTGTAAAAATCCACAATATAAAACCAGTAAAGTTAAGGAAGAGGTTTATTTAATCGCCAAAAATGATACAAAATTAAAGCATTGATACCAGAGTTGGACCTCTGAAAACCCTGAATCAAGTAAGCGTTGTTTGTGATCATCTATTGTTTCAGGAGTAAGCACTTGTTCAAGTGCTGAGCGTTTTTGGCTGATTTCTAGCTCACTGTAACCATTGGCTCGTTTAAAATCATAATGTAGGGCTTCAAGGGTTTGCTGTTCTTCTTGTGAGTCAAAATGCACTTTTTCAGACAGAATTAATACACCACCAGACTTTAAACCTTTGGTAATATTTTTCAGTAAAGCTAAGCGATCTTCTTGTTGTAAAAATTGCAGTGTGAAGTTTAGGGTAACGACTGATGCATTTTCTATTTCTATATCTCGAATGTCAGCACAGCGAAGCTCAACAGGAGCAGGGCTGTTATCTAGTTCAATATAATGCTCGCAGCGCCTGATCATCGACTCGGAGTTATCAATCGCAATTAGCTTACTTTGCGTTTCTTTTAGGCCGTGGCGCATGGCCAAGGTTGCTGCTCCGAGGGAGCAACCAAGGTCGTAACAGTTAGTGCCTGCTTGGGCATAGCGTTCAGTGATTAACCCGATCATTGGAATGATCGTGGTATAGCCAGGCACTGATCGCTGGATCATATCTGGGAATACTCTGGCAACGGCATCATCAAATGCGAAATCTGCCACACGATCTAAAGGTGAGGCATAAATATTATCGGGCTTTTGATCAACCATGTAATTACCAGAGAGATTAGAAATAAAATGTCGGATAGAAGTAAAGAGGGGATTTTAACCTATTGAGCGTTTTTTCCCAATCGTAGCGGGTATTTTGAATAGCTTAATTTGAGAAATAACCATGCCGGTAAGCATGAGCGCGCAGCCTATTTGAGCTTTAAAGCTTAATACTTCATTTAATAATAGCCAGCCACCAATGGCCGCAAAGAGTGCTTCGAGGCTAAGAATAATAGCGGCATGTGCAGGGTGTGCATCTTGTTGTGCAACTACTTGTAATGTGTAGGCAATGCCGACGGAGAGAATACCTGTAAAAAGGATTGATTCCCCAGCAAGAAGAATATTATTACCATCTATTGTCTCCGTGAATAAGGCTGCAATTAAACTGAGTAGGGCGCAGATGGAAAACTGAACGACGGATAACGCAATAGGGGATACCTTAGGAGAAAACTTCGCAATAATAAGTACATGCCCCGCCCAGAATAAGGCGCCTATTACAATGAGTGTGTCACCATACCCTAGCGTTAAATCATCCGTAATACTGAGGAAGTAGAGTCCGATTAAGGCTAGAGCACAACCTACCCAGGTTTCTTTTCGGGTGTATTGCCCAAAAAAAAGCCCAATGAGGGGAACTATTACAATATAAAGCCCAGTAATAAAGCCTGCTTTCCCCGCGGTAGTATATTGAATGCCCACTTGCTGAAACGTAGAGCCCATAAATAAGAATAGGCCGGCAATAGCGCCATAATAAAAGACGTTTATTGATGTTTTTTCATTTGATTTAGATGAAAACCACCACCATACAGGGAGTAATGAAAGCGTTCCTAGTGCAAAGCGGGCTGCATTAAAGGTAAATGGCCCAATATGCTCCATCCCCGTACGCTGAAACACAAAAGCAAAACCCCAGATCGCAGCAGTGATTAACAGTAAAATATTTGAACGTAATTTAGCTGTCTTTGCGTTTTTCAAGATAGTTGTAGTCATAAGGTTTATTGACAACGAATACCACGATTTTTGTAATCGACAATTAAGCCTTGCATGGTGAGATCAGAGTCTGACTGAATAAACAGATAGCCATCAATACATTGAGCGGTTTGCTCCGAAGGCTTGCGTGAAATTAAATGCTCTTCACCCTTGTTAATAAGGATAGCCTGATAAGTGCTGATTGAATAATCACCTTTAGCATTGTTGTGTTTTACTTTTCCTGTAAATTCTAAAAGGGCAATGGTGGCTATAACGGCTGCAACAACGGCGATGATGAGTGTGTTTTTGCTTACTTTGTCGTTGTTTGACGCGTCTTCGTTTGTCATAAATTATCCATTGTATAAAATGTGTTTAATAAAGCTTCAATGGTTCTTCATCTAATATAGCAAGCTGCTCCCGCAACTCTAAAATATGTTCAGCCCAGTATCGTTCAGTATTAAACCATGGGAAGTGATGTGGGAAGGCCGGGTCAGTCCAGCGCCTGGCCAGCCACGCACTGTAGTTCATGATTCTTAATGTTCGCAGGGGTTCTATTAATTTGATTTGTGAGGGCTCAAAGTTAAAAAATTCATTATAGCCATCAACAATTTCCGAAAGCTGAGCTGTTCGCTGCTGTCGTTCTCCTGATAATAGCAGCCATATATCTTGAATAGCCGGGCCGTTACGGCAATCATCAAAGTCTACAAAGTGAGGCAGATCATTACGCCAAAGCACATTGCCGCCATGACAGTCGCCGTGTATACGAAACAGGTTAAGATCTGGGCATTGTTGCCAAATATTTTGAACTTTGCTGATAAGGTCTAGTGCTAGCGTGTCGTAAGCCATTCTTAATTCTTTTGGAATAAAATCATTCTCTAAAAGGAATTCTCGGCTAGCAATAGCCCATTCATCAATTGTTATGGTTGGGCGGTGTTTGAACTGTTCTTTCGCCCCAACCGCATGCATTCGCCCAAGATAGCGGCCCATTAAGAAAAGGCTATCCATATTGTCGAGTTCGGGGGCATGGCCCCCTTGCCGTTTAAATATGGAGAAATGAAAGCCATTGTATTGATGAAGAGTTGTGCCTTTGTTGTCTTTGATCGGGGGAACTACAGGTAATTCCTGGTCAAATAGCTCCCATGTATATTGGTGCTCTTCAAGTATTGCTTCTTCGCTCCAACGGTGAGGGCGATAAAATTTTGCAATGATCGGTGTGCCTTCTTCTACACCTACCTGGTATACCCTGTTTTCGTAACTGTTGAGTGGGAATATACGGGCATCGCTCAGAATACCTAAGCTTTCTACAGCATCAATAACGGTTTCTGGTTTGAGATCATTATAGGGATGAGAGTGATCTAGTGTCTTTATCATTAAGGCATTATACCATATTGCAGGGCTTTCCCTTTTATTAAATCAGGTTTGTAGTATAGTCACGTTTTAGTGCATGGATCTTCTGAATGAATATCAGCTATAAATGCATAATTCGTTAATTTTACTGTCTAATAATTAAACAGGGAGTTTTTTAAAATGAAGCAAATCCTTTGTGTTGTGTTGTGTATTTTCGTTGCCGCTTGCGCATCGTCATCTCGTAGAAGTTTAGAAACAGATTATGATAAAGCAGCCCCTTTTGATACTTACAAAACGTTTAGCGTAGAAGCTGTTCAGCAAGAGCAACAATATGTTGCGTTAAATGGTCTTCTTAAGAAAGCGATAGCTGATGCCCTTTCAACTAAAGGGTTGAGCTACTCCGAGAGTGGCGAAACGGACCTTATTGTTCGCTTTGCCGCGCGTGTTACTCGTGGGCAGCAGATGAGACTTGAGCAAATTAGTACAGGAAAAGGCGTTTATACCCGAAATCAGGTTGAAGCCGTTAATGAAGGCGCTTTGTTAATTAACGTTGTGGATGTTAAGCAAGACCGAGTTATTTGGAAGGCATCTTCAATTAGCGATATCACCGGTATTGATCTTGATAAGGTAACTCAGGTTCAGGCTGATAAGGCGTTGAGTGAGATACTTGTAGATTATCCAGCGTCTATGTAAAACAGCTTTAACATTAAAGGCGACTACATAGGTAAATGGGTCGCCTTTTTTGTGTCTAAATTTTATGGTTTGATATCATGAAGCCTGAACCAGTTTTCGTCTAACTCCCAATTGACGGAATCGAAATCTGAATTTTTTAGAACAATCTCTTTTGCTTTAGCCTGAAGTCGAGCCATTTTCTTCTGAGCGTATTGCATCACCTTGTCGTTGTCTGGCGTATCTTTCAGTTCTGGAAAAAGAATCTTTAGTGCTGTTGATGCCGGAATTCCTGTAGAACGAAGTGACCCCATTATAGCTATATTGCCTTCTTTTCTAAGAATACGAAAAGGGTAGGGGTAGGCACCTAACTCTGTATCTTCCATGACTGTATTGTTAATAAAAATAATCGACATGTTGCTATAAACAATCCAGGCAACAAAAAAAGAGGCAATTAGCATAACAATAGCAAATTGTTTTTTATCGGACATTCTTGCTCCGTTGTTTGTCTTAATAGTGAAGTTCTTATTCTATCGTGCCCCCTATTGGAAATACTACGGTTTTTATCTTAAAGTTAATAAACTGATTAAATAAAACAACAATGAGAAATCATACATGAAAAACTTTTCGGGTAAGACGGTAGTAATTACTGGCGCAGGCTCAGGCATCGGCCGGGGATTGGCTAAATTACTGGCTAAAAAAGGAGCCGATTTAGCCTTGGTTGATTTAAGTGAAGATAATCTTGAAGAAACTTCGCGGCTAATATCTGAAAGTGAGAGTGTTTCTCGTGTTCGTCGCTACGCTTTGGATGTGAGCGATAAAAACGCAGTATATAGCTTGGCCGACAAAGTGTATGGTGACTTTGGTCGGATTGATGTCGTTATTAATAATGCCGGTGTTGCGTTGAGTGAAACCGTTGAAGATATGAGCTACGAAGATTTTGAGTGGGTCATGAACATTAACTTTTGGGGTGTGGTGTACGGCACCAAGGCCTTTTTGCCCTACCTTAAACGTTCAAGTGAAGCCTATATTGTTAATATATCAAGCATCTTTGGTTTGATCTCTTTGCCTACTCAGTCGGCTTATAATGCCAGTAAATTTGCAGTAAAAGGGTTTACCGAAGCATTAAGGCTTGAGTTAAAAGGTACAACCGTAAACCCCATTTGTGTTCATCCTGGAGGCATTAAAACTAATATAGCAAAAAGTGCACGCTTTTATAAAAGCATAGATGGCTCACAAGATCGTGACGAGGCTATGAATTTGTTCGATAAATTCACATGGACCACGCCTGACAAAGCGGCAGAAACGATAGTTAATGGCATTATAAAAAATAATAAACGCGTACTTAT
>ENA-OSET01002823-OSET01002823.1-sediment-metagenome-genome-assembly--contig:-NODE-2823-length-16408-cov-57.508971_pt1 | contig 16408 bp, 10 predicted proteins | sample MGYA00237882_ERZ534229 | MGnify/ENA primary metagenome ERZ534229 (study PRJEB26408, sample SAMN06266212) | sediment metagenome | isolation source: Hudson Canyon methane seep mesocosm | place... | reverse complement strand
AGGCATTAAATGTTTTCTTGCAGGATTTGCATCGATATCGTTGAAGGCCGTTTTTTACTCCATGCCTATAACTCTCGTGATGAGAACAGTGTGGACATGAGCCTTTACTATCGAAGACAGATTCAATTAAATCATAAACTTTCGGTTCGTCAGCCAGTTGACCTAATGTTTTCATCAGGATGGCACGCTGAGGATGATCTAGTTGATTTATTTCGGAAATGAACTCTAAAAACTCGGGGGCTTTCATGACAATCTCCTGTATTTATTGGACTAAATTAACTTATACGCTCTTGGGACATATAATTCCACACTTAACGGTGACATAGCCAAATAATTAGAGTCATTAAGCTTAAAAAGCATAATATATATCAATAAAATTAATTGACTTTCAATTATAAAATCAGTATTAATGTATAGAAGCTCTACAAAAATAACGCATTAAATATAGGATATTAACTCATGAAAAATTTATTATTTTTTACACTCATAGGCATTGCTAGCACGCTCTGGGCTGCAAACCCACACTCCGTTAATGAAAATTTTGCCACCCTTCAACAAGGTTCTGGAGCAAGTGTTTATTGGGATATTCACCCCAGCGTACACTTTGACAGTATTAAATTAACCTTATCATCAGATAATTTAAATTTAGCTGTCGAAAGCGATGCTGCCCCTGCAACAGATTCACTGGATGATGGCGCTTATCAATATGAATTAGTGGTAACGCCTTCACTGGGCCCATCAGTCAGAGCTGAACTCAAAGCAGCAAGAGCTGCTGCGGATGGGCAAGAAAATGCAGCAGTAGCTAGATCACTTAAAAGTCAAGGAAAAACCCCCTCAAAAAGACAAGTACAGTCAGGGTATTTTACTATTTTAGAAGGTCAACTTGTTTCTGCGGAAGAAACAGAATAAATTACTTTAGGAGCAGAACAATGAATAAAATAATAAATACCGTTGCAACGCTGTTATTAACAACCACCGTAGCACAAGCCGACAATGTTATTGTTGATGATTTGATTGTCAATGGCGGAAGCATTTGTGTTGGATTTGATTGTGTTAATGGCGAGTCTTTTGGCTTTGATACACTACGACTAAAAGAGAATAATTTACACCTTCATTTTGATGATACCAGCAGCTCGGCTAGTTTCCCTAATAATGACTGGCGTATTGTGATCAATGATTCTTCCAATGGGGGCGGAAATTATTTTGCGATTGAAGATTCAACTGCAGCTCGAACCGTTTTTAAAATTGAAGCAGGTGCACCTACTAATTCACTCTATGTGGATAATGGAGGTGATGTGGGCATAGGAACCTCTAGTCCAGTCGTTGAAGTACATGCTGTTGATGGTAACACCCCAACCTTACGCTTAGAGCAAGATGGTAGTTCGGGTTTCACTCCTCAAACGTGGGATCTTGCGGGTAATGAAACTAACTTTTTTATTCGAGATGTGTCGAATGGGAGTTCCTTACCTTTTAGAATCAGGCCTGGAGCACCTACCGACTCTATTGATATTGCAGCGAATGGAAATATTGGGATGGGGACATCCTCTGCACAGGATGATTTACATATTAAAGATACAGCTGGTGCTGCTCGTTTAAGATTAACTTCAAACAAAACAAGCTCAACTACCGAGGATTCAGATTGGATTGTTAATAGCAATGGAACTTTTCGTGTCTCTGCGGGAAGTAGCAATACACCTCAGTTAGTAATACAAGCTGACAATAAAGTTGGATTAGGTACATCAAGCCCTGAAGATGATTTACATATCTCAGATACTGGCCCAGCTCGTTTACGGCTAACTAATACTGCCGCAACTAGTGCAACAACAACAGACCAAGATTGGATTCTAAATAGCAATGGTACTTTTCGTATCAGCGCAGGCTCTGATTCAGCTGAATTGATTTTATCTGCAAATGGTAATTTAACAATACTTGGTACACTTACAACAGCAGGAAGCTGCAGCAGTGGTTGTGATTTAGTTTTTTCTGAAGATTATAAACTGCCCTCTATTGAAGAGCATGCCTTAGCAATGTGGAAAAACAGCTACTTACCTACTGTAGGCCCTACTCATGAAAATGCGCCGTTTAATATTACTGAAAAAACAGGACGTATGTTAAATGAACTGGAAAAAGCACATATTTATATAGATCAGTTAAACACTCGCTTAAATACCAAGGAACAAGATCTAAAAATAATACAAACTAAATTTTCTCAATTAGAGCAAAGACTATCAAAATTAGAATTTCAATAATGATCACTTAACACCACACCTTCATAAGGTATATTTAATATGCCTTATGATTTTTAACCATTCAGATAACTTTTCTCTGTCATTTTATGAACATAAAAAATCATGCTCACTTAAATAACCCACCTATTGTTATAGGTGGTATTGGTGGAAGCGGGACGCGATTAATTGCAAAAATATTAATCGAATTAGGGGCTTATATAGGGTCAGATTTAAATGAGGCATATGATAATTTATGGTTCACATTACTTTTCAAAAGAATTGAAATATTAAATGTCACTCATACAGAATTTCAATATTTATTAAATATTTTTATAAAAGCAATGAGAGCGCCGTCTTTATTAACCAAACATGAAATCAACACGCTAACTCAGCTAGCCTCTACAGATCGCTTACAACACTCAAAGGAATGGCTCCAGGAACGTGTAAATTCTTTAATTTCTAAGGCCGAAGAAAATAATCAACATAGTTTGTGGGGATGGAAAGAACCTAATACACATATCGTATTAAATCGCTTAAAGGACTCACTACCCAATATGAAATATATTCATGTTGTACGTAATGGTTTAGATATGGCTTATAGTAAAAATCAAAATCAAGCGAACCTTTGGGGAAGTAGCTTTTTAAATAAAAAAATAGAAGCCACTCCGTATGATTCATTACAGTATTGGCACTATGCACACAAGCGCATACTTGAACTAAGTCAATCGATGGAGTCAAATTTTCTGTTGTTAAATTACGATAATTTCTGTTTAAAGCCGAAGCAAAACTTACTAATATTATTAGGATTTTTAAATATATCTCCTCACAAAATTGACTCATTACTACCTCTAATTAGCCCTCCTCAATCAATTTCTCGCTTTAAGCAACATTCACTAAATGAGTTTTCCCCAGAAGATATTATGTTTGTAAAGTCAATGGGGTTTGATACTGATTTTAAACAACAGTATAAACATAATCAACAATACGCTGAATAGATTTTTTTTCTAAATTCAGGCCATTAGTATTAATAAACTGTTCAATTTTCAGTAATACATCTGCGGCATCATCAGCACCTTCTTCACGCCAAACATCCGCTAGCTTTTGTATTAAACGTAAATCAGAGCCATAAATGTCGAATAAATCTTTTGGTTCAGCAATAAGTCCAGCACTGGGAGGCTCAAAAAAGCTATCCACATCATCACCAAATGCATGTACATGAGTAGAAGCAATGCCTTGAACTTTAACAGACATCATAGTTTCTACAAATAAATCTAGAAGTTCATATTGACTAATCGTCATTAAATTTAGTTTTCCCTATTTTATTTTTTATTGCTATCGATTGCTCTGATTTAAAAACAATATTATTACCTAGAACCAATATATCTAAATGGGTATTTAAAAAACAATTTATTGCATCCTGAGGAGAAGAAACCACAGGCTCTCCACGTACATTAAACGATGTATTCAATAACATAGGGCATTGACTTGCTTTAAAAAACACTTGTAACAATTGGTATAAACGTGGATTTGTAGCTTTTGTTACGGTTTGTAAACGTGCACTATAATCACAATGGGTTATAGCAGGAAATTCGGAGAATGGCATATTTGTTATTTGCTGTATGCTAGATGGTTTAGTTTTAGCATGGATTTCTTTCATGGTAAGTCCGGTACGATATTTTGGCAAAATATCCGCCACATGAAGCATATATGGACTTTTATTAGGGGTAGAAAAATACTGTTTACTATATTCTTCTAAAATAACAGGTGCAAATGGCCTCCACCCTTCCCTAAATTTTATTTTCAAGTTAACACGCTGCCTCATATTTTCTGGCCTGGGATCGGCTAAAATAGAACGGTTTCCCAATGACCTAGGACCAAACTCCATACGTCCATCAAAATGCCCAATAATAGCACCTTCTAATAAAGCTTTAACGATAATTTCACATAAACCATCTTCATCGCTATCATAATTTTCAAAAACAAGATGTTGATTAGATAATGCATCAAGGAATTCCTTGCTTGTATATTCAGGTCCCAAATAACTCCCTTGCATACTATCAATTATTTTATTTGGAACATATGATGCCTCTCTGGATTTATCTGATAATTTTTGACTAACCTCCAAAGCAGCACCTAACGCGCCACCAGCATCACCTGACGCAGGTTGAATCCATAACTGCTCTAACGAATTCAATTGACTAGAAATATAACTATTGCTCACACAGTTAAGAGCTACACCACCAGCCATACAAAGATTTTTTACTCCAGCTTGCCTAAGTGCTGTTACTGCTAAAGACAACATCACTTCATTAAGTACTACCTGTACCGATGCTGCTATATTTCTATAATGAGGTGACATAGGGTCTTTTGGGTCACGCATTCGTTGGCCAAACAACTGACCAAAAAGAGGACTAATTGTACTTACTCCTGTATGAAATTCAAAATAGTCTAAGTTTAATGCGAATGAACCATCAGCCTTAACATCTAGTATTTCATCATAAATTTTTTTACAAAAAATAGGAGAACCAAAAGGAGCTAGCCCCATTAGTTTATATTCACCAGAATTAACTTTAAACCCGCAATACTGAGTAAAAGCACTATAAAATAGCCCTAAAGAATGTGGGAATTTAATTTCACTAATTGGATAAAGATTACCATGATCTCCAAGCCAAATAGATGTTGTAGACCATTCACCAACACCATCAACAACTAATACCGCTGCTTTATCAAAAGGCGAAACATAAAAAGCTGATGCCGCATGCGCGCGATGATGACTAGTAAAAAATATTTTTTCAGGATCGTTTAATACTTCCTGCAAAGCAGATGGCAAATCTTTATTAAGCTTATTTGTAGTACGCAAAAGTTGAGGCCACATAGGAGCTCCACGCGGCGCATATCTAATCGAGTTTTTAAAAAAACGATCTAACTTTAACAATGGATTTTCATAAAAAGCAATAGCATCTAATTCCATAGAGCTTGGCAATTGCGTTAAACAATAATCAATTGCCTGCGACGGAAATGCCCAGTCTCCTTTTTTTCTTGAAAACCTTTCTTCTTGCGCTGATGCTAAAATCTCTCCCCCCTTAACAAGAGTAGCTGCTGAATCATGAAACAGCGCAGAAATCCCAAGAACATATTTTTCTGATGCCATAGTTTTTAACAAAAATTAGGAAAAGTCTGCCTAACCCAAGGTTTCAAGCGCTCAGAAAATAAACAATTAGCGACTGGATTAGGATGAGTATCATCAGGTAAAAAAATATATTTACCATTAAACGGAGTAGAAATATCTATACAATTCTTCACTTCTTTCCTCATAATTTCATTAAACTCTGGGTCAACTTGGTCAAGTAATGCAATTATAATGGGTATTTCATGCTTTCCTGCAAAAGTTATAATTTCTTTGAATAAACCAATGGTAATTCGATCTAAAGTATATGCATCAGCTAAAAATGTTTCATAATTGCTATGGAATAAACTAGGCTGCCAAATAGGTATATACTCAATAATTATTTCACCATTACGATTAAACTGTGCCCTAGGCACATGCTCTACACCGATTTTATACCAATCGAATGACAAATGAGCTTTCATACGTGAAGGGTGAGAAACATTTCTATACCTATGATCACTGATCATACTAAAAATGGCAGCATTCACCTTACCTTGTTTAACATCCTGTCTGAATTGCAAATAACCTTGTACATTTCCATGCCCACCAACCCCTCTATTTAAAAACTTTATCTGTTGAAATTGTTTTTGTAACAACGAGGTATATGTTTCACTATCGAGAAGGCCTGTACCATAAGTGTACGAGCAACCATAAACGCCAACAGTTGCTTGAGGAGTATCAGGAGAATTCACAACAGTTCGCCAACCTTCACTATCGGTTGTCTGCACAACATTATCTCTAAATTTAACATATACTTTTTGGTTTGGTGTAAGTTTCCAACCAAGAATTGGGTGAGGCTGAAATATTTGACGAGGCGTTGTTTTTATATTATCCACAATATCTAACTTATATTTTTATGGTTGATTCAATTCCGAAGTAAAACCCTAATGCTTATCTTGAGTCAGAATTCTCAAAGAATGTTGAGATTATTCATCATATCCTATATCAGTTATACTCTCAAACCAACCCTTTTAGTTCAGCATTACCTGATTAATTAATCCATTCGTATCTGTAATGGTCAAGTAAAGCCAGACACATTGCTAGGCTATTTTTCTATGGAATTCACGTTCAAACTCTCAGCTAACGCACCACTGCGTGGCTCACTAAATATTTCAGGATTCCCCTATCACATAAATCAATTCGCTACACGGCAAATCAATCGTGCCGTGGAATGCCCTTGTATCTGCGTTCGATTTATTCACAAAGTCGGCTCGTTAAACCTATCTCAAAGACTCTACTAGGCGCGCCATCCTAGTTCATGAAGCATTGGGATGTCCTATCGCCACTGTGCATTCACTTACGGAGCGAATTATGGGAGCCCCAGTTTGCCCTGCGTCCGATTCAACTACGCACAAAAGCCGCTTCGTTAAATCTACCTCATTGGCTTGACGGCTGTCGGGATAAAATTCTTGCCTCCCGAGCGAACTTACAGTTCACTTCGGATTGGCGAATTTACCTGTCGCCTACTGCGGACTAAAAATCATCACTTCGCAAGCTCCGTTTCCCTGATTTTCAGCGAGGGAGTAGTTCAATAAAATATTTATGGAATAGGCGAGCCACGTGGTGGCGCGCCTATTTTCATTCTTATGAAGATGACCTTATTATTGATTTTAGTGAGCTTCTTGCCTACCCAAGTCAATTATTGATTAATAGTTGGCAGCAGGGTATCAATTGGATGCTAAAGGTTAATGGTGTTGATGAACTTTATGAATACCTTGAGGAAGCACCTATTCCGTTAGTGTTCATTAAAGAAAGGGAGTGTTATCACCATTGGTATAATGGCATACCTGAGCAGATACGCCAATTAGCACAGCACTATAAAAGCATTGAGTTTACGGCGTTGTATTTAACTAGTCGATATTCAGCAGCGTATGAATTATTCATCCATCAACCGACATTATTTTTCTTATTAATTAAGCAAGCTAAAGAAGAAAAATGGGAGGAACTCAAGCTTACCGAACTGTTAACGTATAAACGCATTGATTTGCTTCAAGCTTGTCAGTTACCAGCAAGACGCTCTGTGTTAAAACTGCTTCAGAAAATGGCATTCAAACACTACGGGAATCCAGAGTATGGCTATATAAAGCAACTGTTAGCACTGCCAAATTATGAAAAATTAAATCATCTTGAAAGCATTGATGAATTTATAGCTAAATTAATTTGCCGTTACCCAGAATTAGTAGCGACTCGCCTAATTAATAATTACCAGAAGCATCACTGGCAACAAAGTGTTTATGCATTGTTCGATGATATTTGTCGTATGGCTACTTATGTAGGTGTGGAAAATATTATAAAACGGATAGGCGCATGTGAGAGTATTGATCAGGTTGAAAGAGTGCATGATCGATTAGTCGATCAACTTAACCAATTAGAAGCAGCGGTGTTATCTGAAGTCAACTATCAAGCACCTCCGTTTGCAGGCACAGACTGCATTATACCTATTATAAATAGTCAGTCATTAGTCGAGGAAGGAAAAGAGCAGCGGCATTGTATTGCAAGTTATCATGCTCATATTGTTCACCGGCGGTATTACGTGTACCGAGTGACATACCCTGAGCGCGCTACTTTAGGGATAACTTTACAAGAGGGCCTAAAGCCCGAACTAGATCAATTAAAGTTAAAACGTAATCATCCCGTTTCAGAAGAAACCAATCAATACGTGTTGAAGTGGTTGTCTAAAGCTATTAAAGACTATGAGATATAAGGCGCTAAACTATCAAGCCACTTATTATTTTTTTAGTGAGTGATAGAGGCAGATAAGTGAGTTTTTACCCGTTAAATTTGAGGGAGAGTATTTTGGCTTTACAAATTTTTTAGAAAAAAAAGGGGAATTCAGTTTCATCAAAACTGATCACGGCAAAACCTTAAAAAGCGGTAACTGTTGGGTGTTAGGTGTTTTCTTAGACTTGGACTTCATTAGACGCTTTAAATATCTGTAAAAATTAGCAAAGTAATTTATACTTCAAATAATAAACATTATAAAAGGATGGACTTAATGCGCATTAAATTAGGACATGGGCTAGATGGAAGTAAGCCACAACGGATCGATTCAAGCATCGGTGAAAAGGAAGTCGGCACGATGGGTTTTCTAAGTATTCTAGAAACACAATGTGGTGTGGCAGCAGTCACGGAATCATCGACTACACGAATTATTCAGTACATGGCCTGTCTAAAGGAATTGGATACGCCAGACCGTTTTTATCACCCATCTTTTCTAGTTGATGAGTTTAATGTTGCTCGTACCTTATTGCAATGGCGAGATAGTTGGTATGAGTCAGGCTGGAATGGACAGCTGGATAAAAAAGTCACTCATCGATTACAAGATATGGCAGATCTTGAACAATTAGCTAAAGGTAATGTCGGCGCCGGAGTTGGTGAACGACTTCAAACGCTTTTACTTAAACTAAAAATCCAGACTACACAAGTAGAACAAGTCAACCTGTTAGATCCGTTGGGCAGTTTTTCACCTCTATGGCAACAAATTCTAGAGCATTTTAAAGTTACTCAACAACCAGACTTAAAAATAGCAGCAAAACAAACATCAGATTTAACTCGATTACAAAACAGCTTAATACAATTATCAACAGAATCTTTAGCCAAAGATAAACAAGGTTCCGTTAAAAAAATACAATTAGTAGGTGATAACAGTTTTGTTGTCATTAAAGCGAAATCTAAAGCGGTTTCATCCCGTCTGATTACTCAATGGTTGGCAAAAAATGTAGATACCCTACAAGAAAAAACGACGGCAGTATTGACCAGTAGTGCTGGAACAGAAATAGATGATGCATTAGAAGCGGTTGATTTACCCCGATTGGGTTTTGACAGCCCATCCCCTTGGCGACCTGTCTTACAGGTATTACCAATTACGCTAGATTTATTATGGGCACCCTTAGACCCAGAAATATTACTACAATTCTTAATGCACCCAGTTGGACCTTTAGTGGGAAGAATCCGCAAACCGTTAGCTAATATTGTTGCACAAGCACCTGGAATTGGTGGTAAAGAATGGCAGGAAAAACTGACAGAATTATTAGAAAAAGAACAAAACCGAGAAAACTTTTCTGAGAAAAACTTTAAACAACTACAAACTGATATTCAATATTGGTTTGATAGCGAGCGATATGCCCCCCAAATAGGACTTCCGATAGACATAGCCAAGCAACGCTGTTCAAAGGTAGCTAACTGGTTAGCAGGCCAGCAAGCAAAACATCAGGATGAAGCCATGCGTGCTTTATATGGTGTTGCATTAAATCAAGCTAATGAATTAAAAACCGTATTAACAAACCTGCTCGATGCCAATATAAACAGTATTAAACCCGAACAATTACGCTATCTATTAGATCAAGTTACGGGCACAGGGTCAGGCATAGTTGATAAGCAGGCAGAATGCACACCGAACAAAACAAAATGGCTGTATGGCACACAACAAGACGCTAGTTTTAACCAAGCCGTTGAAACTGTTATCTGGTGGGACCTGCAAGCCAATAGCTCCCAGACCGCTTATGCATGGTCAAGAAAAGAAATTGAGCAATTAGCCGCGAATAATATTCAACTTCCAGACCTAGATAAACAGTTACAATTTCACGCTAAAAATGCTTTAAAACCAATCTATGCCGCAACAGAACGTTTAATCGTAGTTTTACATGAAGGCGATGAATCTCATCATCCCTTATGGGACCAAATTAACAGTTGTGTAGAAAACTGGCATGAAATACAGCTTGAAGACAGCGTGTTAAATGACGAGGTAATCACCGCATTAAATGACTTAACAACAAGCCCTGTCAATTACCAAGCACTGCCCTTGTTATGCCGTTGGTGGCAATTAAAAACAGGCAAGGAACTGGGGAAACGCGAGAAAGAGTCCTATTCTAGCTTAGAAAATTTCTTCTACAGCCCTTATCAATGGGTATTACGCTATAAAGCACGGTTATCAGCAGGAATCCTACAATCAATCAGTGATGGCAATTTATTAAAAGGTAACTTAGTTCACCATCTTTATGAACGATTCTTTAATGAACAACCAGAGATATTAACCAGTTCACGATTACAGACCAAAAAGTTGGAACAGTGGTTTGATACAACTATAGAAAAGCTCTTACTCGAAGAAGGTGCGGTGTTATTAATGTCGGGCCGCCTAGTAGAAAAACAACAATTTATCGTAACTGCAAGAGAATCTTTAAAGGAATTAGTCCATCAATTACGCAAAGCTAATGTGGTCAAGGTGGAAATGGAAACGGCTGAACAAGCTCTTTTTGTTGGTGGAAATATAGGTGGTTATATAGATATGAAAGTCATTAATGCTCAAAACGAAGAAGCACTAATTGATATTAAATGGGGAGGGGATAAATATCGTAAATCCAGTTTAAAAGACAATAAACATCTACAACTAGTGACTTATTCTTACCTTCGCCATAAAAGTATTAAAAAATGGCCACCTGTTGCCTACTTTATTATTACCAGTGGTACGTTATTGGCTCAGAATAAGGTGTATTTTCCCGAGGCTACCGAAGTAACACCAACAGAAATAGAAAACCATGCCTCAATTTGGCAGAAAATGGAAAAAACGTGGAAGTGGCGGCGCAAGCAAATAGATAAGGGTTTAATTGAAGTCACCGTATCAGGTACAGAAGCAGATGCTGATTCAATCGCGGAAGAAGATGCGTTAAGTATCCCTGAAAGTAGTGACAGATTTAATGATTATCGTGTACTAACAGGATGGAGAAAATAACCAAATGGAACATATTACCTTTATAAGTGCAGGCGCAGGCAGTGGAAAAACCTATCGCTTGGCTGCTGATTTAGAAGTAGCACTCACCTCAAAAAAACCAGCAAAACCTTCAGGTATTATCGGTACCACCTTTACCAAGCTAGCCGCTGGCGAACTGCGCGAACGAGTTAGACAAAGACTTAATGAACGCGGCTATACACAAATAGCCAACCAGATGGATCAAGCCATGCTAGGCACAGTGAATAGTGTCTGCGGTCAATTACTCAATCGATTTGCTTTTGAAGCAGGTTTATCTCCGCAATTAAAAGTTATCGAAGAAACGGAAGCCAATCATCTATTCAGTCTGGCATTGGAACAAGTGTTAGATATTGAAACAGTAGAAAGCATGAATAGTCTGGCGTATCGACTCGGTCAGGAAGACTGGAAAGGGGTGATAAAACACATTGTGGGTACTGCGAGATCAAATAATCAATCTGCTGAAGAAATCGCAAAAAGTGGTAAAGCCAGTGCCAAATCATTATTAAGCTTTTTCCCTAAAACCACTAAAAAAGACCTAGATACTGAGTTATATAAAAAGGTTGAAGCGGCAATAAAATTTATTAAGAACAAAATAGAAAAGGAAGAAGATAAAACCAAAGGTACAAAGACTTACTTAGATTTACTACAGAGTTTAGTTGCCCCTATTAAACATCAAAATTTGCTTTGGTCTGGTTGGGTTAAGTTGTCTAATGCACAGACAACACTTAAAAGCCGTGATGCTTCCGATGCTGTACAGGCTGTCGCAGGTGATTTTGAAAAACATCCTCAACTACACCAAGATATAAATGATTATTGCGATAATATCTTTACCATAGCCTCCAAAGCACTGGAAGACTTTCAGCAGTTTAAAAAAGTGCGTGGGTTAATTGATTTTACCGATCAAGAACATCTGCTTTACAAAGCACTTGAAAATCCACAAGTTCAAGAAGTACTAAAGGATGAATTAGATTTACTCATGGTGGATGAGTTTCAAGATACCAGCCCTATACAGCTTGCTTTGTTTTTACGATTAGCTGAATTAGCCACAAAGGTAATTTGGGTAGGCGATGTTAAACAAGCAATCTATGGATTCAGAGGCTCAGACCCTGAACTGATGCAAGCCATTCTAAAACACCTAGAAGCAAATGGTGGAAAAACCGAAATACTGGAAACCTCATGGCGATCAAGACCTGAATTAGTACATTATATTAATGAAATATTTGTACCTGCTTTTGCCAATACATTAGACAAGCAACGCATAGAATTACAACCCAAACCCATCAAAACAAAAGCATTAAAAGACACAGTCGTAGAACACTGGCAAACATTGGGAAAGAACAAAACACTAAGAGCTTTAGCTTTGGCAAAAGGACTGGAACAATTTATAGAAGCCGATTACCAATTAATCGATAAAAATACCACGAAGAAAAGAACAGCAAGCTATGGTGATGTAGCAATATTATGTCGGACACATGCAAACCTAGAAGAAATTGCCTCAGCACTAACAGCATTTAATATCCCTATCAGTCGCAGCCAAGCAGGTTTATTAAAAACACCTGAAGCAGCTCTGGTATTAGCGGCTATTCGTTATCTAGTCGATAAAAAAGATCAATTAGCCACCGCAGAAATTATTTGTTTAACACAAGCGGATGCCCCCAAAACATGGTTACAATCTAGGCTGGATTATATTGCTAGTGAAGATAAAGCTCAGCAATGGGGTGATGACAATCCACGACTACAAAAACTAGCTGAGCAACGAGACCGCATACAATACCTAACCCCGCAAGAAGTAATGGCACAAGCCATTCATGCACTAGATATAAGAAGCACTATACTCACTTGGCAGCCTGATATACAAACAGCTAAAAAACGGCTATTAAATGTAGAGCAACTATTAAGCTTTGCAGAAAATTATCAGAACCAATGCGGCAATACAGGTGATGTTGCCACCGTGACAGGTTTATTGCTCTGGTTAGGGCAATTAGCCAGTGATGATGAAGATAACCAAGCGGCTAATACACAAAAAGATGCAGTACAGTTATTAACGCATCACGGGGCTAAAGGACTAGAGTGGCCTGTGGTTATTGCCATGGATTTGGACAGTCCAATTAAAACCAGTCTATGGGGCTTATCTGTTAAAGCAGATAATAAAAAACTGGATATAACTCAACCTTTAAAAAATAGAAGTCTGCAATATTGGTTATGGCCTTTTGGTAAAGCAACTAAAGGCATCACCATAAGAGATAAAGTCGAACAATCAGAATTTGGCATAGCGGAACAATGCCGCGCAAATGAAGAAGCAAAAAGGTTGTTGTATGTGAGCTTAACTCGCCCGCGAGATTGTTTAATCATTCCTTTAAAAAGTGATAAAGGTGAATGGCTAAATAGCTTAGGAGCCGACTGGATGCTGCCAAATGACGAACAAAGTAAAGAATTAACCTTACCTGAAAGCGAACAAACTATTCCAGCTGCTTTTAAAATCCTAGAACAAGAAGAAAAGCCAGAACTTAAAACTAAAGCATCGATAACGCCACACTGGTTTGAGGCTATCAATATCAAAACAGAAAAATTAGCGGCAAAAATATCACCTTCCTTTGTACCGCCATTAGAAAAATCCAAAATAGTAGAGACAATTGATCTAGGTGAAAGAATTAGTTTAAAAGGCACACCCGATATGACTAATCTGGGTGAAGCAATCCATGCATTAATCGCAACACAAATCATCAATAATCCTGATGATCCTGACTCTTTAGCCGAACAAGTATTACAAAGCTTTGGCGTAACAGAATATATCAGTACAGAAGACGGGTTAACTTGTGCAGTACGGTTTAAAAAATTTGCACAAGAGTACCTAAAAGCTAAAGAAATTCATGTTGAATATCCGATTGAGTATGTAAAACCTAACGGTCAAATAGCAACAGGCTGGATCGATGCATTAGTAGAAACCGATAAGGGATATATTATTGTGGATCATAAATCTAATCCACAATCGAGAGCAGATTGGAATGATGTGGCACTGAAGTACTCAGGGCAATTGGCGCTTTATAAAGAAGCAGTTGAGGCTGTGCTGGACAAGCCTGTGCTTGGGTGTTGGATACACTTTGCTGTGACTGGTGGGTGTGTAGAAGTTTTTTTAACAAGAGAATAAGGTATAGCTAATAAATGATGAATATAGAACAAAGCTTAGGTTTGATTTATGAAAAAAAGAATCATGCGAATTTTTTTATTTTTCCATTTTTTCATGTTCTGATGATGAATTTTGATGGTGATAAATATATGTGTATGAGTTCAGCTCTTGAGAAGGAGTTTTTGTCTGATAATTATAGTGAAAGTTACATGAAAGGTTGTTATATAATTGATAAATATGAAAAATTATATAGTGATTCATTTGGTGAACACGGTAAGCAATATAATAGTTCCCATGCTATTTCTCAAAAAATAACTGGTGACCAGTCATGGATTATTGATTACATTGATTATGTTTCATTCAATAAAGGTAAAGAAAAATCTAATAAACCAGGGGCAAGAAAGGTTTTATATCGAATTAAAAAAAGTAAAATTGAAGAAGTTAGAAAAGTAATTGATTCTTTTAACAACAATAGAAAAACTGATATTGTTGACCTGATAAACAATCATAAACCTAGGGAAAGTAGTAATACTTTACAAGATTCGTCAACAGAAAAATTATCACTAAATAACCCATTAAACCAAATTATATATGGACCACCTGGTACTGGAAAAACGTATGAAACAGCTAAGCTGGCAGTAGAAATATGTGATGGACATGCAGATCAAGATCGTGATGCGCTTATGCAACGATATACTGAATTAACTGAAAAAAACCAAATAGGTTTTGTGACATTCCATCAATCATACAGCTATGAAGATTTTGTAGAAGGAATCCGACCTGTTGTGGGTAATACCGATGAAAGCCAAAATTCATTGGCATATACGATAGAAGACGGAATCTTTAAGCAAATGTGCGCTTATGCTAATAAAGTTCCTTTGTCTAAACAGCAGTCAGAACTAAAGTTGGATTCTTTAGAAGGGAGATCATTCTATAAAATATCGGTAGGTGGTTTGTATGATCCGCATGTAGAAGATTACTGTTTTGAGCATGGATATATTTCTTTGGGATATGGAGGAGATATTGATTATTCAGTTTTGCCTCAGGATAAAAAATGGGAAACAGTTAGGGATTCAATTGAAAAATTAATGGATGACAGTGGCTATAAAAGAAAAAGCCGATTTCCTATCCAAGCGATGGCATGGTTTAAAAATTATATCAAACTGGGTGATATAGTTATTGTTTCAAAAGGAATGAGTAAGGTTCAAGCTATTGGGGTGGTAACAGGGGAATATGAGTATAAACCTGATGAGATTTCTGGATATTGCCATTTTCGTAAAGTAGACTGGATTCTTCAAGGGGTGGAAATTCCAGTAGAAAAAATACAGAATCGAAAGTTTTCACAGCAAACTATTTATACTCTGGGTGATAACGCTTTAAAAAAAGAATATTTAGAATCAATCTTATGTAATAAGGAAATTGGAGGGGAAGCTGAAAATCATGTATTAATTATTGATGAAATTAACCGAGCTAATATTTCAAAGGTGTTTGGTGAGCTTATTACCTTATTGGAAAAGGATAAGCGAGCTGGCGAAACGAATACGAATGCGTTATCAGTTAAATTACCTTATTCAAGAGAGTCTTTTTCAATACCCGATAACCTTTTTGTTATCGGCACAATGAATACAGCAGACCGTTCTATAGCATTACTGGATACAGCACTACGTCGACGTTTTGAATTTAAAGAACTTATGCCTGATTGTAATTTGCCTGAGTTAGATCAGGAAATTGATGGGGTTAATTTAGGAAAATTGCTAAAAACGATTAATGATCGAATTGAATATTATTTTGACCGAGAACATACCATAGGGCATGCTTATCTTCTCGGAATCGAAGATTTTTCACAGTTAAAAAGAACCTTACTAAACAAAATCATTCCTCTATTACAGGAGTATTTTTATGAAGACTGGGAAAAGGTCAGTTTGGTATTAGGGGAAACCAACAATTCGCAGATCATCCAAACTGAAAAGCTATCATCGCCCGATGATAATGATGAAGAGAAAATACGTTATAAAATCAATCAGCAAATGACAGTAGAAAATATTAAAAGAATCTATTCATGCAAAGGTAAAAATAGTGAAACAGTTGAAAGTTCTGACAACCTTTGAATATAAGCGGATAGAAATTACTGATAAGTT
>ENA-OSET01002822-OSET01002822.1-sediment-metagenome-genome-assembly--contig:-NODE-2822-length-16410-cov-31.968346_pt1 | contig 16410 bp, 12 predicted proteins | sample MGYA00237882_ERZ534229 | MGnify/ENA primary metagenome ERZ534229 (study PRJEB26408, sample SAMN06266212) | sediment metagenome | isolation source: Hudson Canyon methane seep mesocosm | place... | reverse complement strand
TGAAAAAAATCTGTAAATCAAATCTCATCATTAAAAACAGAGACTTACTACCAAAATCGTGGGCAACTCTGTATGTATTGGTAAGTATAGAAAAAAATAAACTACAAGAACTTATCAATATAGGAGATATAACAACAAAAACGACTAAAAAACAGATGTTGGAAATAAGGGATAAAATCAATTCACCAATTGAAGAAGATGATAATTTAGCAGATAAATCGTCTAATGATGGTGTGTATGAAACTAATGATGAATCAGTGAATAACAGAGGTGACAATTCAGTTGGAATGCCATCATCAAATAATAAGGATGGTGATGAACCCTATAGAAAACTTATTATAAGATTTAAGGAGGAAGAGGATTTTTTGGATTTCACTGATAAAGTGAATGGTTTGCAACTTACTGATAAAACTAAATCTGTCTATTATAAAAAATCTAAATAAAAAAGGTAGGATAACTTATGTTAGTGTTATTTTACTTAAAATAAGTAATAAGAAGGGGGTGTTGAATAATGACACCCCAACTTCAATATATATATCCCATCAACACATCTGTATAAATATACTTCATAATAAGTTATTTGATTCCATACCCTCTAACTGATTTTGTTTCAAATTATCAATTGGATGTATCGGTTTACTAATGGTGATTTTTTTCATTTTTCGAATAGATTGTCTTTTTCGTTTTTTCACCTTATTGTTGAATACAAATGGTTTCTGTTTCGGATTGACCTTATGGTTGATGTTTCTCATCCAATTAAGAGTCTTCGCAAATGAACTCTTTGAAATGTATTCAGTAACACCAAATTTTACAGATTCCAATCTGTATTCATTCGGTATTTCAGAACTACCTTCAATTAACTTCGTTACAGTGATATAGATTTTTAGACGGTTATAGAAAAAGTTGTTATACAGTTTGTCTGAATAGAAATCATACTTCCGTAATTTTTTAGTACATTCACCAATAGTAACGTAATCATCAATATTAAATGATTGTTGAAATTCTCTGACTGATTCTTCATCGAAGAAATGTTGCCTCCCAACTTTTGTCCACTTTAATATGGAATTATCTTTTAGATGTCGGATGACATTGGGTGGGAGTTTCAGTAACTCCTTTAATTGTTTTTGGTTGATTGGTGGTTTTGATTCTGTAACTGATTTTTTCATCTTATGTATTCCTAATGTTGTTTATTTTATCCTCCGTTAATTAAATTTCCCCACCTATTGTTGGTATAGGTGGGGATGGTTGTGGTTATATAAATTTATTGATTTCTTTTTTCCTCTAACTCTTCTCTTCTGTATTTTTTGATTTGAATCTCTAAGATGTAATGTAAATATGAGTTGTTTCCACATTCATCTGCTAACTTACTCAAAAACTTAAAAGCATCACTTTCTTCAAATGTATTATTCATTGTTTTCTCTCAATTGTAGTTTAAAAAAATAGTTAAAATAAGGTGTTGACATCTTTCTTAAGATACATTCATTATGACATAAATAATGGAAAGTGAGATTTTCGTGAAAATAAATAAAGACATATAAAACAATGGTATATAATTTATTTTAGTGATTTTGATGGTCAAAAATGACTAAAATAATATGAGAGAATTACACTGATTTGCTGAGAGATGGTGGGACTGATTTTATGGTCTTACGAAGTAGTAACAAAAGTAGTAACTATGAGTACACTGATTTAATGGGGTTTGGGGAGAGATGAAAGACCTTATTAAAAACCTTTTAATAGGTTTTGGATGATGATAAGGTGTGTTTATGGGTTGTGGGTAGAGTTGATGAGGTCTGTACGGCAAAGGATGTAATGTTGTCTTAAAGCACTTGCTTTATCAAAAAAAGCCCGGTTATCTTTAATAACCGGGCTTTTTTTATGTCCAAATTTTATAAGCTTGTTATTATTAACCTAATTATAAAAGGATTTGGGCTGACTAAATGAAAGTGCTGATTGTTGAGAATGTAAAACTGTTTCAAGTCATTATTGCTAATCTATTTGAGACGGCTGAGTTAGATGCTGAAATGACCGATACAGGCGCTAAGGCCATTTCGTTTTTGCAGCAAGAAAAGGTTGATGTGATTTGTGTGTCAATGTATTTATCTGATATTGACGGTATAGAGTTATGTAAACAAATTCGCCAGATTGAGCGATATTTTTTTACTCCGATTATTCTTTTTACCTCTGAAGAAAATCAGGCGGTTTTGAAAAAAGCCATGTCAGCGGGTATCACTGAGATTTTTAATAAGCAGGATATGCAGCAGCTTGTTACCTATATCAAGCGTTTTACTGCACAATATCAGCCAATTGATGCGCATGTTTTGTATGTTGAAGATATGCTTTCGCAGCGAGCAGTGGTGACGGCTTTTTTTGAGTCTTATGGCATAACGGTTGATGGTTGTTCTTCAGGAGAAGATGCTTGGGATAAGTATCAGCAAAATGCATATGACTTAGTGGTCACCGATATTGTGCTTGAAGGGGTGATGAGTGGTATTGGTCTTGTCAATCGTATCCGGCGGCTAGAAGGGAATAAGGGTGATGTGCCTATCTTGGCTGTGACGGCTTTTGATGATGTATCAAGAAGAATTGAGCTTTTTCATTTGGGTGTGAGTGATTATGTTTCAAAGCCTGTGGGTCAAGAAGAGATTGTGGCCAGGGCAAGGAATCTGATTAATAGTTTTAGAGCGGTTCAAGAACAATTAAACCTTATTTCAGTCATTTTTGAAAATAGTATTGAAGGGGTGTTTATTGCTGATCATAATAAAAAATTATGCTCGGTTAATAAGGCCTTTGTGGTTATCACGGGGCTTTCTGAGGCTGAAAGAAAGGGGCTGTCGCCTTTATGCGTTAACTCTGGAAATGGTGAAAAGCTTGCTGAGGTGTGGGCGACGGTTGATCAAGAGGGGGCGTGGGAAGGCAGGTTAAATAGACAACATAAAAGTGGAAAGTTGCTTAGTGAATGGCTAAATTTAATTCATATTAAAAATGCACAAGGAATTATTACGCATTATATTGGGCGTATACATTCATACAAAGAGCGTTAGCCGAGTGACGGTATGTAAGTATTCAGTCCCCCTCTTTGGAAAAGAGGGGTTAGGGGAGATTTTATTTAAATAAATCCCCCTCAATCCCCCTTTTCCAAAGGGGGAGGTGAACAGTTAAGACGGTAGAGCTTGGCTTATTTAGAGCTAAGTGCGTTTTGAGTAAAAAATCCCGCATAGATAGATAAAACCATCACAATTGCTTCCATATTCCCTAGGCCTAGACTGGCAAAGGCAGGGCCTGGACAATAGCCCGTCATGCCCCAGCCAATACCAAAAATAGCTGCTCCCCCCAGCAATGATTTGTTGATGTCAGATCGTTTTGAAATATGAAAGTCATCTTCTAGAATCGGTGTGGAACGCTTAAGAATAAACTTAAATGAAATAAAGGCAACAACAAGTGCGCCTATCATTACAAATGCCAGGCTTGGGTCCCAATTGCCAAAAATATTTAAGAAATCAATCACTTTGTTGGGGTTGATCATTTGAGAAAGAGACAAACCTAGGCCAAACAAAATGCCACTGGTAAATGCAACGAATATTTGTTTCATTAGATTATCTCCAAAAGCTGTTTGAGGATAAAAACAGTTACCATACCTGCTGACATAAATGTCAGTGTTGCATAAATAGAGCGTTTAGATAGATTAGCAATACCGCAAATGCCGTGGCCACTGGTGCAGCCGCTACCTAGTCTGGTGCCTATGCCAACTAAGAAGCCACCGCTGGCTATTAGCCATAAAGGGTAGCCTTGGCGAGCGGGAAACAGGGTAGGGGTGATTGCTTGAAATAAAACAGCGCCAAGCACTAAGCCGATAAGAAAAACAAGTCGCCAGTTTCGTTCTTGTACAGGGCTCTTGAATACCCCGTTCATTATGCCGCTGATGCCAGCCATACGGCCGTTAAATAACAAAAGAATGGTGATGCTAATGCCGATTAGTGCTCCGCCAGCTAAAGCGGAGTACGGGGTGAAATTTTCCACAGGAGAATGCCTTGGTTAAAAGAATTGAATTATTTAAGAGTTGGGGAGCGGTTTTTTAGTCCGCATTTTAGAATGCAGTCTGAAGACCTGCATCCCCGCAGAGTATGTTTTGTGTGAGATTATCAGCTTCTTTGTCTTATCCACTCAACGCTTAATTGAACGACTTCGTCAAAGACTGACTGTTCGGTGCGGTCCATACGTTTAAGCAACTTAAATGAATGGTCGCCGCCTTCGATTATATGCAAGGTAGGTTTTGGGGATAGTTTTTTCAACAAGGGTTCAAAGACAGCAAGCTGGCACAAGGAATCGCGCGTTCCTTGAAAAAACAATAATGGTTCATGGATTACTTTTAAATGATCAAAGCGTGGCTTATTCGGCTTTCCTGGAGCGTGAAGCGGGTAGCCATATAAAATAATGCCAGCATAGAGGTCTTCTTTGGCTGCAAGAATAGTAGCGTACCGTCCACCCATGCTTTTGCCCGACAGAAAGATTTGTTTGCGTGAGACACCTGTTTTTTCAATAACGGCATCAATAACCTTTTGCCATGTTTCTTCGAGTACATGGGGTGTGTTGGGTGCTTTTAATCCCTGCTCCATATAAGGAAAATTGAACTTTACCGTTAAAATATCATGATGGGCGATGCCTTCGTGAATTTGACTGATAAAGGTGGAGTTCATATCCCGGCCTGCGCCGTGGGCAATAATCAGAACCGCTTTATATTTTTTAGGGATTAACCATACAGATGAAATGGCGGCTTTTTTAGTGATGGTTATCGTATGGTGCTCTGTTTTCATATGTTTTTTACAAAAAAAACTTGTCGTATAAAGTAAATAACTAGGGCTAAGCTTCAAGTGTAGTTTGCTGGGCAAATTACGACTTTTTTAATCAAACCCTAGGGTATATGCGGAATTGATAAGGTTTTAAGCGTTAAGAATCAGTGGGCTAATAAGCTATGAAGTCTGAGTCGGCTTTCGTCATCAAACTTTCTGGACTTATTTAACCTCTTGGCCCTAAGGCTAAAATAGCTCTATAGTTTAACGTATTTAGCTATTTCGATAAAATTTAGTTGACGAAAAAAAATAAACCTATAGAATACGCCTTCTTTCGGAGCGGTAGTTCAGTTGGTTAGAATACCGGCCTGTCACGCCGGGGGTCGCGGGTTCGAGTCCCGTCCGCTCCGCCATTATTTTAAAAACTATGTTTTTTATAATAATGGCATTGTGACCCTTCTTTATCGAATATCAACAGATTGTTGATGATTTCGCCAAATTGTTTTAAATGTTTCTGTGAGTAATGGGTCGTTGACACTGATTCGCTCAGAGATTGATTCGTTTGAAACCCATAAGCCCTCATCTATTTCATCGCTATTTAAGCTGAAAGGGCCATTATTTAAACAACGATAAACCTCTATAAATTCCATGCCTAATTGTGGCGTAGGAGACAGTTTAAACAAAAACTGGCAAGTGTCTTTAATATCTATTCCCAATTCCTCTTGTGTTTCTCTTATTGCTGCATCTCTATAAGCTTCTCCCGCATCAACATGCCCTGCAGCAGAAGTGTCCCATAGGCCTTTATTCAAATCTTTTTTCATAGACCTTTTTTGTAAAAACAGTTCATCTTGCTGGTTAAAGACTAAAACATGAACGGCGCGGTGACATAGGCCTTTGGCATGAATTTCATTTCTAGGTAATTCTGCAATAACCTGATCGTTTTTATTAACAACAGAGAGGTATTCAATAGGCATAATTAAGGTCGATTTATAAAGGGCTGTGGTGTAAGGTAACAGTTTTTAGATGCAGTGGGAATAGTCAGCATAATGGCAAGAAGAAGCGAACATAGTCAGGATGAAATAAGGGAGATGGTGTTGCAGGCAGCTGAAACAATCGTTGTAGAAGACGGTTTTGCTGCATTAAAAGTAAGAGCTATCGCAATGGAAATTGGTTATACCGTTGGTAGTATCTATATGGTGTTCGACAATATGGCTGATTTGATCATGCACCTTAAAGGAAGGGTGTTAGATGCGATTGCCGATCAGCTTACTTATAACGTTAGTCGTGACAGTGCAAAAGAAAATATTGAACAGCTTGCTAACGCTTATTTAAACTATGCGAGTCAAAATTTTAATCAATGGAGTATGGTTTTTGAGCATCGACTAGCTGCCAATGAACAGGTGCCTGATTGGTACCAACAAAAAGTCGATCATGTATTTAGTCTGGTTGAAGCACAATTTAAAGCGTTACCAAGCACTCATACGGAAGAGCAAAACTGCATTGCTGCACGGGCACTATGGAGTGGGGTGCATGGGGTATGTATACTTTCATTAACTGGCAAGCTGGATTTGGTGGGTATTAATAATTTAGAAAATACCGTTGGTATATTGGTTGATAATTTTATTAAAGGTTGGCAGCAGAACCTTTGAGACAACAGCTTGTGGATTATTTTTTTGTTTGCAGGCGGGGTGATTATTTATTATCAGCATTCTTAATGCGCTAGAAAGTATGATTTTAACTCATCAACAAGAAGCGGTTTACTGAAATAATAACCTTGTACATAGCGGCATTGATGTTGCTGTAAAAAGCTCAATTGCTGCTCTGTTTCAACACCTTCGGCAATTACTTTAATTTGCATTTTTTCAGCAAGGGTAATAATGGTTTCTACTAATAATGCCGCACTGGTATCGCTGGTGATATCACTAATAAATTCTCTATCAATCTTTATAATATCAACTGGAAAGCGTTTAAGGTGACTTAACGAAGAATAGCCTGTGCCAAAATCATCAAGAGTGACCAGTATGCCCATTGACTGCATTTTTGACAATATATCAGTTGATTGATTACCTTTCTCCATAAAAACAGCCTCTGTTATTTCGACTGAAATATCGGATAAGGAAATATTATGCTCAGCAAAAATCATCTTCCATTCTTCATCACAAGCACCCAGTGAGAATTGTGTGGCGGATTGGTTAATTGATATTTGAATAGGTTTTAATCCAGAATCTTGCCAATCTCGCATATCTTGAGCAATACGTTTAAGGATCCAATTGCTAATCGGTTGAATAAGCCTTGATTCTTCAGCTAATGGAATAAATTCGTAGGGTGAAACAATTCCCAGTTCAGGTTGTTGCCAGCGAATTAATGCCTCAGCTCCGGTGATTTGATTATTACTAATATCTATGACAGGTAAATAAACAATAGAAAATTCATCTTGCTCTATTGCTTTGCGCATATGATTAATGAGTGTTATCCGTCTATCCTCTTCTGCCAGTAACTCAGGGGTAAAGTAATAATAACGGTTACGTCCAGACTCCTTGGCAAAATACATTGCATTATCAGCATTTTTTTGTAGAGTATCCGAATCCTCGCCATCGGTTGGGTAGATAGCAATACCAAAACTGGCTGAAATAGATACCTCGTTCCCATCAATATCAACAGGTTCAGCAAATGCGGTAAATATTTTTTCAGCCACAACTTTCGCGTCTGATTTTTGAGCTAATTCCGGGAGGATAACGGTAAACTCATCCCCCCCTAGTCTAGCGACTGTATCAGAATTACGAATAGACCGGCTTAGTCGCTGGGCGACAGTTTTTAGAACAGTATCACCTGCTTTATGGCCTAAGGTATCGTTTATCCATTTAAAACGGTCTAAGTCCATTAGTAGTAGAGCAAAAGGCTTGCCTGTACGTCTCGCTTGCCTTATGGCTAATGCCATACGGTCCTGAAATAAATTGCGGTTGGGTAAGTCGGTTAAGGCATCATAATTTGCCCGATAACGAAATACGTGCTCAGAACTTTTACATTGACTAATATCGTGAAAAATAGAGACATATTGAATAGTGTGCCCTTGAGAATCCTTAACCGCCGTTATGGATTGCCAAACAGGAAAAATACGGCTATCGGAGTGTTTGTTCCACATTTCACCTTGCCAAGTCCCATTTTCTTCAAGACTGGTCCAGAATTCATGAAAAAACTGTGCATCATGATAACCTGAGGATAGTAGTTGCTTAGGGGTTTTTCCTAATGCTTGATCCTCTGTATAGCCAGTAACTGAAGTGAATGACGCATTGATAGAAATAATATTAGTTTGTGCATCTGTAACAAAAATAGCTTCTGTTGTATTTTCGTACACGGTTGCAGCAAGTGCTAATCTTTCTTCAAGTGTCATGAGTCAATAACTGCTTTAACAGAGGTATGGCAAAGTATAGTAATTGAACCTTGGGGGTAGTGCAATAGTAGACAAGGATTAATGAGTGTGGCAGGATGGAATTGACAAGAAAATGCCTTGTACTCTGTAATGGTACTAGCTAACTGATTATGATGGTATGGAAAGCTAAAATGTTTTTTATTTGATATCAGGTAATAGTAATGAAGCGATCATTAAAAACTCAAATATTGCTAATCATGGCAATTACATTTGTTACGTCATTTATTGTATTAAATATCGTGCAGTATCAGAGCACCAAAAATAGAGTATTAAATGGACTTATTAACGAAGCACGAAATGTTCGTAATATTTTGATGGCAACGCGCCGTGTTTATCATCACCAATTTCTTGATAGCGGTATTCCACTAACCGATAAAAACATTGGTTTTTTACCCGCTCATGCATTGGGAAAAATATCAAAAGACTTTACCAATTGGACTAGCTCAGGGCTTAGCTTTAACAACGTTTCTGACCGTCCTCGTAATCCTGATAATATGGCAGATGAGCTGGAACTGGAAGCAATGGCCTATTTTCGGGTGCATATTGAAGCGAAAGAACGCATTGTTCCTTTTATTGATAAACAGGGACAATCTTATTACCACTTTAGTATGCCAATTTTTGTTGAGACCTATTGTCTGCAATGTCATGGTGAAAAGGAAAATGCACCCGCAGCTATTCAGGCACGCTATGACAGTAGTTACGGTTATCAACTAGGTGACTTGCGGGGATTAATGAGTATTAAATTACCCAGCCATGAAATAGAAGCAACTATGTGGCGGGACTTATTTGAGATAGGGGCAATCTATTTGGCGACATTGCTGTCTTGTTTGTTATCTATTTATCTTTTATTGAGGTCTCGTATTTTTAAGGGATTGGATGAGTTGACCGAAAGTAGTAGTCGAGTTGCTCAGGGTGATTTTAATTTTACCTTACCCGCAACGGGTCAGAACGAGTTTGACAAGGTGTTGTCGGCTTTTAATTTGATGGCGAGTTCTTTACAAAAAAGGGAGACAGAACAGCAGCGATTGAAAAAGCAATTGGAGGTGGTGCTTAATAAACTGGATGCTATTGTTTATGTGGCTGATATAGCATCCCATGAATTGTTATTTGTGAACCAATACGGCATTGATGCAATCGGTGGGGAATTTCACGAGGGTGTTAAGTGTTGGCAATATATACAAAAAGAACAATCAGGATCGTGTGATTTTTGTAACAGTGATCGATTGCTTAATAGTGCGGGAAAACCTAATGAGGTCGTAGTATGGGAATTTCAAAATACGCAGAACCAACGGTGGTACGAATGTCGAGACCAAGCTTTTCAATGGGTTGATGGGCGTATGGCTCGTCTGGAAGTGGCTGTAGATATTACTGAGCGCAAGTTGGTAGATAAAAAACAGCGAGAACAGGCCGCAATCTGGAGTTCTTTAATGAATTCAACCAGTGAAGGGATTTTTGGTTTGGACCGGGAAGGCTTATGCACTTTTTGCAACCCAGCTGGAATGTTAGCTTTAGGGTATCGGCACTTATCTGATTTGCAGGGTCGCAATATGCATCATTTAATACATTATTGCTACGCAGATGGAACGCCTTATCCAGAACATTTATGTCGAATGGGCTTGGTTATGGAAACGAGGCAGGCAGATTTTGTTGATGGCGAAGTTTTGTGGCATGCCGATGGTCATGCTATTCCAGTTGAATATCATGCTACACCTATAACAGAGAGTGGTAATAATGTCGTGGGTGCTATTATTACTTTTGAAGATATCAGTGAACGCCTGAAGACAGATAAAACATTAAAACAGAGAATAAAAGAGCTGGAGCAATTTAACCAGTTAGCCGTGGGTAGAGAACTAAAGATGGTGGAATTAAAACAAGAGATTAACCAGCTTCTAAGGGAACAGGGAGAGCAAGAAAAATACCAGGTAGATGAATGATAAGGTTATTTGATAAAGCGGCTTTCTATTTGAGGGTAATGGCCTTTACAGGTCTTCTTTTTTGCAATTTTTTATTTGCTGGAGAAAAAGTCCAGATAACAAACCAGACTGATAGGACTTATAAAATTGGTGTGCTGGCTTATAAAGGTAAAGAAGCCGCAATAAAAAGCTGGAAAGCACACGAGTTCTATCTTAATCAGCAACTTGCTCCATTAAAATTTAAGATCATTCCGCTTGGTTATAAAGGTAATGAACTGACTCAGGCAGTTATTAATAGACAACTGGATTTTGTGATTACTAATCCTGGACATTATATTGAGTTAGAACAAGGTGGACATATCTCTCGTTTAGCAACTCGGCGGATGTCCAGTTCAGAAGGTGTTTTGGATCAATTTGGAGGTGTTGCATTTTCTAAGGCCGAAAAGCATGCGATTAATTATTATTCGGATCTGGCAGGCAAAACAATCTTGATTCCATCAACCTCTAGCCTGGGGGGCTGGCAAGTACATCTGCGAGAAGCAGTGGCTGCAGGGGTGGATTTGCGTGTGGATTCACAAATTGTTGAGTTGAAAAGTCATAGAAAAGTTGTTTTAGCCATTTTGGCAGGCGATGCGGATGTGGGTTTTGTACGTTCTGATTTAATTGAAGGTTTGGTGGATGAAGGGCTGCTCAGGTTTGAACAAATTAAAATTATTGATAAAAAGATATCTGCTGATTATCCCTATTTATTAAGCACACGGCTTTATCCTGAATGGCCTATCGCTGTGGTAACGGGCACTTCAGTTGATGTTTCTGTTCAGGTGTTACAGGCTTTATTGGAACTTTCTGTTAATGATGCGGCGGCGAAGGCAGCCAAAATATATGGGTGGACTATTTTCGGTAACTACAGCACCGTTGCTGACTTGTTTCGTGAGACGAGACTGGGACCTTATAAGCCACAACCAATAAGTCTTAGAGTCACGCTCTATCGATATGCTTACGAAATAATAGGCATACTGGTGTTCTTTGTTTTTATGTTTCTGAGTGTTTTACGCACTGCGCATGCTAATAATTACTTAAAAAAGGAAGTGATCGAGCGAAAAAAAATTGAACAGGCACTTAGAAAAAGTGAATATGATTTTAGGCAACTATTTGAAGAGGCTGAGATATCCATTTGGAATGAAGATATGTCTGCTGTTTATGATAGTTTGCAACAACTTCGTGAAAAAGGCATAACAGACCTTCAGGGTTATCTACAGACTCATCCCGGGTTTGTAAAAGAGACGCTTAACAAGGTGAAAGTAGTCCATGTTAATAAAGCTACCTTGAAACTTTTTAATGTAAAAGCTGAGCAAGAACTTTTGTCTAATATTGGTAATAGTTTTGGTGATAAGGCTTTGGCTGTTTTTAGAGAAGAAGTTAATGCCATTTGGAATGGAAAAGCCAGTTTTAAGTCTGAGATAAATTTCCAATCATTCACAGGGCAGTCTATTGATGCAATTATTTCTTTCTCTATTCCTGAAACGAGAGAGGGTTTTAGTCTTATTCCTGTCTGTATTTTGGATATTACTACCGCTAAACAAGCCGAAATTGAATTAATAAAAAGCGAAAGAGGCTTGGCACTGGCACAGCAAATATCACACTTAGGTAGCTGGGAGTTAGATCATACGACTCAGAAGTTAAGCTGGTCAGATGTGGTCTATCACATTTTTGAGATTGATCATGAGCAATTTGATGCAAGCTATCAAACGTTTGTTGACTGTATTCATCCTGAAGATCGAGAGTGGGTTAATCAGGCTTTTATTCAATCGGTTAAAAATCGAACACAGTATGATATTGAATACCGGTTATTAATGCAAGATGAGCGGGTTAAGTATGTCAATGAGCGTTGTGAAACGACATATGATGAGCAAGGTGGCTCACTTAAATCTATGGGGACTATGCTTGATGTTACGGAACGAACATTAATTCATGATGAACTGGAAAAAAGGGTTATGGAGTTAAGTTTAGCCAGAAAAGCTGCACTTAACATGATGCAAGATGTGGAGTCGGCTCGACAAACAGCGGAACACGCCAGTCGAGCGAAATCAGAATTTTTAGCAAATATGAGTCATGAAATTCGCACGCCACTTAATGCGGTTACAGGGATGAGTTACTTACTTAAACAAACACAATTAACGGAAAAACAAGCAGAATATATTGAGACAATTCACTGTTCAATGAGTCATGTAACGAGCATCATTAATGATCTGCTGGATTTTTCTAAAATTGAGGCTGGCAAATTGGAGCTGGAATCAGTCTCCTTTGATTTAGATAAAGTGTTGGATAGTGTGACTGATTTCGTCATGCAGCAAGCTGAAAGCAAAGGTATTGAATTACTATACGATATGCCTTTGGAAATACCTCGTTTGTTGATTGGAGATCCTACTCGTTTAACTCAGGTGCTGATTAATTTAGTCGGTAATGCTATTAAATTTTGTGATCAAGGGGAAGTGATTGTTCGTATTGTGATTGAAAAGATTCAGGCAGAGACCGCAATATTGGCAATTGGTATTACAGATACCGGTATTGGTATGGATGCAACTCAAGTAGGCAGTTTATTTGAAGCATTTAAACAAGCCGATAGCAGTACGACAAGGCGGTATGGTGGAACAGGATTAGGATTGGCTATTAGCAAATATTTGGTTGAAGCAATGCATGGGGAACTTAATGTAAAAAGTACGATTGGTGTCGGCTCTGAGTTTTCTTTTACGGTTCAGTTGGGCTTACAAGCTCAGGATAAATATAAATCATTTACCATTCCTGCTGATTTACGCAAACTAAACGTATTGGTTGTTGATGATAACTATACTTCTAGGGAGGTTTTAGGTGCTATTCTGGAAGAATTAAGTTTTCATTGTGTCAAGGTAAATTCAGGGATGGAAGCTATCAACTTATTGGAACAACCCAACAATGAACAAAAGTTTGATTTGATTCTGCTGGACTGGATGATGCCAGAGATGAATGGAATTGAAACCGCGACGCTGATTACGCATAAATTAAAATTGCCTAACTCTCCACTTATTATTTTAGTGAGTGCTTTTGAGAAAGAGCGGGTTATGGTTCAGGCAAGTGATGCAGGTATACATAGTTATTTGCATAAACCGGTTAATGCCTCAATATTATATGATTGTATTATGCAGACAATGGGTAAACAGTTACCTAAGGCACATTGGCGGAAAGCCATTAATGAGCAAACCAAAACAACTCGAATAAATGGGGAAGGAAGACGTATTTTAGTCGTAGAGGATCAACCTGTTAACCGCCAGATTGCGACAGAAATATTAATTAGAAATGGCTTTGTGGTGGAATCAGTTGAGAATGGCAAACTGGCTGTAGAGTTAATTAAAAAAGACGCATCTGTTTTTGATGCTATTTTAATGGATATACAAATGCCCGTTATGGACGGTCATGAAGCAACACGGTTAATTCGTCAAATAGCAGATAAAGACCAGTTGCCTATTATTGCGATGACTGCACATGCATTGGAAGAAGAGCGACAAAAGTGCCGAGTTGTGGGAATGAATGCGCATATTTCTAAGCCGGTCGATGTGGCTCTTATGTTAGCCGAGTTAAGTAAGTGCTTAGGAATATCTACCTTAATTGACTCTCAAGTGATGGATGAATTTGCAACCCATTTACCGGATCAAGTGCCTGGAATTGAGCTGAAAGAAGGTTTGCAACGTGTGATGGGTAATCAAAAACTGTATTGTAAGTTGCTAACTGAGTTCCCGACGCAGTACCAGACTGTTTTAACATCTTTATGGCAGGCAATAGAAAACCAGCAGTATGATGCGGCGGCTAAACTGGCTCATATGCTGGCAGGTTCTGCTGGGAATTTATCCATGGTGCCGTTGCGATTAGCCTGTAAATCGTTACAACAATTATTGATTAAGGGAAACAGTGATGCTGAAATGCTAACCTTGGTTGAGCGACGGTTTGCACAGGTTGTTGAGTCGATTGAGGCTTTGGCATTAACAGCGGATGAAATAATTGAATCTGACCCGCCTGAGTTATCGGAGGAAGAAGTTGACTCAGTATTGCAAGAACTAGCAGGTCTCCTAGAAAATAATGACCTCCGGGCTGGCGGAGAATTCGAAAGGCTCAGAAATATGGATAGTGATAAAATTGATTCAGAGGCTTTAAAAGTGATCGGTGAATATATCGCTAGACTAGATTATGCTAAAGCATTAGGAGTGCTGAAAGAATTTTGATACCAATATTATTAACTTCTGCACCCGAGCAAAATAAGCTGCGGGAAGTATGAGTGGCAGGTTATGCCAATAGTGAGCCTACCGGCTCTGGTATGTGTCATAAGTTGATAACATGGGGCTGTATACACAGAATGAATCTCTACCAAGGGCGGTTTGAATAAAAATGAATAATTCTTTAATGACAGATACAGATGTTTGAATCAGTAGAAAAACCCACGGTATTGGTAGTGGACGATGTACCAGATAGTATTGAAATATTGAACCAAATCCTTGCTGAAGAAAATAGGGTATTGTTTGCGTTGAATGGTGAAACAGGAATCGCAATCGCGCGAACTCAAACGCCCGATATTATTTTGCTGGATGTATCAATGCCGGGGATGGATGGTTATCAAGTATGCCGTGAATTAAAAGCTGATCCTGATACCCGTGATATCCCTATTATTTTTGTGACGGGAAAAGATCAGGATGAGGACCAGGAGCTGGGGTTTAAAATTGGCGCGGCTGATTATTTAACCAAACCGGTGCGACCAGCAACCGTTAAAGTCCGTGTAAAAAATCAATTACAAATAAGAAACAGTGAACAACTTATTTTACATCAGGCTTTGTACGATGGGCTGACTAAGCTACCAAACCGCAGTCTTAGTATGGATAGATTGAGATACGCCATTGCCCAGGATGTTCGTAACCAACTTAAAACCGCATTGTTATTTATAGACCTCGATAAGTTTAAAAAAATTAATGATACCTTAGGCCATGATGCAGGAGATCAATTGTTGATTGATACGGCGGTACGGTTTAAACAATGTGTCCGTAAGGTAGACACGGTAGGTAGATTAGGGGGCGATGAGTTTGTTATTATCCTGCCGGGTCTGGAACAAATTGATGATGCGAAAAAAGTGGCTGAAAATATCATACGATTGTTTTCACTACCCCGGATGCTATCAGGTATGGAGGTGGTTACAACTGTCAGTATTGGAATTGCTTTTAGCCCCGATGATAGTGAAGATTACAAACAGCTATTAACGAATGCGGATACTGCTATGTATCAGTCTAAAGAGGCCGGCAGGAATAGTTATCATTTGTTTAATGAGCAGATGAATCATAATGTCAAACGACGCATAACCATGGAATACCATTTGCGACATGCATTACAGAATAATGAATTAACGGTTTATTACCAGCCTCTGATCGATATCGCAACAAGGAAAATCATTGGTGCTGAAGCGTTATTACGCTGGAATAATGTCGAATTAGGCAATGTTCCGCCTGATGAGTTCATCGGTCTGGCAGAACAAAGTAGCATGATTGAAGAAATTGGACTATTTGTTCTTAATCAGGGTTGTAAACAATTTAAAGACTTGTTCGGTGCACAAGGACAGGCGCTTTCTTTGGCTATTAATGTTTCTCCACAGCAATTTCGTCGCGGTGATTTTCCTGGGCTCGTTAAGGGTATTTTAGAGAAAACGGGGTTTGCCTCCACGCAGCTTGAATTGGAAGTTACTGAAGGTTTGTTGCTGGATAATCAGGAAATTATTAAAGAGGTTTTGCAAATATTTCGAGAACAAGGCATTGGTTTATCTATGGATGACTTTGGCACTGGCTATTCATCTCTGAGTTATTTGCGTAAGTTTCCTTTTGATATTATTAAGGTAGACCAGTCTTTCATTAGAGAGATGATGTCCAATCCGAGTGATCAAGCCTTGGTTTCCGCTGCGATAGCAATGGCACATGCGTTGGGGATAAAAGTGATTGCAGAAGGGGTGGAGACAGAAGCTCAGCTGGAGTTTTTAACAACGAAGAAATGTGATATAGCGCAAGGTTATTTATTTAGTCGTCCAGTTCCTTTTGATGAATTTAAAAAGCTACTTTTGTAAAGGTGACGATTGCAGGTGTGAATTTATTCGCACTCGTAGCAATAAGGGAGATGGAAACAAATAATCATCCAATCTTGCTGGTCTTTTTGTCCGCCTTCAGTCGTGTAGCAAAGTTGCGTAGCCTGCTATGCGCCTCTTGCTACACGACTG
>ENA-OSET01002819-OSET01002819.1-sediment-metagenome-genome-assembly--contig:-NODE-2819-length-16420-cov-4.500704_pt1 | contig 16420 bp, 15 predicted proteins | sample MGYA00237882_ERZ534229 | MGnify/ENA primary metagenome ERZ534229 (study PRJEB26408, sample SAMN06266212) | sediment metagenome | isolation source: Hudson Canyon methane seep mesocosm | place... | reverse complement strand
GCTCCAATAAATACCCTCCTTTTCTATCAAGATTGCCTCATACTTCCCCTGAAAAACATGACCAACACGCCGATGTGTACGATTAAATGTTTGGGTGTATCTACCATTGAGCTGTCGCATTCCTTTGGAAAGGTTTGCCTCTGGTGTTTCAACTAATAAATGGTAATGATTATCCATTAGACAATACGCATAGCATACCCAATTGTATTGTTCACAAACATCGGACATGATAGATAAAAAATTTTCTCTATCAAGGTCTTGCTCATAGATAGCTTCTTTGCGATTTCCACGAGAAGTTACATGGTAGAGAGCGCCAGCAAATTCGAGCCTAAGAGGTCTTGCCATTTTTGTCTATATTGTAAAAATTAAAAAATAATTTTAGCAAAAACGCAATCATAAATCAAAGACCTGACCCTATTTGTTTGCTATTTGTTTCTATTTGTTTTAACAATGCATCTTGATTGCTACGCAGAATTTCCTTGATCTGTTTCAGTCGATAGAGCTGGTTTTGATTGGCGATGGCGCAGGCTTTATTTAGCCGCTCTGTGGGATAGCTGCGTGAGGGATTTAATAAGCCCAGGCAGACACGATAAGCTTGCTCTTCATGCTGTTTTTGTTGCAACAAGGTTTGTACCAACAGCAAGACTTCATCCCCCATCTCTTGCGCCCAGTTCATTAGACGAGCCGCATTCCATTTATGGTGCTTTTCATGTTGGATAGGCATGTGCTCGGCTACTGTTGTGGTGCCAGGATAGTATTTTCGGGCATGACTGGCCAGGCGCTTATGATGGAAGTACAGTTCGATGAGATTTTCTTTGGCGTGCAGCTCAATTTTCTCGCCGACCAGTTCTTTCCCGACATCTCACTCACTACATCAGCGAACGAAACGTCGATTACTTGTGTCGTGGTATATCTGATAACCTAATGTCCATACCTCGCTCTAACGCTACACGGCAGGATGTTTGATACTCGTCTTCGCTCATGGCGAAGACTGGTTGAGTAGAGACAGAAAAAACGGTTCGAGTTTCTATAAGCTCTTCTTCCGGCCTTTCAGTTTCTTCGACCAAGCTGAATGGCAATTCATGCAGGGTGGAAGGATCGGGAAGCTCTTCACCTACAAAGCTGTCTAATTCGATCTCACCTTGCGCACTGATCGACTTGCTGGCGAAAAGTTCCAGTCCATTATCATCAATTGCCGTTACACTTATTTCTGTTTCCAGAGAATTCCCGGGTTCCAGGGACAACTCACATACATCATCGTTGATGTTATAACTCACCACTGTTCCATCAACAGTGATTGTGCTTTCACCGCCAATGCTTTCACCGGCAAGCGACCAGTAGTAAGTAACGGGATTTACCATCATAAAATGACTCGCGAAGAACAGCCCTTCGTGTGATTGCGTAATGGTTAGAATAGTGTGCTGTACCCAGCCGAACGGTGACCTTCCCGGCCGCATTGTAGTAACGACATCGTCTGCAACTTCCATTTCGCCAATTATTTCGAGGCTAGCTTCGGGCGCAACAAATTCCGGAACCGGCAGGCTTACCGAACCGATTAGCGCCCAATCATCCAGAATCATATGATCGATGTCGAAGTCCAATGGTATCGGCAACAACTGATTCAAATCGATATAGCAATCAATTTCGACCGCAGTTGCCTCTTCCGACCATTCAGCATGAGAGACAACAGTACAATCAGAAAATATATCGTTTTCCATGAGCCCCCAGATAAAACCTTCTGCTAGAGGCTGTAAAACTCCGGCCCAAACGCTGCCCACCGTAATCAGGCCCCATTCGCCAAGTAACAAAAACGACAATACCCACACACTAGGTGATATGTATATATCAACATCCGGTTCATCGACATGCCAGTGCAGTACAGCGATATTGTCGGAACGCATGTCAATGGGGCCATAGAAATGTAGAGAAACGTCTCCTACGATGTTCGACCACAAGCCTGTGACCCGAATGTGTGCGTTAACCTCGACCTGTTCGTCATCTGTGATACTGATTGTGCAATCCATAAGCCGTGCGCTATCTATCCAGCTAACATCGATTAAATGGGCAACAGAAACCGGTCCTTTCAGTCTGGTCTGAGAATCAGAAAAATTAAACAAGCCATACCTACTGACAACAAATTCACCTGGATTGTCAGGATCCGGTATTTTCAGATCAGCCGCACGGGAAAATTCACCTGGGTTGTCAGGATCCGGTATTTCCAGACCCTCGATAAACTGATTTGCCATGAAACGATGCAGAAAAAGTTCGTTTCCCAGTGTGACTACAAAGTCATTTGACCGGCCCAGAACAGTACTTAGTGAAGCTGCGTCTCCCCCTGATGGAGGTGAATCGGTGGAAATCATCAGTGCCAGACTGTTTCTCGCCGCATCGGTCAGTGTGCGTAGCTCCACCTCTGTAGGTGCAAAGGGATTGTTCGGATCGCCACCGGGCGTCACTCCTATGCAAAACTCGCGAATATCATAGTGATCCACCCTGTCATGAAGCCCTGTATAAAGGGCGCCTTCGAGAAAATCGGTCAGAGCACCCCGGTATTCCTCCATAGCAGCGGGATCAATGTTGCTGATTTCACGAACCCTGACATCCGCCGTGCTTATCGATGAGAAATCGAAAGATATACAGCGATTACTACCTATTGTAGCGACTCGAATCTCGCAGGTGACCCGTACGGTACCTTGATAGTTATCGGTATCCGATAATTCAGACGGTGAAGAAAAGCTGGGATTCAGGTTGAAAGGTAATGCCAGGTGGACCCTGTTGGATCCTGGTGCATCGAAATCGAGAGACGCACCTGTAAGAACCGGAAAAAAGCTGCAATTACCTGTAACAGCCCCGATTTCGGTGGATATGTCTTCATAGCGCCCATTGCATCTGCTCAGGATGTCACTTGCAATCAGCGGGAAAAATGAACTAAGCGTGCTTTCGCTGAATTCGGCTACTATATCGTAACCATGTGTTCTGTAATCTGTCATAATTTTTCTCCATGTATTATGGCTTGCTGTCGCTTACTCTGGCTACTTTCGGAAAAGATCCGTTTTTTCAGTATCGACAACTTTAGCCTTGATAGTTGAAAATCTCATTTTTGGAATAGCAGTTTTCCCAGATTCCGCTATCTGGTTTGCCCTGGCAATTTTTCGCAATAGCCCCTGATCCATGCCAGTTCCCATCTTGTTGAGCGCTGCGATCGGATCTGTGACAAACAGTGCTATGTTTTCCTTGTTTTTGGAAAGCCAGTCTAGGATGGTGGACTCCAGTTTTTTCAAGACTTGAATATCTTTTTGGGTTATAGACAATTTCTCACGAGCATTTCTCTGGCTGTGGGGTCCAGCCATTCGTTTGGCGTTAAATGGCGCGATGGTCAGTATCTTATCCATATCATTATTCGACGGAATAAACTTGATATTTACCCTAGCACCTAGGGCGGGAAAACCACATATTGGTTTGAGAGGCAACTGACTTTGCCTTTTACCTCTGGCAACCTTGTCAGGTACGAGCTTTTCGAGCTTTACTTTCTTGAGCTTCTCTTGGTCTATTTTCATAATCTTCTCCTGTTAGATATTTTGATAGTTGCTGAGCTATGTAAACCGAACCGTTGCCATAGACCTTTACGGTGGCCTAGCGATAGTCCGACTTTCCAATAGTCTTAATCTGGATCGTCTACTATAAGTTCTAAATTTCATACTGAATCTCCTCAAACCGCGAACAAAAGATATAATATTTCGTACTAAATACACAGTTCGTATGAATACAAATATGCACTAGCTCGAAAAATCGGCCACTTTGATGTTTCAAAGCCTATTCAGAAAGATTAGGGTCTTTGATTTAGGCTATGCCACCGTTAAGTGTGGAATTTCGAAAACCGCTATTATTTTAAGGACTTATAAATGCAGTGGAATATTGCATCAAGCCTTGTGTTTCAGGGGGTTAAGAAATTGGATTGTATTTTTCAACACTTAACGGTGACATAGCCTTGATTTATGATTTGTAATATCTTGAAGCTGAGGAGTCTTGGTTTTTCAGTCCTGTTATCATAACCGGCCCCGATCTTTGCACAGGGTAAAGGCTGGACTTCCACCAGCTAGCTGACTATCATGCCAGTCACACCGCTTCGCGATCACAATCTAACCTTATCAGGGCAATCGCATTAAAAATATTTCAAGGTATCAATGACTTATGGAATATAGCTTCTTTATAAATAGATCCAAAAAATAAATAAATTTCCGAACCGTTTCTAAATGAGTCTAAATGTTTTTAAAGTGTCGACATCTTTTGATTTTTTAATGCGATTGCCCTACTAACCTTATTCGTCAGGCTTGCTATATTCTGTGCTTTACTGTAGATCTCTGTATTCTTCTATTACTTACATTTCCATGCTGCCGCCAATCCTTAAAACAAGGATTACGTCAGACGACATCAATCATGGAACATGGCACTCTTGTCCTGGAGTATCTGAGATATCTTCAACAACCCATGGCCTATCCGAAGACAAGCCCGTTGCTGCGGCAATCCGTCTTGCACAATCTACAGCCGCCGCTTCGTTCGGGGCCTGAAAGGGGCCAGCAGTACGGCACCCAGTTCCTATCGGAGTTCCCGATGAAGTGTAACCTTCATGATAAACTCGGTAGAACCAGCAGTTAGATTCAGATGGGACGTCACAAGAAGAGCAAGGCGGAATTTCAGGCGTACCCCCGCCGCCACTAGGGGGGCACTCACACTCGCCGCCACCTACGACCGACGCACTATCCCTCCAAGTGCATCCAGGTGGACACCGCGGGGCTATGCACGCACCAGTCCTTGGATTCCTTTCCAGCCCTTCGCAGCATCTGTCATCGCTACTAACCACCATACCATCCGTCCCGCAGCAGTATGGACCGTACGGGCCTGTACGAATCTGCCCGGAGCAACAGACAGATGCAGGGGCTTCGCTAGCTAAATCTGCTCCTATACCTCGACAGCAACGTCCACCTTCACAGTGATTGTGGCAGCAATCGGAGTTTTCAGAGCATGACTCTCCCACCTCAACACAGTCATTGCCGTTGGACGCGATAATTGAAGCAATGCCACCCGCAACAACGAGTGAAAGCAATAGCAATCGAAGTAACGATGTAAATTTTCTAGTATTTTTCATGGTTTTCTCCTCTCTATAGTTACCCAAGCGATGAAATACGCCAACCCTGCCCCTAGCAGAATAGCGGCAACATCTCGGAGGTCAAAAGTACCGCTCTGAAGGAAGCTACCCATTGATTCTCTGAGAATATTACCTTCATGATGTTCAGACAGCATCCGGACAATCCATGGTGCAACTGAGGGGTGCTGACCAAACTCAAAAGCCAAATTAATTACCAGCCAAAAAGACGCGGCTACAATCGCGCCAAATCTTCCTGCTGAAAGTACACCTACTGTTAATAGAGTGAATCCTAAAGTATGAGAGAAAGCAGGAAATACCTGGCCTATCTTAGATAAGAACGGGGGAATTACAGGAATCTGTGAGAAGTAGTCGCGTAGAAATGGAAGACCTCGAATGGGTCGATCAAGCAAATAGATAGAACTACCTAGCAAGAGAACAATAATGCCGATAACTAGTTGTACTTGATTAAATTGTCTCTGCTCATTAACCATTTCATTCATTACTTAAAAGCAAGTCTCGCACTAACAACCGTTTGTTATAAACAAACATATCGAGATTACTGAGTCTTTGACTATTTAGCCTAACGCGACGCTCAGAACAAGCCCAAAGAGAACAAGCCCAAAGGGTCAGGTCTTTAATTTTGCATTCCACTCCAAGATTTCAAGCCCTAACAAACTTTCAAATAGCTTGAACTAAAGTATAGATTAGGCCGCATTTGGACGGTTAGGATTATTTTGCAAAACACTGGTACTTTTTTGCACAATGACTTACCCCTTGTAATAAAATACCTTCCCCCAACTGGAATTAATCATATGATGGGGCAGCCGATAATCCTCTACCAGATATTCACCGCCATTGAGAAGGTCCTGCCACATTCCATTCGTTGAAAGCGGTACATTTACATGCTGGTCATAATCTGAAAAATTCAACACGATGATAAAATATTCCAATTGCCCATCTTCTGTTGTGCTCCAGCGATGGTAAATTGCGATCCCTTTTGACTCGTCAACGCCGTAACCTTGTTCATTGAATTCCGTCATCTTTTCATCATAATGTCGGGGATAAAAGTTGTGAGAACGCAGCGCGGGGTGAGATTTTCGTAACTGAATGAGCTTTTGGTGTAGTGCCAGCAAGCGTTGGCCTGTCGTGTCATCTAAATATTTCCAGTTTAGTTCTCGCGGTATGACACGACCGGAGCCCGAAGCTGGCAGCCAATAATTTTCCCCATACTCCTGTCCGTTGTGGATCAGTACTGCACCAGGCGAAGTAAGTAGGGCGATCAGTGGCACTTGTGCTTTCCACCAGCGGTCTCTGCCCCCTGCGCGGTTGACGAGAGTCGAATGGTCGTGGTTTTCTATATAGGTAACTGCTCCTTTTCCGGCAGCAAAGTCACGCCCACTGTCCAGTACACGAACCAGCTGGGAGTTGATGTGACTATCGATCGCCTGTTGGGGTACGTCGTATAAAAAGCGATCATACCAGCAGCCACTAGCACCTATCTGACTGGTATCTTCGACGGCTTGATAGCGATTGTCTGTGAGATGCTCGAGCATGAGGGCAACATTGTCCCGACCGGTAGGCGCCAAGTGGTCTTTGAGGTCTGTGATCAACTTTGTAATGCCAAGGTCAGGCTTGGCAGAATCGTAGAAACCCAGCGTATAGTCGAAACGAATACCATCGACCTGATAGGTATCCAGCCAGTATTTACAGACATCAAAAATAAACTGCTGAGTACAATGGTTGTTATAATCAAATTCCTCAAAGTAACCAGCACCAGCGAAGCCACCGGTGAAAGGCGAGTCGTTTGGATCAAGATATAGCCAGTGATAAGGAAAGCCTCTGCCCGGATTTAGGCCTGCGTCAACATGGTTGAACACGCCATCCATAATCACATGGATATTGCGGCGATGCAGTTCCATGAACAGTATTTTTAAACGATAAAGCCGATCCAGGGGATTGGTTGGGTCTTCAATATAGCGATTCTCTACAGCGAAAAACAAAAAGGGATCGTATCCCCAGCTGAATTCACCTCCACGCCAAGCGGTCCAGGGCATAAACTCGATCGCGTTGACACCAAGGTCGACAAGATAGTCGACCTTCTTTTTAATGGCATCGATGGGAGCCATGTCTTTCCGGAAACCCGCAGTGAAGTCATCGATCATTAGTTCGTAGATAACTAGGTCGTGGATAGGAATCCGGTTGTCTATGGGGATAACATTTGTTGTGTGGCCGCCGATTATAAATGCAGCGTTCTCTTGTTCTGTCGCGACATATTTGGCACAAGGATCGCCACACCAACGGGTGGTGCCATCTTCATAGGTGACAAAATATTTATATTGATAGAATTCGTCCGGTAAATGTTTGATGTGGAACGTATACAGCATACCACTCGGTATATTCAGTCTTAGTCAAGGCTGGTGCATTGACAAAATCCCAATCCTTGCCATTAATTTTACTTTGAAAATCACCCGTGACTTGCATCCGCTTAATCCTGGGCAGGCCACCATTGACGTACTGTGACGGATTCTTTTTAGTATCCGGGAAGAATAACTTAAAATCTACTGAGTGGCCGGAAACGACTGCTCCAAAATTTTCGTACATGGAAATCTCCTTAGTTATTTGCGATTAATTTAGGCTAGCTGAGGATTTGCCTTTTCTAGGTTTTGCTCTCTAATGATTTTTTTATGTTCTTCATGAAAGCGTGACGGACATGTTCCAACAAGGCGCCCAAAAGTACGGGTAAAATAAGATGGATCATCGAAACCCACGGCATAGGCAATATCCACCACCAAAGCGTTCGGGTGTTTCAGAAGCTCTTTGGCTTTACTAATTCGATAGTTGATTAAATATTTTCGGAAACTTATTCCATACTCCTTTTTAAAGCAGCGACTGAAGGTACTAACATTCATTCCACAAAATTGAGCCAACTGTTCTTCATAGATTTTTTCATGGTAGTGGGTCTCAATATAAGTATGGGCAAGCTGTGTTCTTTTTTTATGGGAGGGTGGAAATCTAACCTCCATGGGAATAGGGTTAAACAATGCTTTGGATTGCTGATCTGGCTGTGACATTGTGTGGTTCTGTAAAGATGTTTGTGACAGGATATATTTCGCGCTGTCTACTAAGGTTTGTGGCTTGAGTGGTTTAACAAAGTAGTCTGAAACTCGGATTCGCAGAGCCCATATTGCCAGCGCCTCGGAGTGTTGCTCGGTAAGCATGATGATTGGAATCATTGGAAACAAATGCCTGATCTGTCGCAACACTGCAAGACTCGAGATGTCAGGATAGTCGTATTCAAAACATAATAGCTGTGGCATGTTTGCACGTGTTTCGCGAATAACTTGGTCGGAGTCGCTAAGATGGGTTACGACCCAATCTGTACTCAGGTAATAATCAAAACCTACTTCATCTTTAGCTAAACGCAAATCGATCCACAACACTTTTACTGTATCCATCTACCCTTTCCTCTCGATTTATCTAGTAATGTTAATACTTACTTGTTAAGGCTGCGTTTATTCGCCGAACTGCATCAGCTTGTCGATACAAAAAACATGATCATTTTTCCATCACCTTATCAAACACAGTATTAGGGGCGGATCCCATTGAACTAGTTCTACATATTTTGTATATACGCACACCAATCATCTAGCGGCATTAGGGTCTCGATTGATTCTTTAAATATGATTAATTAGCGCGCAAAAAAAAGCCGGACTACCGAATATGACTTTAACGAAGTCATATTCGGTAGTCCGGCTTTCCGTTTACATAGGATCCGCGACTTTCTGTCCCTACCTTACGATAGGTTTAGCTTTGCGTTGTTACTTTTTAATAATTTATACGCCTATTTGGCTAACATTTCAACTGAGTATTTAAGTCAAGTATTAGGTTATTTACTTTTTATCTTGGGCTCATTTAAACAAATAACCCGATATCTATCAATTGCCTCATAAAGTAAACTTTTTGAGATATAGCGCTTGAAGTGTCTCTTTCGCTAAATTTCCAAACTGTAAAAAGAAATTAAGCACTTTATGTCCGAATGACAAAAATTGTCGTTCGGACCATCAAGACCACTCCAAAAGGGTGAGTCAATACTTCCTAAGCTATACATGAGTATTGTAAGACTTTTGATTCCTAAAATTAGAATCAGTAGGGTCAGGTTTATGATTCTTAACAATACCACTGACTGTAGAGTAATGAAGATTAAAATAATCCCTAACCTCTTTTAAAGTATACCCGCCACTCTTATAAGCCGAAATTATCGCGTCATTCCGCATATGGCAGCCCTTTACCTTCGTTGACAAACTACTTATATGCATCAATTGTTTTAGACTTGCTTTGCCCAAACCCTGCTAACAGCCAATCGCTATTCAGTCAATTTGGCTTGGCTTTCTGCCCTACCGTTTTACATGATAACTACTCTAGGACCACTCTATAGCAGAATGTACCATTCCTTGCTCTCACAGGGTTAAGTACAATGTATCGACTTAGGAACGCACATTAAATAAAACCCGAAACTTTAGGTTATGAAGCACCGCCAGCCCTCGGAGGACTGACGGTGCTCTCGGATATTATTGATTTTTTTTCCTTAGCTCCAATAAATAACACTCCTTTTCTATCAAGATTGCCTTATACCTCCCCTGAAAAACATGACCAACACGCCGATGTGTACGATTAAATGTTTGGGTGTATCTACCATTAAGCTGTCGCATTCCTTTGGAAAGGTTTGCCTCTAGTGTTTCAATTAATAAATGGTAGTGATTATCCATTAAACAATACGCATAACATACCCAATTGTATTGTTCACAAACACCGGACATGATAGATAAAAAATTTTCTCTATCAAGGTCTTGCTCATAGATAGCTTCCTTGCGATTTCCACGAGAAGTTACATGGTAGAGCGCGCCAGCAAATTCGAGCCTAAGAGGTCTTGCCATTTTTGTCTATATTGTAAAAATTAAAAAAGAATTTTAGCAAAAACGCAATCATAACCCAAAGACCTGACCCTATTTGTGCTTTTGTTGCTTATATTTTGTTTTAGCTTAAATGAATAGCCAGATAGAAACTTCCTATATCTTTAAAGCTTACAGGGTAACCGTTCACATACCCCTCCTAAATTTCATATAAAAATGTCGTCATCCCCGAAGTCTTTTATCGGGGATCCATGTTAAACGTAGATTCCTGCTAACAGCATGCGGGGATGACGAACTGAAAAAACAGCTTACACCCTCTTAATTCTATTTCTCATAAAGGGGACGTGAACGGTTACCTTACAGGTTATGATATCGGTTCAAATCAAATAGCCCAGCGTTAATACCTCGATATTCTTTATGCTGCGCGTTAAACCAGTCAACATGCGCCCAGATTTCTGGGTTCGTGCGACGTATACCAAATTGCTTATAAAATGCGTCTATCTCATCAGTACTTCTAGCCTGTTGAATCGCACTAATAAATTCAGGCAATTCTGCTTGCTGTACATCAAAGAAAAAATTTGGATAACTCCCTAAAAAGCCAGAAACAACGGTTAATGTATCCAGATCTCGCTCTCTCCGTGCATCTTCAGCAATAAACACAGAAACATTTTTCAGTGACTTATTCAATAACAAAGTATAAACAAGATCCTGTTTTCCTTTTGCCGTTCTAATGCGAAGTAATGCCATTTCTGGCAAAAGATCCAGTTCACGCCCCTTAAGCTGTACCAGTTGTTGTATTTGCATATCAACATCTTGCTGTAGGGATGCAATACTTTTAGAACGACAGGCCTCTTGTTCACATTGATTTAAAATATCTTTATCACCAGCAGCTTTACCTAAGCGCTTCCTAAGCTGGTCAAAAAACTCATTTTTATAGTCGGTCGTTTGATAATGCACACCTGTTTCGAAACCAGCGCTGTAGTAGGGGGTATTAACATAACTGATAAGCTTACCCGTTATTCCCTTATACCAGCTGTCATGTATTTTATTACGTTGATCATTCGGCATAAATCTAAGAAAATTATTTTCCCCATCAATACGGAAAACATCCATATACTTTCGCGCTGCTAGCTGATGATTAATTGAACTATAAATATCAAACCCGGCAACCAGCAAATAATGAATTCTTTCAAAAATCGGATAGTCGACTAACCACGCTGTTAGAGGTGTATCACCTACTAAACCCGTAACAACGGTAGCACTATCAAAATGCCTAAAAACGGTTAAAGCCGCATTTTTATTAACCCCGCCTCCATCCCAAATGTCCTCCATTTGTAAACTACCAAATTGAGTGATCACCTGATTGGCCATTTCATCTTTATTTTTAAGATACTGTTCTGCAAGGACATCATATTTTTTAAAGCCCCAAAACCCAAGCTTGTTCCCCGCAACACCTGGCAGGCTTAAATTAGCAGCCTGTTGTGTTATGAAAGCATTAAATGGATCTGCTACTTTGGCCCGTTTTCTCGTATTACCCCAAGGATTTAAGAAAGCAACCCAGAATCTATCTCGTATTGCACCTAATGCCATTTGTCCTCGGCAAACAGGGCCTTTAATAAATCCTGAGACAAAAAATTGAGCATCATCAAGCAAAAATTGATAGCGCATTTGATAAGGAATATCAGCAAATGCGATCATAGGGTTGGCTGCAACTTCAACTTGATAGGATGGTAGTTTACTCACACGATAATCTGGTTGAAAAAACAGTTCATCATAACGACGCATTTTGTCTGCACTCAGCTCATACACGCTATGCGTCTTTTCTACGATAGTTTCTTCTACAGAACGTAAACGGTAATAAAACTGACTTAACTTAGGATCATCATAAGGCAATATTGTGGCAATTTCTTTAACTGGCTGAGGTGATGGTGTTTCCGAGCGTACCAATCGATAAAACTCTGTTTCAGAGTGCCCTTTAAAATGAATATTTCCGACAAACAAATGCTCATAGATATAGCGTGAAACAAGCTGTTGTTTTAACGAAGGACGATTAAAAAATTCCTCCCACTGTGCAACGGATTTTATCCCTTCTGCTGATAAAGCAGGCGGTGCATCAAATTTTGCACCTTGTTGTAACCAGCTCATTAAAGTATATTCCTGCTTTAAAGATAAACCTGGCATTGCATAAGGCATTCCCCAATCAGGGTGCTTTTGCTTATACTCTGAAAATTCAGCAACAGTTGGACATTCCTGTTCACGATCCAAACTAATATCAAATGAATCAACTAACTTACCGATTTCAGGCAGTGGATTGCTACGTTTCAATTCAATTAATTTAGCTAACAATGAATTATTCAAAGCCGCCTGATCTGTCTCTATACGCTCATTCAACACAGGATAAAATTCCTTTGTCCGCCACTCTTCTGTATTACTCGCATCTATAAACAATCGCGTGGGAGATGCGGCCGTTGATCGTCCTCCGTCATAAACCAGCTGCTTTGTCGCTCCCCGGTCGATCCCGGCTGTTGACCCCAATTTTAGTTGGCAAGGAGCATCATAACAGGCATGACAAGCCACGCAACGCGTGTCTAATAGCGGCTTAATCTCTTGATGATAAGAAATTGCATCTTTTGCTAGTACCTCATCTTTATTTAAAAGGCGCTGTTTAGGCTTAGACTCACCATATAATGCTGCAAAATCTGCCGATTGAGATTTAACATTCTGATATACGTCAGTACAACCACTGATGAATATAAAGAAAACCAGCACCGTATAAAATCTAATACTCATATAATTATTCATACTATTATTGACTCATTAATGGTTTATCTAACAGGCTTGATATTTCCTGCAATTGCAATCAATGCCACTCCATCAAATACAAAACTCATACCAATCAACATACCGACCAGCCATAAGGAGCTTAATGGCCAACCGACCAGAACAATCCCGCCTAATACCAGTGATAATAGACCATTCAGTAACATAAAAAACCAGCCTTTAGCAGGTTTCATTTCAACTGATAAAGCAATACCCGCAAAGCCATCCATTAAAAAATAGAATGCAAGCAGCAAGCCTAGAGTAGAAATAACCACAGCAGGGTGAAACAGGATTAATAAAGAAAGTACAAACAGAATAAAAGGCTTAATCCACATCATTAAAGTCTGTGTTTTACAGGAAAAAGCTGAATAGGCGAGCACAATAGCACTCACAGAAAAAAGACTGCTGACAAAGAAATTAAGTGTCCAGCTCATTAGCATGGGGAAAATAATACCAACGATACCGATAACAATCATCGCAATACCTGCTGGTTTGGCTTTTGCATTAAATTTTTCTAAACTTTGTTGATCAAGACTTAAAAAGATACTCATGTTTTTTTTCCTATTAAATATTACAATTTCGCTCTCACGATTTTCATTACCGCTATTAAATTAATGACTGCCATACCTTAAGCCGTCTTTAAAAACACTTTATAAAGCCCATTCAGCATACAACATAGAATGAAACCAGGTATTCCCTCCCCCCGTATACTGTCGAGCCGCTTCATTGGGAATTGCTACAGCCATCACGGCACTAATTGAAAACCTCTCAGTTGCTTGCCAGTCGAGAATTAAATCAACTTCATCAGAAAAATTATTCGCTGTTACATTTTCAGCTAAGGATTCGGGCTGGTTGATATCGAAATGATAATAAAACAAGTGCATACCTAATTCATTATTCGGTTTACTACTTACACCGACTAGATAACTGAATAGGTTACTGTTAGCGAGTACAAATTCACCCATAATTTCCCCTTGAAACCAAGTCCCCCAGTCACTCATTCCATAAGCTAAGGGGTTAAACCTAGGCTGTCGAAAGATAGCCTAGACCTGACCCCATATTTTTTCTCGTTTGGAATACTAATAATAAAAAACTTAATGAAAATTAAAAAATGGCCGAATGGCTTGATTAAATTCCTATCGCTAAATTGTTGGGATACAAAACTTGAAATATAATACAATTAAACATTTAATCATAATTTATAAAAGGGATCGCTATGAACAAAAAAATAATTTCAATAATAAGTATCATTCTTTTAGGTCTGCTCACTAGTGCATGTACCACCCGTCAAGGTAGCTTTACAATGTTATCAACTAAAAATGTGGAAATTAGTCGTGTGGATCTCAAAAAAGTTGATTTCACGCGCAATGTAGAAGGGAAAGACGGTCGATTCACTCTTTTATTTATTCCTTTTGGATCCACACCTAATTTAGAAGATGCTGTTAATAGTTGTTTAGAAGCAGGGAACGGGGATTTTATGACTAGTGCTGTTCTACACAGTACTTCGTGGAGCGTTATTTTGTTCGGATGGGAGTCATGGACAATTAAAGGCGATGTAGGTAACTCTTTATCTACAGGTGCTTCTGATTCTGCTCCTGTTTCTGATTCTGTTTCTGATTCTGTTTCTGATTCTGTTTCTGATTCTGCTCCTGTTTCTGATCCTGTTTCTGATCCTGTTTCTGATTCTGATTCTGCAGTCAATATCACTCAATAATACTCATTACATAGACCAAAAATTTATACGTATTATTTGTAGAATAGGCAGCAAAGCTGAAATCAGCTAGCCTATTCTTCAGCATAAATACATTCCTTTTCTACTAGCCACGGGGGCAGGTCTTGAATTTATGACTCTTAACAATACCACTGACCGTAGAATGCATAATATGACAGCTCCTTAGGTACCGCTCGTCGCCGTGAAGCAGGTATCTCACTCACTTTCTATTTGACTTTGCATTGACTCTACAAATTTATCATCTCCCAAAAATATCTGGTTCTTCAACTGTTCTCATGGCGGTAACTGTCCCTTTCCTTCGCTGACAAACTGCTTATATGCATCAATTGCTTTTGATTTTCTGCGCCCAAATCCTGCTAGCAGCCAGTCACTACTCAACCAGTTTGGCTTGACTTTCTGCCCTACTGTTTCCCGATAATTACTCCATGACCAATCTGTTCGTCAAAATAGAGACAAGCAGACTAAAGAGTTAGAGTTACATTAAACTAATTGCCTGCTAGATATAACCACTATCTAATACCGGCATTACCCAATAATGTATGCCAGAACCAGAAAAATCGTGTTTTAAGGCATAAATTAAGCTATTTAACTGCTCTGCCGGTATATACATTTGAAAACGAATTTGCCTTTGCGTTCCGGCGACTTGTTCGGCTAAAGACATACGAGTGTGATCACTCACATGCGCATTAACCGTTAAACTACTAAAGCCATCCGCCGCCTCTATCGCCAACAGACAATCCACTACCGCCTCTTCTAATAAAGGCGGCACATTAATCGTGACTAAATATTCTTGATCGCTCATACGTCTTGCTCCTGTTTTGCTTCACCGAACATTTCATACAAAATGGGTAATAAAATTAGCGTTAAAAAGGTCGATGACACTAAACCACCAATCACCACAATCGCTAATGGTCGTTGAATTTCTGAACCCGGCCCCGTAGCAAATAACATCGGCAACAATCCAAATGCGGTTAAACTCGCTGTCATTAATACCGGACGTAAACGACGCTCAGAACCGACTACTATCACTTCTGATAGCGCCATACCCGTGGCGCGCAATTGATTAAAATAACTCAGCAACACCACACTATTCGGCACGGCAACACCCAATAAAGCAATAAAGCCAATCGACGCGGGCACGGACATATATTCACCTGAAATCCACAAAGCAAACACACCGCCGATCATCGCTAAAGGAATATTAGAAAACACCAAAGTCGCCTGACGTACTGAACCAAAAGTGGTAAATAACAATAAAAAGATCAGCAACAAAGACACCGGTACCACCACCGCTAAACGCGCTGCGGCTCGCTGTTGATTTTCAAACTGCCCTCCCCATTGCACTAAATAACCTGTCGGTAATTCAACTTGAGCCTGCACAGCTTGTCTGGCTTCATCGACAAATCCAACCAAATCCCGTCCATCAACATTACTGCGCACGACCACAAAGCGCTGACTTTGCTCGCGTTTAATCGATACCATACCATCCACTTTTTCCAATTTAGCTACACTGGATAACGGCACTTGTCTACCATTAGGCAAAGCAATTAATAAACTTTCAAAGTTAGCACTATGGCTTTCACCACGTAAAATCAATGGCGTTCTACGCACTCCTTCTTGCACGATTCCTAATCTCAAGCCTTCCACTTGCGCGCGCAAAACCTGCTCTATTTGATCAATATCTAATCCTAAACGACCTGCGGCCAAACGATTAATCGTTAATTGCAAATACTGCATGCCCTCATTTTGACTAGCAAACACATCCACTGCCCCTGGAATAGACTTCAGAACGGTTTCTATTTCTGCTGCTTT
>ENA-OSET01002818-OSET01002818.1-sediment-metagenome-genome-assembly--contig:-NODE-2818-length-16426-cov-10.058291_pt1 | contig 16426 bp, 17 predicted proteins | sample MGYA00237882_ERZ534229 | MGnify/ENA primary metagenome ERZ534229 (study PRJEB26408, sample SAMN06266212) | sediment metagenome | isolation source: Hudson Canyon methane seep mesocosm | place... | reverse complement strand
CACTGGTCGGGTAATGTTGTGCTAATTCAGGCGTTTTTTCTGGCCAGCCTAAAGTTGAGAACGGCCATAGAGCAGATGAAAACCAGGTGTCTAGTACGTCATCATCTTGTTTAAGCGCATAGTCAGCAGCAAGGTTATGTTTTTCTCGGATTTCCTGTTCAGAGCGTCCTACATAGACATTGCCTTCTTCATCGTACCAGGCCGGGATTCTATGTCCCCACCAGATTTGTCTGGAAATACACCAGTCCTGGATGTTACGCATCCATTCAAAATAAGTGTTTTTCCAGTTATCAGGGACAAATTTAATATCGCCATTTTCTACCGCTTCAATCGCCGGTTTGGCTAATGGCTCTACTTTTACATACCACTGGTCTGTTAAAAATGGCTCAATCACACTGTTTGAACGGTCGCCTCGTGGCACCATCAGTTTGTGATCAGCGATTTTTTCTAATAAACCAAGTTCATCCAGGTCGGCAACCATTTGTTTACGAGCATCAAAACGATCCATGCCTATATATTTGGCGGGGATTAAATCGTTTTCATCTTCTTCGTTTGCGCGGATAGTCGCATCTACCGTGAAGATGTTAATTAGACCACCATGTGGCATATCTTGTATGGCTGATAAATCTCTATGGCGGGTCCAGACATCATAATCATTAAAATCATGGGCAGGGGTGACTTTTACACAGCCGGTACCAAATTCAGGGTCTACATGCTCGTCAGCAATAATAGGGATACGGCGACCTGTTAACGGCAGTTCCAAGAACTCACCTAATAAATGTTTGTATCTTTCGTCATCAGGATGGATGGCAACGGCGGCATCACCTAATAGCGTTTCAGGACGAGTGGTCGCTACGATTAAATGACCCGAGCCATTTGATAAGGGATAACGCATATGCCACATAAAGCCATTTTCTTCTTCTGATAAAACCTCTAAATCAGAAACGGCTGTGTGTAATACCGGGTCCCAGTTTACCAAGCGTTTACCGCGATAAATCAGGCCTTCCTCATGCAGTTTGATAAACACTTCCTGCACCGCATCGGACATACCATCATCCATGGTAAAGCGTTCTTTTTCCCAGTCTAAAGATGAGCCCATGCGACGTAATTGACGGGTAATAGTGCCGCCCGATTTTTCTTTCCAGTCCCAGATTTTTTCGGTGAATTTGTCACGGCCATAGTCATGGCGAGTTTTACCCTCGGCATTAATCAAACGTTCTACCACCATTTGAGTAGCGATACCAGCATGATCAGTACCTGGTTGCCATAAGGTGCTACAGCCTTTCATGCGGTGGTAGCGAGTCAGGGCATCCATAATGGTATCCTGAAATGCATGGCCCATATGTAAGCTACCAGTGACATTAGGCGGTGGAATCATAATGCAATAGGATTCACCTTCAGGCTTTGCTTCAAAATAGCCTTTTTCTTCCCAGGTTTGATACCAGCGTTGTTCGATTGAATGAGGGGCGTATGTTTTTTCCATGGAAAGTGTGTCTGTATTAAATAGTATGTAAGTGTAGAGCGGACTTTAGTCCGCAATAAAAATTGTTATCTGTTATTAGCGGACTGAAGTCAGCTCTACAGTCCTTATTAAATCTCATGTGTCGCTATTTTAAAACCATCCTGCTGATATTGCCTATAACGTTGTCTTCCAGCCTGCTTTAAAGTTTCGTTATTATCAAGAATTTCTAATACCCGCTCTGTTTTAGTCAAGTCCTCAGGGTAGTTGGATGATAAATTGAAAATTAATTTTTGCCAATTTTTGGGTGCAGCGATATGTCCAATTAAAACAGTCTTTTCATTGTCAGGTGTATTATTTAATTCGTCATATTGCTGGTGGGGAATAAAACTATTTTCCCTGAATGTCCATAATTGATTATCTAATTGCTGGCTTTGCTGCGCAGAATCAGTATAAACATAACAAAACTCACCGCAGCGATAGGCTTTTTCTATCAGTTTACAAGCAAATATAAAGCGCTCTGATAATGAATCAGTTTTTAATATATAAAAACTGGCTTCAGGCATTGGCTCTGTTAATAAGATACTGGCTCAATAAAGGCACTGGACGTCCTGTGGCGCCTTTATTAGTACCACCTGAACGCCAGGCTGTACCTGCAATATCTAAATGTGCCCAGCGATAATCTTCTGTAAACCGCGATAGAAAACAGGCGGCTGTAATAGTGCCTGCGTCACGGCCACCAATATTGGCTAAATCGGCAAAGTTAGACTTTAACAGTTCATGGTATTCTTCCCATATGGGTAAGCGCCACAAACTATCACAAGCTGTTTCACTGGCATCGATTAAATCATTACATAAGTTATCATCATTACCTAAAAGCCCGCTAGGTACTCGGCCTAATGCAACTAAGCAGGCACCCGTTAAGGTAGCTAAGTCAATTACAACTTCAGGATTGAATTTCTTTGCATAAGTCAGGGCATCACACAGAATCAAGCGGCCTTCAGCATCGGTATTGAGTATTTCTATAGTCAGGCCTGCCATACTGGTCACAACATCACCTGGTTTATTGGCATCACCATCAGGCATGTTTTCTGAAGAAGGCACAATACCCACAATATTAATGCCTAAGTCCATTGCTGCCGCAGCTTGTAATGTACCTAAAACACTGGCGCCTCCGCACATGTCGTATTTCATTTCGTCCATGCCTGCGCCTGGTTTTAAAGAAATACCACCGGCATCAAAGGTTAAACCTTTACCGACAAGAACGATAGGTTTGTCGTCTTTATTGCCACCTTGATAATTTAATACGATTAACTTCGCAGGCTGACGACTGCCGCGAGAGACAGAAAGAAATGAGCCCATTCCCAGCGCTTCCATATCACTTTCTTCCAGGATGTCTACGCTCATTTTATCGCTATTTGCAGCTATTGAGCTTGCTTGCTCTGCCAGGTAGGTCGGTGTGCAATAATTGCCAGGCAGGTCGGCAAGGCGTTTAGTTAAGTCCATGCCTTTGGCAATAGCAATACCTTGTTTAAGCCCTGTTTCAGCTTGAGCTTTTGTTTCTTCAGTTACCGTAATGACCAGTTTTCCCAGTTCTGTTGCGGGTTCTTTAATGCTTTTAGAATCTTGATATTGATAAATAGCATCATTAAAAACTTCAATGATTTGCCTGGTTTTCCATTGGCTGTCGAAATTATTGATTTCAATATCGACTAAAGCACAGCTGATTGATTTGATTTTCAACGCTTTTGCAGCTGTCACAGCAGAAGATAAGGCTTTCCTATACAGTTTGGCGGTGAGTTTATTTTGCTCGCCTAAACCCACAAGTAACACGCGCTCTATAGAGCTATCAGGCAGGTGGTTGATTAACAGGGTTTCTGCATTTTTTCCTTTAATATCACCACGCTCAATTAATTGCGTGATAATTCCTTGATTTAGCTTGTCAACAGAAACAGCTGAAGGGCTAAGATGCTGATTTTCATAAATACCAATAATAATACAATCAGTTTGTTGTTTGTCTAAAGCTAAGGTTTCTATAGAATAGTCCATAAGAATATCAGGATGAGCAGGTTAAAGGGAAAATTAGGGTAGATTATACATGAGTTTTTTAAGGTGGGTCGCTTGAGCATTGAGTCGAAAAAAAAGGTTAAGGTTAGGTGTTATCGGTTTATTTCCGTTTTAGATAAAATGATCGCATTTGATCTGTTGAAAACGGTGACGGCTGTGCTGTCGGTGTTGGTCATTATTATCGTCAGTCGGAAGTTTATTAAAGTGCTGGCGCAAGCAATTGAAGGAAATATCTCCAATGAAATTATTTTAAGCTTACTGGGTTTGAAAATAGTCATTGCAGTGGGGGCTTTTTTACCAGCGGCAATATTTATGTCGATCTTAATGGTGCTAGGGCGAATGTATAGGGACCAGGAAATGTCGGCTGTTGCCTCCGCTGGCGGCGGAGTTTTTGTTATTTATAGGGCTGTTTTTTTGCTAATCATTCCGCTGAGCATTATTGCAGCCGCTTTGTCGCTGCAGGCAGTGCCTTGGGCCGAAACAAAAATAATTGAATTAATGCATGAAGACCAGAAGCAGGCAGATATAAAAGGGATCGCGGCGGGTCGCTTTAGTGAATATAGCCAGGGTGAACTGGTTTTTTATACAGAAGATATTGTTGAAAACCAGCGTATGAAGAATGTTTTTGTACACAATAGAATGAGTGGGCGGGCAAGTATAGTTAATGCAGACTATGGAAAAATAGAACATTTGCCTGGCGGATTATATTTGGTGCTAGAGCAGGGGGAGAGAATTCAGGGGCAGGCAGGAGAAAAGGACTTTATTATTGAAGAGTTTGAACAGTATGCAGTGCGTTTAGAAAAGAAGGAAACTCAATTGAAAGAGGAGCGAGAGGGGATGCCGAGTGCTTTGTTATGGTCGTCGGATAAATTGCTAGATATCGCTGAAATTCAAACTCGATTGTCGATTCCTTTAGCGGTCATTTTTTTGAGCTTTTTAGCCGTGCCATTGGCCAAAATTTCACCCAGAGGGGGGGTGTATGGCAGCCTGATTGTGGCTTTTGCTATTTATTTTGTCTATGGCAACTTAAAGCGAGTGAGTCATAGCTGGGTGGTCAATGAAGTGATCCCCGTATCTGCCGGTTATTATGGGGTGTATTTTTTGCTTATGTTGTTAGCAGGCGCTTTGTTGTTGCGTCTGTATGGCGTTAAATGGATTCTTATGCAGTTTAAAGGGAGAGAGGTCGCGTGAATGTTTTAACGGGCTATATTATTAAAGAGGTTTTGAAAGGTTCGGCAATAGCCATTATATTGTTATTAACCTTGTTTAATTTGTTTACCTTTAGTGACGAGTTAAAAGATCTGGGGAAAGGAGTGTATGGCTTAAAGGAAATATTTTTATATCTTGCATTAACATCCCCCCGAGTTTTTTATGAATTAGTCCCTTCTGCAGCCTTGTTAGGTAGTCTGTTTGTGGTTGGAGCAATGGCTAATAATCGGGAAGTTGTTGCCATGCGGGCAGCAGGCCTATCTATTTTTTGGGTAATAAAGTCAGTCATGTTGGCCGGCTGTGTGTTGGTTGTTATTGCTCTTGTTGTGGGAGAGTTTGTGGCCCCAAAGGCAGAACGAACGGCGCAATTAATAAAAACAACGGCGCAAAATAACGAAGTGGTTATGCGTTCTAAGTATGGTTTGTGGTTAAGGGAAGGGCAGCAGTTTGTTAACGTCCGTAAAATACCCAGTAAAGGGGAGTTATCAGAGATCTATCTTTATCAAGTGGATGAGAAAAATCGGCTGCTTTCGGTAACAAAGGCCGACAAAGCAAATTTTTTGGGGGCTGAAAAATGGAATATGAAAGGCATAGTGAAATCTGAGCTTTCTACTAAGCAGGTGTTTTCAGATAAGGAGTCAACAAAGCAATGGGAAACGTCAATAGATCCTGATTTACTTAATGTTGTGGTGGTAAAGTCTGAAAATATGTCTTTGTATGATCTATTTATGTATATAGATTTTCTTAAAGGAAATAACCAGAAGTCACAAACCTTTGAACTGGCTTTCTGGAGTCGCTTGATCAACCCTTTTGTGACCTTTGTTATGTTAATGGTGTCTATTCCATTTGTGGTCGGGGTTGGGCGTGGCGTCAGTACCGGGGGTAGGATGATGGTAGGTATTGTTGTCGGGATGACTTTTAATATTTTTGACAAGATAGCAGGGCATGTGGGGCTGGTTTATGGTTATGACCCTATGCTAATGGCGGTATTGCCTAGTGCGGTGGTTTTTTGTTCGGCGCTGTATGCAGTGAGCAGAGTGCGATGATTCCTGTCACCAGTCTGCTGGGACTGGTGACAGGCGAAAGTTATTTCTTTTTCATATAAAAATAAAGGAATGGGCATTTTAAGGTCATGTCATCTCCCTCAAGCTTGATCACTTTACAGCTTTCGTATCTTGAACTTCCTGCTATGGCCTGTTTTTTGATAAAGCCATTTTCAATAGAATATTTGATGTTAATAGAGGTCTCGCCAGTTCGTCCTCGGGTATCTGTGGCAATGGCATGAATAATGCCATTATTTTTAAATTCCCATTGAATATTGACTTCTTTTCTATCTCTTTTCTTTTTAGAAGGTGATTCGGCGTAAATCGACCACTTCCCAAGGATTTGGGAGTTATCTTCTAATTCAATTATTTGTTCTGCTTTTTTCGCATGTACTGGCAGTGCGATAAAAACAAGAGCGAGTAGAGGTAAAAGTTTTATTGTTTTTTTCATATTTTCAAGCTCCGGCCTGCGTGGGTTTGGGTGTTTATTAATCAACAGTTTGAGTATAGCATAGTAAAGCATAGCTCCTTAATGGAGGCTTAATAAGATTGGTTTTTACCGTAATTGATATTAGCATATTATAAAAAGCTTGTGGTTTTTTTATGGCTAAAGTGTAATTGTTTCAAATTTAGAGTTACAATTGAAAAGGTATCAATTCTAATAATGAAAATAATAAGGAAGGGTGGAGTATGAAGTTTAATAAAATATTGTTGGTTGCTTTATTTTTTGTTTTTTCTAACCAGTGTTTTGCATTGGCTGTAGATGAATGGGAATACAATACCATTGTCAGCACGCTTAAGGCGACACCGGGTTGTAAAGATAAAGAAAAGGCGGCTAAACAGGCGTCTACAGGAAGACGTTTTAAAAAATATGCCAAACTTGCCTGTAATTCTATGGGTATGGGCTGGGGTTATGATAGTGCTGTGGATAAAGGTGAGCTTGTCTGTGATGTCTGTGAAGACGAGGAAGACGAGGAAGAACCTGGTTATAGCTGTTTCATGAAAGATGTTGTTATCAAATGTAAAACAGTTAAGAAGGGTTGGTAGTCAATTTGTGAAAATGATGGTGGGCAAGGTTTAGTCCTTGCCTATTATTATCGTTAGGGCTAAATTATTTTTTGCCCTCAAAAAACAAGCTAGTTCCTGAAAGTTTATCGTGCCAGGTCTGTTGTTTTTTATCAATAAGCTTCCATAGCCAGCCTAAGCCTACACAGGCCCAGGAGATGATGGCGAGTATAAAACGTTTAAACGCCAGGCTCCAGGTAACAGGACTGTGGTCCTGAGTCCGTATTTTTACCTTCCATGTTTTCATACCTAATGTTTGTCCGCCATGCGTCCAAAACCAGCCGTAATATAGAAAACTGACTGTTAAAATGTAGATAGGGAAAAAAAACTGTGATGAGGTAAATGCCTCACCCTTATTAAAGGGTAGCAGCAGAGCTGTTGCCAGAAACAACAAAGCCAGTAATAGCAGGGCATCATAGCTAATGATTGCCATGTGGCGAAAGAAACCAGGTGAGAGAGCGTTTTCTTTACCTGGTTTTTTTTTGTCTGAGCTCAACAATTATTTCTTGAATAAAGCTAGTTTTTGACCGAAGTACATGCTCATTGCAATAAGCGCTGCCATCATTACTAGAGAAAAAGCAAAAGGTGGTTTATGAAGAAGAAGTATAGCTAAATCAACTACATAAATACTGGTTAACAAAGGTTGGTCAATCAAGCCATTAATGATCTTTTTGAACATAAAATTCCCCAAAATAATATTAACAGCAACTTTTTATGATTATATAAAGATTGTATGCTGTTTTTAGTAAGACAACTTAATAAATGCTGCATAATTCTACTATATTAAAATACTTTGTGTAAAAAAAAAGCTGTTGGCTGGGATGGAAACAGCCTAAGTGATATGATATAGGAAAAATTTCAGACTTATTCTAGTATTGCTTCAAAATTAGCTGTAAGTAGTGAATTTATATAATAATAACTAAGGGAATGAAGGCCATTTTAAATTTTTTCAAGAAAATCTTTAGCGCACCTGCTGAGCTTGAAAAGCAGGTAACTGATGCTGAAAGCAAGCAAGGGGAGGGTATAGTTTATACCCGTTCTGAACATAATATTTCACGTTCACAAATGAGTGAAAATGCAGTCAAGGTTTTGTATCGGCTGAAGAAGTCAGGTTATGAAGCGTATCTGGTTGGAGGATGTGTTAGAGATTTATTATTAGGTCATGAGCCCAAAGACTTTGATGTGGCGACAGATGCCAGTCCTGAACAGGTGAGGAAAGTTTTTCGTAACTGTCGATTAATAGGGCGCAGGTTTCGTCTTGCTCATGTTCACTTTGGTCGAGAAATCATTGAAGTCGCTACTTTTCGTAGCTCAGATAGCAATGATAGTCAGGAGCAAAAGGTTCATGAAGATGGTCGATTATTACGCGACAATGTTTTCGGTAGCATAGAAGATGATGTCTGGCGTAGGGATTTTACTGTTAACGCCTTGTATTATAATATTCGTGATTTTTCTATCATCGATTATACCGGCGGAATGGATGACCATTCCGCAGGAGTGCTAAAATTAATAGGGGATCCAGCCACTCGATATAGAGAAGACCCGGTTAGAATGTTACGGGCAGTCAGGTTTGCGGTTAAATTGGGCTTTTCTATAGAGCCGTCAACAGAGCAACCTATTTTTGAACTAGCTCATTTGTTAAAAGGGATACCCGCAGCGCGATTATATGATGAAGCGTTGAAAATGTTTTTATCGGGTAAGGGCGTGCAAACATTTGAAATGTTAAGGCATTACTCTCTGTTTGAAGCATTATTTCCGCAGGCTGATGATTGCTTGAATAGCGAGCAGGATGATTTTCCGCGGGTTTTCATAGCCAGAGCTTTAGAGAATTCAGATAAGCGTATTGCAGAGGGTAAGAGTGTGACGCCTTACTTTTTAATTTCTGCTTTTTTATGGGAATCTGTTCAAAATGAGGCTCAGAAACAGATGGCTAAGGGAGAAGAGGAAAGTTTTGCCTATCAAAATGCGGCAAGTACGGTGCTATCAAAGCAGGTAAAAAGCTTATCGATTCCTAAGCGTGTGACCCAGTCTATGCGAGAGGTGTGGTTGTTACAGGCACGTTTTGAAAAACGAATTGGTGGTAGGCCTTATCGTCTGTTAAGCCATCCTCGGTTTAGAGCGGCGTATGACTTTTTACTTTTACGTGCAGAAACCGGTGGTGCTGAAATGGAATTGGCACAGTGGTGGACTAAGTTTCAGACGGCTAATGAAAATGAACAGAAAAAAATGACACGCCCCCCCAGAACAAAAAAGAAGGGAAAGGCGAGATCAAATAATAATAAAGTTAAAACAGATAATGGTTGATGTATATATAGGTCTGGGGAGTAATTTAGATAACCCGGGTGAAAAGATCAGACAAGCTAGATTGTCTATTAGCAGGCAAGCAGGACTGAAACAGCTTAAGTTTTCCAGTTTATATAGTAGTCCTCCAATGGGGCCTCAGGATCAGCCTGATTATGTTAATGCTGTGATGAGTGTGCAAACAGATTTAGCTGCAATCGAGTTATTAAGAGTGCTACAGAAAATTGAAAATGATTTTGGTCGTGAGCGCAAAGGTGAGCGTTGGGGAGCAAGAACATTGGATCTTGATGTCTTGTTATACGGGGATCAACAAATTGAACAGCCCGATTTAATTGTGCCTCATGTCGGTATTTCTGAAAGAGCTTTTGTACTGTATCCGATGCAGGAAATAGCGACGGAAGGCTTGTTTATTCCGGGTAAGGGATATATTAACGATCTCATGCTTAAGTGTCCTTTAGATGGTTTGGAGAAAATAGATTAATGGCAGGCTATGTAGAAAATCAGGCTGCTCCTGCACTGACTATACTTGACTTGGTTGCAATGAAGTTGGCGGCTGAAAAGATTTCCTGTTTGACAGCCTATGATGCTAGTTTTAGCCAGCTTATTGATCAGGCGGGTGTCGATGTGATGTTAGTTGGTGATTCCTTAGGCATGGTTATTCAAGGCAAGGAAACAACTGTCCCTGTTTCAGTGGATGATATGGTTTATCACACTCAATGTGTGGTGAATGCGCGTAAGCGGGCTTTCGTTATTGCTGATTTGCCATTTTTAAGTTACGGCACAACAGAGCTGGCGATGAAAAATACGGCCAAGCTAATGCAGCAGGCCGGGGCGCAGATGGTTAAACTGGAAGGTGCACATTTGCAGATTATTGAGTTTCTAGTTGGGTTTGGAGTGCCTGTTTGTGGGCATTTGGGTTTGTTGCCTCAATCAATTAATCAGCTAGGAAAGTATAAAGTTCAGGGGAAATCAGTACAAGATGCAGAGAAAATTGCTGAAGATGCTATGAAAGTAGAGCAGGCAGGTGCTAGTTTGCTGATTTTAGAATGTGTTCCAGCTGTATTGGCAGAGAAAATTGCGAAAAAATTAAGCATTCCTGTGATTGGTATAGGTGCTGGCCTGGGCTGTGATGGGCAAGTTCTGGTGCTTTACGATATGCTAGGCATTAGTTTAGGCAAGCGCCCCAGGTTTTCCCAAAACTTTATGCAAACAGCCGGGGATATTCCTGGTGCTATCCAGCAGTATCATCATGCAGTTAAGAATCTCGACTTTCCTGCGCCTCAGCACAGTTATTAAGATCTATGCAGAAAGTAAGCAGCATTATTGAATTACAAACCAAGCTTAAGCTTTGGCGTAAACAGGAGCAGACGATTGCTTTTGTTCCTACCATGGGTAATTTACATGCAGGGCATATTAAATTAGTGACCGAGGCCAGAAAAAAGGCAGATAAAGTTGTTGTTAGTCTGTTTGTAAACCCTGCTCAATTTGGCGTAGGTGAAGATTTTGAAAGTTATCCAAGGACAGAGCTTGAAGATGAGCGGAAATTAGTCAAAGCATCGGCTGATTTGTTATTTATCCCTTCCGTTTTTGAAATGTATCCTGGCAAGGCAGCAACGACTGTTTCTGTAGCAGGCTTGTCATCATTGCATTGTGGAGCTCATAGATCGGGGCATTTTGATGGTGTTGCGACTGTTGTGAGTAAGCTGTTTAATATGGTTCGGCCAGATATGGCTATATTTGGTGAAAAGGACTTTCAGCAATTGGCCGTGATAAGAAAAATGGTTCAGGACTTGAATATAGCCGTGGAAATTTTTGGGGTTGCTACAGAAAGAGAGATTGATGGCCTGGCCATGAGTTCTCGTAATGCTTATTTGACTCAGCCAGAAAGAAAAGTTGCCCCTCAGTTATATCAGGCATTATGTCAGGCGCGAGAGCTTGTATTGCAGGGCACAATGGGTTTTCAAAAAATTGAGCAGCAACAGATAAAGCAACTGCAGAAGGCAGGGTTTAAACTGGATTATTTTTCTATTTGTAAAGCGGATGATTTACAGCTTGCTGCTGAGAATGATAATGAGCTGGTGATTCTTGCAGCAGCCAGACTGGGAAAGCCTCGTCTGATTGATAATGTCTATTTTTCTACCGCAGTAAGCGGCAAGCATTAGTGGTTTTACTGCTTTGGTTGGATGGATAAAGGAAGCATGATCGCAAAATGTCGGGTTATGTTATCTCGCTACACTCAATAAGCTAACCCGACCTACGATAATACTTTGTTTTAAAGTCCTCCCTTGCTTGGGAGGGTTGGGGAAAGGAGGAAATAAAGCACTCTCTTCTTCAATATTCTTTTAAGAATGACAGGTTTTCTATCCATCAAAGCAAAATTGTTACGCTCCTAGGTTCTACAGCTGTTTTTTAGTGGTTCCCTTTCTTTTTATGGATTTATAGTGAAGTTTTATTTGGACAAAATATGAAAATTTCTGTTTTTTTATTAATGTTGATAGTGAGTTTTTCGTCTTTTTCAGCGACATCAAATCAAAAAGAAATTTTAGATTCAGTTGAAAAATTGAAGGAAAGCAATGCTAAATTATTAGCTATTGATAGTGATGAATCAATAAATCAGCTGCTGGAAGAAAAGACAATTATTTTGGATGTATTGATGGCGAAATTGAGAATAGAGCCAAGCTCTCAATTGCCGGCTTATGAGGTTCAAAATGAATTAGCTTATTTGGAATCTCGTATTAGCGTTAATACGGAAAGAGGAAATCTTCTTGCCGCCTTGCGAGATCAAACAAAATTAAAAGCTTATCTGGCTAATCAGGAAATTAGGCAATTTCTAAGATATTTAATTGAATCATCAAATAGCTATCAAACCATAGAGTCAATTGTTGGTAGGGCACAAACAGAATTAGAGGCTAATTTAAAAAAAGAAACTAAATTACTTTTACCTGAGGCTGCGGTGAAGGGCTTGGTATTTCAGGCCTTGCAAAAAAATCATCACTTATTTTTACAAGCGACTAATAGTTACCGGGATATTTTACATTATGTAATCAATAACCCCAGGCAAATTGCTTCAGTTCACTGGTTTCAAGAGTTTTCATTATTATCGGCTATTTCATATATCAATCATTTTGATTTTGTACATCCCATTAATAATAAATTATCTCCCTTTAAGATAGATGCTGGAGGCGTACTTCTTTCATTTGTCATTATTTTTTTGGTATATATTAGTTACCCCTTTGTCTTTAGGTGTAGCCGCTGGTGTGTAGAAAATCATGTGATCGATAAGGATGTTGAGCATGAGGAATTAATTTATCTCGAAATTAGAAGACCAGCCCGAACATTGTTAGTGTTTTTTGGCATTAACCTCGGTGCTCATGCCTTGTTTTATAAAACAGATTATCGAGGCTCTTTAGAAGGAGTGTCTTTTATTATTTATAGTCTGCTTTTTATCTGGCTGTTTTTTAAGATTATTGACAGTGTTGTTCTGGTTCAGGTAGAAAAATTAGCCAGTTCAAATAAAGAATTAAGAAAAGAACTGTTTAACCTGGCCGTGCAAGTTATCAAAGGTCTGGTGATTATTGTTATATTAGCTTTTGGTTTAAGTCATTTTGGCATTAGTTTGACTGCCATTATGTCAACATTAGGTGTCGGTGGCTTGGCGTTTGCTTTGGCAGCAAAAGATACCTTATCTAATTTGTTTGGTGGCGTTACCATCTTATTTGATAATGTTTTTCGTATGGGAGACTGGATTAAAGTGGGGGATGTTGAAGGCACAGTGGCTGAAATTGGTTTGCGTAGTACCACGGTGCGAACTTTTGATAATGCCTTGATTGCCATTCCTAACTCTATAGTTTCTGTTTCCAGTGTCAAAAACTGGAACCGTCGAGCAGTAGGACGCCGTATAAAAATGTATGTGGGGGTGACTTACGAAAGTAATATGGATGATATTCGCCAGGCCTTGGAAGATATTCGGGGAATGTTGAAAAATCATCCTGATATTGCCAACCCCACCCATAAATTAACCAGTAAAAAACGAAACTTTAAGTTTACTTCACAAGCCGATACTCATGGAATCAAGACAACTCAGCTGGTTTTTATGGACAGATATGGTGATTTTTCTATTGATATATTGATTTATTGTTTTGCCAGAACGGTTGACTGGGCTGAATGGCTGGCTGTAAAAGAGGATGTTTTGTTTAAAATAGCGGAGATTTTACAGCAAAATAATTTAGAGTTTGCTTACCCTACACAAGTGAGAATTCATAGGGCTGAGCCGAATAATGAGATGTCTATATTGCCTACAGTTGAATAGCGATGGTTTTTTCGAGTTTTGAAAGGCTGGCACATTTGGGTATAATGACATCCTCATAGGGCTTCAAATATATATTTAATATGCAAACAACGATGCTTAAAGCAAAGTTACATCGAGCGACAGTCACCCATTCAGAACTTGGTTATGAAGGTTCGTGTGCGATTGATGGTAAGATTTTAGACTTTTCTGGTATTAGAGAATACGAACAAATTCAAATATATAATATAAACACAGGTGGACGTTTTACTACTTACGCAATACGAGCGGAAGAGGGTTCTGGTGTGTTTTCTGTGAATGGTGCGGCGGCTCGACTTGCTTGCGAGGGTGATTTAATTATTGTTTGTGCCTTTGCAGCATTTGATAAAAAAGAGTTGGAAAATTATAAACCCACACTGGTCTATTTTAATGATCAGAATGAGGTCACGCATTCAAGTCATTCTATCCCGGTTCAAGCTGCATAAATCTTTTATAGATAGCTTTTAAGTCGCTATTGATTCATGCTATCTAAAGTTCTCGCAATAACTCCAATAAAGTACTGTAAAGCTATGTAGGGTGAGGTTTTCTCACCCACATCAGTGATCATGGTGAGACTGTCTCTTCGCGTGAAATCGTTACCTTTCTGAAACATTTATTTCATTATTTTTTTCGGTCAAGGTGATGCTTTGTTCTACTTCCCCCAATGTTTTCTGTAGTCCTATTCTTGTTTTGGTGTTAATGATTATTGGTGATTTTATAGAACCTTTAATTGTTGGGTGGGCAGCAGAGTCAGGGCTGTCATCTCGATGAAGAATCAGTAATATTAATAAATCATCAATAGACTCAATGTTTAAAGTCTTTTCTTCCTGCTCAGTTAAGGCAAATTGGTAATTGATATTGAAGTGTTCAGGAAGAGCAACAGAAAAGGCTGTATTTTCATCGCTTAAAGATTGCAGGGAATAGACAATCTCACTACCTTCTAATTGAAACAGTTGAAATTGGCTGAGATCTTCAAAACCAGGAATACCCTGAGGAAAAGTAATGTGTGATTCAGAGTCAATTGTATGAGGGCTAAACGCTTTTGATTCGATTTCCATATGACTAAGTTGGGCTGATTAATTGATTAAACATATAGTTAATATATATCATAGAAGAATATTTACAAGATGCAGAGGGTAATTAGGCTGAATGTAGACCCCTGGATCAGTTTTTTTGAATTTAGACGTTCTCTACATTGCATCAGGAAATTCTTCTGTGTATCCTGCTGGGTATTTTATAATCTTTTAGTACAGCCTTTCTGTGGATGATGAGATAGATGCAAATTAATTTGATATCGGTAGGAAACAAAATGCCAGGCTGGGTGCAGCAAGGTTATGATGAATATGCTAAGCGTATGCCTAAAGAATGTGATTTGCATCTTAAGGAAATTATGCCTGGCAAACGAGGGAAAAATAGTGATTTAACCAGTCCAAATTGAACACTTCTCTACCCGCACTCTTAGGTGCAGAACGAGAGAAATATTCGTATTTTAGTAACGCATCTAGTAACGATTGATTTGTTGTTCCCGAAGCTCCCCATCGACCGCTTTCATCGAAGCGTTCTTGATGATATTTAGCATGCCAGTCGTCCAACAAAGCATTGCCTGGCCCAGTGTCGAACCCGGTAATACCTTGCGTATTGTTTCCCGTTTTTGCAGGAAGAAACGTTAAGTTCGCGATACCGCCGATATTAACCACCACAACATCTTGCTCAGGCTCTGAAAAAACTGCATTGTGAAAAGCAGGTACGAGAGGCGCGCCTTGCCCGCCTAACGCCATATCCTTAGTTCTAAAATCAGCGACAACCCGAATATTCGACAGTGTCGCTAACGTTTGTGCACAGCCAATTTGGAGTGTAAAAGGAAATTTTTGAGTGGGTCGATGTCGAATAGTTTGTCCATGAAAGCCAATTGCTTCAATATCGCTAGGTTTTAAGTTCTCTTGATCAAGGAATTTTGATCAAAACATTGGATAATATTGCAAAAATTGAGCAGCATGGGATGGATCAAGGCGTGTCATTTGCCCCATCAAAAGCCACGGATCTTTTGATGATCAAAGGTATTACGGGCAATAAAATCCTGTCCCAAGAGCAGCTTGACACACTCTATACTGAAATTTTAGCATCACTGGACCCACTTTATGAAGCTTTTATTGCTTCACGCTTATTAGAAGGCACTCAGTTACTTCATCTTGTTGGGTCTCAGTTGGACGCCCTAAAGACCGAACTGGAAAAGGCTAAAGCGCTTTTGGGCGCACGAGATGACCACATGCGCGGTCTTTTAAAAACACAGTCGGCAAAAATTCTTGAAGATACAACACAATTTGATGCACAGCGGATGGCACAAGAGGTGGCCTTGATCTTTGTGAAGTCAGATGTAACTGAAGAATTGGACCGTTTGGCTATTCATATTCAAGCTGCTTCTGATCTAATGAAGGCTGGGGGCGCAGTAGGGCGCCGCATGGAGTTTTTGATGCAGGAATTTAATCGCGAAGCAAATACCCTCTGCGCTAAAGCCCAATTTTCGGAGTTGACCAGCATCGGACTTGAAATGAAAGTCATAATAGATCAAATGCGAGAGCAAATTCAAAATCTGGAATAAATGAATGAGCGAGCCGACACGACGTGGACTATTAATTATACTCTCTTCGCCTTCTGGCGCGGGTAAATCGACTTTGGCAACGCGATTGCGAGAGTGGGATAGAGATATCGAGTTTTCCATATCGGCCACCACACGCACTCCTAGAGACGGTGAAGCAAACGGGAAAGAGTACTACTTCCATGATCGTAAAACATTCAAGACCTTGGTGTCTGAGGGAAAAATGCTTGAACATGCCGAAGTTTTTGGTAATCTTTATGGTAGCCCAGAACAACCAGTAAAAGATGCCATTCTAGCGGGCAGGGATGTTTTGTTTGATGTCGATTGGCAAGGCGGCCAGCAAATCAAAAATTCGGTACTTG
>ENA-OSET01002817-OSET01002817.1-sediment-metagenome-genome-assembly--contig:-NODE-2817-length-16438-cov-5.385734_pt1 | contig 16438 bp, 13 predicted proteins | sample MGYA00237882_ERZ534229 | MGnify/ENA primary metagenome ERZ534229 (study PRJEB26408, sample SAMN06266212) | sediment metagenome | isolation source: Hudson Canyon methane seep mesocosm | place... | reverse complement strand
CCTGAAATTCCTGAGCCAATAACAATCGCATCATAAACTTCACTGCTTTTATTTATATATACTTGTTCTTTCATTTTATTTTCTCATACCGAAGAAGTTGTTATGTCGATTGCTTAATTAAATAAACCACGAGTTGCCCAAGTTGGAGCAGACTTTATATAAGGAATGGAACCTTTAAACCCGCCCGGAACTGGGTCATAACGTAACTCTTGCGTGGCTCCGACTTCAGAGGTGTAATATCCAAAACAAATATATTGTTTCAACAACTTAAAATCTGCACGCTGAATTTGATCAAAACTGTGCTCTCCTAAATCAAGTTCAGTCAACAGTTGAAACTGTTGCTTAGCAGTCAGCTTGATAAATGAATTTGATCCCTGCTGTTTAGCACGACTATCAATCAGTGTTAATAGTGCTAGCACCTTATTATGGTCTTCTTTGGTGTGACAATGATAAAGTTGATTATCAATAAAACCATGGGTATCAACTTCTGCTGCGCCTAATGTATCGGTTTTAGGAATAACGATTGAACAAATTTGCTTAAGTAATACCAATTGATTTTTATTAAATATTTTACCGTCAGTTAGTATCTTTTCATTACTTGGCACATAGGCCATCGCAACAGAAATAGCATTTCCAGTGACCAATGAACCAACGGCAACACCACCCAACATAGTGGTAAAACCTTTCAGAAAATGTCGTCTAGATTTTTCATTCGTTCTTATTGATGCTGATGCAGTTGTCGATTCATTATCATTTTTCATAACAAACTCTCTCTTAATTGATGCTTTAATTTTGTCTTTAACTAAGTTCAGTAGTCACTTCAGTCGGTGACTTTTTTTTATTCATATAAAAGTACAAAAGTGTAAAAGCTATGATGAGTATTGCGGGAAATACCGCTAGATTTGCTAGTACACTCTGACCTGCAGCAAGATCAGGATCTATGCCTGCAATAACGGAAGCATTAGCTTTTTCACGTGCACTGTCTATCCAGTGGCCAATAACAGGATTCCATAAACTTAAGGCAAACATCCCTGCAGCACCTATCATCGACATACCCAAAGCACCACTTTCTGGTATATTTTCGGCAACAAAACCAACCATTGTTGGCCAAAAGTACATGACACCTATGGCAAATAAAATAGCGGCAATATAGACGGATGACCCCGTAGCAATACTCATTGCATATATTCCACATGTGGCGACAATCGCAGAAAAAAGAAGTACGCCTACAGGGTTAAGACGATGTATAACGGGGCCAGAAAAATAGCGACCAACGGCCATTAATCCAGTAATTAATGCCATGATTAGCATTGGAGATGCACCAGACGCGCCCAAAATTCTTTCGATCCATTGTTGTGTGCCTAATTCAGCGGTAGTTGTTAGCGTCATACAAATCGCCATAAAAATGAATAATGGTGAAAATAATGCTTTAACATTGTCACGGGTGGAGCCTTTAATGCGCTCAATCTCAGGGAAGTGTTGTTTTAAGGTCATCACGCCATATAAAATTGCTGGAATTAACATGACCGATATTTGTAATTGCCAACCTAAACCTGCATCTGTCATTGCTTTTGAAATAAGTGCACCGACAACAATTCCACCTGGGAACCAAACATGAAATTTATTCAACATTGTCGTTTTGTTTTTAGGGTAAGTTTCTGCGATTAGTGGGTTACAACCAGCTTCTACTGCTCCATTAGCAAAACCAATAAAGAAAGTAGAAATAAGTAAGCCCCAAAAACCTTCAGCAGATATCGTCAATAATAGCCCGACTAAGTGACATATAAAGGCAATCAATAACAGCCTTTTCGCACCAAGGGTATTGTATAATGCGCCTCCTATCATCATAGCGACAGGAAAACCAAGAAATGCCATGGCGTTTACCCAGCCGAGCTGTCCGTCGCTCAGTGCGAACTCAGCACCAAGCTGACTTAAAATACCTGCTCGAATTGCAAAGGTCATTGAAGTAACGAGTAAAGCCAAACAACAGATGGTAAATATCCGTGATGAATCTTTTTCGGTGATTGTTTTATTAACGGTCATTGTTTTGATCCTTACTTAATTCATCGGGTAAAAGACCTAAAAGGCTTTTATTAACTTTAGTGTCTGTGGTTACTGCTGCAAAATCATCGAAGGCTTTTTCGGTTGGATTTATAAGGTGTTCAGCTATAAATACTGCCCCTTCTTTGGCACCATCTTCAGGATGTTTGATACAACACTCCCATTCAAGCACTGCCCAACCACTAAAACCATATTGAGTCAGCTTACTAAAAATAGCTTTAAAGTTAATTTGACCATCACCTAATGATCGAAAACGCCCCGGTCTATCTTGCCAAGATTGATAACCGCCATAAACACCACTACGTCCTGATGGATTAAACTCAGCATCTTTGACATGAAAAGCTTTTATGCGCTCATGATATATATCGATAAAAGCAAGGTAATCTAATTGTTGTAAAACAAAGTGACTAGGGTCATATAATATATTAGCCCTTGGGTGATGGTTCACCGCTTCAAGAAAACGTTCGAAGCTTGCGCCATCGTGCAAATCTTCTCCAGGATGTAATTCATAACAGACATCTACACCCGCATCATCAAATGCATCAAGTATAGGTAACCAACGATTAGCTAATTCTTCAAAACCTAATTCAACTAAACCGGGTGGTCTCTGCGGCCATGGATAAAAGGTGTGCCACAACAATGCACCTGAAAAAGTAGCGTGAGCTTTTAAACCGAGTCTTTCACTCGCTTTAGCCGCACACTTTAGTTGTTCTATCGCCCATTCAGTTCTCGCTGAAGGATTGTTTCGTAACGCTTCAGGAGCAAAGCCATCGAACATTTTATCATAAGCAGGATGAACGGCGACAAGTTGACCTTGAAGGTGTGTTGAAAGCTCAGTGATCACTAAACCTGCTTCAGCAACTATTGCCGTTATTTCATCACAATAGCTTTGACTTATTGCCGCTTTGGATAAGTCGATAAGTTTAGGGTCAGTGGGTAATTGAATACCTTTATATCCCAGACTCGCAGCCCATTTACATAATGACGGCAAGCCATTAAATGGAGCTTCATCGCCAATAAATTGTGCTAGAAAAATCGCAGGGCCTTTTATTTTTTGCATTGCATTTACCATGAAATTCTCCTTATGACTTTTTGAGTTCGTTTGAAATAGTGATGTTTTGTGGTACTACTAAAAACGGGTGCCATTTCAAGTCAGATTGGCTTGCAGCCACAACATTTTCTATAAATGCCATACCTCTTATGGCAGATTCTATGCCTGGTACATCATTCATCGCTGCGTCATTAATGCTGACAAGGTCATTAGTATCTGTAGTATCGGTACCAGGAAATAACCTACTGCGTATTTGATATGAGAACTGCGTATAAATATTAGCGAAAGCTTCTAGATAACCTTCTGGATGACCTGCTGGCGTTCTCATGTTTGCTTGTGTAATAGCATTCATTTCTCCGACGCCTGCACGAATCAATTGACTCGGTTTATCTGTATACTTCATCCAAACACTGTTGGGTTCAAGTTGTGACCATTCAATACTTGCGGTTTCACCGTATACACGTAACTTCAGACTGTTCTCTTCACCTACTGAGATTTGGCTCGCCAATAAAACACCTTGCGCACCTGAATTAAAACGCAGTAATACAGTACCGTCGTCATCAAGTACTCGTCCGGTAATACTCGTCGTTAAATCAGCGCAAACTTCTGTTATTGCAAGACCTGTTACGTATTCTGCAAGGTTTGCAGCATGCACGCCAATGTCTCCCATACAGCAGCTGATTCCTGATTTATTAGGATCTAAGCGCCATGTAGCTTGTTTACTGCCTTCATCCTTTTTATGTGCTAACCACCCTTGTGGATATTCAACAACAACCTTTTTAATTTTTCCAAGCTGCCCATGTTCAATCCGCGCTTTCGCTTCTTTTATCATAGGGTAACCCGTGTAGGTATGTGTTAATCCGTACAACAAACCCGTTTGTTCAATAATATTTTTCAATGCCAACGTTTGGGCTAAATCAACCGTTGCCGGTTTATCAGACATCACATGAAAGCCATATTCAAGCGCCATTTTAGCAACCGGGAAATGTAGATGATTCGGGGTAACTATAGACACCATGTCCATACGTTTATCATCACTAAACTTTGCTTCTTTCTCAAACATTTCTTGGTAAGAGCGGTAGCATCTATCTTCGTCTAAATACAATGATTTACCTGATGAAACTGCATTATCGGTATCAGAACTAAACGCCCCACAAACGAGCTCTATTTGATTGTCTAGTTGTGCGGCTATACGATGAATTGCGCCAATAAAAGCGCCTTTCCCACCGCCAACCATACCCATTCTAATTTTACGCATGATAATTAACTCTTTTTAAATAAATGTTATAGCAATTCAGTTTCGTTATTTTTACTCAACACTAGAACATAAGCATTTGCTATAACTGTTTATTTACTATAAATACATTTCCTAATATTGTGTTAAGAATAAATCGGTTATGTATGCAACAAAATCGGCGTCATTGGTTATATGATAGATTCGTAAATGATTTTAAAAAGGAAAAAAGCTGTCTTACTGAAGCTCGATAAACTAAACAGCTTTTAGATTTAGAAAGGATTATTTTTTAGAAGTTTAGTGAGAAATTCTCGATTTGTTGGTAATGCACTAATCAATTGTTCAGTATTATGACGCGTTTCATTTCTTAAACGTTTTATAAACGAAGATTCTTTCTGATTTAATGACTGTTGCGCTGTATTAAACCCCATACCATACAAGACATACTGTTTACTTGCCGATGAAAAAAGTTCAAAACGTTGATTGCTTTCATAAAGCCCCGGAGCTTGTGAACGCCACAACTGTAATGATTCTTGTAAAGTTTCAGGAATTGACTCTACTTGCTGATGCGCTTGCCAATACGCACTGTCTGTTCTGTTTGAAAGAATGTAATGCAACTTAAGAAAATCGATGATTTCTTGCCATCTTTGTAACGTTAGATCATTGAACCTTTTTGCCAAAACTTTCATTGCACTATCGTCTCGAGGAAGTTGTTGGCTTATCCATTCGGCTGACTTTTCAATGAGTACTAAAGCAGTTGCCTCTAACGGTTCAACAAAACCTGCTGAAACACCAATAGCTACACAGTTTTTATGCCAGAATATTTCTCTATGACCTGGGGTAAACTTAATTTTTCGAGGTGTGATGTTTTGCGAATTAAGATATGGGTCGTTTTTCAAATAATGTTGCAGCGCTTGTTCGGCTTTATCTGTACTAGTAAAGTCACTTGAGAACACATGGCCAATTCCTCGTCTATTTTGCAGAGAAATATCCCAGATCCAACCACTATCTTGAGCCGTTGCTACCGTGCATGAAGTGATAGGTGTTTGATTATCAGCATATTCCACTTGCACAGCTAACGCCGTGTCATTAAACAAGATATGTTGCTGAGATTTAAAAGGGACTTGGTAATGCTTGCCAATCAAAATAGCGGCAAAACCACTACAGTCGATAAATAAATCACCGGCTATTTGTTTTCCTCCCGATAGAACAATTGAAGAGATATCTTCATTTTTTGCAGAGATAACCTGCTCAACATGCCCTTGTATATAATTAACCCCGAGTTTATCTACACAATGCTGGTGAAGCATTTTAACAAATTTACCTGCATTGAGGTGATAACCATAATTTAAACTAAAAGCATATTCAGGCATCTGTGGAAGTTTAGGTGCTAAATTATTGTCACAAATAGCGCCCTGTGCACAAACCCAACTTTCAAAATCTATGTCTTTAGTTGTCGCAGACCAGTGTTCAGCCATACTAACTGAACCATAACCAGAAGGGGCAGTAAAAGGATGGTAGTAATGCTCATTTTCACCATGAGACCAGTTGACAAATTTAGATGCTTGTTTAAAACTCGCGTCACAACAAGAAAGGAATTCACGTTCTGAAATACCTATCTGGCGAAGAGTATCTCGCATGGTTGGCCAAGTTCCTTCACCAACGCCTAAATTTTTAACATCTGGCGATTCCACAAGAGTAACGTCTGTATTTTGTGATGGTGAATCTTTTATATAATGACGAGCAGCAATAATACCTGCCGTTAACCAGCCTGCTGTACCACCACCAACAATCACAATTTTTGTTTTCATTTTATCTTCTAATATCCATTGAATTTAATTACTAACAACTTTGTTCCGCTAAGTAACATCTACTTTTGGTAAATTAGTCACTTGTAGCAGGACAGTATTTTTTAACAAAATCTGAATGTTGTGGTAATTGTGCAACTGAATTGGCTACTCTATTTCGGAGTGCTGTCATTTGTTCTTTTAAGCCCTCAGTAGGTATTACGCAGCTGCCTTTATGATGTTGCTCAGGCATAATGCCTTGCCCCATCATGACTTGCACCCAAGAATCCACTCTAAATAAGCCAACATCATCAAGCCATACATAACCATTCTCTTTAAAGAGTGCCATCCGATGAGCCAATGACTCAGGAATTTCCATGGTTCGGTAATGATCCCAAAATTGGCTGTCATCACGTTCAGTTAAGTGATAATGAAGGATAATGAAGTCGCGAATAGTTTCGGCTTCTAACTTTACCTCACGATTATATTGTTCAGCGAGTAAAGCCGTATTTCCGCCAAAGGGGAACATTTTCATCAGTCGAAGTAAGGCAGTAGTAACAAGGTGAATACTGGTTGATTCTAAAGGTTCTAAAAAGCCACTCGATAAGCCAACAGCAACACAGTTTTTATGCCACGCTTTTTCGCGTCGCCCAGTAGTAAAACGAAGTTGTCTAGGTTCAGTGAGCGGTTCTCCGGTTAGATTCCCCATCAATGTACTGCGAGCATCGTCATCAGATAAAAATTTACTGCTATAAACAATGCCATTACCGATACGATTTTGCAGGGGTATTCGCCATTGCCAGCCAGCAGAGTGAGCCATTGCTTGTGTGTATGGTCGTGGTTCTTCTACTGCTTTTGTTTGCACAGCAATCGCACTGTCTGCCGCTAAATAATGACTCCAATCTTGATAACCAACGTCAAGACTTTCTCCAATGAGTAGTGCTCTAAAACCGGTACAATCAATAAAAAAATCACCCGTAATTTCTTTACCATTACCTAAGGTCAGTGAGGTTATATTGCCAGTTTCATCTTTGCTGATTTGTTCTATAAAACCTTCTTCGCGCTTAACGCCTGCCGTTTCACTTTTAGCCCGTAAAAAGCCAGCATAGTCGGTTGCATTGAAATGATAAGCATAATTGACGGTTTTTGTGCCTGCTTGTTTGGCAAACTTATTCGCTTTAGCTGCTTTTAGCTCAAGACAATAATCTTCGAGGCTTCCACCAAATCCTTTTGCTCTAGCTTCCATCCAAAACTCATGAAATTCTGCCATCCAAGAGCGTTGACCAATTTCGCCGAAAGAGTGAAAGTAACTGTCTTCTTTTTGACCCCAGTCTTCAAACTGAATGCCTAATTTGAAGGTTGCTTGGGTTGCAGACATAAATTCTTGTTCATCTATCCCAATTAATTGATGAAAGGCTCGTATGGTCGGGATTGTCGCTTCACCTACACCAATAGTACCAATCTGATCAGATTCTACTAGGGTAATATCTAATACACTGCCAAGGCGAGATACAAGGCTATATGCGCTAAGCCAACCAGATGTTCCTCCGCCAGCGATCACTACTTTAGTTTTTGAATCAGTCATTATATTTTGTCTCTTAGCTTATGCATTAGCGCTAATGTAATTTTAGTTTTTTGTTAGCTTTGTATTAGTTTGATATTAACGATTGAGGTTGTTTCTCAACATTGCACCCAGTCGTCTTGCTTGATTTTCGTCAGTATTGGCTAATGCGCCATGACTTTCGGGCGGTAAGTGCGCGCGTACATTTTCGCTATCACCAAAAATGTAGTAATCAAATAATGCTTTCCAAGCTTCTTTCTCTTTGTCTGGGCGATCTCTAACGCTCATCATGGCATGCATTAATGCGTCCATTGGGCTGCCTAAATAAGGCTCTGCTTCCATCCACCAATAATTCACCATGACATTGAAACGATCAAATGCTTCTACTTCATGCCACCACATACTGGGGTAATATAGGCCATCACCTGGTTCAAGATCTGCAATATAGGCATTATCAAGCGCCACTTGTAACCGAGGAAAGCGGCTAAAATCTGGGTTACTGAGATCAGCTAACGTCACCACTTGTCCACCAGGTGTTGGGCTTAAAGGGCCGGGGTATAGGTTATTTATTTGATCAGGAGGAAATAAAGTGAAACGCCTTTTACCTACTACACAACAGGCAATATTTTTTGGTTGATCAAAATGTGCGGCGGCAACAGATTCTGTGCCTAACCAGATTTTTGAAACAGGCTGATTATTTTTAAATTCGGCATGATTAAAGTCTAATTTATTCGTTTGATTAAGCGCAGGGAACCCTTCATCAAATCTGAGTGAATTGATATAGAAGTAATCATGCTCTTCTTGGGTTAATTGGCTTCGTATAGCATCGAAAACGTCAGTAATTGTGCTTCGGTTACTGGAGAAGTTGAAGCCAGTACAGCTTTCATTGTAACCAAAACGGGCTTTATTTTCAGCAGGAGCTTTATAAACAAGTAATGGACGTTTATTGTAATGCTGCTCGAGTTGAGCCATTACGATATTAGAAGGTTGCTGAGCTGACTCTTGACCCGCTTTCACTAACGGCCAATCTTTAACCAATCCTTTTAGAATGACAGGCTGGTTCTGTGAGAATAATTTATCGTATGGGATAGTTTGAGGCGTGATCCCTTCTAGTATCTTCACTACATTTTTAGCTTCGTTTTGATTATGATCTTTATTTGTCATCATGCACGTCCTTCGTTATTTAGAAGATTCCAGTATCAACAAAGAATTAATACATTGCAGATTTTGCATTTTTTAGTTCTATCAAGGTTTGAAAGTTACCCATCGACGACAATACAAAATACAACAAACTGAGTACGCCATATTGGTTCAATTCAGCCAGATTAGGGCCATCTAGTTTTGCGAGTTTATCTTGATTAACCGTATAATAATCAGTGAAATTCACTTCTTCTACATTACTGAGCTTAACGTTAATAGATACGGGTTCTAACAAATCCATTGACTTAACAAGCGTATAAAGTGTTTTATCAAATTGCATTCCACTATCAATAGTTTGCAAGGCTTTTTTTACATAATTTAGATAAGGTGCTTCGCCGCCAAATTGAAGAAAAACATTCTCACCCTGGTCGGTATTTACCCGTGCATCTTCCATATCAATACAAATGACAGGATCTTGTTGTTCGTTACTTTCTTTATTCGGTTTTTTATACCCTAAACTAAATGGGCCTCGCGCGAGTAATGCGGGTACAAACCGAGTTGTCCAACCATTTTCACCCATAAATAGATTTTCATCTCTTTCCAAACCCAAAATCACGTGTAACTGTGTGAGCCCTGTTTCAGAATTCTTGTGAAATACCAGTGGAAATTCTTTATGTAATTCGCCAATTTCAGTAGCGTATATCAATGAACGATTTACATTTAAGTTAGATTCAGGTCGTGTATCAACCTTAATATCTTTATGATCTATATTATTTAAGACTATTGCATTGCTCATCGCATACTTCGCTTTATTATAAAGTTGCGTCATATCCCCATAAATTACTAGGAACAATGACCTTAAAAAAAGAATGAAACATTAATATCATGTTTCACTCTTAGGTAATACCAATCCCCATAAATAATTTTTAACGTATAATCATGAGGAATGGTATCGAATAAATATCTTCAGCTAATTGATTAAACTGAAAAATTTATTCAAAGTCTAAAATTTGTAATTAGCACTTAACACAAAACGTCTATCTGCTTCTTGAACAAAGAAAATATTGTTTTTACTACGACCATACTTACGAAGACCTTCTTCAGTTAAGTTAATAATATCTAAACTTACCGTTAAGTCTTCAAGTGGGCTATAGCTTACGTTGATATCTATTTGCTCAGCTTCAGCAAGATATACCGGATTACGCGGACCTTTACCACGGTTAGTCGTACTTAAAAACTCGTCTCGCCAGTTATATGCAATACGTGCTGAAAAGCCTTCCATCTCATAAATTAATACTGCGTTAGCCGTATCACTTAAACCTTCCAATGCAAATTGATCAACATTGATAGAACCACCATTATCATAACCAATATCACCATTTACGGTAGTGTAGTTTAATTGATAACCAAAACCGGTTTCACCAAAGAAATGTTGCCATGCAAATTCAAAACCATCGATTATTGCACTTTTATCGTTCACAGGACCCGTTACTTGAAATTGTAATTCTGGATCACCTGCTTGTGCAAATACATCATAAGCAGCAAAAACTTCACCCTCAAAGTTCGGATTTGCAACAGGGTCTTGAAAATCTGCAGCGCCATTTGGAAAATCAGCTGGATTTTGCAAAACTGCAGACATGGTAAATAAGTTAACTTCGTTAACATCATAACCACCTGCGGTCAGTGCTGCTATTGCATCACCTGAAGTTGTACCCGCAGCACCTGATGTCGCATCTAACAAACCAAATAATGTTTTTTGACTTTGTGCGATACCTACAAAATTTTCAACATCTTTTCTATAGTAACCTATAGAAACTAGACTTGATTCGCTGTAATACCACTCTAAAGATAAATCAATGTTTGTTGATTCAAGCGGGTCTAACTGCGCATTACCAGATGTACCTGTTGCTACGCCACCTAATGCTGTTATGCGAGGTTGAGGTGAGATAGACGTAGATTGAAACAGTTGATCATAAGATGGTCTCGCCAGAGTTTTACTAAATGAAGCACGAGCTTTAATATCAGCATTTACATTAAGCGTAAAATCAATACTTGGCAAAAAGTTAGAGTAGTCATTTTCGTCTTTAATCGTTTCGACTGTAGAACCTAGTACAGGTAAAAAGTCGTTATCAGCTTCCCAAATTATTTGTGTAGGCAAAAATTGATTAGACGATGAAGTAACATCTGTTTGCTCGTAACGTAAACCAGCAACAATGTTTAATGTCATATCAGCAACTTCATAATCCATTTGTGCTTGAACATATAAAGATAAGATATCTTCTTCAACAGTATTATCATCATCGGTATTAATTGAACGATCCGCTAAAGATACGCCATAAGCAGGACCAACTGCATTTAGAAGTGAAACTGGGTCACCACTGAATGAAACACTACCTAATGGTATTGTTGTTCCACCTGGCGAAAGCGCATCTGCGCCGTCAACTCCTGAAAGGTCATGATCTTCAAATGCACAAGCTGTACAACTTTGGTCAAATAATCCTTCTGGAATATCGCCAGGAGACGTTACGCCCCAATCGCCCAAGGCATCAGTTGACGCTTGACGAGTTTGTGTCATTTCTGTTGAAATATATCCAACCCCAAAATCAACCGTAACCTCATCACCTAACCATTGACCTTCTATACGGAATTGGTCAACATTTGAAACTTGATTAGACATATCAGTTTGAGTCACTTGAGAGCCGATATCTGCTTTATCAAAAATCCCATTGCCATTACCGCCTTTAAGCGTATCTTCAACTAAAATGCTTGCTGCAGGAATTGGCTGCGTAAAATCAACTGTTTGAAAACCAGCAGTTGCACCTGCCATATTAAAACGAACAGAGTTAAGTCCTAGTGGACCCGCACCACCACTTGTTGCTTCTGATGACGCAACATCAAAACTTAAGCTTAAGTCATCATTTAGTTGATACGCAGCATTAAAGCCAAAAGATTTTAATTCATCTTTTGTTGCTAATGCTAAATTTTGGAAAAAGAAATCTTTACCAATAACTTGGTTATTTGCGCCACCCGTCTCAGAAAATTTAACAGGCGTAGACACTACTGGGTTTCCATCAAATTCAACGGTACTGAATTGTCGAGCAAACCATATTCCATCAATAAGTGATGTAGACTCTTTCTCATTTTTTGCATAAGTTGCATCAAAAGTTAATCTAAGGTCGTCACTAGGTTGATATTGCAAGGTTAACATCGCATTCGTACGTTCACGATTATCTTCGTTAATGCCTATACCAATGTTACTTGGTATAGCTAAAATTTGACCTATAGTAGGTTCATTTACAACGGTTGCTCCTGGGATGGTAAGAGAATCTAAATCATCGGCACCATTATACGTACGCAACTCATAGACTTCAGTACTCATATGACGACTACCAGAGTCACGTTCTTGGAATGAACCAAATAATGACACACCAAACGTTGAATCTTCATTAACCCAAGTAGTCACACCACTTATTTCAGGAGTGATACCGTCACCACTTTCATCTTTAACAGCTTTAACACCAATAGAAGCCGAATTTTCACTTTGTTCAAGAGGTTTAACGGTATTGATGTTGATTGTTGCTCCAATACCACCAGAAGCACCAGCAGCTCGACCCGTTTTATATACTTCTATTCCGCTAACGCCTTCAGAAGCAAGATTCGAAAAATCAAATGAACGACTAGTACCAGCTGCGCCTTTATCTTGTGGGTTACCTGTTATAGTACCTACATTAGCTGCTGGCATTTGACGACCGTTTAAAGTCACTAAATTAAAGTTACCGCCAAAGCCACGAACGGTTACTTCTGAACCTTCACCGTTAACGCGGTTAATTGATACACCTGTAATACGTTGCAAAGATTCTGCAAGGTTAGTGTCAGGGAATTGCCCCATATCTACTGCAGAAATTGCATCAACAACACCTGTTGATTGACGCTTAACATTCATTGATTGAGATAAGCTGCCACGCATACCTGTGACTTGAATAACTTCAACTTTTTCTTCTTCTTTCTTATTTTCTTCTGCTAACACTGGCACCATTACTGAAGTACCAAGCATTACACTGATGGTTTTGGCGAGTAATGATTTATTAAAGGTTTTATAATTTTTGTTAATCATGTTTATGTTGCCTATTATAGTTTTTTATTATGAAGGTATAGTGCATACGAAACTGCTTTTCCATTCGTCTAGAACTAAACCTTTCTACTTTCTTTCTATACTTTATTTCTTATTCCCCCTGGTTTTCTTTAACCCCAGAAATCCTTTTCCTATGTATACAGACGAATGAAATTTATTTTTCCGCTAGTTTTTTCATGAAAATCTATTTTTGAATAATATTAATAATTCATATGAGTTAGGTTTTCATTAGTTACTAACAAACTAATATATAGCTTGAAACAGCTATTGAATTGGCCTTTGGGGTTCATAAAGACATAGATGAAAGGTCAAAAAATATAAGTAATATATAACTAAAAAAAAGTGAATATTTGTTATGAAATATTTATTATTGTGCGTAAAACAAAATCGGCGTTGTATATTTTATGGCATATTCATACACTGTTTACTTCCTCGTTATTATTTTGTTTCTTCAACCTATATTTAAGTATGGAATATGAGTAAAAAATCCATTTCAGCAACTTACGTAGATAAATTTATTAATCAATTTAGTGTCAAACAAATCATTGAAATGTTTGATCTGATGCCTGATGTGCTTTTTTGGGTAAAAGATGAACGGAACTGTTTTGTTTATGCAAATCAATTCTTTTTGGAGCATATTGGCGTAACCTCATTAGCTCAAATAGTAGGGCTAAGTGATTTTGATTTTTCACCTGCTCATCTTGCTAAGCAATTTAGTGTCGATGATCAGAAAGTGATGCATGGAGAAGTGGTTAATAATCGTTTAGAAATGAACAATACAACAACAGGTGATATCGCTTGGTTTACTACATCTAAACGGCCTTTACTAGATGAGCAAGGAAAACCTATTGGCTCTTATGGTATTTCACGACATTTAGAAAAAACATCTCTAGCACTATCTGGAATGGATGCCTTGAAAGCACCTGTTGCCTACGTGAGAAAAAACTATATGCAGAATATTTGTTTAAAAGAACTCGCCGAAGTAACACATTTGTCTATTAGTGCTTTAGAACGGCGATTTAAAAAATATTTAGGTAAAACACCTAAACAGTTTATCAATGAAGTGCGATTAGAAAATGCGCGACGTTTACTCATAGAAACCAATATTGCTATTGCCACTATTGCTAATGATACAGGCTTTGCTGATCACAGTTATTTTAGTCGTCAGTTTCAAAAGTTATTCGATCAAAGTCCTTCTGCATTTAGACAAGAGCATTGCTCAAATATACTAAATAATAAGTAAATGTAATATTATGGGTTTAAAGTGGTTTAGTATAAGTATCCATCCAATATTTATCTGGAATATTAAGCGTTTCAAAACTTAACACATCAGTTCCGTTTAATTGATACACAGCACGATTATTTAGCTTTTTTAGAGCATCTTTTATTATTGGGTGATTATTAAAAAACACCAAAAATTCTTCATAATGGTTTTCAAAGGCAGAATTAAAAATTTTGACAAGATCTGGCCGTTTAGGAGAAACAAAAATAAACATGGGAAGTTTGTAAATTAATAACAGCTTATCATCAACCAATAAATTTCTGTCTGTACATTCATCATGTTCATTCAAGCTACAACGCTCACCTAATTCATTATAGGGTTCAATAATTGAACGAGGAAATAAAGATGATCTATTTACTTCAATCATTTTAAAGAGAGAGTCAAAGTCTGCAATAGTTCTTACCTTTGTAAAGCCACCATTTTTTAAAATTAAGACATCTCCCCAACCTTGTCCTTGAATAACTTTAAGTTTTTTTAGCTCTGTAAAGGGTATGCCGGTGTTAAGAATAGCGCTGGTTTCTTTATTAGTAATAAAGACACGATGTCCTAAAAGCCCTCTCAAAATTGGATATCGTATAGGAGCTACAAGTGTTTCGATATTTATTGTTCCTCCAAACCAATCTACATCGTAAACGCCCTTCTGCATCAGTAATTGTCGTCTGGTTTGCGAACCAGTGTCCTCTATTGATATAAAGCGTCCTTTTTTACCAGAAACTTCAATCAGGAATTTCACTAAATCGATAGCATATTGATCTAATGCTGAACCTTTCCTTGGTTGGCTGTATTTTATTTGAATAGAGTCCGCATATGATGTGCTAATAAGACAGGAAGCTAATATGCAAAATAAAGCTACTTTAATCATTAATTTTCAACTCTATTATTTATCGATGCTGAGGCTGACATTGATACGATTATATTCAAGTCCAATTTAATAGATAAATCTATATACAAAGCATAGTATAAAAATAATTATTCAGAGTTGTTTTTTATCAGGGGATGAGATCCTATATAAATTTACACATCCCATTTCCTAATGAATCATTGGGTCTTAAGGTGTATCCATAGCGACTATAGAAGCTTTCTTTTCCTTTTGCGGCTAGAAGTCCGATTGTTGAACCTTTCTTGGCAGCGTCAGATAAATAACGTTCAATTTCCAACATCAAGGCATGGCCAATACCTTGTTTTTGATAATCAGGATCAACAACTACATCTTGAATATAAAAATACATATAACCATCCCCGACTACTCGTCCCATCCCAATAATTCTAGATTGATCACGAATGACGACATAAAATAATGAATTAGCTAAACTATTTTTAGCCATTTCAAAGTTAGTTTCTCCCCAGCCTATTTTATGCCTCAATGCTATAAAGTCTTCAACAGAAGGACTTTCGAACAAAATATGGTATTTAAGTAGATTCATTGCAGTTCCCATTAAAAATGCTTTTTGAGTAAATAATGTTCAGCAAAAAAATGATATTTTCTTCTATGATTTTGAGAAAACTAAAAGACGATTATTAGCTGGCATAGCATGATCGTCAATTAAAGTAAGGCCTGCTGAATTTGCCAACAATAAAATGGCTTCAATATCTCGAATACCACTGTTTACATCTCTTTCTTTTAGCCATAAATCAAAATTGGCATTACTTTCACTGCTAAATTTTCCTTCATAATTGAAGGGGCCGTATATGCAAACACTCGCACCAGGTGTTAGATTTGACTGAAGAGCTGTGAAAAACTTAACCACTAATGGCCAACTAATTATATGCAGTGTATTAGCGGTATATATCCCATCAACTGGATGATTACCTTCTGGCATTACCCATTTTTTATCTAAATCAATAACGATGGGTCTTTGTACATTGGCACTACCTGTTTCATCTAACCATAAATTAATACCATGATGGTTTATCAATAAATCACTGGTTTGCCACGTTAAGTGAGGTGATTTTTGACCAAAGAAAACAGCATGTTGCCCTGTGCCTGAACCAATCTCTAACACATATTTTGTTTCTGAAAATACAGTTGTCAATATATCTAAAATGGGTCGTTTATTATTTTCGCAAGCTTGGGAAAAAGGTTTATTCATCATATATTTTTCCATTATTGGTCAGATTGTTTAAAAGGCAATAATTGCTGACACTTTTGTTGATACGTTAGCATATGTTCTTGCTCTTGTTGGCAAAAAT
>ENA-OSET01002814-OSET01002814.1-sediment-metagenome-genome-assembly--contig:-NODE-2814-length-16450-cov-3.695719_pt1 | contig 16450 bp, 18 predicted proteins | sample MGYA00237882_ERZ534229 | MGnify/ENA primary metagenome ERZ534229 (study PRJEB26408, sample SAMN06266212) | sediment metagenome | isolation source: Hudson Canyon methane seep mesocosm | place... | reverse complement strand
ATGCTGCTAAACGCGGACGCCGCAATGTCGACAATCTCGCAGGATAAACTGAATCAGATGCACACCTCCTTCGAGCAGGAAGGAGCCGAGGTCGACCTCGACTGCCCTCTGTGTGACTCGCACATGCGCGTGCGGGAAATCGTGTTCACGCGGCTCGACGGTACAGAGATGGATCCAATTGAGCTCGATGGATGTCCAACCTGCACCTCATTCTGGTTCGACGCCGGAGAACTACAGAGGATCTCACCTCCCGAGAACGGCGACGACGCCCACAGTGAGGCCAACGCCCTCTCCATAGTGCTTGAGATGTTATTCCACTTGCCTTTCGTGATACGCTAATCACAGGATCCCGTTGTAGATTAGCGCGGCGAACACGAACATCAGAACTCCCATCGCCGCATCTATCCTACGCGCCTGAGCGCGTAACTTCGAGACCCCGTCGCCCCGTGTCAGTACTGTTGCGACCGTGACATACCAGGTACCGTCAATGGTCATTCCCAGCAGCCCCATCCCGAATAGGGTCTCGGTGCTGATGTCGGCTTCGATAAATGGGGCATATAGGGCCAGCATCCAAGCCAGTATCTTGGGATTGAGCAGGGCTATCGCGAAGCCCTGAGCGAAGCCCGCGCGACCCGTAGGGCCGTGACCACCATCTTCGGACGATTCATACGGCTCCCCCTTAGATGCCTTCAGGAAATTAACACCGAGCCACACCAGCAGGGCAATTCCTCCCCACTTCAGCATAGTCTCGGTGGACTCGTGCAGGGTGAGCGCCGTGGCAATCCCGGCAGCAGCTAGGAAGGCGTAGATGCCGAAGCCGATGCCGTGCCCGATACCAGTCATCACCCCTTGGCGCCGACCTCCGACCATGGTGTTCCTGAGTACCACCGCAAGACTGGGGCCGGGACTCATCGCACCGAGTATGAACACGGTGGCCAGAGCGGCCCAGGCCTCTGGTGTCAAGTAATCACCCGCTGTGGAGTTCAGGCATACATGGCTTCAATCTCAGCCGCCCAGTTCTCGCGAATCTGCTTCCTGCGAATCTTCAGGGTCGGCGTGAGCTCACCCTGGTCCACATTGAGATCACGAGGCAGCACTGTGAACTTCTTGACCTGCTCTGGGCTGCTGAACTTCTGGTTCAACCCGGCCACCGCTTCCTCGAGTTGCCTGTGCGCATCGCTCCCTACGGCAGTGTACTCAGATAGGTCATGGCCCAGTTCGGCCAGCTTGGCCAGTTGCTCATCAGGGTCCTTTGGAACCTCGGTCGCTCCGTCTAGGCCGTGTACGTCGCGCAGAATCGCTCCGACATCTAATGTGAACAGGGCGCTGCAGAACTTTCGATTGTCACCGATGAGCATGCACTGTGAAACCATCGGAATACTCTTCATCGTCTCCTCGATGACTAGAGGTGCGATGTTCTTTCCAGCCGAGGAGACGTAGATCTCCTTGATACGACCAGTCACGTAGACGTACCCATCGGCGTCAATGCGCCCCAGGTCGCCAGACTTGAGCCAGCCATCTTCGGTCATCGTCTCAGCGGTGGCCTCGGAGTTTCTGTAATATCCAGCCATGACATGCCGTCCGTTGAACTGAATCTCTCCATCTCCCTTCTCATTGGGGTCAGCAATCCTCAGGCCAGACCCCTCCAAGGGCTTCCCAACACTACCAATCTTGTTGTGGCCCCCGTAGTTTAGCGTGGCACCCGCAGTGGTTTCAGTCATCCCGTAACCTTCGTAGAGAGGTATGCCAAGAGTATGGAACAACTCCAGTATGTCGGGATTGATTGGGGCCGCCCCGGTGATAGCGTACGTCACATTGGAGAAGCCAATCTTAGCCGTAGCCTTCTTCTTGATGAAGCCACCAATCACGGGTATCTTGAGGAGCCCGAGCTTGCTGCCCAGTGCGGCCATGAGGTTGGAGTAGACCTTCTCATAGATCCTAGGCACTCCTATGAACAGATGCGGTTGAACCTCCTTGCAGTAGTCAATCGAGTGCAGCGGGTTATCTACCACTCTCATGTGCATGGCGTCACGAATCCAGATGAGGTTGTCAGCTAGCTGACCGAACACGTGGGCGCAGGGCAGCCATGACACGTACCCGTCGCCTTGGTCGAAGCGGGTAATCTTGTGGACAGCATCGATTTCGTAATCGAAGTTGTCGTGAGTCAGAACGACTCCCTTCGGATTCCCAGTGGTACCCGATGTGTAAATCAGCGCGGCGGTATCGGACGGCTTGATGCTCGCGATTCTGTCCATAACCGCCGAATCAGGAGTTTCCCCCCCTCTGACCATGAAGTCAGACCAAGACATCGCGTTGGAGTGGTCGATTGCATCCATCCCGGCCATTGACACCACTGCCTCGACCTTTTCTAGCGAACCCATGGTGGCTTGTAGCCTGTGAGTACACATTTTGCTCGGGTCCCCTCCATCCATGGGATTCGTCCCCACGAAGACCACCTTGGAGTCTGAGTTTCCGACCACCCATTCGACCTCTTCGGGAGAGCATGTGTGATAGACACCGACAGCGGCTCCGTTGCACATGTTGGCAGCAGCGTAGGCAGCATACCACTCCATGCGGTTGTAAGAGTAAATGCTCAACTTATCTCCGGCCTCGAATCCCATCGCGATCAGGGACTTGGCAACTCCCATCGTGGTGTCGCAGAATTCTGACCAGGTCATGCTGACCCAGTTCCCGGAATCGTCCTTCCAGGATATCGCGTTCTCGTTGGCGTATTTCTCGGCATTTGAAATCAAGTACTCGGGCGTGGTCTTCGCTGACATGCCTCAGGACAGAACATCTGTTGACTTAACATTTTACTAGCCACAAATGGACTATCTTTCAGACGCTCAGGGCAGCACTGCTCTGACATTGGCACGCCAGTCCGCGCCGCCGTTACGATTGGCCAGCGGTGAAGCAGGTGAAGGATGCCAACACCCCAGGACCTCGACAGAGTAGTCCTCCAGCGCAACCCTCGCTCGCGATTCGGCGAACTTGCCAACCCCTATGATCCGCTCGGCATCGAGGACTGCCACAACTTCGCGCAGATGCTCGTCGCAGCGCTCGAGTAGGGCCTGTGCGGTGGGCCCTGCGACCTTGTCAGGAGTGATGTTGGTAGCACGTGGGCCGGAGAATAGCATCAGCGGGCAGTGGTTGACGAGGAAGACATTGCTGGCTATTGCCTCAGCATTGCCGTAGTGCTCAGACAAGAGGCCCCACAGACGGGTGCCCGAAACCTCCTCGCGAGGGTACTCGAGGCCGACGACGGGACGCCTCGGATCGGCCACCTCGGGCTGATTCACTGGAATGCCAGTGATGCCCAGCAGATCGCGAACCATCGAGGTCGCAGCGAAAGGAATCCCCATCTGCCCCATTCCGTGAGGACCGGGATTCATCCCGAGGATGACGGTCCGCGCACCACTGCTACCCATTCTTCTGAGGTACGCCTCGTGTGCACCCCATGCGTAGTCCAGAGGATTGTAGCAGACATCGACACTGCCCTCAGATACAAGCTTCCTGCCGATTGGGCTGACATCGTCTCGTAGGCTTGCAGCAGCACGAATCAACGATTCTACTGCCATTTCATCACTGCTTCACGTCTGCTACTGTCGCGCCTGACAGGGAAAGGAGATTTTCAGGTGTGATGGGAAACACGGTCTGGGCTGTTCCACCCGCGCCCCACACTAGGTCATACTGCATCAGATCCTCGTCCATCATCACCGTGACCGGCTTGGGGTGACCGAAGGGGGGCACTCCACCAATTTGGTACCCCGTCGCTTCGAGGACATACTCAGGCGTGGCCATACTGGGCTTGTACCCAAGCGCCCGTTTCAGCTTGCGCTTACGGTCAACGCGATTGGCTCCTGAGGTGATGACGACCACAGCACCGCCCTCGCCGGCGAAGACAATTGATTTGGCAATATGAGCGACGTCGCAGCCAAGTTGATTGGCGGCGTCTTGCGAGGTCCGAGTGCCCTCGGCGTACAGCCTCGCCTCTGGTTTGTAGTCCAGCTTCTCGCACTCGGAGAGCCACAGCAGGTGCCCGTCCATGACTCGTCATGAGGGCCATACGACTTCATCGTTAGGGAGTCCATTGAAGCGAACGACCTCGTCGCAGTGGTATGCAGTGGTTGCTTCAAGCCGATACAGTTCGTAAGACCATTCGAGCCTGTGTAATGGCCCAGTTGGCAACGCTCGCGGTGTGCTACGCGCTATGGGTCTCGGAAGGCTGCGACCACTTCATGCCCTTCATCTCTGACACTGACACCCACCCGGTCTCTGGAGCACCATTCACATTCGGCTTCACAGTCTCAGGTCTGTTGCTGGCGCTGTTGGCATGGCAGATGTTCCGCCTCAGGTCCGACTGGATATCGGCCAATCCCACCGGAGCTAGGCTGAGGTCGCTCAACACCTTCTCCACCATCTTCGGGATGCTCTCCGGTCTGTTCATCGTCTGGATAGCCTACACACCTTGGGACGAGCAGCTCGCGCTTCATCTACTACAGGCGCGCGTGATTTTCGCAGGCTCAATCATCTGGGCGGTTCTCTCCACCGTTATGGCCAGCGACATGGCAGCCATCGACGCGCGCTTCCATGAAGTGTACAAGCCGCGCCGGGATAGGACCGCATTCACAGGTCTGTGCTTGGGTCTGATGGCGCTGAGCGTAGTGCAATACACAGGAATCTCAGTTGCTCTGCTTGAATTCGAGACTTATGTTGACATGGTTCAGATATGCACCGACCTATCAATCACCGAGATGTCGATGGCCGCGCTCTTCGAGTGGGTGATGGTGCTGGGGCTAATCAGCGTCGTCGAGACCGCTGTCCGCGAGGTCTCGTTGCTGACCTCGGACGAATCTGAGGAGTGATTGCGCGCTCGCGCAGTGCAACGTTCATCAGGACTACACATCGCGGAGGGGCTCATGTGGTGGCCAATCGGTCCCTATGGTACGATGATGGCGGTTATACTGCTCTCAACCATCCCCCTGCGCAACCTTCTGACTCGTGACGAGCCCGACAAGCGCCTAGCGCTCTCTGAACTCCCAGCCGAGATTAGGGCCAAGGGATACCACTGGCACATCTCCCTCTACGTTGTGATGTACCTCTACAAATTCATCATCGACCAGCACAACGAGCCGATGAAGGCAAGGGTCGGTGGCTACACTCATTGGGTGCACGGACTCGAGGGAGAATTCACGCTGTGGGCCCAAGAGGCCTTCCGAAACGACCTGCTGACTGATGTCCTGTCGTTCCACTACCTGTTCGTGTATCTGTTCATCATCTGGTTCTCACCGATATATTTCATTCTAGTTCGAGACCACGTCATGGCTGACAAAGCAGCCCTCAATTATCTGGTAATCTATCTGCTTGCAGTCCCCCTCTACCTGTTCTTCAACATCGAGGTGACATCCTCTTACATCCCTGGAATGGACGCGCTTCTATACCACGATAACTGGTTCATCGAGTTTGTCACAAATAACGATCCAATGGATAACGGAGTGCCTAGTTTGCACTTCGGACTGCCTGTTGGACTTCTAATTCTAAATCGACTCCATGTGAGGGATTTGGGAATCAGCATCAAGGAATGGCGGCACCGAGAATTCGACCTCTTCATCCAACTAAATCTAGTAATCTACTTCTTCTCAATCCAGTACCTAGGCATCCACTGGATTCTGGACATCATTCCCGGAGTCTTACTCGCAGCAATCTGTGCGATGTTCGTCCACGCATGGCAGCCGCGGGTACGCGCGCGGCCCGAGAATGGCTGGAAATCAGTGATTCCTGAGAAGCGCTCGCTGGCCGCAGCCACAGTATTCGCTCTGCTCTGCACGGCCGCCCTAGCAATCCTAGCTGTCGACGGAGTGGGTACTGACGAGGGCAACCCGAACATGCGGATAGGCGCCGATGACGTGAATATCGACACCATTGAGGTCCACAGTCTGTGGGACCCGGTTGGCGTAGAGGTCGCCAATGTCGGCGAAACTCCGGTGTATGTGGTAATCGTCGATCGCAGCCATGTCGTATCTCACACAGATAGGGGGTACGTGGATTGGGATTCGATAGTAGCCGGCTCAGACCTCAATCCCGACTTCCAGAGCGTAGTCCTCGATATCGGAGAGTCTTGGACGACCGAGGTTGAGACTCCCTCCATCTATGACACACATCTAATTCTATGCAGAGTGGCCGGAATGTCCGAGGGAGTGGGCGAGCTTCACATCACCATGGACTATGTAGACGACGAATTAATCTGGAGTGCAATACTGTTGTCCGTGCCGGCCTTCCTCATTGCGGGGCTCGTCATTGAACAAGCAATGCGTCGTTCAGAGGATGAAGTGGGCGAACAGGCCGCCGATGTACAAGCCTGATACTGCTCCCAAACCAATCCAAGTGCCGACCCGAAATGCCGGGAAGTTACGCTGCCACACATACATCGACTGAAAGATCCAGAACAATATGACTGGAACAAACCACACGTAGAAGACAAGCTGAGGTAGGAATGCCAGCAGCATCCCTACGTTTGCCCCTACGATCAACTCGGGACTTCCTCCCGCTGGCTCCGGAGCGAAGTACAGGAACGCGCTCGCGACGACTAACCCCACAAACGGTGTGACCAGATCCCAGTCGAACAGTCTAGGCACGCCTTCGACGATGTGAGGTATGCACGCGAAGGCGAAACCGACCAGACTCGGCGCGGCAACGGGCCACAGCGGCGCCTCCTCCCACTTCATGTCGATGCGGCTATTGCACACCCCCATGAAGGCTGCGAGTTCCTCCGGAAGGTTTTCTTTAGATTTCTTCACCTCAGGTTAACATGGCAAAGGGAGAAGTCGTGCTTGGATGCCTTGCACCTCACCCTCCACATGTCGTCTATGCGGAGAATCCCGAGCAGAACGAACCGTTCTCTGAAGGTGGCTGGGAGGCTCTGCGTTGGGGCTACCACAGCCTGGCTCGCAAGCTGAAAGGCATCGACTACGACTGCATCGTCGTCCTGACTCCGCACTGGCAGACCTACGTGGGCACCCATTTCCTCGGACTCGAGCGCTTCCAGAACATCAGTGTAGACCCAATCTTCCCCAACCTGTTCAGATTCAACCACGATATCACAGTCGACGTCGAGATGGCCGAGGCCATGCACGATGCTGCTGCCGAGGCTGGAATCATAACCAAAATGATGCGAAATCCAGACTTCAGAGTCGACTACGGCACCATCGTGAGCTGCCACATGCTCAATCCTGATTGGGACAAGCCGATAGTGACCATTAGCAGCAATCGCTCGACGCATTACTACTCGAACGAGGTGATGAACGAGCAGGCCACTGCATTGGGAGATGCCGCGATGAAGGCAATCGAAGCTAGCGGCAAGAAAGTCGTATTGGTAGCCAGTCACTCACTATCGCACCGGCACTTCGTGACCGAGGCGCCGCTGCCTGAGGACATGAGCCGCGAGCACATCTACAACCACAGCCAGTATGTGTGGGACATGAAACTCATCGATATGATGAGACGGGGCGAGATGCGCGAGGTCATCGACATTCTACCTGAGATGATCGAGCAGACGATGGCCGAGGCAGAAGGCGGTGGCCTGACCTGGATGATGGCCGCGATGGGCATGCCTGATTACCCCGCGGAGATTTATGGCTACCAATCTGTTATTGGGACAGGTAACGCAATTGCGGCTTGGGATCCCAATGAAGCCACGCGCCAGTTGGTCCTCTGAGGTGATTGAATGAGTGAGGAACCTGAAATCGTACTCGGGCTGTACGTCCCACCGCATCCGCAACCATTGCTTGCTCCGGAGCAGAACGAGGGATGGAGTAGGCTCCGAGAAGCCTTCGATACCTGCCGCCAGCGCATCGAGGAGAGCGATGCGGACCTGATGCTGATCTACTCGACCACTTGGCCCAGTATCGTTGGGCACCAGATACAGGCCCACCCTAAGCCGGTATTCACCCACGTCGACGACGACTTCCACTTCCTCGGCTCGATGCCATACGAGTTCCACATGGATGAGGAGTACGCAGAGTGCTACAGGGAGGCTTGCGAGGCACGAGGCCTGCATGCGCGCACGGTGGCCTACGACGGCTTCCCCATCGACACGGGCTCAGTGGTCGCTCTCAAACTGCTAAACCCGGACAACCGGATACCGGCATGTATCGTCTCAAGCAATGTGTATTCCAATCGCGCCGAGCAGATAGTGCTCGGAAAAGCAGCACGCGACGCCATGTCAAAGCTTGGCAAGAAGGTCGTAGTTGTGGTGGTGGCAAGCCTTTCCAACAGGATGTTCACCGAGCACATCGACCCAGCCGACGACAGGATACACTCGGCCAAGGACGATGAGTGGAACCGCAAGATACTGGAGTTCTTCGACAACGGCCGACTTGAGGACATCAGCCAGTTGAGTCGTGATATCCAGGGTCAGATTAGAGTCAGCAAGGTAGTAGCTTACAAACCGGCATGGTGGATGGCTGCGACCATGGGGCAACACAACAACTACGATGGCGAGGTGCTGGCCTACGAGGCTCTGCACGGAGCCGGCGGTGCGGTAATCCAACTCACTCCTGCCAAGGGAGGGGTTGGCGACAAGGAGTTCGACGAGGACGACGTGGAGTTCTATCACGGCGATCGCAGTGTGCTGGATAAGGGGATGCTATGATGCCGCACGACAATCATCCAGAAGAGGAGGAAGACGACTCCAGCATCATCGAGGACATCGTCGATATCAGCGAGGGCGCACTGAGCAAGGGCGCCGAGATTATCGGCACGGCAGCGGGTCTGGCCGTCGGCGGGCCTTTGGGTGCAGTCGTCGGAGGGGTCGCCGGCAAGAAGGCGGTGAGCAAGCTGATGGGCGACGACGGCCCGTTCATCACCGAGGAAGGCCCCTCAGCAGTTGGCGCTTACCCACACCTGTACAAGACCGGCGATCTGCTGTTCGTCAGCGGCATGGGCCCTCGCACTCCTGACACCAACGAGATTCCCGGAGGCCCTGTCAAGGATGCAGACGGCAACACACTGGACTACGACATACGCGCGCAGACTCACTCGGTCATCAATAACGTGCGAACGATTCTCGAGGCACATGGCTCCAGCCTCGACAATGTGGTCGACGTCTTGGTATTCCTCATCGACATGGAGCGCGACTTCCCAGACTACAATGAGGTCTATTCGCACTACTTTGAGGAAATCTTACCTGCCCGCACCACTGTGGCAGTAGAGGCCCTGCCTACCTCTATAGCAATCGAGCTAAAGGTCACCGCCAAGGCCTGATGCCGGGAAAAGGTTAGTCACCTCTAGTCACTACTCCGGCCCGTGGAGACGATCAACTGCAAGCATGTTGAACAGGGCCGACCCGGGCAAGAGCCAAACGGCAAGGCTTGCAGGAGAGTCGCATACAGGAACTTGTTCTACTGCCACGCCCACAGGCATTTGTATCTCGGTGGGGAGACTAGGACGGAATACGAGAAGAGGCGGAAGACACTTTCAGAGGAAGACCTCGACTACGAACCTCCGATTATGAAGGCGATGCTCGAGGATCCCGAGCCTCGCACCGACCCAGCCCCAGAACAGGAACCTCGCCCCTTGTCACCGGACTGGGACGAGTTACAGGAGGAAGGAGGATGGTGGGATTCAGCGTTGATAGAAGCGACCCCCGAGGAGAGGATGAAGGAGGCCCTTGCGAACGCGGAGGTGGCCAAACGTTCACTGAAGGCCGAGGAGATCTACATAGTCGCATCTTTGGGAGGCGAAGTTACTGACGAGTTGTTCGGTAGTGACTTGTCTTCTTCAATAGTATATGGTGGCATCAAGGGAGCTGGCCTTTTGCTAGCAATTCCATTTCTCCCAGTAATCATGATGATGATGCTAGCAGGAGCGGTGGGTGGCAATGTTGGCTCAGGAGGTGGTGATTTCGCAAATGATACTATTTCGTCATTGACCCAAGCACTTTGGAAACTCCAGTTTTTCGCAGTATTCGTCTCAGCGGGCTCTTTAATTGGCTTCGGCAACCACCGAAAGCGCATGGAAGCCCTGACTAAGGGGAAGGCAGATTTCATTGCCGAAGGACCCCTGATGGATTCTTGATTGGCAGTCAGGAAGAGACCTGATTTTCTATGTCTTCAGAAGCGCACCAAGTCGGCGCTGTCAGTGGGTTGCAGCGGCTGGGCGTCCCATTGGGAATCGCAATCCAGTAGTCCATCCCATCGACTGGTCCCGGGTAGTCTGTGGAGATTGTGTGAGCTCCTGCAGCCAGCGCGGCCTCAAACCGGGCGGTGTCGTTGTCGTCTGGCTCCTCGCCGCCGCTGTCCGCGCGGGTGCGTACGATGTAGCCTTCGTTGACCAACCGGGATATGTCCTCACCGCTGCCAATGGGGTCGGTAAGTGAGAATATGGCAGCCTCATCGCTGCCCTCCGGTGAGAGCGTGAACATCAGGGAACCAATGAGGCCAGGATGCTCATCGAGATAGAGATCTCGCATCCCCCCGCTGGCAAGTAGAACGAAGATGACCTTGCCTCGACTCTCCTCAAGCAATGGCCAACCATCGTTTATCACGCCCTCGTTGAGGGTTGGCCATTCGCCGCGCACGTCATCTGGGGTGATGGTTCGATTCCTCGGCCAAAACTCGGCGATCTCGTTCTCGATGTCCTCGAGTATCCCGGATAATTCCACAGTAGTGGTGAGGTCGACTGCCTGCTCAGGCCAGTCCTTGGGCTCAATCCAGATCATCAGTGGGTGGTGCTGCTCATTGGCTTCGGACCATGTCAGAAGAGTCTCAAGGCAATTCTGGAAGGTCGGGCAAGTGGTGCCCAAGTCGTATTGGTTGTGGTACACTCGCAACCCTTCTCGGACATCCCACCAGACGTCGATTTCGAACTGCCTGACTCCGAGCTCCGAGGCTTGAACGTCAAGAGGTTCGTGAGTGTACATGTATTCGCGAGTCGGCGATACGATGGGTTCGATGTGGTACGAGTTGTGGGTCCCTTCCATCTGTATGTGATTGAGTCTCAAAGGTTCCTTCTCAGGCTCATCTCCAAACAAAACGCCTCCATTCCCAATACCGATGCAACCGCTCAGCGGGGCGAGCAGCAGCATGATTGCCAGAATACCTTGCAGAAGCCTCATTTTCAGTCTACCAGAGGGTGCTCCAAGGATGAAGGATTCGGCGGGCGAACCTTCAACAACGGCCAAGATTCGGGCAAACCATGCGACCAGAAGGTCCGAGAGACCTAGTAGGTATTGTCCTGCAACCCATCGAAGCGGTCTCCAGCACCCTAGAGCGCAAATTGGGACTATTCTCGGTGATTATCATCTCGCTCTCAGCGATGATTGGAAGCGGACTGTTCGTACTTCCGTCCCTCGCCTATGCTATGGTTGGAGGAGGAGTATGGTTGGCCTATGTCCTCGCCGCTCTTGTGGTCATCCCAGGGGCAATCAGCCAGAGCGAGTTGGCCTCGGCCATGCCGACCTCGGGCGGCTCCTTTGTGTTCATTGAGAGAACATTTGGGCCCATGTTCGGAACCATCGCCGGGCTCGGTCTTTGGGCATCGTTCCTGCTCAAGGCCGCCTTCGCTCTGATTGGATTCTCAGCTTACCTGATGTTCGTGCAGGAGTACCTCGGGACTGACATCACTGCCATCCAGGCAGCTCTCAGTTTGCTGGTGCTGATAGTCATCATCAATACTCTTGGGATGAAGAGGATAAAGGCGGTACAGACGCCAATTGTCACCCTATCCATCCTCATGCTAGTCGGCCTCACCATCTGGGCCAACCTCTCCGGAGATGCGGACTACTCGAAGGCACGCCCAGTGCTGGAGAGCACGAGCGACTGGATGAAGATGGGCGAGGCTGCCGCCTTCGTTCTAGTATCCTATGCCGGGGTGGCCAAGGTAGCGGCCATCGGAGGGGAGATCAAGAATCCTGGCAAGAATCTGCCCGGGGGAATCTTGACCTCCCTTGGGATAGGGGCCGTGCTCTATGCAGTGCTGGTCGCGACGATGGTCGCTGTGATTCCACACGAGGCATTCTTCGATTCGAATGGTCATGCCATCGAGGACCCAGTCCGCGCCTTCGCTGAGATCGTGGGAGGTAGCAACGTGGCAATTTTCGCTGCAGTCGTTGCCATTCTGACGATGACATCGATGTCATTGGCAGGGGTACTCGGTGCATCGCGCTACCTGTTCGCCATGTCCCGAGACAACCTGCTGCCTGATCTGTTTGAGGACGTCCATCCTCGATACGAGACGCCCCACATCGCCATAATCGTCACCGGGTTAGCAATGGCCGTCGCACTGCTCACCATAGATGTACATCAGGTCGCCAAGTACGCCTCAGGATTCCAGATAATGGTGTACGTGCTGATGTCCCTGTCTGTCCTAGTCCTCAGGAAGGCCACGCCTTCTCACGCGTGGTACCGGCCCGAGTACAACTCTCCGTTACGCCCCTTCCTACAGTGGTTCGGAATTATCTCTGGGTGTCTGTTGCTCTACTTCATGGGGATGGAGGCCGTCATCGGCGCTGTGACCGCAGCCGTCGTCGGTTTGTTGATCTATCAGGGCTACGGAAAGAAGCACCAAAGCCACAAGATTTCGCCGTGGGAGACCTTCAGGCTGATGTCCTCCGACCCTCGTCGAGCCGAATCGCGTCGACGCGCATCTGCGTTCTTCGCCGCTGATACTTGGGGCAACAATCTGCTGACCCTCAGGCAGTTCATGTCCTGTGTAGACGCCTTGGGGATGAGGTACGACGACACTGACACTCTGCGCGACTACTTCCACGCCGCAGACGAGAACGGCGACGGACTGATTCACCTTGAGCAGTATCTAATGGCTCTCGAGACAATGGCTTCCGAAGAGGGATGAAGCAGGCGAGTGGTTGAAGGCGTCAATAGCCCTCGCCGCACTCCCAGAGGGAGTGCTATGGTTTCCAGCCGAGCGAAGAAGGTCACTACTCAGACCTTGCAGAAGATGAAACAATCTGGCGAGAAGATTGCCATGCTGACTGCATATGACTACTCTCTAGCCCGTCTCGTGGATGGCGCTGGAATAGATGTAATTCTCGTCGGTGACTCTGCCTCGAATGTGATGGCAGGAAACGAGACCACAGTGCCGATTACCCTCGACCACATGATTTACCACGCCCAGTGCGTGATCAACGGTGTCGACAGGGCGCTGGTCGTCGTCGACATGCCGTTTGGCTCGTATCAGGGCGACTCCAAGACCGCTCTGGACTCGGCCATCCGTATAATGAAGGAGTCTGGAGGACACGCTGTCAAGCTCGAGGGAGGCACCGAGGTCTGCGAGTCGGTCAAGCGCATTGTCGAGGCCGGTATCCCAGTAATGGGTCATCTTGGACTGACGCCACAATCAATCTACAAGTTTGGTACCTACTCGGTGAGGGCCAAGGAAGAAGCCGAGGCGACTAGGCTTATCGAGGACGCCAAAGCGCTCGAGGAGGCAGGCTGCTTCTCGGTAGTCTTCGAGAAGATTCCATCAGAGTTGGCCAAGCAGGCCAGCGAGTCGCTGGCCATTCCTACCATCGGCATCGGTGCTGGCTCGGACTGCGACGGACAGGTGCTGGTGCTGCACGACATGCTAGGTATCACCAAGGACTTCTCGCCGAGATTCCTGAGAAGGTACGCCGATCTCGGGAGTGCTATTGAGGCAGCAGTAAGTCAGTATGTAGGGGATGTTCGCAGTATGGACTTCCCGAACGATGAAGAGAGGTATTGAGCAGGGGCGCGGCGCGCCTCGCACAACATTCAAGGACACTCGCATTAGGATGAGGAAGGACTGTCATGAGCGAGTTGTGGGTAGAACGCCATCGTCCGCAGACCGTGGGCGACATCAAGGGTCAGCGCGCGGTGGTTGACCGACTCAAGGCGTACGCCGAGATGCGCAGCTTTCCTCACCTCTTACTCTCAGGCCCGCCGGGCACCGGCAAGACGACCGCGGCCCTAGCACTGACTCGCGATGTGTTCGGTGAGGACTACAGGATGAACCTCCTAGAGATGAATGCCTCCGACGAGCGCAAGCTCGAGTCAATTCGCACCAAGGTCAAGCAGTTCGCCAAGACAGCGCCATCACCAGGTACTTCGTTCAAGGTCATCTTCCTCGACGAGGCCGACGCCCTCACACCTGACGCTCAGGGAGCGCTACGCCGAATCATGGAGCAAAACTCGCAGACCTGCAGATTCATCCTGTCTTGCAACTACTCATCGAAGATTATCGAGCCCATCCAGTCGCGCTGTGCAGTGTTTCGCTTCCGCCCACTGGCCGAGGATCAGATCCTCGAAATGATCACCTCGGTTGCCGAGTCAGAAGGTATCAACCTCGACGACGAGGCCGCCGTCGCAATAGCCCACGTCAGCCTAGGGGACTTGCGCAAGGCCATCACCTCGCTGCAGGTCGCCGCATCACTCGACTCCAACGTCACTCGCGACCTCGTTTACGAGACCACGGCGACTGCCCCGCCCGAGGAGCTGCACGGCTACATCCTCGCATGCAAGGAGGATGGTTTCCAACCGGCCCGACGTAGGCTCAAGGAACTACTCGACAGATTCGGTCTGGCCGGAACTGACCTCGTCAACCAGATGCACCGTGAACTCGGCTCGACTACGTTCCTTGACGAGGCTCAGAAGCTAGCGGTCACCGAAGCGATGGCCGAGTGTGACTTCCGGATGGTCGAGGGTGGCGGCGAAGCACTTCAGCTAGATGCGATGACAGCGAGGATTTGCTCGCTCATCGGGTCCTAGACGACTCGAACGATGTTGATGGTGTAGACTGCATCCCATGTGTTCAGCTCCCACGGATCGCCCACCTCACTGAGATTGATTCGAATTTCGTAGTCACCCAGCTCCATGCCGGAGATGTCCCACGCCATCCCTATGTCCTCAGATCTCGAAGCGACCTTAGGTCCCAGCACGTCGCCAGTCAGCGTATTCTTCTGGTCTCCACGAGTCCAGTTGCCTCCGACTTCGTCGAACCGCGTCTGGGCCTCATCCAGTTCACCGACAGCGCCATCCGAAAGATTAGCAATCATCTCGCCGCGGTACCATACGCTGGCAGTCATTATCGCAGTCTCGGCGTTCACATTGTCGCGCACCGCCATCCCGAGGACGATGTCGATGGTGTCTTCGTTGGTCTCGAGATAGTAGGTGCCCTTGCTCCATCTGGCGTCAACGACGGCATCGTTGGTCTCGATGTCGAGCCCGTTTGCAATAGCCGGGGCGGCGATGTCGCCAAGGGCGGATTGGCCAGCATGAAGGAGAGGGCGATGAACGAGAAGAAGTAGAGAAAGCCAGCACGGAACCAGTTGCCCATAGTGAAGATCTCGTAGTACTCAGTCGGGATCATTATCTTGTGCAGAGACGGGATGGTAACAATCAGCAGCATCGGCAGCAGCCACAGAGCCCTAGTCGGCTCGGTCAGAGTGGGCATGAAGATGTAGCGCATGAACATGCAAACAGACAATCCGTAGATGATGACAATCCACATTGAGTAGGCCTCAGCCGTCTCTTTCTTGGCAGCCGCAGCTGGGTCGAAAGGCTCGAGCACGCGACTCTGCTTCTCCTTGTCCTTGTCCTCCTCGCTCTTCTTGCGCCGCTTGCTCCCGTAGGCGCTTGCGCGCATCGCACTGTCGACATCGACCATGGAATCCAGTCATCGGCGGGAGCGGTGCGCAAATCAACCCTGCGTGTGAGCAGCCGTGCAGATTTGGACCAATATTAGGTGAGAACGCTCAAAAAAGGAATCCCGGCTCGCAAAGCCACAGCCTCATTGGTGTAGTTGGTAGCACGCCAGTCTCATAAGCTGGAGGTCGTCGGTTCAAATCCGTCATGAGGCACCACATATTTGCTAAGAGCCAATCAATTGGTAATCATCACTTAGTGGAGTAGCACCCGTCTCGGTCAGAATTAGTTTCCCGTCTTTGAAGCGATTGAAGCTCAATACGGCCTCAGAGGTTGAGCCATTAGCGAAGTGTGCGATTCCGTGCTCGATGCCGATCTCATCATTTTCGAATAGAATACGATGGTTCTCCATGGTCACGCCACCACTGCCTGCGAAGCCGATGAAGTCACTCTTGCCCAACACCATCTCACCAACGTGTGGGATGAACCGATAGTCGTCATGGACTAGGGCTTCCAGTGCCTCGGTATCTCCAGATTCGAATGCGGCTTGTATTGCGGCTACTTTGCTCATGATGCAAAGGTGTGGCAGAAGCGTATGACTCTTCCGTGTGTGGATTAAACTGACCCAGATAGGTGTCTTATCACTCGTGCATGGTGACAGCCGTCGACTGCCACAGCACGTAGTAAGACCATTCGCTCCAGGCGAATTCGTAGTCATCAAAACTCGTGATGTCGTACTCCCACCAGTAGGCTACATTCAGTGATGCGAACATGGTCATGTCGAGCTCGCACTCCAGTCCCGGCGGGCCGAAATAACCCGGCCACGAATCGAG
>ENA-OSET01002810-OSET01002810.1-sediment-metagenome-genome-assembly--contig:-NODE-2810-length-16462-cov-16.283918_pt1 | contig 16462 bp, 15 predicted proteins | sample MGYA00237882_ERZ534229 | MGnify/ENA primary metagenome ERZ534229 (study PRJEB26408, sample SAMN06266212) | sediment metagenome | isolation source: Hudson Canyon methane seep mesocosm | place... | reverse complement strand
AGGGATTGCCCCTACGATAAAAGAACAGCAGTGAGAACGCGAGGACTACCAAGCTGTCCCGTCTTAAATGCGTAGCCCCACCAATTAATGCCCCTAAATCTTTTATAGTTAGTGTAATTTAATACGTGAATAAATAGAGCGTCTAAATAGGTTAGAGAGCGTTAACATCGCAGTCTTGAAGTAACCATGTAAGGCAATTTGGTGCATTTTATACAGAGATAAATAAACGATACGGGCAATAAAGCCACCGATGCTGACAGTGCCCATCAAATTGCCCATAAGGTTACCTACTGTCGAGTACTTCCCCAAAGAGACTAATGACCCATAATCTTGGTAAATATAGTCTAGGGCAGGTTTATTATACTGACGATTAATAAGGGTTTTATAAAGAGTCGATGCTTGTTGATGAGCGGCTTGCGCGCGAGGCGGGACATTCTCCTCATGACCAGGCCATGGACAAGCAGCACAGTCACCTATAGCAAAAATACTCTCATCCTCTGTTTGTAAGGTTTGCTTGACCACTAACTGATTGATAGAGTTTACTTCTAAGCCGTCTAAATCTTTAAACCAATCAGGTGCTTTGATACCCGCAGCCCAAACTTTTAAGTCAGCATGAATAATTTCACCATCATGAGTTTCAATTGTTTTATCGGTAATTTTAACCACACGGCGACCTAGCTTTAGATCAATGCCAAGTTTAACTAATTGCTGTTGAGTTGCAATGGCAAGGCGAGTCGGTAAGGCAGGTAATAGCTGTGATGCCGCTTCAATAATGGTAATATTAACGTCGTCAGAATGGTCCAGCCCATAGATGGCCAGCATATTAGTCACTTCATGTAATTGAGCAGAAAGCTCAACACCCGTTGCACCTGCACCAATAATGGCAATAGACAGGTTTTCAGTAGATTGGCGCTCTTGAATCGCATGGGTTTTTATATACGCTTCAACTAAGCTTTTTTGGAATTTAAACGCTTCATTAATCGTATCTATAAACATACAATGTTGATGCACACCATCAATATTAAAAGTGTTACTGACGCTACCGACAGACATAACCAAGGTATCGTAAGAAAACGTGCGCTGAGGAATTAATTCTTCACCACTATCGCTATACGTTGGGCTAACATAAATTTCTTTGTTTTTTCGGTTAAGGCCTTCCATTTTTCCTAGGCGAAAGCGGAAGTAATAACGATGGGCTTGGGCTAAATATTCAAGTTCTTCAGATTCATCTAAAGTACCTGCAGCAACTTCATGTAGCAAAGGCTTCCAAATATGTGTTTGCGAAGCATCCAGTAAAATGATTTCTGCTATGCCTGGTTTGCCCAGTTTTTTGCCCAAACTTGTGGCTAATTCTAAGCCGGCAGCACCACCACCGACAATAAGGATTCTATGGATAGGGTTGCTACTGTTCATTTTTATATGACCTAGAAAGGAAGAGATAATAGATGGAATAACTATACCTTGTTTTTGATAAGTAATTGGAGGTAATTTTGTCGGCAAAGGTGTAGTGGGCGCGTATAATAAACATACTTTTTTAAAACCCTAAATAAAAGCACTGACCTATGTATCGTATCCTTTTGTTATGTTTAGTTTTTATATCTTCAGTAGTGCGTGCTGAAGAGGGGCCTGCGGCGGCACTTGAATCACCCGATGTTCCCGCAATGCCGTTGCCAGTGGAAAATGGTGAGCCCATGGAAGCCGATATCACCATTAGCCGAAAAGGTAATAAGGTTATTCACGAATACAGTGTTAATGGCAAAATTTATAAAATCAAAGTGATTCCTGATGTAGGTCCTGCCTACTATTTTGTTGATCCAGATGGTGATGGTGAAATGGAAGAGGTAAGTCAAAGTGATTTGGATCGAGATTTAAACGTTAATCAGTGGACGCTTTTTAGCTGGTAATCATTGTCAGTTTATACCTCACTTAATCAAGCTCAAATTCAGCAATTTATTACTCCTTATGGCTTAACTGAACTAAACTCTTTTTCGGGGATTAGCGCGGGAATAGAAAATACAAATTACCGGTTAAATACGGAGCAGGGTGATTTTATTCTAACGGTTTATGAGCATTTTAATGTGACTGAAGCCGCGGGGTATATACATTTATTACAGCAATTAAATGAACATGAAGCCTACTACCCAACGGTTTTAGTTGCTGCCCAACAGCAAGTATTAGGGTTTTTATCTAATAAACCTGCGGCACTATTCAAATGCCTACCTGGGCAATCAGTTAATACTCCCTCCCTAAAGCAATGCCAGTTAATCGCAAGTGCCTTAGCACGATTACATATAAGCAGTTCCTCGCTTAAATTTTCAAAACAAAATCCTACTTCGCTTAAACACCTACAAGCACGGTTACAGCAATTTAAATCGCAACTAGCATTACAAGACTTAGAGCTGCTGGAAGATGAACTTAACTATCAGTTTAATCAGAAGGTAGACGCGCTAGAGCGGGGAGTGATTCACGCGGATTTATTTAAAGATAATGCCTTATTCGTAGGCAATCATTTGACGGGTGTTTTAGACTTTTATGCCGCGTGTAATGATTGCTATCTATTAGATACAGCGATTGCAATGAATGATTGGTGTACTGATGAGCAAGGTGTTTTTCAGCAAGATAAGCAAGCGTGTTTTTTAAGGGCTTATCAATCCGTACGAGTTATGTCAGATAATGAACTAGAAATGTTGCCCGTTTTTTTACGGCGCGCTAGTTTACGCTTTTGGATCTCACGTTTAGAACATCGTTTCACATCAAGGCAAGGCGATATGACACAAGATAAAAACCCCGATGAGTTCAAGAATTTATTGTTACAGCATAGAGACGCTGTTGTTAATGCCATGCCTGCCTAGTAGGTTTTGGGCTCACCCAAGCTACTTGAAGATACAGGGATGAGCGTTGGAAAAATGGCAGCTTGAATGATTGTGGGTATAAGTAAGCAATCAAAATTACTCTAACATTTAATAGTGCACTTAAGTTTGCCTATAGCAGTGAATTTAATTTAGTACGAATCAATCCCGTAGCCCGTATGGAGGTACGTAATACGGGATAAACTGCGCATCGAATCCCCGTATTGCGCAAGCTTCATACGGGCTACTAAAAACTTAAGTCAACAGTATTGCCTCCAGAGAGAGGGTTGGAAAGTATGTTGTCAGCATTCTTTTCATCCCTTTGTAAGCAGTTAAGATCAGCTGAAAAAAGAAATTTATTTTCACTTCTCCCCACCCAACCCTCCACTGCCATTAAGTTAAGGAAAAAAGAATTTATTTTAATTTCTCCGCCCCCAACCCCCTCCATCAAGAGGGGGCTTAAGAGCAAGAAAAAATCACCCTTAAACCGCTTAACTTAATGGCAGTGACCCAACCCTCCCCAGCAAGGGAGGGCTTTAAGAGTTATTGTTTTTCCACACTTAACGGTGACATAGCCTACAAAAAAGTTAAATTAAATACACTTAATTACTTAGTTCAAGGGCTTTTTTGTATCCACCTTAATGCTTAGACACCCTGCTTCTATATATTAAATAACTCAGGAAGTGGTTCACCTTTAGCGCTTGTCGACTTACTACTCTTAACGACTTTATTATCCTTAAAAGCTTGCCAAAGCATGCCTCCTTGCCACTCTTTATCCTTAGCGGAATACAATATCTTATTAAGGCTTAAAATTTCACTTTGTAATTCAGGGCTACACTGCTCAGATATTTTCGTTAAGCTAGACTCATTAAACTGCTCACGCCCCCACCTAAGTAATGCATCCTTGGCTTGAGTAGAATCATTATTTTTACAAGCTTTTTTCAATGAAGTTTCTGTCTTATTATTAGTACCTTGCTTTACACTCTCTACCGGCTCATGCTTATTTTCTGATTTCCTAACGAAAAAATAAATAATGGTAACTAGCCACGTTCCTGCAAAAAATATAGCTAACCAAAACCACATACCTGTATTAGTTAATACGGGAGATCCCTCAACTGAACGAATGCTTTCCGTTAAGCGTGTATCACCTTTATTTATGTTAATTTCTGGATCTACTGTTAGCACAGGCTTAACAACAGCAACTCCTGACACAGAAATTGTTTTTTCTGCAATACGTGCTATTTCCATGCGCTGCGTTAGCGTATTCCACCAGCTAATCTCAATAGCTGGTAGCGTATAAAACCCTGGAGCACCTGGGATAAGGGCAATTTTTTCTTCTCGATAGGCAATGATACTGCCATCTTTTGCTGTTTCTTTTAAATTAGGCTGGTCAGGATACGCTTTTAAATCTGCTGGCAGATTATCAACATATAAAACAGGTAAAGCCCCTTGAGTTGAGCCTTTAACTAATAAACTCAGTGTTCGTGTAATGGGCTCCCCAACCTTTACTTGCGCTAAATCAGCGGACCACTTATCTTCTAAATAGACCTGTTCAGCAGGCAACCAATAACTATTAGTAAGCCCCTCTGGTTTAGCTTGTACTTCTAAGGTGATAGCCTGTGAGCTTACTCGTTGTGACCGAGTATTCTGTCGATAAAAAAAGCTATTATTCCGTCCTTGGCTTTGCACAACGACCTCTGCTGTTAATTCTAGAGGTGCTATACGCATTACTTCACTTTTTTGAGGGAAAACAGCATACTGCCGCTCAATAACAACATAGCTCTCCCCTTGATACTGGCGCTTATATTTTTTATCTTCACCTAACCGCTCAATGACCGCATTAGGCAAGCTTGGTTCCGTTAAATTAGCCTGCGAGATAGTGACTTTACTATGCAATTTTAAGGTATAAATCACTTGCTCTTGAATGTAAGGCCGAGTCTTATTAACTTCAACCTGCACAAATAAATCTGGACTATTTTCCGTTGCTACATCAACCTCATTAACAATCAAGGCACTAAACTGACTGGTATCATTACCAAATTGAATAGCAGGGATCACTAAGTTACCTGCCCTTTTAGCCATAACCGTTAAAACCCACTCATTAGTCCTGCGCATTTTTAAATTACTAATGCGAGTAGACTGCTGCTGTGACTGACTTAAGATCTCAAAGTCTTTGTCTAATGGTGTGAAATCAGGTTCGGCATCAGGCTTGTCTTGAGCACTAAATATCAATTGAAATGATTCATTCAAGTTAATCGTATTTCGATCAACTTTAACTGTAATTTCAGTCGCATATAGAGGTGATAATAAGGTGCTTAGTATCACTATAAAAATAAAGAAAGGACGTACAAAAAACTTCATAGTATTAATCAGGTATAGCCGAAATAACGCATTTAAATACAGCTATGTAATCATCAATAATCATCTTAATATTGGTTATTTTAGTAGGGCTGTGTGTGAGTTTTGCGAAAAACATTAATTTACATAATATTAGTAGGGTTCATTGCGTACCAATAAACAGGCACTCCACTCTACCCATCCTACAGAATGCTAGATGTGCTTGTCCTTAGTATGCCGCTAAGAAAAAGCAAAAAAAACATACTTATCTTTTAACTTAAAACCGATAAGTCAAACCACCCGATAGAAACCCATACACTTGATCAAAACGATGGTTAGTCCGTGTATTATAAGCGAGAGGTACATCACCTAATAAATAATGCGTCATTATTTGTGCATGTCCATAAAGAGTCAGGCCTTTGTAAACATTGGCAAATAAATAAAAATCAAATTGCTGGTTATTATTATAATCTTGCTTACCTGCCTTCGGCTGATAATTCTCACGCCATATTTGATAATGCTTGAAGTCCATCGCGACACTAAAAGGTTTCCACACATGCCATTCAAAAGCGGCGGTTACTACCATGTGTTGTTCTTGCCAAGGTGTTTGTTGTGGAATTTCATCCTGAAGAATATTCGCCAATACAGGGTCACTTAATAAAGAAGAATTAAAATTAGCATTCACATCAACAAACCGGCCTTCTAGCCCTAATGTTATTTGTACATCTTGAGCAAATGCTTTAGTAAGGCTTGCTCCAAAAAGGTAGGCAGAATCTGACGATGAAATACTTAATACAGGCGACCCATCTAATGATTCTATATGGATATTGTTAATATCATATTCTAAAAAACCGAGTGGTGTTATGCTGTGATTTCGGAACCCCGCTTGAACATTCAAAAGCCAACTCGGTGAAAAATCCCATGAATACTGTACGCGCACATCATGCCCATCATACTCGGTATTAATATTCATTGGTTCAACCGCGCGTACAGCCGACTGCTCTGAATATAAATAGTTATAGCGTAGCTGCAACCCCTTATAGACCCCAAGGTTTAACCCCGCCAAAATATTAGTGTGTTGCTCTATATAAGAGGTGTCCTCTGGACTAATCGCACCCACAAAATCCAAGTCTTTACCCGAATAATCATACTGTCCCCATAATTCAAAATTACCCAATTGCCCCTCGTAGGGCACTGGGCGATTTAATGTTGGGATTTGATCTAATGCCAACACAGAAAAAGGAAGTAAAGCCTGAAGCCCTATTAAAGATCTTTGTAAATTTTTTTTCATAGACGTATAAACAAAAAAAGGGAAGATCCAAAAGACCTTCCCTTTATTAAGGATTAAATAGTTGGCACTTATTGAACGCTAAATGAACCTTTAATCATATTAACCTTAGCTGAAGAGGCATCAACCATAGGAAAAACTGTTAAGCCTACTTGGAAAGAGTAGTTTCCATTAACAATCAAACCATCTAACTCAGGAATAGTACTAAATAATTTAGTAATTGCTAATTGCATTTGTTGCTGTTGATTATCAAATGTGAAGATATTAGCTTGAGCATTATTTACCTGTGTAGATAACTCTGCAGCACCATTTGCTGTTGTATACACCACAGCTGAGTTACCTGCAGGCACAGTAAATGCAATATTATTTGCTGTCCACGTTACAGGCAAACTAATTTTTATTTCTCTTTCACCGTCTTTTCTATCATCAGGGCCACCATCTTTCAATAAAATATTTAACAATCCAGCACCTGATGTTACTGGTGCCATTACGTCAAAATTTATTGTGGGAACAGTGCCACCCGTTGGGTTTGCTCCTGTTACTTTTTGTAGGTTTGCAGCATCCAAAGTAAATGTTGGCGTAACAAGCATGACTCCACCTACCGTAGTACTAGTCAGCGTAGTTACTCCGTTAACATCAGTGACTTTTGCTTCATTCTTCATTAATTTAAAGCTTGCCGCGTTAGTTGTTGCCGTATTTGCTTCAGTTGCTTTAGTTACATCCGCAGAGTTATCTAATGCACCCGCTATCTCTGGCGCTGCACTAACTAAAAATGAAGCTTCTAACTGAGGCGTATCTCCAACATTTAACTTACCTATTTCAGCTTGTAAAACCAATATCTCAGCTTGATTAGTAGGATTTAAGGCCGCTGCCGTTGTTAATGCAAGTGATGTTTGCTCTAAAATTTGCGCTGTTACCGGCACGTCAGCAACTGAAGTAATCTCAGACGCAGGATTAACAGCCATTAAAGCTGCATCAAGTGCTACATTCGCAGGAATCGGGCCACTAGCTGTAGTAACTGTAAGTGTATTACTTAAAACTTGAGAACCTACAACTGATAAATTTGTCTGCATAGCAGCACCATCAGTTGCAGATGTAGTTCCTGTTGCGCCAACAGCAGCCTTACCATCGACAATACCATCAGTCAAATCAGCCCCTAAACTTGCTAAAACTGAAGCTGTTCCAGCTGTTCCAGCGGCACGACGAACTGTTTCAGCTAAGGCTTCACTAGCCTTTAAAAAGGCAGCTGAATCTTTATCAGCAGGTGCTGCAAAAATATCGTAGTCAGCCGGTAAACCAAAACCTACACTATTTTTAACAACAATAGCTGCTGCTGCTAAACTTTGAGCCGTTACTGCACCCCCAGAGGCCTTAACTATTTCAAGAGCAAGCGTTGTAAATGGGTTAACATTTACAACTGGACTTTTTGCATCTGTCATAATAGAACTAATAGCAATACTTTGAGCTTCACCTGTTACTGAGTCTGTACCACCCGTAATAGTTACTGTTACTGGCACCGCTGCACTCTCTGGGAAATCGACAGAATAACTACCAGTACCATCTGTTGTTGTTCTTACTTCCGCCCCTGTATTAACTACAGCTCCATTTGCATCTACAAATGTGACTAATCCATTATTAATAGGTCCATCTGTAACTTTACCCGCTATAGCAGTAGTTGGGGGGGGAGTACCACCGTTAATAGGACCACTATTATCACACCCAGCTAAACCACCTAACGTCAATACAGACGAGATTGCTATTACTGATAATTTTTTCTTAAATTTAAAATTCATACAACTCTCTCACTTAATTAATTAATCTAAAAACACAACTATTCCATCACAATAGCAAGACTACCTATAAATACCCATAAAATCAATCACTATTACTGCCTTTTTAAACAGTTTCTGACCTCTGATCTCTTTGTAATAAATTCTGTACCGCACTTAACGGTGCCAAACCATCATAGAGCACACGGTAGATTTGCTCGGTAATCGGCATTTCAATGCCATGCTCTTGTGCCAACCTAAAAGTTTCCCTTGCGGCTGAAATACCTTCCACTTCTTGCCCAATTTCGTGCACTGCTTGCTCTCGATCTTTTCCTTGACCTAAAGCTAGCCCAAAACGTCGGTTACGAGATTGGTTATCAGTGCAGGTTAAAATTAAATCGCCCAGACCAGACAAGCCCATTAAGGTTTCTTGTTTGCCACCTAACTCACAATTAAGTCGAATTATTTCTGCTATTCCGCGAGTAACTAATGCCGCACGAGTATTCGCTCCAAAACCAATACCATCTGCTATGCCTGCTGCTATCGCTAGTACATTTTTAACCGCGCCACCCACTTGAACGCTAATAATATCGTCCGTTGTATAAATACGAAATCGTGGGCTGTGCATTAACTCAGCAAGCTCATCAGAAAATGCGGGCTGTGTTGCAGCAATAGTAACGGCGGTTGGCAAATCTGCGGCAACTTCTTTGGCAAAAGAGGGGCCGGATAAAACCGCGGCGGGTGTTTCAGGACTAAACACCTGTGCGACTGTTTGATTAAGTAACTCACCTGATTCTGAATTAAACCCCTTAGTTGCCCAAGCGATTTTTATATTCTCTGAAACAAAGGGTTTTATTTTTAAAAGTGTCTCTTTAAAAGCATGACTAGGTACTGATATTAAAACAACATCACTGAATTGTGCTGCTTCCTTTATATTATCCGTCAGTTGCAATGCTTCAGGAAAAGATAGCCCAGCAAGATAGCGTTTATTTTGTCGGTCCTGTTTCAAGCTCGCAATATGCTCAGGGTTATGTCCCCACAACAATGTTTGATTACCATTTCTGGCTGCTTGAATGGCTAATGCAGTGCCCCATGACCCGGCACCAAAAACGCTAATTTTGCTGGTCATATTCTATTTAGTTCAAAGTTTCAGAGCTTGCTGCTTGCTGCGCTTGCTGTATATGCTGAGAATAAAGTGCATCAAAATTAACAGGCGCTAATAACAACTGAGGAAAACCGCCTTTTGCAACTAAATCTGAAACGACTTCACGCACATAAGGGAATAAAATATTAGGGCAAAAACTACCTACCATTGGTCCCATTTCTTCATCTGAAAATCCAGCAAGAGAAAAAATACCTGCTTGAGTTGCTTCCACTAAATAAGCCGTCGTTTCACCTGTTTTAACCGTAACGGTTACCGTTAATGAAACATCAAACATTGAATCTTCTAATGGCGTCGCATTCGTTGCTAAATTGAAATCTACTTGGGGCTCCCACTTCTCTGTAAACAGTTGCGGAGCAGCTGGCGACTCAAAAGAAATATCTTTTGTGTAAATTTTTTGAATTGAAAATTGTTTTTCTTGTGCTTGGTTTTCTTCAGCCATGATCTTTTAAAGTGAATTTATTAAAGTGTTAGCCATATCTAAAAATATTTCCTGTACCATTCTCGCTTTGAATGACAGAAGTACCTTTTGAAATGCCTGTAATTAAAGGATATTACTTATAATTCTGTTATTTTTTTCCGGCAACAACAGGAAGTTTATTTTCTTCCCAAGACTGCATTCCACCAGTCATCAAATATATATTCTCAAATCCCAGCTTAGTTAATGTTCCACAAGCTGAAGCAGAACGAGTTCCCGTATGACAAACAACAATAACGTCATCTTTTTTATAAAGCTCTATTTTTTTAACTTGGCTTTCTATACTTCCTACCGGTAGAAGAATAGCATCTGCAATATGCCCTTTTTTGTACTCACCTGACTCACGAACATCAACAATAATTGGGTTTCCAGTGTTTAGTTTAGTGACTGTCAGCATAGGAGAAATAACCTGGTACTTACGTGTGCTTGATTCAACAACATCTTGAATCAAGAAATAGATAACCGCAAAAAAAGCTGTAACAAGCATCCAATGATTGGACGCAAATTCGATATATTGATCTATCATGAGTTTGATTAAAAATTAAAATTAAAATTATTAAGTAGCAATGCTAAGCCACAAGAAAACGACTATTCTCCTTAACCATAAAAAAATAGCAACTCTTGTAAAGATGAATTTATCAAAAACAAGCTTTTAGCACTGACAAAATATCTCACGCATCATTTCGATAAGCTTAAGCATTCGTGGATCATCTATATAATAGAACACCCGGTTAGCTTCCTTTTTGAAATTTAAAATATCCTTTTCTCTTAGGATTGCTAAGTGCTGTGAAATATTGCTCTGGCTAGTACCTACTTTTTCTACAATATCTTGCACACTCATTGCTTCGGTACCGAGTACACAAAGAATCTTTAAGCGAAGTGGGTGCGACATAGCTTTTAAGCATCGAGCTGCTCGCTCTATATCAGCATCAGCATATATGTGATCGTTTTCTTGATTTTCCATGTGAATATATTGCCTATTAAACAAAGAATGTAAAGTTCTTAAGTCCTCTTTACTCCTAGCGTCTGAAAACTCAAAGATGTTCAGCGCACTTTTATGTCCATTGAATTAAAAATACGTACGAAAAATTTATACCTATTTAATCCATTAGAGCCTAGGAATTTACTCACATTGTACATTAGTCATTGCTAAATAATAGACCTTTTTAATAATGATCCTTATTCGCAACTGCGTTTTCACTAATATACCTAGACTATTTATAATAGCTGTTTAATCTTAAACTACATCATAAATCCCCTAGCAATGCTTTTTTACTCGCCTTTTATCGCATTCTTGCTACGCCTACTACTTGAAATAAAGTATATTACTAAGCTAAAAACCTTAATTGGCCCTTGCCAGTTTGCGGAAATACGTTAAGAACGAGCAAATCCAACCTTATATTTCTACGGAGATTCCAATGATAAAACCAAAACCTTTAGTCTTATTAATCCTTGATGGCTTTGGAATTCGAGCGGACACTGAATATAACGCAATTACCCAGGCGAACACACCCTGCTGGGATAAAATACAAAAAACATTCCCTATGACTCAACTTGACTGCTCTGGTCGGGTCGTTGGTTTACCTGACCAACAAATGGGTAATTCAGAAGTGGGCCATATGCACATCGGTACAGGCCGATATGTTCCTCAAAATTTTTCTCGTGTAAGTGATGCCATTGCAGAGGGTAGTTTTTTTACTAACCCTGCTTTATGCAGTGCAGTTGATAATGCATTAGCTAACAACAGTACTCTGCATATTTTAGGTTTACTCTCTCCTGGCGGAGTACATAGCCATCTTGATCACATTTTAGCGATGTTAGAACTTGCCGCTAAAAAAGGCTTAAAAAAGGTTTTAATTCATGCCATTTTGGATGGCCGTGATGTTTCACCTCAAAGTGCAGGAGCATCATTAGCCAGCTTACAAGAAAAAATACAACAGCTCGGTGTCGGCCGAATTGCCTCAATCGTAGGTCGCTTTTACGCAATGGACCGTGACAATCGCTGGGAGCGTGTACAAAAAGCACATAACCTTTTTGTCTTTGGGGAAGGCAAATACACAGCTAACTCTGCCGTTGAAGCATTAAAAGCCAGCTATCAACGCGAAGAATATGATGAATTCGTTGAGCCTACAGTTATTGTTGACCAGGATGGCAATAGCGCATCATTAAGCGCTAATGACTCTGTTGTTTTTATGAATTTCCGTGCTGACCGCGCCAGAGAAATTAGCCAAGCGATTACAGACGCTGATTTTTCTGGATTTGAGCGTAAACACCTCGGACACCAAGGCCTGTTCGTGACTCTAACCGAGTATCACGAAAAATTCACCCACCCTGTCGCTTATGCCTCTATGGACATTAAAAATAGCTTAGGCGAAGTTTTAGCACAAAATAATTTATTACAGTTACGTTTAGCAGAAACTGAAAAATATGCGCATGTTACCTTTTTTATGAATGGTGGCGTGGACCAGCCGAATAAAGGTGAAGACCGTATTTTAGTGCCCTCCCCTAAAGTTAAAACCTATGATTTACAGCCTGAAATGCACGCAGGCCAAGTCACAGAGCAGCTAGTAACCGCTATTGCTGAACAAAAATATGATGTCATTATTTGTAACTATGCTAACTGCGATATGGTCGGACATACAGGAAAATGGGAAGCCGCACTAAAGGCTGTAGAAACCATTGATAAAGCACTCGACAGCATTAGCCAAGCCTTAGAAAAAGTAGGCGGACAAATGCTACTCACTGCGGATCATGGCAATATTGAGCAAATGCGTGATGCACAAAACGGCCCACAAACAGCACATACAACTAACCCCGTACCTCTTGTATACGTAGGTGGAGCCCGTACATTAACTAGCGGCGGCAGTCTAAAAGATTTAGCCCCTACTATGCTGGATATTCTTGGCTTAGAGCAACCCGAAGAAATGAACGGTAAATCCCTACTTAACTAAGATCATAGCGCACGTGAAAGTTACCCTTATTTTTCTACTTCTACTTAGCCAATCCTTATGCCTAGCTGCTACTGATAATGACCAGCAGCTACGTAAGGTTCAAAGTAAAATTAAAGCCGTTTCGGGTAATTTATCACGTCTAAAAAAACAACGAGGAGATGCTAGCTCTGAACTTAAGCATATCGAAAAACAATACGGAAAAATATCCCAAAACCTTGCTCGTTTAAACAAGCAAGTCACACAGAAACAACAGCGTATAAATGAAATACACAAAGAAATAAAAATACAGCAACGCTGGCTAGACACTCAAAAATCACATTTATCAGGACAAATTAAAGCGGCTTATGCATTAGGTCACCAAGAGCAACTAAAGTTATTATTTAACCTCAATGATAGCAGCCGCTCAAGTCGTGTAATGACTTATTACCAGTACTTTAATAAGGCCCGCTTAAATAAGCTTCAACATATTAATGCCAGCCTACAACTACTCAGCACACTAGAAGTTGAGAAACAACTAGAAAAACAAAAAATAGCTGAGTTAGCACAGCAAAAGAACACAGAAAAACAAAAACTTAAGAAATCCACATCTCAGCGTAAAAGTTTACTCAAAAAAATTAAAAAAGACTATAAATCTAAGTCTTCCCAACTGACTAAACTTAAGAAAAATGAACGCCAATTATTAGGGCTAATTACCGCCTTACAGCAAGCTAAGACTCCACAGCTTCCTTCTAGCTTTTCAAGCCTTCCTTTTTCAAAGCTTAAAGGGAAATTGCCTTGGCCAGTTTCAGGAAAAATAATTAAATCATTTAGCCGTCAATCTGATGGTGTGTTAATTAGCGCCAAAGAAGGTCGCAACGTTCGGGCTGTTGCTCACGGACAAATTGTCTTTTCAAATTGGTTCAAAGGCTATGGCTTACTCGTTATCATTAAACACGATAAAAACTACATGAGCCTCTATGCCTTCAATCAAAGCCTATACAAAGAAAAAGGCACTTGGGTTGAAGCAGGAGAGATCATTTCAACTGCGGGTAAAAGTGGCGGTAGAGACAAAACTGGACTGTACTTTGAAATCAGGAAAAAAAATAAACCACTCAACCCTAAAAAGTGGTGTAAAAAACGTTAAATATTTATTATCTTCTCGCAACTGGCTGTTTCTATCACAAGATAACACCAGAAGTTAGTCTTCCCTTTTATATTGATATAGAATGTGCGCAGTAAAAAATCATTAAGAAGTTATATAACGGAGTTTAAATACGTGCTTAATAAAAAAAATATTTTCATCTTATTTATCGGTTGTTTCCTAGGTATTTTATTATCGACGACCGGTTCTGTACTTGCAGATAAAGAAGAAGCTGAACAACCTATTATTCTGCCTTTTGAAGAACTAAGAACATTTACAGAAATTTTTGGTCGCATCAAGCAAGATTACGTAGAAGAAGTTACCGACAAAGACTTACTAGAAGATGCGATTCGTGGCATGTTAGTGGGCTTAGATCCTCATTCAAGCTACTTAAATACAGAAGAGTATCAAGAATTAAAAGTTGGCACGACTGGACGCTTTGGTGGCTTAGGTATTCAAGTGACGATGGAAGATGGCTTTGTAAAAGTTATTTCTCCTATTGATGATACACCAGCAAAACGGGCAGGCATGCAGCCTGGCGATCTTATTATCAAACTTGATGAAAAGCCCGTTAAAGGTATGACTTTAAATGCTGCCGTTAAAATAATGCGTGGTGACGTCGGTAGCGATATTGTTTTAACGGTTGTGCGTGAAGGCAATAACGCGCCTTTTTCAGTCACCATCACTAGAGACATTATTAAAGTTAAAAGTGTTCGTAGCCGTACGCTAGAGGAAGGTTTTGGCTATGTACGCATTAGCAGCTTTCAATCACCTACTGGCGAAGCCGTTAATAAAGCCATTAAAGATCTTAAAAAAGCGAATGGCGGCCAACTTAAAGGTATGGTGCTTGATTTACGAAGTAACCCAGGCGGCGTTTTAGATGGCGCTGTTTCTGTGAGTGACACCTTTTTACATTCCGGAAAAATTGTCTTTACTGAAGGTCGTGTTAAAGACTCTAAAATGGAGTTTAATGCCACACCGGGGGACGCTTTAAATGGTGCACCTTTAGTTGTTTTAATTAATGCTGGCTCGGCTTCTGCTTCTGAAATTGTAGCGGGTGCATTACAAGATCATAAGCGCGCAATTATCATGGGCACTAAATCATTTGGTAAAGGCTCAGTACAAACAATCATGCCAACAGGCAATGGTGGCGCAGTAAAAATTACAACTGCACGTTATTTCACACCTTCTGGCCGCTCTATTCAAGCAACAGGTATCGAGCCTGATATTAAACTTGATCGCCTTAAATTAGAAGCTTTAGAGGCTTCAAAATTTAAGCCTGTTAAAGAAGCAGATTTATCAGGTCACTTAACGAATGGCAATAAAAAGAAAGTAGATAAAAAATCTAAAAAACCAGTTAAGTTTGAGGATAAAAAAGGCGTTGATATCCGTGATTACCCGTTAAATGAAGCACTTAACCTATTAAAAGGAGTTGCTATTTTCAAATAGCTTCTTAGCTTCCTTACCCATGAAAAACTCAGTTGCTCTAGTAAAGCTTTGGCTTTATTGGGGACTGAGTTTTTTTATGCTCGTTAGTTCCCCTCTAAACGCTAAAGAACAAGCAAAAATAGCCCTTATTATTGATGATATGGGCATACACAAAGAACTCAGTTTAAGTGCTCTAAGCCTTCCTGGCGCAGTCACTTATTCTTTTCTGCCTTTCACCAAATATAGCCATTCTTTATCTAAGCTTGCTTATCAAAATGGTAACGAGCTAATGCTACATGCGCCAATGCAAGCAATAGCGATACAAGAACAAGAGGTTAATGAACTAAAATCAAATATGCACGTACACTCATTTGAACAATTATTTATTGATCAACTCAATGAGATTCCACATATTTCTGGTGTTAATAATCATAAGGGGAGCTTATTAACTCAAGACTACCAAGCGATGAGCCTTATTATGCAGCTAATGAAAACACAACACTCTAAGTCCTTATTTTTTGTAGATAGCAAAACTGACCCAGCAAGTATCGCGCAAAAAGCCGCGCAAGATTTTGGCGTTAATGCATTAAGCCGAGATGTTTTTCTAGACCATAACAACCCAAGCAAAGAGGTTATTAGACAGCAATTTAAAAAGCTAATTGCCTTAGCTCAGCGCAACGGAAGTGCACTTGGGATAGCTCACCCACGAATAAATACACTACTCGTGCTAAAGGAAGAGCTTAATAAAATGGCAAGTTATAACGTGGATTTAGTTTCAGTTTCCGAACTTATGCTACAAACTAGAAAAAAAAGAATAGATAGACCAATAAAGAAGGTAAATATCAAAGACAAAGAAGTGACTTTTGGGGAGTATGATATTTTTTAGTGCAGGCTCTCATTACTAGAATAAAAAAACAAATTAGCTCCAAACCCCTCTCTTACCGGGCATAGGTATCTGCACAACTTGGGCATAAAAAAGCCCTCCCTTACTGGGGAGGGTTGGGTAGGGAGACATTAAAATACGCTGTTTGCTTTAGTGACTCATGTTACGCAGCAATTGAATACTTTCACTTTCATGAA
>ENA-OSET01002808-OSET01002808.1-sediment-metagenome-genome-assembly--contig:-NODE-2808-length-16472-cov-3.302104_pt1 | contig 16472 bp, 16 predicted proteins | sample MGYA00237882_ERZ534229 | MGnify/ENA primary metagenome ERZ534229 (study PRJEB26408, sample SAMN06266212) | sediment metagenome | isolation source: Hudson Canyon methane seep mesocosm | place... | reverse complement strand
ACAAGAACCAATTCTTGTTGATTTAGAAATTTCAGGCAAAGATTCAAGATTAATTTTTTGTAATTTAGCTAAAGTTTCAAAGTTAAGATTTTTCGTTATTACTACACCCTCAAGATAATTAATAGGAATACTTAAAGGGATAAGGTTGGGCAGTTTTTTATTCATGCCTTTTAAACGAAAAAGTTCACCATCAAACTTACCGGAATTCGCTTCAATTAAGGACCTTTTTGCTGGCAAAGGTATTATATCTATTTCAACACCAATACGTTTGTAAGCTTGGGCCATAACAATGCTGCTCACTTTAGCATTGACTGAATTTTCAATTGTAGAAAAAACAAGTTTAGTTTGAGCCTGCGTATAGGATACCTGGGTTGAAAGGCAGAGTAATACAATTAGGGTGGCTAGAGTGGGTAATTGTTTTTCTTTCATTATTCACCTCCCTAATTAATAAAATTATTAAAAGTGGTACTGTAAATTTGGCATTTTCCCCTTTAGATAATAGCTTACTATGCAGTTATAAATAATATTTATAGAAAACCTGAGAGGTATTATCGTTAAATAAGTAGAAGCTAAAGATAAGTAACCTTAGTTTTTTACATCCAGTACTCATTAACTCTGAGCAAAGCTCTCCGTACTGAAATCGAGGCTAAGTTAAATACTTACTTAAACTTGATTGTAGCGCGGCTTTTATAACTGGTTTACATAAGTAATCAGCCATTCCGGCTTTCCGAGCATTCGCAATATCACTATCCATAACGTGTGCTGAGATACCTATAATAGGAGGAGTATGATCAAGAAATAGCTTATGAATACGTCGAGTGGCTTCGAGCCCATCCATACCCGGCATTTGAACATCCATTAATATCAGGTCATATTGGTGCTCAGTACAAAGCTGGATAGCTTGAGCGCCGTTATTTACTTGGTCCACAACTAACCCCATATTGATTAGCTGCTCATACATAGCTTTCAGGTTTATGGCGTTATCATCTACTAAGAGTACACGCCCTGAAAATGTCATCGCTGCCAATGATTTTTCCGGTTCAATAGTATCTGAACGACATAAGTCAATTAAGCGCTGACGGCTAAGTGGTTTGTGTACAACACTTACTTTATCCCTTAAAGTTTCAGGTAGTTGTTGACCCGACCAGGCCAACCAAATCAAACGCTGATTTACTGGCTGAATAACTTCACTTAGTTGCATTAAGACATTCAGACCTAACATGGAATCGACCAGTATTAAGTTGTAGCCTTTCAAGTCATCCATAGTTTGACTAGCGCTATGAGCAAAATGACAAACAGATTGACTTGAATGAAATTCAGATTCTAACCAATGCCCCAAAATCTTAGACTCAGTAAAGGCTATAGATTTTATATCGGACGGGATTATTTCCTGGGCTAATGGACTTTGAGCTTGAATCAAAGCGGTCACATAAAACGAAAATTCAGAACCTTTTTCATCCGAAAAGTTTAATACGAGATCACCATTCATCGCCCGGCAGATCTGTTGTGAGAGGGGTAAGCCTAAGCCTGTTCCTCTGTAGTTTCGTGTTGCGGAGTTATCTACTTGCTGGAAGGTTTCAAAGATTCGAGCTTGCGCGTTACGAGGAATTCCACAACCGCTATCCGCGACATGACCAGATAATATTTCGTCTTTCCAGCTTAACGATAACTGTATTCCGCCATGCTCTGTAAATTTTATTGCATTAGCAATAAGGTTGATCAATACCTGCCGCAAGCGCACGGCATCCACTTGAAACGTAGCAGGCAGGGAGGAATCTAGATGGATCGTTAAATCGAGTTGCTTATCAGCGATGTGTGGGGAAAAAATCTGAATAATGTCATTAAAGAATGTACTGGTTTCAACGACTTCAGGCTTTAGTCTCATTCCGCATGCTTCAATGCTTGCCAAATCAAGTATTTGATTTACGGTATCTAATAATATGTCTGCACTTTGATTACTCAACCGAGCATATTCACGCTGTTCTTCTGATAATTTTGTTGCCAGTAACAGATCATTCATACCAATCACACCATTGATAGGCGTGCGTAATTCATGACTCATATTCGCTAGAAACTGGCTCTTGATTTCACTGGCGGTATTCGCTTGCTTAGTCGCTTCTAGTAAATTCTTTTCTAGCTCGGCTGCCCGCTCAATATCTATTTGTAATTGTTGGTTAAGTTCATGTAATTCGCCATTCATTTCTACATAAGTTCGCCGGTATGCGATCGCTAGCGGAATAGCTAATAACAGCATGGACAAACATATCAGCACAACCCAAAACATCCTATTCAATAATGACTCTTGGATCACTGTAATATCCATATCAGCTGCTGCAACATAGGAAAGACCTCCTGGAGATTTCATCGGAACCAGTATGGTTCGAAATAACCCCCAACGATCACCAGCCGTGACATACACAGGCTTAGTCGCTGTCATCGCAGAAAAATATTGTGGCGCGCCTTCTGGGTAGGTGGTCCAATAAGTTACGACCTGGTCTTTTTCAATATCTTCTTGCGTGTAATTACAAGACGTGAAATAAATCAGCCCTTCTTCATCCATAACGTAAGTGTAAAGGTACGTTAAGTCTCCAGTGCGAGCATGTTGTGACATTAATTCTAGGTGGTGTTTGTCTTGTGTTTCAGAAATAGCATGCTTAGAACGAGCTTTGTCATGAAAATCAACAGGAAGGATCGATGGAATATTATTTGCTGCAGCTAACAAGCGGGCGTCGATGTCAAGCAAATACCGCTGTTGCTCAAGCCAATAAGTTGTTGCAGTGATAGCGACTACACCGAAGGTGTAAAGTAACATAGCGATTAAGAAGCGTCTTGACCGTAATATCAATCTATTATCCTGTTATTGTATTTATAACCTATAAACTAGATAACTATAATTGTAGAACATGGTGAATAGAAAAGATGAAAATATCAATAGACGACTACTTATTTTCACTAACTGCTGGCTGTAATTTTAGTCATTCAAATAAATATCGAATTACAAACCATGACTGGTTTAACAAAAATAAGATTGAGCCATAACCAGTGCAATACTCAAACGGAGTTTATTAGGTTTCAAGTTTTGATCATTATGACTGTAATAACACACTATGATATGACTTTTATATAATGTGTTTCCGGTTAAGTTTATCATCAACAGATACTCTGCCGGTTTTTATTGTATTAAAAATATGCTTGAAGACCTTGCCGACTTGATCATGACCATCATCCAAGAAATATGAATGCCCCTTTGGAAAGTCATATTTATTATTAAAATTATCGCAATCAATTGCGTAAACGTTAGATTGAACTTTTTCCATATCTTCAGGCCCAGTATGACCAAGCCGTCTAGATGCCACTTTATTTTTTAAGTTTGATATTTTACTTGACCTAAGTGCAAGATCGTCTGACGCATAATATACCGACACATTCCTTGAAGCCTGGCTAATTAAACGCCCCTCTTGACCACACTCAAGTGACTCATTCACAACATCTGCGGCTATCATAATTGTATTTCTAAACAATAATGGCACGCCGTTGGCTAAGTCATATTTATTCCATACTGAAAGTGTTTCCCGATAAACTCTATTTCCCATCGAGTGTGCGAGTATATTAATACGCTTAAGACATGGCGCATCTTCAGGAGACTTATCTCTCCATGCCATGAAAATCTGAAGTGCACGTGAAAAGGAAAATGCACTTTTATCGGCTGATTTTTGATCATCCCAATAATCTATAATAACCCCTGCATCATTGTCACATGGCCATATTAAGGGTACTACTTGTATTAAATTTTTCTCTTTTGAGTCAAAATATTTTTGAAGTTTTTCTACTCGAGGAAAAATATCAGGCTCCGGTAAGTTTGAGAAACCATGTACATATATTAATATTTGTTGAGCATTACTCTCCTTCAGTTTTGACATCAATTCATTCGAACCAATTTCAATATAATTATTTTTCTCTTTGCGCTCGCAACAATAAATAGAATTTGATGGTGAATTCTTATCTAAATCAAATTTGTATGCTCGCCCTAGTTTCGTTCGTATCGATCCTTGTGGTTCTCTATTTGTAATAAACAGCACTCTCAACCTCCATATTGTGATTTTATTTTATAACTATTTGTAAGCTCTGATCTCATTTATAACATAAAGCCTTTAAGTAACAGAGCACCTACCTTGATCCTAAGCATATCTGTTTGAGTCGGTTCGTAATTGGGTTTGTTACTGACAGGTTTAGTTTCCCATCCGCACCCTTTTTTTGTATGTAAACAAATAATATTAAGCTACGGCAATTATATTGCGCGCAATATAAATACAAATTGGAGGAATTTATATGAACAACTACCCGTTATTAATAAAAATCCAAAATCAAATTTTCTATTCTTTATATACAGCTACAAACGCATTGAAACGTACCGATCACCCTTTGCTTAAAGCGTTGGAGTCAACTTATCGTAGTATCTAGTGATGTTGGCTTTGGGAAATGAAGGTAAGATGATTATAAAGGACTTAGTACAACTCATATAGTGAGATACAGGTACGCTGCCCTCATTCTTAAACGACTAGAAAAACAATACTACTTGTAGTTGAAGCTGATTCGCTTCCAACGCTTTAAGCCCTAGATATATGAGCTACCAGCAGGCAATCAAAATATGTGCGATAGAAGGTATAGTAACTAATCAACTCATCTTATTTTATCGATAAGTTATTTAAGTTAATCAATTACTACACCTTCTTCTTAATGCTTTGATATCCGTTTTTAATCTTACTTTTAATGTATTAATCTTTTAAGATGACACTTATCGCACCACCAAAATCACCGAGATGTCCTTCGACAGGTTGTGCGTGAATAGCTTTGCCATTTTCGCCGCCATGACAACCTAGACAGCCAGCTTTATAGTACTCAGGAAGAATAAGTCGAAATCCATTGGCAGTATTTTCAGAATAAACTTCATTCCTTGTCCAATCGCCTTTCAAAAATTTATTCTCAATAACGTTGTTTTCCCAGTCATCAACTTTATTATCAGGGTTAACTAACAAAGCATTAGAGGTAGTTAATTTCAACACCCCTTTACCCCCAGTTAACTCGGTAAATTTCAGTCCTGTTTCACGGGCAAATCGTGCCGGTAAAAATTTGTTTGCATAAGGGCCTGAGGGCCATTTACCTGAATATTTACCATCCTTTGCATTGGTAATAACAAACTCAATTGCTTCCAATAGTTGCACCAGTTTTACATTTGATTTATCGAATTTCTTACCTGCTGAACGTAAATAGTTCTTCTTAGTTTTTTTAATAAACTTTTTGACGTTAAACTGACTAGGATCTGCGATAGTTTTCTTATTTACGGTCACCGAACGAGCAGACCTTAATAAAGTTGTCAAATCAGTTGCTGTTTCTTTCGTGTCCGCAAATGCTATTGGTTGAAAGCTAAGCATAATAATTAAGACTAAACCCTGCGCTAGTGCCTTGTAATATTGCATACATCACCTTTGAGTTGAGGAATACTATGACTAAAATATAGTCGAATGTTGAAATCTAGCCAATCAAAGTAATAAATTTTCCTTTTAACTACTATTTATTAAGATATATTCACGAGTCAAAATTTACATTAGGCCTTCAATTTTAATAAAAAGGGTTTGTCGTAACACCCTATGCTACCCTTGTGGCTAGCTTGCCCCCTTCTTATGATCTGCACCAATAACTGCTGAAAATTATTGGTAAATGAACTAAAATCGCCAGTCTTTCAAACCTTAAGGAACAAGTGATGATTAAGAATAAAACTCTGGCGCCAGCTGACGCCTTCTTTTTGCTGATTGAAAGTGATAAAACACCCAGCCAGATTGGTGTTCTGGCGCGTATGAAATTACCAGAAGGCTCTGACAAAAGTTTTATTTTAAATTTGGTTGAAGGTTTTCGAAAATATCAACCCACCGCTTCGCCCTACAACCTAAAACTCGCACCGCGTTCAGCTACTAGCCCAATGTATGCATGGGAACAAGTCGATAGAGTCGACATCAACTACCACTTACGTCATTCAGCTCTCCCTCAACCAGGTGGCGAACGCGAGTTGGCTGTACTGATATCAAGACTGCACAGTATTCCGTTAGATCATAACCGTCCTCTCTGGGAGTGCCACGTCATAGAAGGTCTGGAAGATAACTGTTTTGCAATTTACAGCAAGATGCATCATGCATTGATTGATGGTGTTGCCGGGGCTCGTTTGATGGCTCATTGGATGGGACAAACCGAGCCTGAAGTTGTGCACAATTTTGTACCATTTTGGGCAATGCCCCAACCTAAACGTGTGCGTACTGTTAGTAAATTGCCCACTAGTTCAAAGCCCTATACTCAAACCCTACTAGCGCAAATCACCGACCCTATAAAATCTGCAACCAGCGTGTTCAATGCGACCCTAAAAAGTATTCTAGGCCCGCGCAATCAAAATAATCCTAACCTTGTTGCACCATATAGCGCACCCGACTCTATTTTGAATACTGCGGTTGGGCCACAGCGTCGTGTTAGTACCGTTGAGTTCAGTACACAACGATTATTGAACATTGGAAAACAACACGGCGGAACGTTAAATGATGTAGTGATGGCCGTCTGTGGTGGCGCAATTCGTAGCTACTTAATCGAACTAGATGCCCTGCCCGAAAGTTCGCTCATCGCTCAAGTACCTGTTTCCTTCAGGCAAAAAGATGACTTAAATGGCGGAAATTCGATTGGCATGTTGCTAGCCTCATTAGGAACAGATGAGGCAAACACTCTGACCCGTTTAGAAAAAGTCAAAACCTCAATGTCGGCAAGTAAAACACTACTAGCCGATATGAATGCAACTCAAATCACTGCCTATAGTGCATTAATGACCCTTCCATTTGCGCTAGGGCAGATGACTGGCACGGGTAACCGAAGCAGCCGGCCAATGTATAACGTGGTCATTTCAAACGTACCTGGACCACGCGAAAAACGTTATTTAAATGGCGCTGAAGTATTCAGTGTGCACCCTGTATCTTTTGTAATGCAAGGCCAAGCCTTAAACATCACACTGTTTACTTATGCAGATAAAATTACCTTTGTATTCACCGCTTGCCGTGAATCACTACCGAGTATTCAACGCTTAGTGACACACACAACAGAGGCATTGGAGTCCTTAGAGAGTGAGGTAGATAAAGCCCTAGTGTCTAAAAAAAATTCACTAGTCCAAAAGAAACAAACTCGAGAAAAGAAAAAAGCCGCAATAAAAAATAGCTGATGCCCAAACGATAATTTTTATAGTTACGCTTGTGAATAGCTTCAGCTACAAAAATATTTTTAGTGTGCTTTATCTCTTAATAACAAAAAGATAGCTGCAAACAAACAGCTATCTTTTTGTTATTAATTTAACGGGCCCGCTTCAATGAATTTCGACTAAAATCGCTCTCATTTAACCCAGTTTTAAATACATAGTTATTCCACTTCAGCTCTGTACTCTTACCATTTTGATGGTTGACCATAGTTGAAGTGTTTGCTCGCCAGTATTGATCCAAATACAGCCTAAAATCGTTATAAGATAAGGTTTTTAACAGTGTCTCTTTACGATCATAAAACTCTACTTTTACAATACGGTATTCCTGTTTATCTACCCAGACAATACGTTTGCTATAACCTGAGTTCTCATCAGTTGGATATTGCTCTACTCGGAAGCTATCCATACCTGACACAACCTCGTCCCCTAAATACTGGTAGCTGTATTTATCAATTTCAAATGAGCTTAAATCTTCGAAAGAAAACTCTGAGCCCATGAAAGGGCCAGATTTATTACGTGAAGAAATTCGTTTAACGCGCTTCAATGATGGCAAATACAACCATTGGTCATCTGCACCGATTGAATGGGAATAGCTTAAAAAGGCCGTGCCTTTTACATCCTTGGGTGTATTAAAAATAGTAAGGCTTTTATCACCATCTGTTTCTACTTCAAGTGATTTCATCTTAACTTCGCGCACACTCTCCTGCCCTTGCTCATTTCGTAAAGTCATAAGCATATCGGCAGTAAAGTCCATCCAACCTGTATCACGGATTTTAGTTTCCATTGATATGGTCATTCCCTTTTCTTGAGCCGTTTGTTCATCTGTATTTGAAGCTATTGATGAAGCAAATCCTGTGTGACTTACTAGTGTGAGCGCCAAACTGGTACTCAAAATTTTCATTCTATTTAACATACTGATCTCCAAATTTTTCGCTTTAATGTTCACTTTTATCTAATTACTGGGCTGCGGGTAATTCCGAACCGTCGTCTTTTTCAATCTCGCTATTCTCTACGGTTTCTTTTGCAGTTCTTTGGTTATCTATGGCCATCAACAATGGCGGCAAGAATAAGAAATCGATCAATAATGCAATCAAGATGGTGATGGCCGTTAACAACCCCATATCACCGTTTAACTTAAAGGTAGACTGAGCCAACACAGTAAAACCCGCTACCAGCACTAAAGTGGTTATCCATAATGCACTTCCCACGTTTCCAAAAGCGTAATGAACTGCAGCTTTGGCATCGCTGTTATTATTCCTACGGGCATGTAAATACTTGCTTAAAAAGTGCACGGTATCGTCTACCACGATGCCTAGCGTCATACCTATCACCATCGACATGCTCATACCAATTTGACCATTAATCATCCCCCATACACCAAACGCTACTGCAGCAGGTAACAGGTTTGGTAACAGACTAATCAAACCATAGCGCCAGCTCTTCAGAGCAAAACCTAATAATATTGAGATAAGCAATAAAGCCACTACGGTGCCGAACAGCATGCTTTTAATACTTTTTTGGCCAATATTGGCAAACATAAAACTCGGACTAGCGAAATCAAGTTCGAAAGGGGAAGCATTTGATTCAAACCAAGTTTTGATCCGCTGTCCAAGCTCAATTTGTTGATTACTACTAAGGTTTTCAAAAGTAGCAATTACCTTAGTCGAAGACTTATCTACATTTAGCTGGGTATTTAAGTCCAAACCATAGGGTAATGACATTTCATACAACAATAGATACTGAGCTGACATCTCTCTACTGTCTGGTAGTTTGTACCAAGTAGGATCATCGCCATGCATATTCTTGTTCAAGCGTTTTAGTGTGTCAGTCAAGGTATTCACATGGTCTGTTTCTGGCTGAGCTCTTAACCAATTACTGAACTGATCTACTGTTTTCAAGAAATACGGATTATTAACGCCATTGGACTCACCTGATTTGACCGACAGCTCTAGCAAGGTCATTCCTGATAAGTTTTCTTGCATAAAATCAGTTGCGGTTCTGAAAGGCACAGTGTCATCAAAGTATTTAACAAAATCATCGTTAATTTCATTTTTGGGAATAAAAATAGTTGAAGCGACCACCAGCACACCTACCAACGGTAACAATACTTTGCGCTTGTTAATCACGAAGTCAGCTAATCGTGACATCTTATCTTGCTCAACATCCGCTTGAACTTTTATACGCATAGGTAATATCGCTAACAAGGCAGGAAAAATAGTCACTGAGAATACAAATGCCAACATACCGCCCATTGCCACGATATTACCTAGATCTCTATAGGGATGAATATCTGAGAAGTTCATGCTTAAGAATCCGATTGCCGTGGTAATACTCGTTAGGAAGATAGGTTGTAGATTGACTTGCAAACTTTTAATGATTGCAGATTTTTTGTCAGCACCTTGGCGCATTTCATAAAACATCGAGGCGAGAATATGAATGCAGTCAGCGACAGCTACCGTTAAGATTATGGTGGGGGCCGAAGACGAAGGTCCGGATAAATAAAAGCCCATCCAGCCTGCTAGACCCATAGCCCCAGCAATACTCATGAAAACAATTAACACCGTGGCAAACGTTCCAGAAATAGTACGCAATAACAAACCGATGATGACAATCACGGTTAAAAACATCAGCGGAACCAATGTAGTTCCATCGGTCATCGCGGATTCAGCAAAGGCATTATTCATCATTACCATACCGGACAAATAAATTTTCGTGCCGGGGTTTGCTTTTAAAAAGTCATCTTTAAGTTTACGAACATAAGTGACCACTTCAGGTACTTCGCCAGTCGCATCAAGACCTGGTAATTTTACGGCTACATCCACAACAGATACATGCCCTGATTGAGAGACTATTTTATTAACAAGTTTAGGCTCATTTAAAGCGATGTTTTTTATATTAACGAGATCTTCCACTGAGAGTGACCCGGCATTCATCACCAGATCCTCAACGATCATGTCGTCCTCTTCGGCATAGGTGTATTGAAAATTAGTCAACGAGTCGACTCGGGTAGAATAAGGCACTTGCCAACTTTGCTTGGTTAGTTTTTTAAGAGCGGCAAGGTGCCCTGCCGTAAAAACATTGCCATCTTTAGGTACAACTACAAAAGTAACATTGTCACTTTTGCTGTAAATTTTTTGCATTGAGTCATAAGCAATCAGTTCAGGATTATCCTCGTCAAAAAATATTCGATAATCGCTCTTAAATACTAATTTTTGTGCGCCTGAAGCGGCTAAAAATGTAAAACTTAGCAACGCCAGAATCACCCACATAGGGTGCTTGACTATCACGTTAATAAACTTATCTCTCATAGTTCCTCCTAAGACAATTTGTCATAGTTTTAAGTAAATTGTTCGATGCAAGCACCGGTTGATATCAGTTGAAACTTGATCAAACCTACTAACTTACATGCAAGTCAGTAGGTTTGATTAAAAAAATAGCCCACTATGGCTATTCAAAAAATGACCTTTAACTACAAACGTAACCCAAATTAGTTCGTCTTTCTTTATACTTTAATACCAATAACTACTTGCATGTAAGTAAGTTACTTCATACAAAAAAATAGCCTATTTGAGACTATTAGCCCAATCTTCAAGCATGCCGCTAAATCGTTCCTTAGCTTGCTTAAGATTTAATAAATACTCCCCACAAGTTCCCATTCCCATCATAATAACGTGACTTCGGGAAGCCTCTCTTTTAACATCGATGTCTTTTCGTATTTCGTTGTTATCGGCGGCATCTTGGAGCACTCCCGCGATGGTGCGCTCTATTGCTTCGTAATTTTCGCGCGATAATTTGGCAATAGATTCAGGCAGCTCAGGATCTGAAACCAATGTCGAACACGACGCAACCTTGTCGTCATCTGAGCCCCCCGAATGCTGCCAGATCATATTTTCAACCGTCTCAAAAAAACCTAAATAATTACCATTATAGGTCTGTCTTAAACGGTTAAATTCATCAATATAGCGGTTTGCATACTGCCGAGTCACTTCAATAGCTAAGGTTTCCTTATTTTTGAAGTGATAATGCAGATTAGCTCGGGTGGTATCTAGCTCTTTCGCAATCGTTGCGAAATTAAGCTTATCATACCCGCCCTGCATTAATTGCTGCTCTGCTTTTTCTAATATTGCATCTCTCATAAATCAAATCTTACTTACATGCATGTCAGTTTTCAAGACTTATTATGAATAAAACTATAAATCTTCTAATCTGAAAGGAGGAAATTTTAAGAATATGGATAAGGGGCATCGGTATTGAAGCCCCTTGCATTGTATTAACTTTCTTTTTCAATAATCAACTTTCGATGTGGGAATGGTATTTCAATCCCCTCTTCATCTAACGCCTTTTTAATCTGTTCTGGTACAGAGTACAGAAGATCAAAATAGTGTTCGCCCATACAAAAAGGGCGCACCAAAAAATCTACCGAACTATCATTAAGAGTTTCAACTTCAACAAACGGAGCAGGTTCTTTTAGTATGTAAGGATGACTGCTTAAAACCGAGTTAATGACCTCCCGAACAACGTCTGTATTCTCTTTATAAGCCACACCAAAATGCATATCGACACCACGTACATTATGGTGTGAATGATTAATAATTTGATTCCCCCAAATTTGACTATTCGGAATTATAATTTGCTGGTTATCAAATGTTTTTAAAATAGTTGTAAAAAGGTCAATTTCTTGAACATTGCCGAAGCGATCAGCAGCATTAATAAAATCCCCCGCTTTATAGGGCCGAAATATAAGCAACATTACTCCGGCAGCTAAATTAGACAGCGTACCTTGTAACGCCAAACCAACCGCTAAGCCTGCCGCGCCCAGCAAAGCCACTATAGATGCCGTTTGCACACCAAATCGATTAAGAACCGCAATAGCCATAAAAGCAATAATAATGTACTTAGCTACGCTGCCCAAAAAACGAAACAGGGTATTATCAAGATTCTCGTATTTCTCCCCTGTTTTATAGATAATTTTACTTGTCTTATTGGCAATAAATAACCCAATAAGCAAGATAAAAATCGCAATTATCACATTGGTTGCCCCAGCTATAACCGTGGGTAAGTATTGATTTATTTCTATCTTATCTATGTATTCTTGCATTTTTAGGTCTCCTGCATAATTGGAATATAAAGATTGAAGGGCTTTACTCTTATTCCAGTAAATTAACGCCAAGTACATGGTTAGCCAAATTGGAGTACGAAGTAATCAGCATCCTATGCTGTTTTAGATTAAATGGTTTTCTTCGTTAGTCAAACCACAAACCTACTATTTATGATTTACCGATCGTCTCAACATCTGAAATCATCATCCGTAGTTTTGAACAAGTGCTATTACATACGTACTACAGTAATTGGCAAGAAATTAACAACGAGGTAAAGTTCAATCCACAGCATTTTTTTATGCGGCCTTTAATTACTTATGCGCTGACTAACACCAAGCCTGCAATATAACCAATACATGATAATGCTAAACCGATAGTAGGCGTAATAAACCAATATTTAATAGATAATAATAAATAAGCAACAGGCGCTATTATAAGCGCTGAACTAAAAAACAAAGAAGTTGAAATAAGAGCAGGACTTTCTAGAGCGATAGCTAAAAAAAAGGCCCCAAAAATTAATAACCCAAAGCTATGACTCAAATGAAACCCAACACCACCAGCCCATAATGTAGTTTGATCTGTAATGATCGGAGACGTGCTCTTATTAAGAGCCAATAACTCCGAACTTCTTGGTTCAAATGAATTAGTAAGTAATATCAATCCGATATGAATAGAGCCTAACAATAGATAAATTACACTTGCCGAGATAATTAATCCTAAACCTACTTCCATTTATTACTCCTTAAAGCGCTGGTCTTACTCATTAAAAAAGTGAATAACATTAACCATAGTTTTGTGGACTCACTTGGCTTATCACTATGTTGCCAGTGACAGAGCGAATACCCAGAACGTACTGCAACATAATGTTAGGCTTTTTCTATTTACATTCAAGAATGATCGATGTGTATATCATTAGGGAATGGTTTTCCCTTACCTATTTCAGCAGCACCTTTGAGGCTGAGTAAAAATACTGCCCACTTGGTACTGCAATGCGCCAAGAAGTTAGTTGGTTCTTTCCAGTTAGAATGAGTAAATCTTACAAAGGTTTGATTACTTTCAACTCTTAGTTTGAACGAGATTTCAGTCCCCATCCACGACTCTGGCATACTACCATCGTGCTTCCAGACAACAGTTTTATTTGGTACAAGCTGCGACACTAAAAAATCAGGACCTCCACCATTAAAGCGAAATTTAATAATTGAACCTACAGCTCCAGCGCCGGAAACATCATTAGTCCACCATTGTGAAAGCCCCCTATCCGTAGTCAATAATTCATAAATTATTTCAGGTGACGCCTTAATACCAACTTGATGATTTATCTCACTCATAACATGCACCTTCAGTTCGTTTTTTACCCATTGCAATATCTATCTTTATGTACGCAATCGGAACTGCGGAATATACCCACTTTAATGCCCAATACCTTCGTCACAATAACCAAAACTTTCGGCGGTATCAATGACCGTACATGACACCAACAAAGGTAGAATAAGTACTGTGTAAATTATTAATCTCATTCAAAGCCTATTCGTTGTAACGCTTACTTAAGCTGACACAAATAGTTGGCTATAATGGTGGAACGAAGCGGAACAGAGACAACTGTTTTTTGCTCCGTTTAAAGCGTTTGTTATATGCCTTTAGGGCACTACAAAGCTACTTCCACTTTAAAGTAAGATACATCTGCTTTATAAAAACGTTCACTACACTGATACATTTCAAAACGCTCATAAAACCCTAAAGCAGACTCCCTGGCATCACACCAAAAAACTTTCGCCTGAGTATTTTTTAAATAACGAATAATAAATTCTAACATTTTAGAGCCGATACCTTGGTTTTGAAAACCAGCATCTGTAGCAAACTTTCTTAAGCGAGCTTTCTCTGATTTTAGATAAATAGAAGCGACACAAATAAGATCATTGTTTATAAATGCACCAAAATGTACCCCTTCTTCATCACCATCAACCTGACAATATGCAAGAGTTTTATTTGGCCATAAAACCTTATGTCGAAGTGGGATTGTTTGTTCCCACGAAATACTTCTAATTTCCATATATTTAACAAAGCCTCCAGCGGTATATGTCACCCGGCTCACTGAGCAATTTTCTGACGGTGTCATTTTTGCGGTTTTTGCCAAATAAAAGGCAACAGAGGCCGGAGGACAGACTGCACGCCCTCGTTTCGTACAGATTAGTGTACAAGCCCCGGCACCTTTGATTGAAGTATCTCTATTAGTTTTTCATCCATATATTCATAATCATCTGGAATGTCTAACGAGATTACTTTTTGACCTTTAATCACTCGACTAAACTTACTGCTCAATTTCTTTTTATGAGCTTTTTCCATAACAAAGATAAAATCAGCCCACTCGATGTCCTCAGCACTCACATGAACTTCAGCATCGTTGCTTATACCGGCTGAATATACTTCCCAGTCATCTACGTTGCTAAAGATTGCTTCAGCCGTTGGACTCCTCAGCTTATTCTTGCTGCATAGGAACAATACTTTTTTCATTCACTCTCCAAGAACACAGAACGCTAACATAATGGGAAGAGCTGCGTACCAGCGTAGACCCAGCCCGCAGCCCTCTCTGGGTGATCATTGATGTACTTATATTTTTTTGATTCCATCTCGGCCCTCTAAGTACTGAGGGAGATTATCATTTACTTTATTCCATTTAACACAATGCTTCATATAAATATGAGCATCCGGTTCGAGATCGATATATGTATCTAAAGTACCTAAGGAGAACTCTATAAATTTACCGGTACAGTTTGATGAAATAAAAATTAAACTAGAACCACATTTTTTACAAAACTGCCTCTGCGTTCCGTTGTTTGCAATATAAGTCGTAAGCAGTTCTGCTCCTTGCAACCAATGAAAGTCTTCAACTTTTGATTCAGCAAATGTGGAAAAAGCAGAGCCGTGAAACTTACGACACATCGTACAATGACAATGTGCTATGTCTTCACTTATTTCATCTACTTCATACCTAATAGAGCCGCATAAGCATTGGCCTTTATAAGGAAAAGACGCTTTATTATTACTCATTCGGAATCCCTACCTTGCTATAATTTTGGAACATTCGACTTAACTGTCCCCCAAAAAGCCAATCCTGATAATTTGGAGGTACACAACTACAAGCAATTACCTTGGAAGCAAAAAACAATGCCACTAAAACCAAAAATGTATATTAAAACAATCTCATAATGACAACTTACAGCATGTTTAACGGACCCTGTCGGTCCGTTAAACGATTATTGTACGATAGTGAACTTCATTTTATGACCACCCGTGACCTCAAAACCATTAGCCAGATAAAATGCAACAGTTCGATCAAATACTGGTAAAGGTGGTGTGCATAATTCTAGCCTTTTCCACTTTTCGTTTTTTGCAAATTTAACAATCTCTTTAATAAGTTCCTTACCTACATCTTGAGACCTATAATTTGGCATAACATAAAATTCTTGAACAATGCCGAATGTGCCTTCCGCGTATAGAGAGCGACTTTCACATAAAGCACCAAACCCAATTATTGTATCTTTATCGAAAGCAGCGATAACGTTATAAAGACCGCTAGAAACATAGCTTTGGCAAAGACTTACTGCTAAAGGCACATCAACGTCAAAATGTTTTATTCCTGTACGTTCGATAATTTCATTCGTAAGACACACAGCTAATTTAGCTATTTCTTCAGCTTGTGACTTATCAATAACCTTATATTTCATAAGATGCACAACCCTTGTTTCGTATAACGCCCAGCTAAACGGCGTAGTAACTGTGGCGACTTTTTTGGAACAAAAAAGGTGCGACAGTTACGGAGTCCGTTTGAGCTGTTGGTTAGTTGTTTATTTAGTAATTGCTTCATGCATATACCATAGCAAAACCAAAACTAGAATTAAGAAAGCAATCCAATGTTTTCTTTTCGATTTCTCGACATCAGCGACCACCATTGTAGAACGGTTAAAGTTTCTGACAGCGAATATGCCCACAAATACAATAAATAAAACTACAGGCACCCAAGACTTTACGGCGATAGCAGTTATTAAAAATGATGGCGTACCAAAAGTAAGAAATAGGTTTTCATAACCAGA